>RCUI01000006.1_pt1 | contig 90117 bp, 101 predicted proteins | sample 2166121 | NCBI WGS metagenome assembly RCUI01 (sample SAMN09932700, study PRJNA488358) | compost metagenome | feature: garden; material: soil; isolation source: compost soil in succinic acid-enriched culture | place: Germany: Experimental Botanical Garden Goettingen | collected 2016-01-27
ACGCCAAGGCCCTGCTGGCCGAAGGCGCCCGGGTTGTCATCAGCGACCTGGGTACGGATCGGGCGGGCGCAGGCCAGGATGAAAGCGTCGCAACTGCCGTCGTACGCGCATTGCAGGCCGAAGGTGGGCAGGTGGTGGCACACGCAGGCAACCTGGATGAGGAGGCGGGGTGCAAGGCACTGGTGGCGCTGGCCATCGAGCGATTCGGCGGGCTCGACATCCTGATCCACAACGCTGGCTGGGTTGGCTATCAGTCGATCGAAGAGCAAGACGCTGCGTTCCTGCAACGCTCGCTGGGCATCAACGTGCAGGCACCGATCTGGTTGAGCAAGCATGCCTGGCCTCACCTCAAGCGCTCCGCCGCCCCACGGGTGGTGCTGACCACCTCCGACCGCGCCATGTATGCGCAATACGCCCAGGTCGGCCTGACGGCCTACGCGGCCGGAAAGATGGCGCAGATCGGCATCATGAACGCACTGAGCATGGAGGGCCGCGAGCACGGCATCCTGGTCAACGCGGTGTCGCCGGTGGCCAAGACACGCATGTGGGGCATCACCCAGCCGCCCGAGAACCTCAAGCCGGAGTGGGTCACACCGGGTGTGCTGTACCTGGCCAGTTCGCTGTGCCAGGACACCGGCCTGATCCTGCGGGCCAGCAACGGCCAATTCACCGCCACGCGGTTTTGCGAGAACCCGGGTGTCGACTACCCGACCGATCTTGCCGGGATCAAATGCGCGAGTGTGCAGGAGGTAGCAAGCCAGTGGGACCGGATCCTGTAGGAGCGGCGGTGCGACGTCTCGACTTGCCCCGCGATAGCAATCTGCCTGGCACACCGCAATCGCGGACAAGCCCATTGCCACCGGTGGGGAAGTTGATCTGCGGCAATGTGGCGGCGCCTGGGCAGGCCTAGGCTGACGTAGCTGGGCACAGGCCAATGGCCAAGGCGGCACCATGAACCGTAAACGCATCGTCTGGGAAAGCATCCTCCTGGGTTTCCCTTGCGTCCTTCTGCCGGTTCTGCTGATGGGGTATCTGGCTTGGATGCTCAATCTGCACTCCGCCCAGCAACGCCTGGAATCCCTGGCCGTCGTGGCCTCCGGCCGGGCCAGTGGCACCGTCAATGAAGCGGCCGGCGCGCTCAAGCGCATTGCCGGCTCCCACCTCGTGCCCTGCACACCGGAAAGCATCGATGAGATGCGCCTGTTGACCATCAATACGTTTTCCGTGAAGTCGGTCGGGTATGTCGAGGAAGAAGTCTTCGCCTGCGGTTCATGGGGCTCGATGGGCCAGCATGTGAAGCCCTGGCGGGAAGACTTCACCACCACCGATGGCGTGCGTGTATCCATTGGTGTGCAACCGCACATCGTCCACGCCAAACCGATGATGGCCCTGCAGTACGCCGCCTTCAACGTGCTGGTGGACCCTGAGCAGTTCCTCCAGGTGCCCCTCGAAGACAACGTCCATCTTGCAGTGGGTACTGCGGGTGGCCATCTGGTCAGTACCTCGCGGCCGGGCGTCGAGCGGTTCCTGAGCCGCGTGCATACGGGCTCGGCCAAGGGGCTTGAGGAGGGTTATCTCTACACCCTGGTTCACAGCGGCGATTGGGTGGCCATTGCCGCACTGTCTCGCCAGGAGTTGCTGCAAGGGTTGATAAGGATGGAGCTGTTGCTGCTGCCCATCGGCGGCTTGATTGCCGGTGGGCTCGCGGTGGTGCTCATCAGGCGCACACGCCAGCGTCTGTCGCCGCTGGCCGAGCTGAGGCTGGCGGTGCGCAGGCGTCAGTTCATTGTTCACTACCAGCCAATCATGCGCCTGAGCGATGGCCGCTGCATCGGTGCCGAGGCGCTGCTGCGCTGGCGCCGGCGGGACGGTAGCCTGGTTAGCCCGGACCTGTTCATACCGCTGGCCGAGAAGAGCGGCTTGATCCTGCCGATCACCGATCAGGTGTTCGAGCAGGTGATGCATGACCTGGGCCCGCTGCTGGTGGAGGATCGCAGCCTGCATGTGTCCATCAACCTGGCGGCCGAGGATGTCAGCAGTGGCCGCTTCCTGTCCGCGCTCGAGCGTGCCCTGGATAAATCGGGAGTGCATCCCGGGCAGATCTGGCTGGAAGCGACAGAACGTGGCTTCGTCGCGATCGAAAGCGCTCGGGCGGCCATGAACCGGGCGCGTGCATTGGGGTACCAGGCAGCCATCGATGACTTTGGTACGGGTTTTTCCAGCCTTCAGCACCTGCAGCAACTGCCCCTGGATATCCTGAAGATCGACAAGTCGTTCGTCGATACCCTCGACCCGGACACCGGTGCCGGCTCGGTGACCACCCATATCATCGACATGGCCAGGAGCCTGGGCTTGCAGATCGTCGCCGAGGGCATCGAGACCCAGGCGCAAGCGGATTACCTGCGCCGTCAGGGGGTGCAGTTCGGCCAGGGGTGGTATTTCGCCAAGGCAATGCCGGCGGAGGCGTTCAAGTGTTTTTACCAGGCGCATGTGCCGGCCGTTTCGCCGGGCGAGCCTATTTCTACAGCGGTGGTGTGAGCTTTGCTGGAGAAGCTGCCCTGCACAGTACTTATGGGGCTGGTCTTGCCTACGATCGGCCGCGAAGCGGTCATAGGCGGTACTGGCGCCAGCTTCCACAAGGGCTGATCAGCCCCGCAAGCGCCGCCACAGGGTCGTGCGGCTGATACCCAGCCGCCGTGCCGCTTCGTCGTGATTGCCCTGGCAGTCCTCCAGGGTCTGGCGCACATGCGTCAACTGCGCTGCCTTGCCCAGCGAGCGCAGGTCTTCGGTCACTGCCGGTAAAGGCGCCGAGGGGCCCTCGCGTTGTTCGAACAACTCAGGCAGCAAGCGCGCCAGCCGCTGTTGGTCGATCTCGCCATGATGCGTCAGCTCCTTGGCCGAGAGCACCGCGCGTTCGACGATGTTCTCAAGCTCGCGCACGTTGCCCGGCCAGGGGTACTCCAGCAGGTACGGCATCAAGGCCGGGGGCAGGGCGCCTGCACCGCGTGGCTGGCCGCTGACCAGCAGGCCCTGGACGATACCGCGGGCGATCAGGGCGATGTCCTCGCGTCGCTCGCGCAGTGGCAGGGTCTGCAGGCGCAGGATGTTCAGGCGGTAATACAGGTCGGTACGAAACTGTCCGGCCTCGATAGCGCCGCGCAGGTCCTGGTGGGTGGCGGCGATGATGCGCACGTCGATGGAGATCGGCTCGGTGCCGCCCAGGCGCAACACTTCACGTTCCTGTAGCACACGCAGCAGGCGGGTCTGCAGTGACACCGGCATGTCGCCGATTTCATCGAGAAACAGCGTGCCGCGATGCGCTGCCTCGAACAGGCCCGGCTTGCCGCCCTTGCGCGAACCGCTGAATGCGCCTTCTTCATAGCCGAACAGTTCGCTTTCGAGCAGCGACTCGGGGAAGGCTGCGCAGTTGATCGCTACGAACGGCCCATGGGGTCGCTTGCTGGCGTTGTGGATGCCCTGGGCCAGCAGTTCCTTGCCCGTGCCGCTCTCGCCGGTGATAAGGATGGTCGAGTCGGTCAGGGCATAGCGCTCGGCAAGGCGCAGCAGTTCGCGGTTGGCCAGGCTGTTGCCGCTGATCTGTTCCAGCCGGTATTTGGCAACGAATGCACCGGGGCGGCGCGAGGCGCGGATGCGCTGGTCGGCGCGCTGTACAGCGGTGGTGTCCTGGCAGGTCAGCACCATGCCGGTACGCTGGCCGTTTTCCAGGATCGGCAGCAGGTTGCTGACCACCTGGTGGGTCCCCAGGCGGATCACCTGGTTTTCCTCGCCGATGCCATCGCGCAATGCTTGCGCCAGGTCCAGCGCCGGGCACAACTCCTGCAGCGGGCGCCCCAGTGCAGCGCTGGGCGGCAGGTCCAGCAGCAGCGCCAGCGCCGGGTTCAGCGACTGCACGATGCCATGGTTGTCAATCGCCGCCACACCGGCGGGGATGTGTTGCAACACACCGTTCAGGTGCTGGCGCTTGGCGATCTCGATGCGCTGGCTGTGCAGAATGCCAATCGCTTCTTCCAGTGCCTTGCGTACGGTCTCGGTGCTCAGCGACAGCACCCCATGCAGGCCCGCCTGCTCGGCCAGTTCCAGCACCGTCGACGAGCCGATGACACTACGGCATCCCAGCTTCGCCACCTGGTCCACCGCTGCCCGTGCCTGCTCCAGGGTGGTGTAGGACGCCTGGTGGAACTGCACGGTGAACAGCCCGGCCATGGCCTGCAGTTCGGCATTGATGTGGCTGTAGCTGAGGATTGCCACCTGTGAAGAGTGCGCGCGCGCCTGCTCCAGTGCGCGCAGCAGGTCGGCGCCGCTGATGCGCATCGACAGCACCGGGCGGGTGAGGTGTTTGCGCAGGTAGGCCGCCGTTGCGCCAGCGCACACGAACACATCGACTTCGCCGCGCCGCTCCAGCTCGCAGGCCACCTGCAGCGCTTCGTCCACCGAGGTGTCGAGCACCTGGATGCGGGTCTCTTCGGCAAAGTCGCCCATCAACCCTTCGACTACCCGCGCCAGCCGGCTCTGCTGGTCGGGGCGTTGCAGGTGGCTGATGAGCACGACGATCTGGGCGCGGGGCAGCGGCATGTGGGGCTCCTCTATTCAAGGATGAAATTGTTTTTCAGAGTTGAACAGATTTGATTCGGAAGTGAAACGGCTTTCCACTGCCATGCCGCTCAAGGGTGATCGAGCAAACTTGCGCTGCCCAACAAGAGCGGGGCTTGGCGGCGAATCATGGCTGTACTGACAGGAGTTGGCCCGGCCGTTGCTATAGCTAATTCGCCATACGCAAACCCCGATAAAAATACCCAAGGGCAGGGCGAATCGAGTCATGAGCAGTCTCAACGCAGCATCCCAGGCCGCTGGCGTACACAGCGACGCGGCGAACGATCAACCCCTGCTGGCGTTCATTGGCGAGCAGGCCCAGGCGCAGCGGGTGGTCATCTTGCAGCGCAAACAGCTTTCAGGGGGGGCGATCCAGGAAAACTGGCTGCTCGACGTGCAGCTCGACGGCGGCCCCTTTGCCGGTGTACAGCGTTGGGTTCTGCGCAGCGACGCCGCCTCCGCGTTGCCGGCTAGCCTGAGCCGCGCCCAGGAATTTGCCGTGCTCAGTCGGGTGCATCGCGCCGGGGTAAAAGTGCCCCGGCCGCTGTGGCTGTGCCGGGACCCGGCGGTGATTGGCCGCGCCTTTTTCCTCATGGAGTGGGTGCCCGGCATTGCGGCGGGCCGGTTGCTCAGTGGCCAGTGCGCTGCCGAAGGCAATGCGCAGTTGGCTGCCGAGTTGGGTGCCAACCTTGCGCGGTTGCATCAACTGCGCCCGCCCTGTGGCGAGCTGGGCTTTCTGCCGCTGCCCGACGTCGCGCCGGCACTGGCCAGCATCGCCACGCACCGCGCTTTTCTCGATCGCCATCAAGGCGCACACCCCGTGCTGGAATGGGGCCTGCGCTGGTGCGAGCTCAACGCACCGACCGACAGCACGGTGTGCCTGCTGCATCGCGACTATCGCAGCGGCAATTACCTGGCCAACGAAGCAGGCTTGCAGGCCGTACTGGACTGGGAATTCACCGGCTGGGGCGACCCCCGTGAAGACATCGGCTGGTTCTGCGCCCGTTGCTGGCGCTTCGCTCGACCAGACCTCGAGGCAGGCGGCATCGGGCAACTGGAGGACTTTCTGCGCGGCTACCGCGAGGTTTCTGCGCTGCACATCGACCGTGAACAACTCGATTACTGGCAAGTGATGGCGACCTTGCGCTGGGCGGTGATCGCCCTGCAACAAACCCAGCGCCATCTCTCGGGCGAAGAGCCGTCACTCGAGCTGGCGCTTACCGGGCGCCTGCTGCCGGAGCTGGAACTGGAAATCCTGCGCCTGACCTCAGGAGCGAAACAATGAACCACCCCGACGCCCGCGAACTGCTGCATATCGCTCGCCAGACCCTGCTGCAGGAACTGCTGCCGGCACTGCCTGCCGACAAACGCTACCTGACCCTGATGGTCGCCAATGCCATGGCCATCGCGGGTCGCGAATACCAGGACGCAATCAGCGCCGATGGTCTGGAGCATGAGCACCTGCAGGCGCTGCTGGACGACCGCCAGTTGTCACTGGGTGACGCCCGCCAAGGGCTCGCTGCCGCAATCCGCGAAGGCCGTTTCGATGGTGGCGATGAACGCAGCCGGCTGCTTGAGGCGCTGCAACAGACCACCCTCGCACAGCTGGCAATCAGCAATCCCAAGGCGCTGCCATGAGCGCACCCGTCGCCCATTTTGAATACCGCACCGTGCCAAGCACCCAAGGACAGCCATGAACTTCACGCTCCCCGACGACCTGCTCGCCCTGCAAGAGAAGACCCGCACCTTTATCGCCGAGCAGGTGATCCCGCTGGAAAAAGACCCGCGCCAGACCGCCCATGGCCCTGGTGAAAGCCTGCGCCAGGAGCTCATCGAGCGCGCCCGCAAGGCTGGCCTGTTGACCCCGCACGCCAGCCGCGAAATGGGCGGCCAGGCGTTGAGCCACATCGCCAAGGCCATCGTCTTCGAAGAGGCCGGTTATTCGCCGCTGGGCCCAGTGGCGCTGAACATCCATGCGCCGGACGAAGGCAACATTCACCTGATGGACGTGGTCGCCACCGAAGCGCAGAAAGACCGCTGGTTGCGTCCGCTGGTGCAGGGCCATATCCGTTCCTGCTTTGCCATGACCGAGCCGGCGCCGGGCTCCGGCTCCGATCCGTCGATGTTGCGCACTACGGCCACCCGCGACGGTGACGACTATCTCATCAACGGTCACAAGTGGCTGATCACCGGCGCCGAGGGCGCGCGTTTCGTGATCATCATGGCGCGCATGGAAGACGGCACCGCCACCATGTTCCTGTCCGACATGGACCGCGAGGGCATTGTCCACGAGCGTCAGCTCAACTCTCTGGACAGCTGCTTTACCGGGGGGCACGGCCAGTTGCGCTTCGACAATCTGCGCATTCCGGCCAGCGACGTGCTGGGTGAGATCGGCGCCGGCTTTCGCTATGCCCAGGTACGCCTGGCACCGGCTCGGCTGACCCACTGCATGCGCTGGCTCGGCGCGGCCCGTCGGGCCCACGACATCGCCTGTGACTACGCCCGCACCCGAGACGCGTTCGGCAAGCCGCTGGGTGAGCACCAGGGCGTCGGTTTCATGCTTGCGGACAACATGATGGACCTGCACGTGGTGCGCCTGGCGGTCTGGCATTGCGCCTGGGTGCTCGACCAGGGCCAGCGCGGCAATGTCGATTCGAGCATGGCCAAGGTGATCAGCGCCGAAGCGCTGTGGCGGGTAGTCGACCGTTGCGTGCAGATGCTCGGTGGTCGCGGTGTGACCGACGACACCGTGGTCGAGCGGATTTTCCGCGACATCCGGCCGTTTCGCATCTACGACGGCCCGAGCGAAGTCCATCGCATGAGCCTGGCGAAAAAAATCCTCGACCGCCGCACAGGAGCGCACTGATGCAGCCCGTTATTGCCCAACTGTTCAACCTTGAAGGCCGTCGTGCCCTGGTCACAGGCGCCTCCAGTGGCCTGGGCCGGCATTTCGCCCTGACCCTGGCGGCCGCTGGCGCCGAGGTGGCGGTAGCGGCGCGGCGCAGCGAGCCGTTGCGCCAACTGGTGGACGATATCCAGGCGGCCGGTGGCCGGGCCAGCGCCCATTCGCTCGACGTCACCCGCCGCGACGCCATCTGCCGTTGCCTCGATGAAGTCGGCCCGCTGGACATCCTGGTCAACAACGCCGGTGTCAGCGACAGCCGCAATGTGCTGGCTTATGACGACGAGGGGTGGGACCAGATTCTCGACACTAACCTCAAGGGCGCCTGGAGCGTTGCCCAGGAAACCGCGCGGCGGATGGTGCAGGCGCAGCGCGGCGGCAGTGTGATCAATGTCACCTCGATTCTCGCCAGTCGCGTCGCCGGTGCGGTCAGTCCCTACGTTGCGGCCAAGGCCGGACTGGCCCACCTGACCCGCGCCATGGCGCTGGAGCTGGCGCGCCATGGCATCCGGGTCAACGCCCTGGCGCCGGGCTATGTGATGACCGAACTGAACGAGGATTTTCTTCGCAGCGACGCGGGAGAGAAGCTGCGTGCGCGTATTCCCAGCCGTGCGTTCTGCCAGCCGACGGACCTCGACGGTGCGCTGTTGCTGCTGGCCTGCGATGCCGGCAAGGCCATGACCGGTACCGAAATCGTGGTCGATGGAGGGCATCTGTGCAGCGGCCTGTAGGCCGCCTGCTGCAACGCCTCTCAAGCACAACAACAGACCGATGACGGTCAGGAGAGCCCTACATGATGCCTTCGATGTTTGAAGCGGAGCTTGCGCCCAACGACGCCAATTATGTGCCGCTGTCGCCCGTGTCCTTCCTCAAGCGTGCCGCGCACATCTATCCGGACCGCGACGCGGTGATCCACGGTAGCCGTCGCTACAGCTACCGGCAGCTTCACCAACGCAGCCGTTGCCTTGCCAGTGCGCTGGAGCGGGTCGGCGTGCAGCGCGGTGACCGTGTTGCGGTGCTGGCGCCGAACGTGCCGGAGCTGCTTGAAGCGCACTATGGCGTGCCGGGGGCAGGCGCTGTACTGGTAAGCATCAACATTCGCCTGGAAGCGCACAGTATTGCCTTCATCCTTCGCCACTCGGCGGCCAAGGTGCTGATCTGTGACCGCGAGTTCAGTGCCACCGTGCGCCAGGCCCTGAGCTTGCTGGAGAGCCGGCCCCTGGTGATCGATATCGACGATGCCCAGGCCCTTGGCGGCGAGCTGATCGGCGAACTGGACTACGAAGCGTTCCTGGCCCAGGGCGATGCCCGGCGGGCGCTTTCGCTGCCGGAAAATGAATGGCAGTCGATTGCCTTGAACTACACCTCCGGCACCACGGGCGACCCCAAGGGCGTGCTGCTGCATCACCGCGGCGCCTACCTGAATGCCTGTGCCGGGGCGCTGATCTTCCAGCTCGGGCCGCGCAGCGTGTACTTGTGGACGCTGCCGATGTTCCATTGCAACGGCTGGAGCCACACCTGGGCGGTGACCCTGTGCGGTGGTACCCATGTGTGCCTGCGCAAAGTGCAGACCACTTCGATCTACACCGCCATCGCCGAGCACGGCGTCACGCACATGAGTGCGGCGCCGGTGGTGATGTCGATGCTTATCCATGCCCAGCAACAGTTCGAGCACCGCGCCGGTCAGCCGGTGGCGGTGATCACCGGTGGCGCTGCGCCGCCCAGCGCCGTGATCGCTGCCATGGAGGCGCGTGGCTTCAGCATCACCCATGCCTACGGCATGACCGAAAGCTACGGGCCGAGCACCCTGTGCATGTGGCAACCGGGCCTGGACGAACTGCCGTTGGAGGCCCGTGCGCAGTTCATGGGCCGCCAGGGCGTGGCCCACCCAATGCTTGAAGAAGCCACCGTACTCGACGTCGAGAGTGGCCAGCCGGTGCCGGCCGATGGCGTGACCCTCGGTGAGCTGGTAGTGCGCGGCAACACGGTGATGAAGGGCTACCTCAACAACGCCTCGGCGACTCGCGCAGCCTTTGCCGATGGCTGGTTGCACACCGGCGACCTGGCAGTGCTGCACGCCGATGGCTACGTAGAGATCAAGGACCGCTCCAAGGACATCATCATCTCCGGTGGCGAGAACATCAGTTCGCTGGAAATCGAAGAAGTGCTTTATCAACACCCTGCGGTGATCGAGGCAGCCGTGGTGGCCCGACCCGACCCGCACTGGGGCGAAACGCCCCATGCATTCGTGACCTTGCGCGCGGATGCCGCCACCAGTGTCGGCGTTGATGAGTTGGTCCTCTGGTGTCGCCAGCGACTGGCGCATTTCAAGGCACCGCGGCATGTCTCGCTGGTGGATCTACCCAAGACTGCGACCGGCAAGATCCAGAAGTTCGTGTTGCGTGAGTGGGCCAAAGCGCCACAGGAGGTGCCCTGCCAGATCGAACACTGATCGACCCGTCGCACGCCTTTTCCAATAACAACAAGTGCTTTCGTCAGAGGTGGTCACATGCCCAGTTCCAGTCCCTTGTATGCACGCATACGGCGCAACACCCAATTCATCGAGCTGGTGGCTCGACGCAACCGGCTCACCCTGGGCCTTCTGGTGGTGATCGTGGCGGTGTTCTACGCCTATATGGGGCTGGTGTCGTTCTGGCCCGAGCTGATCGGCCAGCGCCTTGCCGAGGGCTCGAACCTGACCTTCGGCGTGGTCGCCGGGGTGTCGCTGTTCGTGTTCTTCTGCGCGTTGTCGGGCTTCTACGTGTACCGCGCCAATGGCGAGTTCGACCGCATGACCCGCGAGCTGATCGCCCAGGTCGAGCAGGAGGAGGCACGATGAACGCACGTTGCCTGCTCGCCCTTGGCACGGTGTTGTGCTCCACTTCGCTGCTGGCTTCGCCAGCGATGGAGGCGGCAACACGCCAGCCCTTGAACCTGCATGCCATCGGCATGTTCATGGTGTTCGTGGTCTTCACCCTGGCCATCACCTGGTGGGCCGCGCGGCGTACTCGCTCGACCGCCGACTTCTACAGCGCCGGCGGTGGTATCTCGGGGTTCCAGAACGGCCTGGCGTTGGCGGGCGACTACATGTCGGCCTCGACCTTGCTGGGCATCACTGCGCTGATCTACACCTCAGGCATGGACGGCTACATCTACCTGATCGCCTTCTTCGCCGGCTGGCCGGTGCTGCTGTTGCTGATGACCGAACGGCTGCGCAACCTGGGGCGGTTCACCTTCGCCGACATCACCTCGTACCGCCTCGATCAGGGCAAGGTGCGGACCATGGCGGCGATCGGCTCGTTGACCGTGGTGTGCTTCTACCTGGTGGCGCAGATGGTCGGGGCGGGGCAACTGATCAAGCTGCTGTTCGGCCTCGACTATCACATCGCGCTGCTGATCGTCGGTGCGCTGATGATGCTCTACGTGACCTTCGGTGGCATGGTGGCGACCACCTGGGTGCAGATCATCAAGGCCTTCCTGCTGATGGTGGGCGGCACCCTGGTGATGCTGCTGGCGATGAACGAGTTCAACTTCAGCTACGACACCCTGGTCACCCGCGCGATGAGCATCCATGGGCTGGGTGATCGCCTGCTGGCACCTGGCAGCCTGCTGGCCGATCCGCTGACGGCATTGTCGCTGAGCCTGGGCCTGGTGTTCGGGACCGCCGGCTTGCCACATATCCTGATGCGTTTCTTCACCGTCAGCGACGCCAAGGAGGCGCGCAAGTCGGTGCTCTATGCCACGGGCTTCATCGGCTATTTCTTCAACGTGATCTTCCTGCTGGGCCTGGCCTCGATTGTCATCGTCAGCCAGGACCCGCAGTACTTCGAAGGTAGCCAGGCCGGCGGCAAACTGCTGGGCGGCGGCAACATGGTCGCCATGCACCTGGCCCAGGCCGTGGGAGGCAACATGCTGCTGGGCTTTCTCTCGGCGGTGACCTTCGCCACCATCCTGGCGGTGGTGTCGGGGCTTGCCCTGGCCGGTGCCTCGGCCATCGCCCACGACTTGTATGCGCGGGTGATCAAGAAGGGCACGGCCAGCGAGGCGCAGGAGCTGCGAGTGACCAAGTTCGCCACCCTCGGGCTGGGCCTGGTCGCGATTGGCCTGGGCATCGTATTCGAGAACACCAACGTGGCGTTCATGGTGGCGCTGGCGTTTGGTATTGCCGCTTCGGCGAACTTCCCGGTGCTGTTTCTCTCGATGTTCTGGCGTGGCCTGACCACCCGTGGTGCGCTGGCAGGCGGCTACCTGGGGCTGGTGAGTGCGATGGCGTTCGTGGTGTTTTCGAAGCTGGTGTGGGTCGATGTGTTCCACTTCAGCGAGCCGCTGTTCCCGTATACCCAGCCGGCGTTGTTCTCCATGCCGTTGGCATTCCTGGCGGCTTACGTGTTCTCGAAACTCGACCAGAGCGCCCGCGCCAAGGCCGAACGCGAAGCCTTCGAGGACCAGTACGTACGCGGCCAGACCGGTGTCGGCGCCAGCGGCGCATCGGCCCATTGACGAACATGCAACGCCCGGTGGGAGCTGGCGTGCCAGCGATGAAGCCCGTGCAGCTCCCACATTCCTGTGCAGAATTGCACATCCCTCACAGTTGCCTACGCTAACCCGGTACCGAGCAGACAGGTGAGTGACGATGAATGTGATGCAATGGATGCCCGTTTCGTTGATGGTGTTGAGCCTGGCTCCAATCGCCCAGGCGGAGGACTCGGCAGAGCTGGCCAAAAAAGCCCTCAACCCGGTAGCAGCCATGTACAGCCTGCCTGTGCAATACAACTGGGATCAGAAGATCGGGCCGTCGGGCGAGGGCATGCACAGCGTTACGCACATCCAGCCAGTGCTGCCATTTGAGTTGAACGACGAGTGGAACCTCATTTCTCGCACCATCCTGCCGATCATCGATCAGCACGGGCTGGTGTCGGGTGGTGCGGCGGACAAATCCGGTGTTGGCGACATCACCCAGAGCTTTTTCTTCTCGCCCAAGCAGCCCACCGACAGCGGCTGGATACTCGGAGCCGGCCCTGCGCTGTTGATCCCCACGGGCAGCGATGAATTGCTCGGCAGCGAGCAATGGGGGCTGGGCCCGACAGCCGTTGCGCTCAAACAATCGAACGGCTGGACCCGGGGCATCCTGGCCAACCATATCTGGGGCCTGGACGGCAGCCCGCCGGATGACAAGGACAAGGTCAACCAGACCTTCCTGCAGCCATTTTTCTCCTACACCAACAGCAGCCTGACCACCTACGGGATCAACACCGAATCCACCTACGACTGGCAAACCCGCGAATGGTCGGTACCGGTCAACCTGACCGTGACCCAGTTGCTGAAAATCAGTGGTCACCCGCTGACCGTGCAGGTTGGGCCCAGGTACTGGCTCGACAGCCCGGACAATGGCCCGCAGGGCTGGGGCTTCCGGGCGGCGGTGACCTTCTTGTTCCCGCGCTAGCGGGCGACTGCTTTGCAGGCGATCGTAGCCTCGGCAGCGGCTACAGCCTTTGGGTAGCCGCGCAGCGGTCGGGCCTGTGTGCAGGATGGAACGTCAGAAGGTCTTGCTGACCGAGGCCACCACGGCAGCGCTGCAGATATCCTCGAAGCCCAGATAGCTGGCGCATTCAGCCTGGGACAGGTCAGTGTCGATGTAGCTCAGCGACCAGTCCAGGGCCAGCATCGTGCGGCTGAGCTTCACTTCCCACTCGTGGTAGGCACTGCGGCTGCCGCCGTCGCTGGAAAACCAGCTCGGGTCCTTGTAGTCGTTGCGCCCGTAACGCACTTGCAGGCCCGTGTCGTAGGGCAGTGGCGTGCCGTAGCCTACATAGCTGTAGAGCATCGACTGGTCGCGGTTGAAGTCGCCCGAGTAGTTGCCCCCGAGCAGCACCCCCCAGGCGCGCAGTTCGGCATGGTACTCGCCGTAGTTCAGGGCACTCTGGCGCGGGTAGACGTAGTGGATATACGAGGTGTCGAGGGTGACGTCGTCGTTGATCTGCCAGAAGTAGCCGGCGTAGTAATCCTGCTCCTGACGCGTGCGGCTGTCGAAGCCGAAGTCGACGTTGGAACTCCATACCCCGGCATACAGGCCGCTGCTGTGCAGCAGGGTCAGTGAACCTTGCAGGGCCGGGTCGTTCTGGGTCTGGGAGATGCCGCGGGTGCGGTAGTCGCTGAAGAGACCGACCTTGGCTTCCAGGCTGAAGGCTTCGTTGAGGTCGATGGCATGGGCAAACGGCGCGCAGGCGAGCAGGCCGCCTGCGATAAGGGTGCGCGGGTTCATGAAGGGCGTTCCATTATTGTTGTTGTGGGCGCTACAGGGGGTGGCGGCGCGGCGCTGCCACGGGTGCTGCGGGCTCAGCGGGCGTAGATCTGCTGGCCGGCGAACCAGGTCTGGGTGACCTGGGTGTCACGCAGGGCCTCGGGAGCAACGCTGAACACGTCGCGGTCGAGCACGATCATGTCGGCCTGCTTGCCGACCTTGAGCGAGCCGGTCAGTTGCTCCAGGCGCATGGCCCGGGCGGCATTGAGGGTGTAGGCCTGGAACATCACCTGGCGGTCGATGGCTTCGTCGGCATTGAGCACACCTTTGGAACCCTTGCGGCTGACCGCCTGGTAGATGGCCTTCCACGGGTCCGGGGTGGTGATCGGCCAGTCGCTGGCACCGGCAATGGTCGCGCCGTGCTTGAGCAGCGAATGGGCCGGGAAGGTGTGCATGAAGGCCATGGCGTCCACGTAGGGCTTGACCAGGTCGATGTTGGATTCGTCGGCACTGGCCCAGTACAACTGCATCGAGGCGATCACGTCGAGGTCCTTGAAGCGTGCGTATTCCTTGGGGCTGACCATCTGCAGGTGGGTGATGGAGTGGGGGATGCCACTGTGGCGGTCACGCCGGGCCTGTGCGATGCCGTTGAGCGTTTCGCGCACGGCACGGTCGCCGATGGCGTGCACATGCACCAGCCAGCCACGGGCATCGGCGGCGCTGACCAGCTCGCCGAAGTGCTTTGGGTCAAGCAGCAGCTCGCCGCGCTGGCCGGAGTTCTTGTAGGGTTCGAGCATCGCCGCACTCTGGGCCGGAGTCTCCGCGACACCGTCGGCGAATACCTTGATACCCGGCAAGGTGAGGTTGTGTACGCCCTGGAACTGCTGGCGCACTTTGTCCAGTTCGTCCAGGTCGGCAGGGCGGGCCTTGGAGTCGGCCATCAGCAGGGCCGCGACGTGGGCGGTCAGTTCGCCCTTGTCGGAAAGTTCCTTGTAGATCGGCAGAACGCCCAGCGAGTTGTTCTTGACGTCGGCCCCAGGCAGCTCGTTGCCCAGCGGGTCCATCCAACCGGTGATGCCGAGCTTTTTCGAGTAATCCAGGGCCATGCGCCCGGCAGTCATCAGCGTGTCGTGGGACAGAGGCGGCAACAGGTCGCTCACTGGGTAGTAGCTGGCGTCGACGAGGAAGCCGTTGGGGGTGCCGTCCTTGTGCTGGCCAATGGTGTTGCGTGCTTCGGCCGGCAGGGCCGTGATCGTCTTGGAATCGACCCCGGCACGCGTCAGCATGGCCTGGTTGGCCCAGCCGGTGTGCATGTCATAGGCGGCAAAGAGAATCGGTTGCGCGGCCCATTCGCCGTGGTTGAAGCGCTGTTCCAGGGCCGGGATGTTGTCCCAGTAAGTCGAAGGCAGGCCGCCGACGCTGAGGAATTCGCCTCGGCGCGCCTTGCCGTCGTCGCGCCACTGACGCAGGCGCTGCTCCAACTGGTCGAGGGGGATTTGCTCGCCGGCAAGGTTGGCCAGTTCCATTTGCAGGCCGCCCTTGATGGCGTGGGAGTGGGAATCGAGCATCCCGGGCATCAGCACCTTGCCGCCCAGGTCGATGGCCCGAGTGCTATCGGCCTTCAAACGCAGCACTGCGTCGTCGGTGCCCACCGCGACGATCTTGTCACCTTCCACCGCCACGGCCTGCTGCAGCGGCTGGCCCGGCTCGGCGGTATAGACCTTGGCGTTGTGCAGGATCAGGTCCACCGCGGCGAAACCCGGCAGGGCCGTGCAGGCCAGGCCGGCGCTGAGGGCCATTTTCAGGAACTGCTTCATTCGATGCCTCGTTCTTGTTGTGATGGAGCCGCAGCCTAGCCAAGGCCTGGGGGCGGTTAAAGACGAGGGCAGGCACAACTTTTTTCGCCCTTTGGAAATAATCCCTGGCCTATACTCGGCGCGTTTTGAACGCATCCGCGTGTGCCGAACAGGAACCCAGCATGGACAAAATGACGGCCCTGACCATCTTCGTTGCCGCTGCCGAGCAGGGCAGCTTCAGTCGTGCGGCCGAGCAGTTGGGCAAGACGCCGTCGGCCATCACCAAGGCCGTGGCCCATCTGGAGGCCGAGCTGGGCGTGCGCCTGTTCGAGCGCACCACACGGCGCATGGCCCTGACCGAAGCCGGGACGATCTACCTGGAGGGCGCCCGCCAGGCGTTGATGCACCTGCAACTGGTCACCGAAGAGGTGGAGCAGCTGCAACATGCCTTGCGCGGCACCCTGCGCATCACCGCGCCACCGTCGTTCGGCCCGGCCTTTCTCAACCAGGTGTGCTGCCGGTTCATGCGCGAGCACCCGCAAGTGCGCCTGGAGGTGAACCTCAACGATGCCAACGAAGACCTGATCGACGGCGGTTTCGACCTGTCGTTGCGCGACGGCCCCACCGACCAGCCCGAGCTGATTGCCCAGCCGCTGATCGAGAACCGCGTGATCCTTTGTGCCAGCCCCGACTACCTGGCCCGGCGTGGTGATTCCATTACCCTGGAGAACTACGCCCAGCACGACTGGCTGCTGTTGCGTCACCCCTTGCTCAACCGCAGTTACTGGTGGATCGAACGCGAGGGCCAATCGCTGCGGGTACGCCAGCCCACGCCCAGGCTGGTGAGCGACAACTTCGACTTCCTGCTGGCTTGCCTGCTCGATGGCCAGGGCCTGCAGTTCGTCCCCACCTGGTGTGCGGCACCGTATCTGGCCAAGGGTGAACTGGTGGAGGTGATGCCCGACTACTGGCGTGCGCTGAGCGCATTCGGACCTTGGGTGCATGTGCTGTACCTGCCGCACCGGCGCAACACCCGCAAAGTGCAGGCCTTCATCGCCTTGCTGCACGAGCACTTGCGCGGCCAGGGGCTGGAGGGCCGGGCGCGAGGCTGAGTTTTTCCAGTTGGGCACAAAAGTTGTGCGGGTTGTGGCAATGATCGGCGCGGAACGGGTCGTTAGGCTTGGTCGATAGCAACCACACAGCCCGCTGTACCAGGAGCCCTCGCGCAGTGAAGATCCATACCCTCGTCACCCAGACCCAGAGCCCCGCCGAGCGTGGCCGCCAGATCGGCGAGCGCTTCGCCGAGCAGATCCGCCACACCACCCACCTGTACCTGGACTTCTTCCCCCGGGTGGGCGTGTCCCTGAGCGAAGCACAACGTATCGGTGAAAACAGCCTGGCGGCGCTTGAGGCCTGGCGCCCGGAGCTGGCCGCCGAAGTGATCGCCATGGCCAGTGGCGCCGAGTTGCCGCTGTGGCAATTGGCGAGCCTGAATGCCCGCACCGAAGTACTGGCGGCACGTACCCGTCACCACGAATGCTCCACCACCGTGCATGCCCCGCGCGGGCCGCGCGCGCCGCTGACCCTGCAAACCTGGGACTGGCACGACAGCCTGTGCCCCCATGGCCTGATGCTGGCGCTCGATACCACACGCGGCATGCACGTCAAACTGTTCTGCGAGTTCGGCATGCTGGCCAAGCTGGGCGTCAACAGTGCAGGCGTTGGCCTGCACTTCAATATCCTTCACCACAGCAGCGACAACAATAGCGGTGGTGTGCCGGTACATGCCATTGCCCGTCGCTTGCTGGAGGAGGCGAGCAGTGTCGAGGAGGCCATCGAACTGGCCCGTTCGGCCCGGGTCAGCGCGTCCACGGTGCTCACCGTGTTCTCCCGCGAAGACAGCAGCCCGCGTGCTGCGAGCATCGAGCTCAGCCCCGAGCGCACAGCGCTGGTGTTGCCCCGTGACGACGGCTGGCTGCTGCACACCAACCACTTCCTCGACCCGTACCTGAGCGAGGGCGAACAGGTTGCCGACCGCCCCGACACCCAGTGCCGGCTGGGTCATCTGGAACAGGTGGTCGGGCAAATGGGCCGTGCCGACCTGCGCGCCCGCGCCCAGGCCATGTGCGGTGGCGAAGGCGCCAACGCACCGATCTGCTTCTACCCGGACCTGAGCATGCCCGACACCGAACGCTGGGAAACCCTGCTGAGCGTGGGCATCGATACCGAGCACTGCGTTCTGGAGTACGTGGCGGGTACGCCGCTGCACCTGGCCAAAGCCGGCTACGAACGTTTCTGAACCCGCCCGGTGCCGCCCGCACGGCGGCACCCGCACAACGAGAACAACAACAATGCATGCGGATCATTCCCATCCTGCGTCCTCCCGCTCTGCCTTCCGGACCTTTTGCGTTTCCGGCATGGGTACGGCGCTGGAGTTCTACGATTTCATCATCTACGGCACCGCTGCTGCCCTGGTCTTCCCCCAGGTGTTCTTCCCCCAGATGGACCATCTGACCGCAACCCTGGTGGCCTTCAGTGCCTTCGGTGCCGGCTTCTTCGCCCGGCCGTTGGGCGGCCTGGTGTTCGGCCACTACGGTGATCGCATCGGTCGGCAGAAAGTGCTGGTCGCCACCCTGTTGCTCATGGGCTTGAGCACCTTTCTCATTGGCTGCCTGCCTGGCCATGCCAGCATCGGTGTGGCCGCGCCGATCCTGTTGGTGCTGCTGCGCCTGGTCCAGGGCTTTGCCGCGGGCGGCGAGTGGGGTGGCGCGGCGCTGTTCGGCATCGAGTCGGCGCCGCCTGGCCGGCGCGGCCTGTGGGGCAGCTTCACCAGCATGGGCATTGGCGTCGGCGGCATTCTTGGGGCGGGCGTGTTTGCCCTGGTCAGTGCCGCCTACAACGACAATCTGGTGGATTTTGCCTGGCGCATACCGTTCTGGCTGGGCGGCACCCTGGTGCTGATCGGCCTGTACGCGCGCCTCAAGGCGCCAGCAGCGGTATCCCAACCTGCGATCAAACCGGTACGCGCCCCGCTGGCCGAAGCACTGCGTCAACGGCCACGGCAACTGCTGCTGTGCACCGGGATTGCCTTTGGCTACTGCACCATCGCCTACATTGGCAGTACCTTCTTCCTGACCTACGCCACCCAAGTGGGCTTCAGCAGTACCGATGCCTTGATGTTCGACCTGACCTTGTCGGTTGCCATCGTGCTGTCGGCGCCGCTGTTCGGGCACTTGTCCGACCGCCTCGGGCGGCGCACGGTGATGGTGTTCGGTGCGCTGGTCATGGCTCTTGGCTTGTTCGCCTTTTTCAACCTGGTCGATATGCAGCGCTTCGCCGTTGCCCTGTTTGCCTACAGCCTGACTGGCGCACTGATGGGGGCGACCCAGGGGCCGATCCCGGCATTCCTGGGAGAGCAGTTTCCCCGCAGCATGCGTTACTCGGGGATCTCGGCGAGCTACCAGATCGGCGCGGCGCTGGGGGGTGGTACGGCGTCGAGCATTGCGACGGCGATCCTCATCCTCACGGACCACAACCCGATGGGCGTGGCGCTGTATGGCGCCGGGGCACTGGCGCTGGTGGCGGTGTGTTCGTTGTTGTTGAAGGAAACGGCGCAGATGAGCATGGCGCAGATAGATGAGGAGGCCATCTCGCAGCCCCTCGCTACCGCCAGCCCCCACTGACTGCAGGCGCGGGCTATGCTGTTTTTCCACGCCTAGGGGATTGCATCATGAGCGAAGATTCAAAAGTGAAAGGCCCGGCCTCGTACTTTCCTTCGATCGAGAAAAAGTACGGCCAGCCGATCAGTCATTGGCTCAGTGTGCTGGAAGCACTCGGCGCAAAAAAGCACATGGAACTGGTGACTGCACTCAAGGCCGAGCATGGCCTGGGACACGGCCATGCCAATGCCCTGGTAGCGCACTACTTGGCCGCCATCCGGTAGGCGCGGGCTTGTCCCGCGATGCGGTGCGGCTGACAAGCCGCATCGCGGGGCAAGCGCGCTCCTGCCGGTGTTCATCGATGTACACCCTGTTCGCCAATGGTCAAGTTTGAGTTCGTAGATGGTCAAGTTTTTTGACTGCTATTTGTATATTTTCAAGCGCCGACCCCCGCACGGACAGACATCTATGAACGCTAAAGTCGAAATCCCAGCTGAGTTTTTTCAATGCCTGGAAAGTCAGCGGGCTCATTTCGAAGCCAACCGCTACCCCGATGCCACTCAGCGTGTGACTGACCTCAAGGCGTTGGTGCGCCTGGTGGCCGATAACCGTGAAGCGCTCATCGAGGCGGTCAACAAGGATTACGGGTGCCGTTCGCGCTTTGAAACCACCTTCGCCGAGATTGCAGTCACCCTGGATGGCTTGCAAGACACCATCAAGCGGGTGAAGAAGTGGATGAAGCCACAGAAGCGTCACGTTGATCCGATGCAACTGCCGCTGGCGCGGGCCCGCCTGATCCCGCAGCCAATAGGCGTGGTCGGGGTCGTGGTGCCGTGGAACTTCCCGATCGCCATGGCCTTTCACCCGTTGACCTGCATTTTTGCTGCAGGCAACAGCGCCATGGTGAAAATGTCGGAGAACTCCAATCACTTGGCGAGTTTGCTGAAAACACTGGCGCCGCGTTATTTCCCTGCAGGCAAATTGGCGTTCTTCGAAGACGGCGGTGGTCGTGGCCCGGCGTTTACGGCGTTGACGTTCGACCATATTTTCTTCACCGGCTCACCTGCCACCGGCAAAGCGGTCATGGCCAACGCTGCGCACAATCTCACGCCGGTGACGCTTGAGCTGGGGGGCAAGTCGCCCGCTGTGGTCGCGCCGGACTTTCCGATCGAGAAAGCCGCACAGCGTATTCTGTGGGCCAAGACGTTCAACGCCGGGCAGATCTGCACCAACGTTGATTATCTGTTCTTGCCTGAAAGCCAGGTTGCCACTTTTGTCGAGGCGGCCAAGGCTTACTGCGCCAAGCACTATCCGAACATCAACAACGGCGATTACACCGCGGTGATCGACCAGCGCTCCTTTGACCGCTTGCACGCGGCGTTGGACGACGCCAAGGCCAAGGGTGCGACGCTGGTCAATCTGATCGAGCCGCAGACGCCCGATGCTGGCCGCCGGATCATGGCGCCGACCATCGTGCTCAATCCAACCGAAGACATGACGCTGATGCAACGCGAGATCTTCGGCCCGATTCTGCCGATCAAGACCTACCGCACCCGCGAAGAAGTGACCGGCTACATCAACAGTCGCCCGCGGCCGCTGGCGTTCTATGCCTATACCAACGAGCGTAGCCTGGCGGACTGGTACATCTACAACACGCTGTCCGGGGGCGTGACCATCAACGACAGCCTGTTGCATGTCAGTGTCCACAGCCTGCCGTTTGGTGGCATCGGCAACAGCGGCATGGGCCATTACCATGGCTACGAGGGCTTCCTGACATTCTCCAAAATGCGCCCGGTGCTGTACCAGGGACCGATTCGGGCGATCAACATGATGCTGCCGCCATACGGCGCAAAAGTTGAAAAGATGCTCGACCTGATGATCCGCATGAAGAGTTGAGTACGGCGAGGTTCCCTTCATTCGGCTGCCGTTTATGGGGCGTCGGCCTGTTGTCGCCACTTTCGTGGCGACATCCCGGTCCATTGTTTGAACGCGCGGCTGAAGGCGGTGAGGTCGGCAAAGCCCAGGTTCAGCGCCAGGGTGGTCAGGTCGATGGTGCTGCTGGTCAGGTGGTGCTTGGCCAAGCGCAGGCGGGCCGACTTGAGCGTGTGCGCAAAGCTGCTGTTCTGTGTCTGGAGGCGTTGCTGCAGGCTGCGTGGATGCATTTCTACCAGCTTTGCCACCATGGCCAGATTGCACTCGCCCGTGGGCAGCAAGGCATCGATGGCGCTTTCCACCTGGCGGGCCAGGTTGTTTGGGGCCAGGCGTTGCCAACCGGTTCGCCATTGCAGCGTCAGGTGATTGCGCCAGCGCTGCTCCACCGCAACGGGCTGTTCCAGCAGGGTGGCCGGGTAGCTCATCCGGTTTATCGGCTGGTCATAGCGAACTGTGCCGCCCAAGACATCTTCGTAGGCTTGGGTGTTGGCAGGCCTGGGGATTTGCAGACCTACTTCCAGCGGCAGCAAATCGACATTGTGCAGTTGCCGGATGCCTTGGGCGAATACCGCCAGTGTCAACGCATTGAGTTGGTCGCAATTGACCTCCAGGGCAAATGCAAACCTGAGGTCGATCTCGAAATGCGATGCGGATGTGTTGATTTCCCAGAGCAGCCCGTGGGCGTGGAAGTCCATGTTTCGTTGCAGCAACTGCATGGCGTCACCCACGGTGGCCTGTATGCACAGGCACGAGCCGAGCGCGCCGAGCACCTCCAGGCCCTGGCGGTTGCCCAGGCGCACACCGAAGTCTGGCGCGTTGCAGCGCACGGCAGCCAGTTCCAGCAGTTCGGCCATCGCGACATACGGGATGTAGAGGTCAGGTGAGTGCATCACCGCCTGACTCAAGCCGGTTTCGCGCAGCAGGCGCTCGGGCTCTTGGCCCAGTTCGCGGACCAGCTCGGAAAAGCCTGAAAGCGAGCCACTTCGGACGAAATTGTTCATCAGCTCGTTACCTGTCGGCGCCTTGGTGAAGGGAAGTAATAACTCGCGAATAGTCAAGTTTGTCTTCGTGAACAGTCAAGTTAATTCAGTGTTTTTTGTTTATTTTTTTAGCACCTAAACCTGCAATGGTGCATTCGATTCGCGCCGCTGGAGCCTACAACAATGACAACAAAACTACCTGCAGCCCTGGTCAACAGCCTGTTCGGCCCACGTCCCGAAGGGGTCCGGATTCCAGAGCCACCGAGCTTCGACTGCATTGCCGACGAGCGCCAATACCGCAAAGAGCAGCTGGCCGCCGGCTTGCGACTGTTTGGCCGGTTCGGCTTCTCGGAGGGCGTGGCGGGGCACATCACCGTGCGTGATCCCGAGCGGCCGTCCGAGTGGTTCTGGGTTAACCCATTTGGTATGAGTTTCAGCCGTATTCGTGCTTCAGACCTGGTTCTGGTCGACCATGAGGGCCGTGTTGTCCAGGGCCAGTACGCGGTCAATCGCGCGGCCCTGGTCATCCACTCGCATGTCCATGCCGCACGGCCCGATGCCCTTGCTGCTGCGCATGCTCACTCGTTGCACGGCAAGGCGTTTTCCAGCCTGGGCATCAAGCTTGCGCCTATCACTCAGGATGCCTGCGCCTTTTACGAAGACCATGGCTTGTACAGCGAATTCGGCGGTGTCGCGACCGAAGTGGACGAAGGTGTGCGTATCGGCGAAGCGCTGGGCAAACACAAAGCGGTGATCCTGCAGAACCATGGCCTGCTGACGGTCGGCCAGTCTGTCGCCGAGGCCATCTGGTGGTTCATCACGATGGAGCGTTCCTGTCAGGCGCAGTTGCTGGCCATGGCCGCCGGCACGCCCAAGCTGATTGCTCACGAAACGGCGCTGGGCGTGCGTGCCCAGGTCGGTACGCCGTTCGCGGGTTGGTTTCAGGCACAACCGCTGTGGGATCAAATCATCCACAGCGACCCTGATCTGTTCAATTGATGTGACCGCACAACAATAAAAAAGGTACCTGAAATGAGCGGCAACGAGTGGGATTACATTATTGTCGGTGGCGGGTCCGCCGGCTCAGTGTTGGCAAACCGTTTGAGTGAATGTGCCAGCAACCGCGTGCTGTTGCTGGAAGCTGGGCCGAGTGGTCGCTGGAGCCCGCTGGTGGCGATTCCAGCCGGCGCTGTGGCGCTGATGAAAAGCCGTCGCTACAACTGGCTGTTTGAAACCGAACCGCAGCCTGAGCTGGCGAACCGCCGGCTGTTTCAGCCGCGAGGTCGCTGCCTGGGCGGGTCAAGCAGTATCAATCTGGCGGTCAATACCCGGGGGCAGCCTTGGGATTACGATGAATGGGAGCGTTTGGGGTGCCCGGGGTGGGGCTTTCGCGATGTCTTGCCCTTTTTCAAAAAGTCGGAAAACTTCGAGCCCGCCAGCCAACCTGCCGATGCACCGTTCCACGGCAAGGGCGGGCCGCTGAACATTGCTGAGCGGCGCTGGACCAGCCTCTATGGACACGCCTTCATCGAGGCCTGTACGCAGGCCGGGCTGCCACGCAGCAGCGACCCAAACGGCGTCGACCAAGAAGGGGCCTGCCTGCAACGCGCCTACCAAAAGGACGGCCGGCGCTGCAGCAACGCACGGGCCTACCTGGCACCGGCACGGGGCCGGGACAACCTGCGCATCATCACCGGTGCGCACGCCACACGGGTGTTGCTCGAAGGCAAGCGGGCCGTGGGGGTGGAGTACATGCGCAACGGCAAGGTGTGCCAGGCACGGGCAGGCAGTGAAGTCATTCTCTGCGGCGGTGCGTTCCAGTCGCCGCAGCTGTTGTTGTTGTCTGGCATCGGTCCGCGGGAAGAGCTTGAAAAGCATGGCATTCAGGTGCGCCACGAGCTGGGAGGGGTAGGGCAGAACCTGCAGGATCATCTGGCTGTGGTGCTCAACGTGCGTACGCACACACGCCGGGGGATTTCCTTGCACCCCTCGTCGCTGCTGCAGGCAGTGCAGGCCATGGTGCAGTTCGTATTCCGCCGCCGCGGCATGCTCACCACCAATGTGATCGAGGCAGGTGCCTTTGTGCGCTCGTTGCCCCAGGCATCCATGCCCGACATGCAATTGCATTGCGCCCCTATCATGTATCGCGACCATGGACGTGACATGAAGCTGTCGGCATCCGGTTTCGGTTACTCGATGGCGATCAACGATGGCCGTCCGCTTTCCCGTGGTCGCGTCGGCCTGCGCAGCAGTGATCCGCTGGCACCGCCCTTGATCGACCCCAACTACCTGAGCCACGCCCGGGACCTGCAGCGGCTGGTACTGGGCGTCAAGATGATGCGCAACATTGTCGCCCAACCGGTCCTTGCAGCGCACAACAAGTGCGAGCTCAACCCTGGGCCGAATGTGCAGACCGATGAACAGCTCGAAGCCTGGGTGCGACAGAACGTCGAAACGGCCTACCACCCGGTGGGCACCTGCAAGATGGGACCGGCCAGCGATGCGATGGCGGTGGTGGATGCGCGCTTGCGTGTACACGGTCTTGAGGGGCTGCGCGTAATCGACGCGTCTATCATGCCTACCCTGGTCAACGGCAATACCAACCAGCCCGTCACGATGATTGGCGAGAAGGGCGCGAGCATGATTCTTGAAGATGCTGCCGCGCTGGAGTGCACTGTATGAACCTCGATTATCACTACGACCACCTGGCCCGGTTCGTTGGCACGGAACTCGGCGTTTCTGAATGGGCCACGGTCGATCAGGCACGTATCGATGAATTTGCCCACTGTACGGAAGACCACCAGTGGATACACGTCGACCCGGTGCGCTGCCAGGCCGAAAGCCCTTTTGGCACCACCATCGCCCACGGCTTTCTGAACCTGTCGCTGCTCGGTGGTTTGATGATGCAGATGGGCATTGTGCCTGCCGGTGTGAGCAGCCTGGTCAATGCCGGCGTGACCAACGTACGCTTCAAGAACGCTGTGCGTGCCGGCTCGCGCGTGCGGGCGCGGGCCTCGGTGCATTCAGCCGAGGTCAAGGACGGTGGGCGTACGCTGTTGATTCTGCTGGCGCAGCTGGAGCTGGAAGGCGCCGAGGAACCGGCGCTGACTGCCGAGTGTGTAGCTATGCTGTTTCGTGACGCACAGGGCGACGCTGTCGCATAGCTGATTTTTCACAGGCTCCGGGGGCTTGTCTTGCCTGTCTTCACCCTGTCTTGGCGCCGTCAACCACACTTCCCCGGGGCGCGAAATGCTGTGAACAATCTCCTGGATGCGAGTGCTCAAGCGCAGTTCAGGGCCGTGCTCTGCCGTTATGGCGTGAGTGATCCCGGGCTCTGGGAGCACCTGTTGCAGGTGCTCGAACAGCGTGACTATGCCCGCGATCAGCGCATCATCCGTGCCGGTGAAACGCCAACGCACTTCTTCGTCATCCTCAGCGGCCTGGTGCGCTACTACTATGCTTCGCCGGAAGGAAAGGAGTGGAACAAGGCTTTTTTTCGCGAAGGTGAGATCGTTGGTTCGCTCAGCGCTTATTTGAAGCGCCAACCGTGTACCTACACCATTGAGGCACTGGAACAGAGCCACCTGGTGGCTGTGCCACTACAGGTTCTGGCCCGTCAACCAGGGCCCAGCGTGCAGATGCAGGGGATGCTTGACAAGGTTACCCGGGAAATCATGCTGCGCAACGAGTCGCGGGAGGCGCTGCTGCTCACCAGCAATAGCGAGGAACGCTATCGCTGGCTGCAGGAGAATGAAAGCTGGTTGCTGGCGCGGGTACCGCAGTACCAGCTGGCCAGCTACCTGAGCATGGATGCGGTGTCTTTCTCGCGGATTAAACGCAAATTGGGCTGTTGACGCTCTGCGCCCGCATACCCAGACGCTCAGCCAGTGCTGCACACCCGCGTAGGTGCTCAGGTGGCACGCTATCGAGATTGACCACGAGGCTGCCATCACCTTGCTGGGTGACTTCTGCACAGAACGCTTCGCCGCAGTGCTGCCGGGCACGTTCGTTGTAGATGTATGCGGCCGCCAGTTCGCGCAGGCGATGCTTGACGACCTTGCCCACTGCTGTGACCGGCAGGGCGTCGATCAGGAAGACCTGTTTCGGGCAGGCGGGGCGTTCGGCGATATTTTCGAAGGCGTACTGGCGTAGCGCCTCGGCACTGGCCTGGCTGCCCTGGCGCAACTGGACAAAAACCACGGGCAGTTCGCCGGCATATTCGTCAGGCATGCCCACGGCCGCCGCCAGTGAAACTTGAGGGTGGGACTCCAGGCAATTCTCTATCAGTGCCGGGTCGATGTTGTGGCCACTGCGGATGATCAGGTCCTTGGCCCGGCCAGTGATGTACAGGTTGCCCAGCTCGTCCAGGCGGCCGAGGTCGCCAGTGCGCAGCCAGCCGTTGTCCAGCGGGCTTTCACGTTGCTCCAGATAACCGGGAAACACCGTCGGCCCGCGCACGCAGATCTCACCGTTGCTGGCGATCCGCACCTCCATTGCACCACTCACGTGCCCGGCGCTGCCGGGAATGGAGGGGCATTGCAGATTGGGCAAAGTAATGACGCCCGCTGCCTCGGTCATACCGTAGGCCTGGTACAGATTCAGCCCGGTGGCTTCGCGCAGCTGTACGCAAAGCGCCGCAGGCACCGGCGCGCCGCCGCTGATCATGAACCGCAGGGAGCTGATGTCATGGTTGCCCAGGGGGACATCGAGCATTGCCGCGACCGAGGTCGGTATACCGCCACTGATGGTGATGCCGTAGTGCTCGACCAATTGCCAGTGACGCTGGATCACCTCGGGATTGCGAAACCCCGACGGTGTCGGCAGTAGCATGTGCAAGCCGCTCGCCAGGCCGCCCAGGCTGTTCACCAACGCGCCGGCGACATGGAAGATGGGCAAGCCATTGAGCGCCACGTCAGTCGGGCCGGCTTCCATGCAGCGTACATAGGCGTGCGCTGCCGCCACCTGGTTGGCGTGGGTGTGGCGGGCCAGTTTGGGCAGGCCGGTGGTGCCTCCGGTGTGAAAGTAGGCGGCGATATCATCGGCCCGGGGCTGCAACCCAGGCTCCAGTGCATCGGCACGATAGCCTTCGAGCAGGGTGTCGAAGCAGTACTCGCCTCCGGGCGCCATGACCGAAACACACTTGACCGGGTGTGGCAGGCGTTGTGCGACGTTCAGGGTTTTCTGCCACAGGTCGGAACCTGGCATAGGCCCGGCTACGAAGATCAATTCGGTCTTCGCCTTGAGCATCAGGTTGTACAGCGCATCCTCACTGAGCAGCGGGTTGAGCGGGTTGGCAACACCAACGCTGGCTGCGGCCCAGAGCAGGTACTGGCTTTGAGGAATGTTCGGCAGCAGCAGTGACACGACCGGTTTACGGGTGCCGGCAAGGTCCAGGATCAGGCGTGCTGCGCGGTTGATATTGGCCAGTAGCGCGTCATAACCGATGCGCTGCTCCTGAAACGGGTCCAGGCTGCTGAGGTAGGTCAGCGCGGGTTGTTCGCCATAAGCGCTGGCCGACGCCTGGAAGAGCTCATAGACCGTGTTCGCGCATAAGGGTGGTGTAGGCATGCTGCACTCCTGTCGTTTATTGTTTTTTTTATTCTGGGCAGGTCAGGCGGGGGGCAGCATTAACAATTGTTAAGAACGCCGGGAAGGTCATCAATGTGACGTCAACTGACAAGTTGCTGACCGCAGATGACAATTTTTGAGCGGGGCCGCATCGCACTATGTCCTCGGCACGACCGCCGTTTCGTGCAACAGCCCGAATGAGGACAATAACAATGCCTATGCCGACACCCCTTTTCGATCACAAAGAACTGTTGACGCTCAACACCCGGGACTTGCCCATCTACACCGATGCGATGGCCCCGCATTTCCCCGGTGTTGACGTACAGCCGCTGTACCTGGACCCAAACCTCGGGGTATGGGCGTTGCGGGTAATCTTCCAGCCGGGTGTACGGCTTCCTTGCCATTACCACACCGGCCCTGTCCACTTGTTCACGCTCTCGGGTAGGTGGAACTACGTCGAGTTCCCGGACCAGCCCCAGACCGCGGGTTGCTACCTCTACGAACCGGGCGGCTCGATCCACACCTTCATGGTGCCGCAAGACAACACCGAACCCACCGACACGTTCATGGTGGTTCACGGGGCCAATGTGAATTTCGATCAGGACGGCAACTTTGTGAATGTCATGGACGCCACCGACATCATGCAGATCATCGAACGCCTGGTGAAAGAGCGCGGCCTGCAGCCGGCCCGCTACATCCGCCCCGGCAACGCCAACTACACCGCCGGCTGAGTACGTGAGGCCGGCATGCACACCTGCATGCCGGCCCGCTGCGCCAGGCCCGGCCACCAGGATTGCCGAAGCCCACGCGGCAGCTCACTCGCGTATCAGCCGAACCCCTGTTGGCCGGCACGCAGCAGTGCGCGGCGCTCCCGGGGCGACATGCTGTACCAGCGCCGGCAGGCACGGTTGAACGAGCTCTGCTCGGCATAACCCAGCAAGCCGGCAATCTGTGCCATGGGCATGTTGGCTTCGGCCAGGTACAGGTCGGCAAGCTCCCGGCGGGCAGCCTCGACCATGTCCTCGAACACCAGCTCGCTTTCGCCCAGGCGGCGCTGCAGGGATCGTTCGCGCATGCCCATCTGCTCGGCGATCAACGGCAGCGCGCAGCGCAGGGTCGGCAGCAGGCGACGGATCGAGTACTCCACCTGGCTGCCAATATCCAACGGGTTCACCGCACCTATGTCGCTGATGTAATCCATCATCGTGTCGTGCAGCTGGCGATTGTGCTGGTCGATCGATTTGGTCAGCTGCCCCGGCAGCAGCACCAGTGCATTCTGCGCCTGGCCAAAATAGGTACGGGCGCCGAAAAAGCGCTGGTAGCGACTCTGTGGCAAGCGCGCTTCGGTTCGCGACAGCACTGAATGCGGGCGGAATCCAGGCCCGAACAGCATGTGCAGCGTCTTGAACATGACGCCCAGGGTCAACTCGATCACCTGGCGTTGCCGGGGGGCTGGACGCAGGCGCATCTCGTAGATCAGGTGGGGGTGTGCCGGGTCGATCTCGGTATCCAGGTGTATGAATATGCCGGGGCTGTAGATGTGCAGGAAACGGATGATCTCGACCAGCGCCTCGCCGACATTGCGCGCATTCTGCGCGATCACCGCCAGCGGGCCGAGGATCGTGATGCTTTGCCGTTCGGCAAGACGAAGGCCGAAATCGATGCACTGCAAACGCTCGGCACTCAATTCAAGCAGGTTGATCATCGCCCGGTAAGGGATTACCGCCGAGCTGTTGTCGAGCAGCGCCGGTTCGATCTGCATCTGCCGTAACAGGTCCTCGGGATTGCCGTTCAACTCACGCACAAGTTGCGCAAATCCTGTCAGCGAAGTGGTTTTGATCAGGGCGGTCATGGTCTCGATTCTTATTGTGATGACTCAAACGGTGGCCAAATACGGGCACTACGGGCACCCCCTCCCGGGTTCGAAGACATCGTCTCCGATTTTTATCCCTTGGCTACAGCTTAATTGGAGTGCTGGTAGCTAATGACAAATATCTGACGTGAACGGACAAATGGATCTGCTCCGCCCATGGGCATGCTTGCGCCAACAAACAAGAACGCTCACCCCGCGGACCGAATCCGGTCTCGCACGGTAAGGGCGATGATGGCGGAGACCTGCATGCAGCATAAGAGCTATAACGTCCGTACCTTTGTGAAACCGCTGGCGGTCGCCATTTCCTGCGTGTCGGCCGGTGCCGCCCAGGCACTGCCATTCCAGCTGGAAAATGGCTGGGAAGGGGAGTGGAACACCACGCTGTCGGTGGGTTCGCAATGGCGTGCGGAGGATCAGGACCGCGCGCTCTACAGCGCCGCCAACGGCGCCTTGCTGGGCAAGTCCGGCGGTACTGGAGGCTCGGTGGATGCCGGCAACCTCAACTACGACAAAGGCGACCGCGTCTCGACCATTGCCAAGTTCGTCACCGATCTGTCGCTGCGCAATGGCGACATGGGCGGGCTGGTGAGGGTCAAGGGCTGGTACGACCAGGCGCTCAAGGACGAAGACGTCAATTTCGGCAGTGCCTCCAGCGGGTATCGCAAGAGGCCGCTCAATGACGACGGCTATGCCGATCTGCAGAAGTTCAGCGGCGTCTACCTGCTCGATGCCTACGCCTACAACACCTACTACTTCGATGAAACACCAGTGCAGGTGCGCCTGGGACGCCAGGTGGTCAACTGGGGTGAAAGTGCCTATATCCAGGGCATCAACCAGATCAACCCGCTGGATGTACCCGCCTTGCGCCGTCCTGGCACGGAACTCAAGGAAGCGCTGATTCCGGTGTGGATGGGCTACCTCAACATCGGCTTGCCAGCCGGGATTTCCATGGAGGCGTTCTACCAGCTCAAGTACGAGAGCACCGCCATCGAAGGCTGCGGTCATTACTGGTCGGTAACCGAAGGTGCGGTGGGCAATGACTTCGGCGACTGCCAGTTGGGGACCTTCCTGGGCGATACCGACCCGTCCTCGCCGACCAAGATTGCCGCCGGTGCGTACTTGCCCCAGGTCAAGGGCAAGGATCCGCACGACAGTGGACAGTGGGGCGTGGCGTTTCGCTTTCCGCTCGATGCACTCGATGGCGAGATGGGCCTGTACTACCTCAACTATCACTCCCGCACCCCCTACCTGGGCTTGCGCAGTACCGACTCGGCGTCGCTGTCGCAGTTCCCGGAGGCCGGCACGCCCGGCGCGATTGCGCGCAATACCGAGGGGCAGTTCGTGGGGCCAAGCTGGGAGTATCCGGAAGACATCCGCCTGTTCGGGCTGAGTTTCACCACCACGCTGGCGGGGTGGTCGATCGGCTCGGAACTGAGCTACTCGCCGAACCAGCCCGTGCAGATCAATGGCGGCGACTTGCTCAACGGTGCCCTGGCCGGCATCGGCCCGTCTGCCGACCTGCTGCAGGCGGTCAAGGTCAACAGCGCGCCCTTCACCGCAGGATGGGACCGCTACGAGAAAACCCAATTCCAGATCAATGGCGTGAACGTGTTCCCCAATGTACTCAAGGCCCAGAACCTGACGGTGGTGGCCGAGGTGGGCTTTCAGTGGAACAACGTAGGGCAGGGCGACGATGACCGCCGCTACGGCCGCGGCTTCATCTACGGCCTGGGCTCGTCACCGACGATTCCAGCCGGGGGCAGCACCTGTACCAACCCGGTACCTGACCTGGTCAATTCAAGCCCGGCTGGCTGCAAGAACGACGGGTATGTCACCGACTTTGCCTGGGGTTATCGCCTGCGCGGGCAACTGGACTACAACAACTTCCTGGGCACCAGCATCACGGCATCACCCTATGCCTTCCTAGGCCAGGACGTTGACGGTGTGTCGATGGATGGGCAGTTCAACGAAGGCCGGATTACCAGCGCGGTGGGCATTACCTTCGATTACAACCAACAACACAAGCTCGATTTCAGCTACGTGAGCTTTGACAACAGCGCCGAGTACGACCCCCTGCACGACCGCGATTTCTACGCCGCCAACTACAGCTACAGCTTCTGACAGAACAACAAGAGGTACATCCCATGAGCACTATTTTTCATGCCGCGCGCCTGGGCGGCCTGGCGTCTGCCTTGCTGCTCGCCCTGAGTGGCCAGGCACATGCCCAGATCACCGCCGACCAGGCCGCGCGCCTGGGCAAGGACCTGACCCCGCTGGGCGGCGAGATGGCCGGCAATGCCGATGGCTCGATCCCCGCATACACCGGTGGCCTGGCACAACCGCCAGCCGGCTGGAGCCCGGAGCAGGGCTACATCGACCCGTTTGCCGACGAAAAACCACTGTTTACCATTACCGCTGCGAACCTTGCACAGTACAAGGACAAGATCACTCCGGGCATGCAGGCGCTGCTGGCCAAATACCCCACCTTTGCGATGCCGGTCTATCCCACCCACCGCACGGCCATGGTGCCGCCGTCGATTGCCGAGAAGGTCAGGCAGGAGGCCGTGCATGCCCAGCTCAACGGTTTCGGGGTGAGCAACCTCAATGGTTCGACCACGCCGTTCCCGATTCCAGCGAACGGCCTGGAAGCGGTGTGGAATCACAATGTGCGTTACCTGGGGGGCGGCTTGCAGCGCACTTACGCATCGTTCCCGGTGCGCAGCGGGGGGGACTACTACACCGTGCGTCTCGAAGAGAACCGCGTGTTCGACACCAACATGGACAAGTCCTCGGAAAACCGCCTGCTCAACTATTCGGCGCGGTTCATTTCCCCGGCCACCCTGGCGGGCACCGTGCAACTGGTGCAGGAGCCGATCGACCAGGTCAAGGAGGTGCGCTCGGCGTGGATCTACAACGTCGGCCAGCGCCGTGTGCGCCGCGCCCCGGACCTGGCCTACGACAACGTCAACGACGGTACCGAAGGCCTGCGGGTGACCGATGACTTCGACGGCTACAACGGTGCGCCCGACCGCTTCGACTGGAAGCTGATCGGCAAGCGCGAAATGTACGTGCCGTACAACGACTACAAGCTCGGCTCCAAACAAGCCAAGTACAAGGACATCCTGACTGCCAACACGCCCAACCCGGATTTCATGCGCTATGAGCTGCACCGTGTCTGGGTGGTCGAAGGCACCTTGCGCCCGGATGCCAAGCACGTGTATGGCAAGCGCGTGATGTACCTGGACGAAGACTCCTGGACCGTACTGGCCAGCGATGCCTATGACACCCGCGGCACTTTGTGGCGTGTGGGTGTGCATCCGCTGATCCAGTACTACGACGCTCAGGTGTCGTGGTATCGCGCCAACATCTGGCACGACCTGAGCAACGGTAGCTACTACCTCGCAGGGCTTGCCAACGAAGAGCAGCAACCCTGGAAATTCGGCACCAAGGGCCGCTTCGTCGATTTCCAGCCTGACGCCCTGCGGCGCATGGGCAAGTAGTCCGGACCCGCTTTCGTCAACCCTGCATCGAGCGGCTGCCCGTCCGCTCGATGCTCACTGGAATTTTGCTATGTCGATTCGCCTCCTGGATTTCCTGGCGGGCGCAGGCCTGTGCCTGCTGGCCACCGCTGCACATGCCGAGCCGCCCGGGCTTGATTATCAAGTCAGTCCCAACCATGTCCTGCTGCTTGGCCTTGCGAACAGTGGGCAGCATCTGGTCGCCGTCGGCGAACGGGGCGTGGTGATGGTCGCCGATCAACAGGCACAAGGCTGGATAACCGTGCGCACGCAAACCACTCGCACCCTGTGCGGCGTGGCCTTTGCCAATGCCGACGTCGGCGTTGCCGTCGGGCACGGTGGCGTGCTGTTGCGCACAGAGGACGGTGGCAGGCACTGGACGGCGCTCGAGACAGCGGCCAATGGCGATGCACTGCTTGGCGTCGCGGCAATGGGCGAAGGGCGCATGGCCGCCTGGGGGGCGTTCGGCCTTTACCTGTTGTCCAAAGACAACGGCCTTACCTGGGAGCGCCTGCCGGTGGTGGAAGAGGCGTTCGACCGGCACATTTCCCGGATCATCGCCCTGACCGATGGCAACTGGTTGCTGGTGGGCGAGAGCGGCACGCTGGCGCAATCACGTGATCGTGGCGAAACCTGGCAGGCATTGGCCAGTCCCTACGCCGGCAGTCTGTTCGGCGCCCAGCAGTTGCGCAACGGTGACCTGCTGATCTACGGCATGCGCGGCAACCTCTGGGTGTCGAGTGATGGCGGCCAGACCTGGAGCCAGCGCGACAGTGCAACGACCCTGGCCTTCAACGGTGCGGTCGAGCTTGCCTCCGGGCGGGTCCTGGTGTTTGGCAACAGCGGTTTGTTGTTGGCCAGCGATGACCAGGGGCACAGCTTCACCGCCTTGCCATCCACTCACGCCAGCCTGGCCAAGGCGCTGGAGCTCGACAGCGGGCGGCTGCTCGCTGTCGGTGACCGCGGTATCACCTCGCTGATTGCCACCGGAGCACACCCATGAGCATCCAGGAAAAATACGTAGGCAGGCACGAGGAACTGGCGCGCAACAACGTTGCCCAGGGCCTGGTCGGTAAAGTGTCGTACTGGATTTTCCACCAGCGCAAGCCGTTGCTGGCGCTGTTCATGCTGATCACCCTGGCGCTGGGCTACAGCGCTACCCATCTGAAAGTGGAGGCGGGTTTCTTCAAGATGATTCCGTTGCACCACCCGTACATGAAGACCTTTCTGGAGTACCAGAAGGACTTCGGTGGGGCCAACAAGGTGCTGCTGGCGGTAAAAAGCGACAAGGGCGAGATCTTCACGCCCCAGGCCATGGCGGTACTGCGCCAGGTGTCGGATGAAGTGTTCTTCATCAACGGCGTGGAGCGCAGTTCGGTCACCTCGCTGTTCACCTCCAACGTGCGCTACACCGAGGTGGTCGAGGACGGTTTTACCGGCGGCAACCTGGTGGACTCCAGCTATGCCGGAACCCCACAGCAGATTGCCCAGGTGCGTGAGCGCACGCTCAAGTCCGACTGGATGGGACGCATCGTCTCCAATGATCTGTCGTCGGCCATGGTGGTGGCCAACCTGCAGGAGACCGATCCGGTCACCGGCCAGCGCCTGGACCTGCAGGCGGTCGCCAATGCCCTTGAGCGGATCCGCCAGGACAACCAGGGGGCCGGCATCAGCATCCACATCATCGGTTTCGCCAAATCCATTGGCGATATCGCCGAGGGTGCTTCTGATGTCCTGGCCTTCTTTGTGATTGCCTTCGTCATCAGCGCTCTGCTGCTGTACTGGTATTGTGGTTCGCTGATGCTGACCGGCTGGGCGCTGATTTGCGCCATGGTGCCGGTGGTCTGGCTGCTTGGGTTGCTGCCGCTGCTCGAACTGACGCTGGACCCGATGTCGATCCTGGTGCCGTTCCTGATTTTCTCCATCGGTGTGTCCCATGCCGTGCAGATGACCAACGCCTGGAAACTGGAAACCCTGCAGGGTGCAGACGGCATCACCGCGTCGCGCAATTGCTTTCGCAAGCTCTTCGTGCCGGGTGCTGTTGCGCTGCTGGCCAACGCCCTGGGCTTCATGGTGATTGCGTTGGTGGACATCGAGATGGTCCGCGAGCTGGCCATCACCGCCACCCTCGGTGTGTCGGTGATGATTGTCACCAACAAGATGCTGCTGCCGATACTGCTGTCGTTCATGCGTTTGTCTGCCGCCGATGCGCAGAAACTGCGCGGCAAGGAAACCCTCGGTGCCGGCGTATGGGAGCGGCTGGGCGTGCTGGCGACCCGTCGCGGCGCGGCCTGGGCGTTGCTGTGCGCGGCGCTGCTGCTGGGGTGGGGGCTTATCGAGGCTCGCCAGCTGCATGTTGGCGACATTGGCGTGGGCGTACCCGAACTGCGCCCCGATTCGCGCTACAACCAGGACGTGGCAGCCATCACCCGTGACTTCGCCATTGGCGTCGACCTGCTGCAGGTGATTGTCAAAGCCCAGGGCGAGGAGACGCCCTGCGTGAAACGGGAAGTGCTCGACCCGATCAACGAGTTGGAGCTGTATTTGCGTCAGGACGAGGGCGTGTCTTCAGTGCGCAGCCTGGCCGGCTTCGTCGGCAACATCACCCAGGCTTACGCTGAAACCGACTTGAAGTGGCGTGTACTGCCCGAGTCCACCGCCCAGATCGCCCAGGGTGTCGGCTTTGCCACCCGCGTGGGTACCGAGTACATGAACAGCGCGTGCAATGCCATTCCGGTGTCGATCTACACCCGCGACCACCAGGCCGATACCATTACCCGGCTGATGGACAAGATCAAGGCGTTCAAGGCGGTCAATGACAACGATCAGGTCAGCTTCCAGTTGGCGTCGGGCAACGTCGGTGTCATGGCCGCCACCAACGAAGTGGTGCATGCCGGCGACACGCTGGTCAATGGCGCGCTGTTTGCCTCGGTGACGCTGCTGTGCCTGTGGATGTTCCGCTCACTGCGCATCACCCTCTGCGTGATCATTCCCCTGGCATTGGTCACGGTGCTGTGCAACGCCCTGATGGCGCTGCTCGGTATCGGCGTGAAGGTCAATACCTTGCCGGTGGTTGCGCTGGGTGTGGGGGTGGGCGTGGACTACGGTATCTACTTGTTCGAGCGCATCAAGCACGAGATGCACGAGAGTGGGGCGAACCTGCGCGAGGCGTTTGTCGAAGCGCTCAAGCAGCGTGGCACGGCGTCGGTGTTCACGGCGGTGACCATGACCTTGTCGATTGCCACCTGGGCCTTCTCGAACCTCAAGTTCCAGGCCGACATGGGCATCCTCCTGGCCTTCATGTTTCTGGTCAACATGCTCGGCGCGATCCTCTTGCTGCCGGCGCTGGCCGCCTGGCTGCTGCCGGCAGGCAAAGGCGCCAAGGCCTTGCATACACGCTGAGCAGCCCGGCCCATTGATCGACGCTTGTCGGCGATGTTGCCGAGGGACCCGGCTCATGGCTTGAGCCGGGTTTTTTTTGCAGGGCCGCATCCTGTCACCCAGGGGCGCGGGACAGTGCGATCGTCAAAAACTCGAGCGCCCGGCGAAACACCGGGTGGCAATCGGCATACGGCAACTGATCGAGCGAGGCCCAGAAAAATTCGAAATCATGACCATGGTCGTCAAGAGTGTGATGCGACCAGCATTCAGGCACCGGCTCATTCACCTGACACAGCTGGAACGACCAGACCTGGCCCAGGTGCCCCGCCTCCCAGCAGCCCAGGTCGACTGTGATGTGGCTGGCGCTGAGGCCCGCTTCCTCCTTCAACTCGCGCACCGCCGCTTGAGCGGGTGTTTCTGCGTCCTCGATGGTGCCCTTGACCAGTTGTACCCCCGCCAGGGGATGACGAAACAGCAGGAGGCGAGGGCGTGGCGCAGGGGAGAGGACAACAGCGCAGGCTTTGTTCGGGTGCATGGCGATTTCCATCAGGTCGTTCGGGTAGCGGTTGGATTGGCAGTCGATTCACGAGGCGTCGGCAGTACGTCTGACTTTGTGGCAGTCAAACGGCCCCAAGACTTCACCACTGGCTGAACGAACCTCAAGCGGCATCAACGCCTGCCCGGACGCGTTGTCTACCAGCACGGAATGCGTATCGCCCGGCTCGAACAGAAAGCGCTCGCCCCACTGCCTCATGCTCACCACCACCGGGAAGATCTCCCGTCCTTTTGCGGTGAGCACGTATTCCTTGTAGGCGCTGCCATCCGATGCCGGGCAAATGTCGAATACACCTGCCTCGACCAAGGCCTTGAGGCGCGACGCGAGGATGTTCTTGGCCACGCCCAAACGCTTCTGGAACTCGCTGAACCGGCGAACGTCGTCAAATGCGTCACGGATGATCATCAGCGACCAGCGATCGCCAATGGCCTCCAATGTTCTTGCTACCGGGCATTCGCTGTTGGGCGGTGCAGTACCTTCGACCATCGTATTTACCTGTGGGGTAGGGAGTGTCGGTTTAATGTGGTTGCATTTTGAAACCTTAATTGACAACAATGCACTCAGGTTTCGAATTGAAACCAGTTTAGCGCCACGGAGGCGAACATGACAGCAGATGCCGGCCTTACCCACCAACGTTTCATCAGACAGCCCTCGGGGCTGTCTCCCTTACTCACGCTGTTGTTTTCCGTTACCTGTGCACTGGCCGTTGCCAACGTCTATTTTGCCCAGCCCTTGCTGGCTTCTATGGCGCAAAGCCTGGGCGTGACCCCGGGCATGATCGGCATGGTGGTGACGGCCACCCAGGTTGGCTACGCGCTGGGGCTGCTATTGATCGTGCCGCTGGGCGACAGGGTTGATCGCAAACGGCTGGTGCTGATCCAGGTGATTCTGTCTGCTGGTGCACTGGCCGCCGTGGGCGCCTCACAGCAGTGGCTGACCCTGCTGGGTGCCATGATCGTGATGGGTGTGCTGGCCGTAGTCGTTCAGGTGCTGGTGGCCTATGCCGCCATGTTGGCAACACCCTCGCAACGCGGGCAGGCCGTGGGCACCGTGACCAGCGGAATTGTTCTGGGCATTCTCCTGGCCCGGTTTACCTCGGGGCTGATCGCCGACCTTGCGGGGTGGCGCGCGGTTTATTTCATATCCGCGGGCTTGATGCTGAGCATCGCCGTGGTGTTCTGGAAAGTGGTTCCCGCCACCGAGTCGCCACGCCGCCAGCAGTCTTACCCAGCGCTGGTCCGGTCGCTGTTCACGTTGTTCATCACCGAGCCGGTGTTGCGGGTAAGGGGCCTGTTGGCGATGCTGATCTTTGCCGCATTTTCCGTGCTGTGGAGCTCGGTGGTGCTGCCATTGAGCGCTGAGCCATTAGCGCTTTCACACACGGCCATCGGCCTGTTTGGCCTGGCCGGTGTCGCAGGGGCGCTGGCAGCCAGAAGCGCCGGTCGCTGGGCTGATCGAGGTTTTGCGCAGCGCGTCACTGGCCTGTCGCTGGGCCTGCTGGTGCTGTCGTGGCTGCCCATCGCTTTTACCGAGACATCACTGGTTGCGCTGGTGTGCGGCGTGGTGCTGCTCGACTTCGCGGTGCAAGCGGTACACGTCACCAACCAGAGTCTCATTTTTGCTGCTCGGCCCGATGCCCAGAGTCGTATGGTCGGCGCCTACATGTGCTTCTACTCGGTTGGCAGTGCGCTGGGGGCCGCCGCTGCGACCCAGGTGTATGCGCTTTGGGGGTGGATGGCGGTCAGCCTGCTGGGGGCTTTGATCAGTGCTGCCGCATTGGCGGTCTGGGCCTTGGCGTGTGGAGCCTCTGCGCGCCCGGCGTGAAAGCTCGTGGGGACGCCGAAGCCTGGGCCTGCTGCGCCGCCTGGATCTATTGCAAATTGCGGAAGCGGACATCGTGCCGCAGCCCTGTAAACCTGGCACACGGCGAAGGTCTCCCCACCCTTGTTCAGGGTTTCTTCCTGGATCGAAATGCTGCCACTTTCATTCGGTTGCCGCAGGTCGCCATGCTGCACCAACGGCGGCGGTGGGACTTGGTCAGGTCATGGAAGAGCAGGACGCAGTCGTGGGCCTCGCATTGGCGAACGAACTCGAACTTGTCGCTCGTCACCAGAGCCACCAATGACTCCGCCACAGGCCCAAGCAGGCTTGCCGCACTGTTATCGCGCGGGTGGACGTCGATGCGAAACCCATGCACGGCATCGTCCCATTCCAGCATCCTCGCCGGGCGGCCCGCTTCCAGCACTTGATTGATCACGCTGAGGTCCGTTGGAACGCCGTTCATGGCGGCGCTGACCACCGCTCTCGAGCACTCGCGAAGCTGGCGGGCAAGGGCCAGCAGTCCATGCGGGATCTGCTCGCCAACGATGGCGGGCAACTGGCCCGCCGCCTTGAGCCAGCCGACCACGCTCTGGTCATCAACAAGACAGTCATGTCGATGGTCGCCGACCCCGTATTCCGTGTTGATGAAATCGAGGGCCAGGTTGTCAGCCACGAAGAGCGCGCCCTGTGGCGTATCGGTAGTCGGGTTCATATCGATCTGTAACCGCAAAAATTGTTTTGACAGGTTACCAAAACGGTGAGTAACCTTCAAATTCTTATTTTAACGGTTACAGAGGACTTGCATTATGACCGCTTCCCATCCGGTTCACTACCGCTATGAACAGGTAGGTGACGTAAAGGTTTTCTATCGTGAGGCAGGCCGGCCAGGCGCACCGACAGTACTGCTTTTGCACGGCTTCGCAGCTTCGTCGTTCATGTTCCGCGATCTCATTCCCGCGCTAGCCGACCGCTACCACGTGATCGCGCCGGATCTACCGGCGTTCGGTTTCACCGAGGCACCTGCGCGGGGCGAGTATGCGTATACCTTCAGCCAACTGGCTGAAACGATCGGGCAATTCACCGAGCAGCTCAGCCTCGACCACTATGCCCTCATGGTTCACGACTACGGCGCCCCGGTTGGATGGCGCCTTGCCATTGCACATCCTGCTCGGGTTACGGCGATCATTTCTCAGAATGGCAACGCTTATGAGGAGGGGTTGGGCGAAAGTTGGGCACCTATTCAGAGGTACTGGCGCGAGCCCAGCCAGCCGAACCGCGAGGCCCTGCACGACTTCCCGACACCGGCTTCGATCAAATGGCAGTACCTTGAAGGGGTATCCGACAAGGGGCTGGTATCGCCCGATGGCTACACGCTGGAAGGGCTTCAGGTATCCCGGCCTGGCAATGCCGATATCCAGCTCGACCTGATTCTGGACTACGCCTCGAACGTTGCGATGTATTCGACGTTCCAGGCGTTCTTCCGCCAGTACCAGCCGCCGCTGCTGGCCGTCTGGGGAAAAAACGATCCCTTCTTCCTGCCAGCCGGGGCAGAGGCCTGGAAGCGCGATATCGCCAACGCCGACATTCGCTTTTATGACACCGGCCACTTCGCGCTGGAAACCCATGCCATGCAGATCATTCCCGTCATCCGTGAGTTTTTGGACAAGCGCGTTCAACGAAGCGAGGCTTTGCAATGAAAGCAGTTCTACTCAAATCATTCGGCGGCCCGGAATCGTTCGAGCTGTGCGACGTACCCAAGCCTGTGCCGCATACAGGGCAAGTCCTGGTCCGGGTACACGCAACGTCCATCAATCCGTTGGATTATCAGGTCCGACGTGGCGATTATTCCGGGTTGGTGCAACTTGCGACCATTACCGGGCACGACGTCTCTGGTGTTGTCGAGGCCGTCGGGCCGGGTGTCACAGCCTTCGCGCCGGGCGATGAAGTCTGGTACACCCCGCAAATATTCGACGGCCCTGGAAGCTATGCCGAGTACCACGTTGCCGCCGTAAGCATCATCGGGAACAAGCCGCCTTCGCTAAGCCACCTTGAGGCGGCAAGCCTGAGCCTGGTCGGTGGAACGGCGTGGGAAGCCCTGGCCGTGCGCGCGCGGCTCAGCGTTGGGGAAAGCATTCTGGTACACGGCGGCGCGGGAGGCGTCGGCCATGTAGCGATCCAGTTGGCGAAAGCCATGGGTGCGAAGGTTTTCACGACCGTGCGCGAAGCAAACTTCGAGTTCGCACGCCGTATGGGTGCCGATGTGATCATCGACTACGAAAAGGAGGATTACGTCGATGCCATCATGCGGGAAACGGCGGGCCGCGGCGTCGATGTCGTGTTCGACACCGTCGGCGGCAACACATTGTCGCGTAGCCCCGACGCGCTCGCACAGCTTGGCCGCGTTGTCTCGATCGTGGACATTGCTCAGCCACAAAACCTGGTTCAGGCCTGGGGCAAGAACGCGAGTTATCACTTCGTCTTTACCCGGCAGAACCGCGGCAAGCTTGATGAGTTGAGCACGTTGGTCGCGCGCGGTTACCTGCGGCCGCATGTGGGCGCGGTGTATTCGCTTGCCGATATCCCGCTTGCCCATGCCCGGCTGGAAAGTCCCCACAACGGTATTCAAGGCAAAATCGCGATTGCAGTCGAGGCAACGCCATGATTTATGAAATCGCTCTGCTACCTGTTCATCAGGAGCACATTGAAAGGTTCAAGCGCGCATTTGCCGAAGTCGCACCTTTGCTTGGCCGCGCAAAAGGTTACCTCGGGCACACGCTGGCGCAAGGAATCGAAACCCCCGAGCGGTTCAACTTGATCGTGCGATGGCAATCCCTCGAGGATCACACGCCGGGTTTTGAAGCGAGTGAAGACCATCGGCTGTTCATGATGGGTTTACAGGAGTATTTCTCGGAAGAACCGACGGTCTATCACCTTGAGGGAGAAACGCTTGGTACAGGCGAGGTGTGAGTTTGAATTGATGCGGCTGTGTTTGAGCGATAGCTGAAGCGATGGGGGCGCGTCGACGGGGCTGCAGCTATCGACCTCTGGCGGTTATCGGGCGGACCATGAGGCCGACGCCAAAGAGCTTATAGGTGTTTCGCTTCCTGCCGCAGGGCATCTATCAGCTGTTCTGCAACGATGCCTTCGACGGCCCCTTGGCTGGCGCCTGCCTCAAAAGCAGCGAAACACGCCGATGCGTCACCGTCGCAAATACGGTAAACGGCAATGACACTGCCAGGCCCGCAGCCTGTGTGTCCGCAGAGGGAGTATCCGCCGTCAATTGAACCCTGCATCACACCCAGCCCATAGCCGGGGGTGATCCATGGGCGGCCGGGAATCGGACCGCCCAGTGTTCGTGCAGCCTGCATTTCCTGGAGCAAGGCCGTGCAGAGAAGGTTGCCCGAGAGGAGCCGATCCAGGAATAGCGCTGCTTGTGAAATCGGGCCGATCAGCAAGCCATGGTAGACCCAGGCGGGATCATAGTTTGAGCTGCTGCCAAGATGGGTCGTTTGCAACGCTTCGCGCGTTCTGGCCAAGCGGACGCCCGCCAGGCCCAACGGGATCAGCGCGCGTTGAGTCACTGCTTCATCAAGCGCCAGATCAGTCAGCCGTTCAATAAGCCTGCCGATGAGCAAGTAGCCAACATTCGAGTAGCGCCAATCGGTTCCGGGGCTGTATCGAAGCCGAGTACCCTCGAGGCGTTGCATCATTTCACTTGCCGGCCAGGCTGACTCACCGTTGGCAACGGCGGCGTGATACTCCGCAAGTTCGCCATAATCGGCAAGACCTGCCTCATGCCGTAGTAGCTGGCGCAACGTGAAAGGTTGATCAGGCATTGGCTCGTCCAATCCGACCCGGCCATCACGCACCAGCGAGAGGGCTGTCGCTGCCAGGACTGTTTTGGTAAAGCTCCACCAGGGGACTATCAGTTCCGATGGGTCAGACGTTCGTGGCTGACCATTTAATATGAGTGAACTGAGCATGGGCTCTCCTTGGCGCGTTGATCGGATCGACAACTCGACAAGATACGCCATTCGCCCTTTTTCGCCGCGATCACGACCCAATGATCGAGTCGATTATCGGTTCATACGATCCAGCGTCTGCTCCAGCCCTTCGCGACATTCAGCGACCATGCGTGTCACCAGTTCGGCGCAGGTCGGGATATCGTCGACCAATCCGATCACTTGGCTGGCACAGATAAGACCGGCCGCGACATCACCCGACTCCAGGCCGTCGAGGCCACGACGGCCGGACAACAGATGCTGCAAGTCATCATAGGTCGCGCCACCAGGGCGCTGCTCCAGTGCGACGATTTCCTGTGCGACGGGATTGGTGAAAAAGCGCGCCGTTCGCTTGAGGGTTCGCTTGATCAGCGTGGTATCGCGCTCTGTCGCTGCCAACAAGGCTGCCTTGACGTCGTCATGGATGGCAGATTCCCGGGTCAGCATGAAGCGCGTCCCCATATTCACGCCGTCGGCGCCCAGGACAAGCGCTGCCGCCATACTGCGCCCGTTGGCGATACCGCCTGAGGCGATGAAAGGAATCTTCAGCACCTTGGCCAGGGCAGGAATCATGATCAGGGCTGGCACATCGTCTTCGCCGCAATGCCCGCCGGCTTCGAAACCATCGATCGAAATTACATCTGCACCATAGCGCTGTGCCGAAAGGGCATGACGTACCGATGTGCATTTGTGAATGACCTTGATGCCATGCGCCTTCAACTTGGCAATAACGGGCATGGGGTTGTTGCCGGCCGTCTCGACGATGCGTACATCGCCTTGAATAATGGCGTCGATCCAGCCGTCGTAGTTCACGTCATTGGCGGTCAGTGACAAGGTGAGATTCACGCCGAAAGGCTTCGAGGTCAGCTCACGGGTGCGCTCGATTTCATCGCGCAGGTCGTCTGGTGTGGGCTGTGTGCGAGCCGTCACCATGCCCAGCGCGCCGGCGTTCGAGACAGCAGCGGCCAGCTTCGCGCGCCCGACCCATTGCATGCCACCTTCGATGATGGGGTACTGGATGCCCAGCAGTTCGGTGATACGGGTTTTCATGAGTGTCATGTAACGACTCTGCTGTCGGGGGAGGGTGTAAGCGTGCAGGGTGGGTCAGTCGCGCCCGGCAAAATCGGGATTGCGCTTCTCAACGAACGCCTTGACGCCTTTCTTCAGCTTCAAAACTATCGCGAATGACTTTATGGCAGGAGCTACCCGGTTCGGGGGGGCTCCAGAGCGTTGTGCAGAGCCAAAAAACAGCGGTGGAATGGAGGGTTGAATGTCGCTCAAAGCGGTCATTGAAATCTGTCTCTCGGATGTTTGACATTAAAGTCAGGTTTAACGTTGACGTTTTTTCAGCGATCTCAAAGGCTTGCTCTGGCGAATCTCGACTGGCGTGACGGCGTGGAGTATCAAGGCGCAGGAGGTGCCCAGTGAAATTTTCCGGTCGATGCCATCACGCTGATCCAAGCACCTGGAGAGAGATTGAAACTCGCCAGCGCCGTTTTAACAGGATTGCTGTTCAGCTCTGTTGCCAGCCATGTGTTGGCGGGGACGCCTGAAATTCCCAGCCCTACGGATACAAAGATAATCGCAGGCCACCCAGTACCCGTCGTCAAGGGTGGCCTGTACGATCGTTATCGCTCGAATCCTCCCTCGTCAGTGATTGCAGCAGAACTACCCGGCGTCGATTTGAGCTGTTCAACGGATTGGAAAAACACAAGGTCGACATTGGCCTTGAGTCGTACTCCCCAAACTTCTACTACCCGAACAGCCGAGTAACGGCAGTCTTTACGGCCGACCTGGACGCACTCCGGGCACTGATGCCGCCCGAAGTGTTGGCAGCTGTGCAGCTCCTGCCAATACAGAGCGTGCAAGGGTTCGCGGTGTCATCGGTTACAACCTGCCGAAATGGCTGACCGGTATAGACCGTAAAGAGGATGCTCACTCTGTGGTCTATGACATCACCGACAGCCAGACCGGAAAAGTCGACGTGTCCTTCAAAGCCGAGAAGATCGACGAGCGCTCTCACGTTGTCGATATCGTCACCAGCAGCTTCACTAACCTCGACCACCTGGGCCAACTGGCCTATGGGTATGCTGTTTCCCGCCAGCTCAGTCACGGCTACAGCCGGGGTGTGGATTCGGCTACGCTCACACTGGGCGACGGCAGCCTGGCGAAATACCTCCGCGCCTTGAAGCTTGGAAAAATGATGAAGTACGAATATGTACCGGCATTCCAAAGTGCACTCTACGCGCCAAAACCGCTCGCCTCCCTGCTTGAGGCGCGCTGATACAGGCCAAATCCATCAGATCGTGCCTGATGAAAAATCAGGGTTGTGGTCAGTTGAACTATTGAAAATTGCACGCTGAAAACCTGCTCGGGTGTCACGCGCGCAATGTCTGCAGCGAACGCCAATCGGTTCGCTCTCGAAAGAGACCAGGCAATTGCAGGGGCGGATAAAAATCCTGCCCCTGCCTTTTACACAGTCACTGAATCGATGCGTTTCAGAGTTGGTTCAATGCCCAGCAGCTGGGCTCCGCTCCTGGCCAATAGTTGCCCCTCGCGTTGTTCGCCTTACATCATCGGTGGTCTTTTTGAACGCTGCCGTCCGGGCATTCAGGCTTCCCCGACGAGCAAGCAGCCCGACCCTGTTGCAACGCTCCTTATTCTTCCATCTCAAGCTGCGGGTTGTAGTACTTGGTCGCATCCGGCGTAAAGGTCACCACCATCCCGGTGCGCGAGCAGTTGAGGGTCAGTTCGTTACTGGTATCAATGCGCAGGTCTTCGCCGCGCAGGCCCTGCCATTGGGCGAGGTATTTCAGCGAGCCGTATTTTTCACGCTTTTTCAGCGTGCGTTCGACACCGCCTTTCCAGCCCAGCACGGGGAGTTCGCCGGCGAGGCAGCGTTGGGCGATTTCCGGGTGCTTGAGGGCGCGTTCACGGCCGATTTCCCAGCAACGGATCAGGCCGTTGTCGGGGCCTTGCCAAGTGTCGGTCCAGGTGAGGGTGGGGCGGGGTGCGACGTGGATCGGTCGGTGGACGATGGTGGACATGCAGCCTCCCTGGCTAGTTTTTTGTAGGACAACACGGGTTTTGGAATGTGATGCTACTAATTGGCCATCATTGGTGTCCAGTGCCGGGAGATGGGCGGGTGCCTGCACGGTTGGAGGGGGCTGGATTACGACCGCTTTGCGGCCGATCGCAGGCTGGGGGTGATGACCCCAGCGGATGGGGTCATCAGGCTTAAGGTTTCGCCGCGTCGTCCAGGCTGGCCATGTCGATGACGAAGCGGTAGCGCACATCCGAGCGTTCCATGCGCTCAAAGGCTTCGTTGATCTGGTCCATGCGGATCATTTCACAGTCCGGAAGGATGTTTTTGCGGGCGCAGAAGTCGAGCATTTCCTGGGTTTCGGCGATGCCACCAATGGGCGAGCCGGCCAGCCGTCGGCGGCCAAGGATAAAGGGCACGGTGAGTTGTTCGTCGATGGGGCCGACCTGGCCGACGATCACCAACGTGGCGTCGACGTCCAGCAAGGCCATGTACGGCGATACGTCGTGGCGCACGGGGATGGTGTCGATGATCAGGTCGAAGCTCGAACGGGCAGCGGCCATTGCCTTGGCGTCGGTCGATACCAGCAGGTTGTCGGCGCCCAGCTCCAGGGCGTCGGCGAGTTTGTCCGGGGTGCGGCTGAGTACGGTGACGAAGGCGCCCAGCCCGGCTGCCAGTTTCACCGCCATGTGGCCCAGGCCACCCAGGCCGATCACCGCCACGCGGCTGCCGGGACCGACGTTCCAGGTGCGCAGGGGGGAGTAGGTGGTGATGCCGGCGCACAGCAGCGGGGCCGCTTTGGCCAGGTCCAGGCCGTCAGGTACGCGCAGCACGAATTCTTCACGCACGACCAGGTGCTTGGAGTAACCGCCGTAGGTGGGCTCTTTGCTGATGCGGTCCAGGCCGTTGTAGGTCTGGGTGTTGTTCTCGCGGCACAGTTGTTCTTCGCCTTTGCGGCACTGGTCGCACTGTTGGCAGGAATCGACCATGCAGCCCACAGCCACGGTATCGCCAACTTTATAGCGGGTAACGGCGCTGCCAATGTCGGTTACCCGGCCGATGATTTCGTGGCCGGGGACGATCGGGTAGCGGCTGAAGCCCCAGTCATCCCGGGCCTGGTGCAGGTCGGAGTGGCACACGCCGCAGTAGAGGATCTGCATGGCGACGTCGTTGGGACGCAGGCTGCGGCGCTGGAAGGTGAAGGGCGCCAGTGGCGCCTGCGGGGTTTGTGCTGCATAGCCGATGGTGAGCATGGGGGGCACCTCTTGGCAGAAGAGTCAGTCAATGACTATAGCCATCCGTGGTGCATCCGCCTGTAGCCGCTGCCGTCAGGCAGCGACTACAGGTTTTTCAGCGTTGCGCCAGCCAATGATCATGCAAGGCCCGCGCAGCCGGTTCGATGGCTGCCACGCGCTGGCGATGCAGCACCACGTCGAAATCCACCGGCAGTTCGTAGTTGTCCTGCTCGGCGCAGTCAGTGATCAGTTGCAGGCGGCCTGCCATTGGCTCGGCCAGTGCCGGCCAGTTGCCGACCGCCACGCCACGCACGTAGCCAAAGCACCATTCTTCAGCCAGGATCAGGGGTTGGCCGCGATGTTCGGTTTGTTCGAAGCGCGCCTTGAATGCCTCGGGTGCGGTAGCGAGCTGGGTGGCCAGGGTGTTGAGGTGGCGCACGCACAGGTCGATGAAGCGGCGGCATTCTTCGGGCTTTTGCCATTCCGGGGTGCTGCCGCCCCAAATGGCCGGGAACCACTCGGCGATATCCACCTGCGCAGGGCTCGACACCAGTGCCGTGAAGTAGCCGTCGAGCTCGGAAGGGTTGAGCACGGAGTGGTCGTCGCCATACTTGAGCAAGGTGTCTTCGATGAACTCGAACTCGCTGGGGGTCAGGGGTTGGGCGTGCATGAACAGGATCCTTGGCGAGGTGAGCGGGAAAAAAAGCGGGGAGGATGGCGCGTTGCGGCGAATTTTTCCAGTCCGGCGTGAAGTGGGCGGTCACTTGCCGGCCATTGACGCCACGGCTGCTGCTGGGCGAGCCTTGGCGGCTCACTCAAGACGAGGTGCTAGGGATGTTGATCAAGCCTAACCAGGCCACTCTGCTGGTCATAGATGTGCAGGACAAGCTCATTGGTGCGGTCAGCGACCCGACCGGCATCCTGGCCCGCACTCGCTGGCTGCTGGCCGCTACGCATGCGCTGGGCGTACCCACGGTGTTTTCCGAGCAGTACCCCAAGGGGCTGGGCCACACCGTTGCGGCGCTGATCGAGGCCTCGCCCGCTGCCGAGGTGGTGGAAAAATTGCACTTCTCCTGTGTTGCCGCCAACTGCCTGCCGGCCTCGCTACTGGCCCGGGAGCAAGTGATCGTCTGCGGTATGGAGACCCATGTGTGCGTGCTGCAGACTGTGCTTGGCCTGCGAGAGCTGGGCAAGCAGGTGTTCGTGGTCGAAGATGCCTGTGACAGCCGCACCAGCGCTAGCAAGGTTGCGGGCATCGGCCGCATGCGCGATGCAGGGGCGCAAATCGTTACCCGCGAGATGGTGGTATTCGAACTGATGGGAAGTTCCAGTCACGAGCAGTTCCGGCATATCAGCAAAACCTACATCGTACCGGGAGACAGTTGAGCGCCGGCAGTGAACCGCGTGCGGGATAGAGCGTCAAGCCGATGAACGGGTTCCGAATGCCAGTGCGCAGTAATGCAAGATCTACTGTCCCCTCATTCAAAGGGGGCAGTCACCATGAAGTGCTGGTACACCAACAGTCGTTTCGGGTTTTAAGCAATTCGCTCGCCACCCCGGCGGACATGAAATATGGCTGCCGGGTGGTCAACTACAAGGGCACGTTGTTCTGTTCCTATATTGCAGATGGCGAGGATGAGCACGTCAGTTTCATTACCAAGCCCTCTGCCGCCTCCTGGAGTGCCCCGGTTGAGATCGGCATCGAAAGCCTTTCCGGACCGCCCGCCATTTTTGTGTTCAACAATAAACTGTATGTGCTGTGCAGTGGTCAGCACCATCCTCGCGAGCTGAGCGTTTCAGCCAAACTTGGCGAATATGATGATCTCAGTGGAGGCTTCAACGCGATCGATTTCCCTATACAGTTCAGTGGCGGGCCCAGTGTGGTGGAGCACAACGGGGGCTCTATATGTTCTACACGGTGCCAGGCACCACCACAGTGTTGTGGAAAACCACGCGCGACATGCTGACGTGGAGTGAAGCGAAGACCCTCAAGATGGACAGCACGCTCGAGCTTTCCTGCACGCTCGATCCGGTGGCCATCAGTTATCAGGGGCTGATTCATATCGTGGCCAATAATGAACTCGGAAAGGGATCACTCTTGTTGAGGTTTGATGGCGACGCTGCCTGGACGCGCGCCAAGTCATTTATCGGACAGGACTATTCAAGTTCCCCGGGGATGGCGATTCACAATGGTTTGTTGAAGCTGGTGTTCAGTGGCTGGAAAGGAAACCTGGGAAGCAGGGCGCTCGATCTCTTTTGCTACGACGGCAACGTGGTCAGTGAGCCGGATACCAGTTTGGCCCTGGGGGCGAAGTTTCAGGTATCCATGGCGGTTCAGGACGGTGTGTTGTGCGTGCTGTACCACGGTCAGGGTTGAGCTGTATCCCGCCGAGCAGTTGTCTTCTTCCAAGGACTCGTGCCATGCCACTGAATCAGGATATTCGACACTACATTGACCATTTGTTGATTGCCGGGCTGCCTGCCGACTCCTTGGCAACGCAGCTTGATTTTATTATTGGAGAGATTGTCGAGTTGCTCGTTCGCTCGCCGGAGGAGGCACCCCCACCAGCGCGTATCTGGCCAGCCGGATGTCTTCGCTGTTCATGCGCAGCAGTAACCAGACGCTGCAGGCGGGGTATGCCAGCGCCTTCACCCGCCTGCTCCAGCGGCTTTGCAACGAGCAGCGTGTGATCCTCGCCATTGCCCGCGCACCGCGGGCTCCAAGCCTGGCGGTGCTGCTTTCGCTCTACCCTATCCATCATGCCTTGTTGATGAATGGACTGCGCAGCCAGGAAGGGCCCCATACGCTCGACGCGTTTGACGCGCTGCGCATGTTGCAGATCATCGTTGGGGGCGGCCATTGGGCCCTGGCATGCCCATATACGTTTGAATGGAGCGGTACGTGACTACCATCACGCCAGGCTCGGCGAGCGTGACGATGGCATACAGATCGATATTGGCCGTGGCAGTCGGGGCGGTGCCCCGATAGCCCTGAGCGTGGCCACCTGGAACCTGCAGGGCGGAGCGCAAACTACCGACTACAAATGGCGCACACGCGTACCTCAGCTCGCCCGGGAACACGATGTGGTGGTATTGCAGGAGGCCGGGGTGGCGCCGTTCTCCGCTTTGCATCTGGAGCAGATGCGCGTAGACGACCCGTTCGGCCAGCCGCATGACGTCAACCACTATCGTTGGTCTGGAGGCACTGCAAGCCGTCCGGAGGGCTACCAGCTGTTCTTTCTCGACGTTCAACGTTTGCGGGTGAACCTTGCCATCGTGGTGGCGGAGCGGGCGGGCCTGAGTATCCAGTCGGCGCTGGTCATTGCCGATGGTGTACCGCGTGATCCCCTGGCGCCCCCATCCGACCTGTACTGGGGCTGCGTCTGCGTTTACAGGGGCTGGTCGAGGACATTGTGGTGACTAACCTGCATGCCATTTCCGGTGGTGGAGCCAACGCGCCGAGGCTGTTGCGCGAAGTCAGCTGGCATGTCAGTGCCCCCTACGTCATGTTGGGAGACTTCAAACGTGACCCGCGGGTGTCCGATCCCCAGCACGCAGACCGCGGGAACTGGGTGTCGCCTCCCGACATCGCCCAAGTGGTTCCGGCCAATGGAAGCACCCACCCCAGCACTGCCCCGCAAAACATGCTCGACTACGCCGTCAGCAACGGTACGCTCGCGCCGTTGACGCCGGGCAGGGTCGGGGTTGCCGGACCGTCCGATCACTTGCCGGTCTCTTACAACTTCTACCTCCAATAACTGGCGCTTGATTGCAGTCGGTCCTGGCCCTCGCTACTGTGCTGCTGATCAATCACCAGGCGAGGGCGGTACATGCGGTTCAGTGGAGGGTTGTTGGCGATTGCTGTGTTGCTGACGGTGCAGGGTTGCGTCACCCAGCGCGAGGCACCGGAAGGCGACCCAGCGAAGGTGCGGGCGCAGATTCTGCGGCTGTTGCCTGCATCCACCAAGGACCGGGAGGGTTGGGCCCGGGATATCCAGACGGCCTTCACCACACAGAAGATCACCCCCAGCCGCTCCAACCTGTGCGCGGTGCTGGCGGTGACCGAGCAGGAGTCGACCTTCCAGGCCGACCCGCAAGTACCAGGGCTTGGCCGCATTGCCCGCCAGGAAATCGACCGGCGCGCGGCCAGCTTGCATATCCCGCAGATGCTGGTGAACGCGGCGTTGCAGACGCGTTCGCCCAATGGCCAGACGTACAGCCAGCGGTTGAGCGTGGTGCGCAGCGAGAAGCAACTCAGTGCGATCTTCGATGACCTGATCGGTACGGTGCCGCTGGGGCGGACGCTGCTGGGGGATTTGAATCCGGTGCATACCGGTGGGCCGATGCAGGTGAGTATCGATTTTGCCGAGCGTAATGCGCAGGGGTATCCCTACAGTCATTCGGGGACGATTCGACAGGAGGTGTTCAGCCGTCGCGGCGGGATGTATTTCGGTATCGCTCATTTGTTGGGGTATCCCAGTCATTACGAGCGGCAGCTGTACCGATTCGCCGACTTCAACGCTGGGTGGTATGCCAGTCGCAATGCGGCGTTCCAGAGCGCCTTGAGCCGGGCCAGTGGGGTGACCTTGGCGCTGGACGGGGACTTGATTGCACCGGGGGCGATTTTTCCGGGCACTACCGAGAAGGCGGCGCGGCGGTTGGGGGAGCAGCTTGGTTTGCGTAACCCGAGTATCCGCAGTCAGCTGGAGAAGGGCGATAGCCTGGCGTTCGAGGAGACCCGGCTGTATAGCGGAGTGTATGCGTTGGCTGAAGGGAAGGCGGGCAAGACGCTGCCGCGCGCGCAGCTGCCAGGGATCGAGTTGAAGAGCCCGAAGATTACCCGCAAGTTGACCACGGCCTGGTTTGCCAATCGGGTGGACGAGCGCTATGAGCGGTGCATGAAGCGTTAACCAAGTGAAAGCACCGTCTGAACCACGACCGCTGCGCGCTCGATCGCAGGCTGTCGCCAGCGGCTACATCGGCAATTTGTAGTCGCTGCCGAGGAACGAGGCTGCGATCGACTGCGCAGCGGTCGCCAAGAGGCAGCGGCCAATGCGAAGTAACTGTGGGATTGCTATCGCGGGGCAAGCCCGCTCCTACCGCAAGGCGGCTACCACTTGGTCAACACTGGCCTTCAATCCCGCCAGGGTGTCCTGCGGGTCGGTGTCGATCACCAGCAGCTTCGCGCCGCTCGTGGTGATCACTTCCGTCACTTCCTTGCTCGGTTGTTTGTGGTGCAGCACCAGCGCCACGTCCTGGCCTTTGAGTTCATCGCCCAAGCGTTTGAGCGCGGCAGCGTCCCACTGGTCGTCCGCCACCCGCGGGTGGTCGATCAGATCCAGGTTCAGGCCGCTGATCAGGTAGTCCAGGCGGTCCGAGAGGTTGACCACGCTGAGGTTGTCGGCCTCGGCCAGGCGCGATTCGCTGCCGGCACTCAGTTCCAGCAACTGGCGCTTGAGGTTGGCAAGGTTGGCCTGGATCTTCGGTTGATCGCTTGGGCTCAAGCGTCCCAGGTCGTTGGCCAGTACGTCGGCCATGCGTCCTAGGTTGGTCGGGTTCAGCCAGGGGTAGGCGGCAAAGGCGTTGCTGCCCTGTACGGCAATCCCTGGCAAGGCGCCGTCTACCGGGCGGGCGGCGTCGATTTCGATAATGCGGATGTTGCTGCGGCGGGCCATCGGGTACAGCGGGTCATCGCCCCAGATCGAGCGCAGGGCAATCACTGCATCGGCATGGCTTGCGGCTTTTTGCAGGCTGGCGCCACCCCGGCCGCTGAAGTACGACGATTGACGCGAAGCTGGAATGTTTGCCGGTGCCGCGCGCTGCAGTTTGACGGCGGTACCGTCGAGCAGGGCGGTCGCCAGGGCGTGGGTGACGGGTAGCGAGGCCAGGACGGTGGTCGTGGTGGCCTGTTGCTGAGGGGCCGTCGGGGTGTTCTGGGCCTGGCCCAGGGAGGGCAGGCCGGCGAGTGCCAGGGCCAGGCACAGATGTTGGAGCTTGAAGGTCATGCCGGGTTTCCTTGCAGGCGTGGAACAAGGCCGCGTGCCAGTGCGGCGAGTGCGAAAAAGGCACCAGAGACGAGGATGATCGCCGCGCCCGAAGGCACCGGCAGGTCGAACACGATCGGCAGCAGGATACCGATCAGGGTGCTCAGGGTGGCGATCAGTACCGACGCCCAGAAAAAGCCCTTGAGCGACTGGCTGACCAACCGCGCCGCCGCCGCCGGGATCACCAGCAGGGCGCCCACCAGGATCGCCCCGATCACCTTCACCGCCGCCACGGTCACCAGGGTCACCAGCACCACGAACAAGTAATCCAGGCTCTTCACGGCGACGCCGCGCACTGCTGCCAGTTGCGGATTGAAGCTGGCCAGGATGATGCGGTTGTACAACGGCAGGGCCAGGGCCAGCACCAGGCTGCCGACAATGCCGAGCACCAGCAGGTCCTGGGGATTGACGGTGAGCACCGAGCCAAACAGTACGTTCTCGAGAATGTGAACGTTGATCTTGCCGGCCAGCATCAGCAACAGGCTCGCACCCAGCGCCAGGGACACTGACAGGAACACGCCGATCAGTGTGTCGGGCGACAGCCCTGTGCGATTGCGCAGGAAGTTGAGCAAGATGCCAAACAGCAGGCAGTAGCCGAACAGGCTGCCGTAGGGCCCGGTGTAGGGCTCGCCCAGCAGGATGCCGATGGCTACGCCGGTGAGCGCCGCGTGGCCCACCGCCTCGGAGAAGAAGGCAAAGCGCTTGACCACTACCAGCGTGCCCAGGCCGCCCAGCACCGGGCCGATCATCAGGCCCGCGAGCAGGGCGTTGACCACAAAACCGTAGGCCAGGGCTTCGGGCAAGTAGCCTGCGTTGGCCCACGCCTGGATCAGCAGGCGGAATTCTTCGTAGTTCATCAGGCGATGCTCTCGCTGCGCGGATGGATGGAGAACAGGCTGAGCAGGCGCTCAGGCGTCAGGGCCTGCTTGGGCGGGGCGTCGAAGAGCACCCGGCGACTCAGGCCCGTCACCCGGTCGGCCAAACGCGTGACCGCCTGCAGGTCGTGCTCGATCCACAGCACGGTGGTGCCGGCGGCGCGCCAGTCCAGCAACAGACGCTCGAACACCTGGATGCCGGCTTCGTCCAGCGCCGACATCGGCTCATCCAGCACCAGCAGTTGCGGTGCCGGAATCAAGCCCTGGGCCAGCAGCACGCGCTGGCGCTCACCACCGGAAAGGGCGCCCATGCGCCGCTTGCGCTTGTCGAGCATGCCGACCCGCTCAAGTGCCGCGTCGATGGCGGGCGCCACCTTGCGCGACAGGCCGAGAAAGGCGGGACGGCGCTGACACATGGCAGCCATGAAATCGTCCACGGTCATTGGCAGGCCGCGGTCGAACTCCAGGGCCTGGGGCACATAGCCGATGATCTGTGCGTCGCTTGGCCAGGTCAGGGTCAACTGGCCCTGGTGCGGCATCTGCCCCAGCAGGGTCTTGATCAGCGAGCTCTTGCCGCCGCCGTTCGGGCCCACCAGTGCATGCACGCTGCCGGCGGCGACCTTGAAGCTGACCTGGTCGAGAATCCGCGTGCGGCCCAGGGTCAAGTCGATACCGGCAAATTCGATGTCCGGCCCGCAAGGCAGGCTGACGACGGTTTCGGCCACGGTCATGCCTTGGACTCCTTGATCGCACGCACCACAGTGTCGAGGTTGCGCTTCATCTCCACCTCGTACTTTTCCTTGCTGTACTCACCGTAGGAGATATGGGTCAGCGGATAGATCATCACCCCCGACTCGCGCTGGATGGTCTCGACATAGGCCGAGGGAAAGTCCATCTCCGAGAAGATCACTTTCACGTCCAGGGCCTTGAGCTGGTCGATGGTCTTTTTCAACTGGCTGGGGCTTGGCTCGATGCCGTGGGCAGGCTCGACCACGGCGGTCACTTCCAGGCCGAATTCGCGCACCAGGTAGTCGTAGGCGGCGTGGATAGTGGCCACGCGGAACTCCGCGCCCGGCGCCTCGGTGACCTGGGCCAGGGCGTCGGCGCGCAACTTGCGCAGGCGCTTGGCGTAGGCACGGGCGTTCTGGCTGTAGTACTTGGCGTTGTCCGGATCGAGCTTGCCCAGCTCGCGGGCGATGTTGTTGACCTGGGCGATGCTGGCGCTGATCGACAGGAAGGTGTGCGGGTTGACCACCTTGCCGGCACCGCGCGCCGCCACACCGGTGGCGGCCAGCAGCGGTACGTTGGTGTTGGATTCGATCACGGTGATCTGCGGCTTTTCGCTGGCGGCGATCATGCGGTCGGCGAAGTCATCGTGGCCGATGCCGTTGAGCACCACCACGTCGAGGCTGCCGATGCGCTTGATGTCCTCGGCCCGTGGCTCGTAGGCGTGGGGGTTGAAGCCTGCCGGAATCAGCGGCACCACCTCGGCCTTGTCGCCGACAATGTTGCTCACGTAGCTGTAGTAGGGGTGCAGTGTGATGCCGATACGCAGCGGCTTGCCGTTGTCGGCCAGGGCCAGGGTTGGCAGGGCGCAGGCGATCAACAGGCTCAGAACACGGCGGGCGAGGGCGGAGCGAAGCATGGGGCGTCCTTGTATCAGTGGCGATGCTGGCGGGTGACACCGGCGTCGTAGTGGGCGGCGATCTGCTGCCAGCCGGCGGCGATCAGGGCAGCGGGGGTGAAGTCGCCAGGGGCACTGGCGCCCGCCTTGCGCTGCAGCCAGATGTCGGCGGCGCCGTCATGGGCGCTGGGCACCAGCAGCAGGAAGCTGCCGGCCACGCTCGGTGACTGGCTCAGGCCCAGGTAGGCCTGGTCGCCCAGCACCTGCCATTGATGCTCGCCACGGCTGGCGCTACTGGCATCGGTCACGAACGGCGGGAAGCCTTCCTCGGCCAGCACGGCCACCTCGACCAGTGCCGGTTGGTCTTCGCGCAGCAGCTGGATTTCCTCGAAGGCCACCCGCAGGTCGGCATACACCCCTTGTTCGGCAGCGTTGAGGTCGCGGCGGGCATCGAGTTGATGGGCCTCGATGCTGACCTCGTCGTGGTTTTCGCCGCGCAGCGCCACCACCCCGGCGGCCATGGCCAGGATGAACAGGCTCACCAGCAGCACATAAAGGGTTTCATGCCCGGCACCGGCGGGGCGCACTACCTGGACCCGGCTCATGGCTCACCGATATCGGCGTAGTCAATTTCCACTACGTGGCCTGGGCCTGCGTCGAACAGCACGTACCATTCACCTTCCGGGCGCTTGAAGGTCAGCTTGGAGTTGTCGCCAAGCTTGCCGGGCACAAGGATCTCTTCGTTGTAGCCGATCACATCCAGGGTCACCCCTGGCGCGCCGCTGCCGTCAGAGAAGCCACCGGTGCATTCGATCTGCTCGCCGTCGATGGGCTTGCACTCGCACATCGGGTTGTGGGCCAGGGCCGGGCCGGCGGCGCCGAGCAACAGCAGGGGCACAAGCAGCCTGCGGGCGGTAAACGTCATTACTTGCCTCCTTGTTTGTTCAGCCAGGCCACGGTAGCCGGCGAGGCCTTGGCCAGGGGGATGGAGCCCTGCTGCATGCTGCCGTCCCAGCCTTCGAGGGTGATCCAGATCTCGGCGTCCGGGCGCGTCTTGGCCGGTACCGGCAGGCCGGTGCTCATGCGGTAGGGCGGGCCGAAGAAGATGGTGCCGGCAGCGCGCAGGCTTCGCGGCTTGCCGATGCGCAGGTAGACGGCCTTGACCTCGGGAATGCAGGTTTGGCACAGCGCCAGGTTGAACGTCTTGAAGTAACCGGCGGGGCCGTCCTGGCGCGGGGCTTCGTCGCGCATTTCGGCCAGCTTCACACTCCAGCGCCCTACCTGCACATCACCCAGTTCGCGCTCACCCAGGCCGCTGTCTCCGCGAAACAGCGCGGCATCGGCAAAGTACTTGGGCATGAAGCCCAACGGGATCAGCAACAACAGGATATTCAAGTGAAAACGCCACTTGTGCCACCAACGGCTCAACGGGCTGGCGGTCTCGACGGCTGCCTTGCTCATACGCTGGTCTCCGTGGCGGTCTCGGGGTTGGTGCTAACGGCCTGTTTGCGTGGTGCCCGCTCGCTGCGCTTGAGCGCGGCGGCGGTGGCCTGGGCGGTGCGCTTGGTCCAGATCAGCAAGCCGCTGAGCACCATCAACGACAGCAGCAGGCCGAAGAAGGCCCAGATCAACTTGATGATCAGGCCGCCGAAGTCACCGGTGTGCAACGGGCGCATGGACTCGGTGACGAACTCCAGGGGCGAACGGTCCTCGATCAGGAACTGCGCCTCGATCTTGCTGTTGTACGGGTTGACGTTGACCGTCTGGAACATCAGCGGGTACCAGCCACGGCCACCCAGGTACAGGTGCGAGTAGGCGTTGCCCGGCATCTGGATGAAGCTCACATCCAGGCCGGCAATCTGTGACTTGGCGATGCGCTCGGCTTCATCCAGGTCGATGCGCGGGGCGGGTGCGCCCGATTCGCTGCGCGGCACATCTTCACGGGCAATCACTGGCACCACAGGCTCAGTGGAAATGGTGATGTGGTTGTCGCCCAGGATCGCCTGGATCAGAAACCACGTGCCGGTAATGGAAATGACGGCGATGAACCAGATTGACCACACTCCACTCAAGCGGTGCAGGTCGCCCCAGAAAATTCGCGAGCCGTGGTTGGCCCGTGGCAGCTTGAAAAAGCCTTTCCAGAACTTTTTGTACACCACAAGGCCGGTCACCAGCGACGCCAGCATCGGCAAGCCCAGCAGCGACACCAGGTACCAGCCCCAGCTGTAGCCATTGGTGAAGGGCACCAGCCACCAGCCGTGCAGGGCGCGGGTGAAACCCTCGAAGTTGAACGACGGGCTCTTGCCTTGGATCGCCCCGGTATAGGGGTTGACGTAGAGCGTCGGTGCGCTGCCGTCGGGGTAGGTCACCGCCGCAGTCAGCGCAAAGTGCGAGCCGTCGGGCTGGCTGATAAAGCGCACGGCCATCTCCGGTTCGGCCTTTTGCATGGCATCGAGCACTTGCTGGAAGCTGAGGCGTTCGGCATCGGGGCTTGGCTTGGTGGCGCGTACGTCCGGGTTGGCAAGCCAAACGATCTCCTGGCTGACCACGGCCAATGTGCCGGTAAAACACACGATCAGCACGAAAAACCAGATCGGCAGCGCGAGCCAGCTATGGACCAGGAACCAGATTTTTGAGCGTGACTTTTTCGACATGAGCCTGTCTTTTGTAGGTGAACGGTGGGCAGCCGATCTCGTCAGATAAGTTACCCGTCTCTATAAGGACGGATGAGCAGGGCGAAACCCGTCTGCTTATTTTGAAGAAAATGTATCTAATTCTTACTAAGGCTCTCCTTCAAGGGCAGCCCGTCGCAAATCTTCTCAATCTGTCATCCATTCCAGTGGGGCAGTCCATGGCCCACGTGCCCAGGACGCTCCCCTGCGGCTGCCGAAAAGCCCCGCCGATGCAGCCCTTTCGCAAATTGATCGAAAAAGTTATCCGGTTTGGATTCACGGCTTCGTCGAATTGGAAACGCGTAATTAAAACATAATCATTCTTGTTTATGCATGGGTTGTCATGGGGCTTGCCGCACGTCGTTTGCGTTCACGGATGTCGCCGTTTTGCCGGAGGGCGCGCTCCCGTTCCGCATCCTGGGTGCTGTTGGGCGTAGTGGGTTTTGCCCCGATGGCCGAAGCTGCATCGGTAACCGTCAGCATTCCGGCCCAGAGCCTGGTCGGCGCCTTGCGCGCATTTGCTGAGCAGTCGGGCGTGCAGGTGCTGTACGAGCCAAGCCTGGTGGAAGGCAAGCGTGCAGCAGCGGTGAACGGTGCGATGGAATCCAACGATGCCCTGTCGCGTCTATTGCGCGGCAGCGGCCTGCTTTACCAGGTCGACAACGGTACCGTGCTGTTGCTGGCCCCCCCCCCGACGACGCAGCGTTGGAGCTCGGCACTACCAGCATCACCGGCACCGGGCTGGGGCGACCACGCAAGGCACTGGTGCCTACACCGCAGGGTGTCGATCGGCAAGATGCCCCAGTCGATCAAGGACACCCCGCAGAGCATCCGCGTCATCACCCGGCAACGGATGGAAGACCTGCATCTGACCTCCATGAATGACGTGCTCACCCAGACCTCACTGCCTACCAGGGCAGCATGACCAACTCGCGCTACCTGGCGCGCGGGTTCGAGATCACTAACGTCCGCCTGGATGGCGGCACGCCGGTAGGGGCAGTGCCTTCGCCGGGAAAGACCTAGACATGACCATCTACGACCATGTGGAGATTCTGCGGGGTGCCGATGGCCTGTACTCGGGCAACGGCGAACCGGGCGGCAGCGTCAACCTGGTGCGCAAGCGTCCGACCGCGTTCAGTCAGTTTTCGGTGACCCAGTCCATCGGCAAGAGTATTGATTTCGAAGCCAGCGGACGGATTACCGAGCGCCTGGAGCGTACCTTTGGCTACACCTATAACCATAGCCGCAACGTAGCGACCGCAAGCGGCTCGACCACCGCCACGGCCTTGAGCCTGACGCCCAAGCACCTGGGCAAGGCATTCCTGAGCTACCGCATGCCCGGCGCGCTGGAGAACCTGCGCGTGGGGGTATCACGACCCAGAGTGCGAGCTACGTCTCGGAAGTTAATCTTGACTTCTCCCAGCCGGGTTTTGCGCTGTACAACGCCTTTGCCGACTACCGGCTGAACAATCACTGGAGCGTGGCGCTCAACGGCAACAACCAGACTGACAAGAAGTACTACTCAACCATTGGCAACGCCATGTACGGCAACTTCTACGGTGACCCGCGCAATATTGTATTGATGCTGCGCGGTACTTACTGAGCCGTACCCTGAATAGCCGGAGCGATAGCAGGTCGCCGGCTTGTGCGGGATATCCATTTGCTTCAAGTTTTTGCGAGGGCGGCCGATACGTACGACATCCCAAGTACCCATCAGGAAGATCCCTCCATGGCAGGCATCGGTGCCGTAACGCTCAACGGAAATCCCCTGCAAAGCACCTCTCTGGCCTCCGGTTCGCGGGTTGCGGTCAACGCAGGGCAGCTATCTGCAGAGGCTTCGGACGATAACGTGGTGGTTGATCCGTCCAGCTTTCGCAATTCCAAGGCGCAGGCCAGTGGCGCCAGTGATCCGCGGGCCGACTCGGAGCCTGCCCATGTCAAGCAGTTGCGACACATGATCGAGAAGCTGCATAAGCAGCTGGAAGAACAGCAGAAGCACCTGCAGCAGGTAATGGCCAGCCGGATGGAAGAAACCGCCAAGGCAGCCGCCGTTGCCGCCGCGCAGTCGGCCGTCGGCGCCACCATGGCGGCGCTGGGCGCGGCCACCGCCGCACTGCTCAAGGCCTTGACCGAGAGCGGTGGCGCAAGCTCAGGTTCGCTGGTCAGCACCAGCGCCTGAGGTCAGTCGACTGTCGGGCGGTTTTGGCTGCGTTCGGACTTGTAGCGCATGGCCACTGCCGGCGCCGGCTTGGCGCTGCCGGTTTCCAGCCACTGGCGCATCCGGCTGGCATCGGCGAAGTGGGTGTACTTGCCGAAGGCATCGAGAATCACCATGGCCACCGGGCGGTTGTCCATCTTGGTCAACAGCACCAGGCAGTGGCCGGCTTCATTGGTGAAGCCGGTCTTGGTCAGCTTGATGTCCCAGTTGCTCTTGTTGACCAGATGGTCGGTGTTGCGAAAGCCCAGGGTGTAGTTGGGCTTGCGGAACGCCACCGTTTTCTCGGGGGTGCTGCTCAGTTCGCTGAGCATCGGGTAATTGCGCGCGGCCAGCAGCAGCTTGCCCAGGTCTCGGGCTGTGGACACGTTGCTGTGCGACAACCCGGTGGGCTCGACATAACGGGTCTGGCTCATGCCCAGGGCCTTGGCCTTGGCGTTCATTGCCTTGATAAAGGCGCTATAACCGCCTGGGTAGTTGTGGGCCAGGGTAGAAGCTGCGCGGTTTTCCGACGACATCAGGGTGATCAGCAGCATGTCCTTGCGGTTCAGTTGGCTACCCAGCCGTACGCGCGAATACACACCTTTCATTTCCTTGTTCTGGGCGATGGTAACCGTGAGCATTTCATCCATGTTCTGCTTGGCGTCGAGCACCACCATGCCGGTCATCAGCTTGGTCACCGAGGCAATCGGTACCACCCGGTCGGGGTTGTTGGCGTAGAGCACCTTGTTGGTCTGCAGATCGATCAACAACGCCGCGCCGGAAGCCAGATGCAACTTGGCAGGATCGCGTTGCACCTGGGCGGGGGGTTGCGCAGCAGCGGCCGTGGGGACAGTCGCGGTACCCGTGAGCAACAGCAGCAGGCTTAGAATCGAAAGGGAAGTTTTCACGTTGAGGCTCACTAAAAGTTGTTATGTCGTTGGCTGTGCAAGGGTTTTCCCCCAAAAAAACCGCTGCATTCTGGAGTATGGCCGAGTTGCTGTCGATTGCCCTGTATCTGCTGGGGCAAATATGAAAAAGATTTAATCCCGTACCCGTTCTTTGGGCACGAAGGGTGCGTCTTCAGTGGCGTGCAGGATGAACTTTCCAGGCGGGCGTCGTCTACATTGCAGAGGGTATTTCCCCCTTTACGAGAGTACGGATATGTTCAGATCCAAGACATTCATCGCAGCGCTGACCAGCCTGGCGTTGGCCGCAACTTCTGTGGGTGCGCTGGCCGATCCGGGCAATGGTCAAGGCAACGGCAAGGGCAATTCACAGAAATCTCATAACCCTGGCAACCAGGGCGGCGCGGGGAAATCCAAGGGCTCGGATCACGGCGATTGGAGCTATGGGCCCAGCATCAATCGTGGTGATGTGTTCAACATTCTGACGGACTACCACGACTATTGGAGCCCGGGTTCGGCGCTGCCTCCAGGAATCCAGAAGAACCTGGCCAGAGGAAAGCCACTGCCCCCCGGCATTGCTAAAAAACTGGACGGCAGGCTATTGGGCAGGCTTCCGCACTACGATGGCTATGAATGGCAGCAGGCTGGCACGGACCTGATCCTGGTGGCAATTGCCACCGGCATCATTTACGAAGTGCTCACGGGGGCCCTGGATTGAGTCTCCCGGAGATGTCGCGTGCATAAAAAGCCCCGCCAAATGGCGGGGCAAGGGGCTGTGCGGAGCAACGCACGATAAAAGTGCCTGGGCCTCAGGCGCGCATGCCGGGGTACTGCAGGCGACTGGCAAGGGCCTGGGCATCGGTCAGGGAGGTCAGCGGGCCGGACACCGCCTCACCTTCGCGGACCAAGTACCAGCAGGCCAGCAGGCCCAGCTCCCTTAGCGAGGCAGGGACGGCGCTGCCGATGACGGACATGATGCTGATAGGGGCCATGGGTGTTCTCCTGCGATTCATGGGCCTACCTTACGTCGTGAAGTGAGCCGGTTGAAATCAACCGGCTCGATAGTGTTCATCACTGTCATCGACCCGGCCTTACCAGCGCGGCGGTCCGTAGTAGACCGGCGGCGGGCCGTAGTAGCGTTCGCGGTAATAGGGTGGCGGCGGCGGTGCATAGCGCTCGACCACCGGGTACGGTTGGTAGTACACCGGCGGGGGAACCTGGTAATACACCGGTGGTGGGCTGTAGTAGACCGGCTGGCGCTCAATGTAGACCGTGCGGTCGCGCCCGCCATAGAGCGTCGAACCAACCACGGCGCCGACCACCGCCGCGCCAATCAGCGGGGCTGGGCCGTACCAGCCACGACCTCCACCGCCACCCCCACCATGGGCGGCGACCTGCGCGCTGGCAGCCAGGGCGCCGACCAGCAGGGCGATTGACGGCAGATGACGGTTCATCGCGAATTCCTCACAGAGCCACCCACGTGGGGATACCTCTATAAGACTGCGGGAACCGAGCGTTGCACAGTGCGTCTGAGTAAAGGTTTTGTAAGCGCCGATCAACGGTAGACGCGAGCGCTGTGCATAATGCCGACTCGAACGCAAAGGAGTTTCAAATGGCCCACGTTCCCGGTAAAGACACCGTGTTGTGCATCTCCCTGGCCGGTCGCCCCGGCAGTTTCGGGGTGCGTTTTCACAACCACTTGTATGAGCAACTGGGCCTGGATTTCTATTACAAGGCCATGACCACCCAGGACTTGCCCGCGGCGGTGAGTGGCATTCGCGCGCTGGGGATTCGTGGATGTGGCGTGTCGATGCCGTACAAGGAAGCCTGTATGGCCCTGGTCGATGAGATCGACCCTTCGGCCGCGGCGATCGACTCGATCAATACCATTGTCAACGACGGTGGAAGGCTCAAGGCCTACAACACCGACTACCTGGCCGTGCGCCAGTTGCTTGAATTGCACCGGGTCGATCCGAACACGGCGTTTGCCTTGCGCGGCAGTGGCGGCATGGCCAAGGCGGTGGCCAGCGCCTTGCGGGATGCCGGCTTTACCCAGGGTACTATCGTGGCCCGCAATGAACAGGCGGGACGGCAGTTGGCGGATAGCTGTGGCTATCGCTGGCAGGCAGACCTGGGAGACCTGTGCCCGCCGATGCTGGTGAATGTCACGCCCATTGGCATGGCTGGCGGGGTGGAGGCCGAGCATCTTGCGTTCAGCCTCGAGGCGATTGCGGCGGCGCAGCTGGTGTTCGATGTGGTGGCGATGCCGGCGCGCACACCGTTTATTATCGAGGCTGAACGCCAGGGAAGGGCAGTGATCACTGGGCTTGAGGTGATTGCCTTGCAGGCGCTGGAGCAGTTTGTGCTGTACACCGGGGTCAGGCCGACGCCGGAACAGGTGAAGCTGGCAGTGGCGTTTGCCAGGTTGGGTTGAAACCACGGCCGCTTCGCAGCCGATCGCAGGCTGGCGCCAGCGGCTACACGGACATGGCCTGCACGCTGTAGCCGCTGCCGAGGAACGAGGCTGCGATCGACTGCGCAGCGGTCGTCAGGCAGACGCCAGTTATTCCAGCTGGGCCAGGCGTTCTTCCAGGGCGGCAATACGTGCTTCCAGGGCCTCGATACGCTCCAGCGACACTGCACCGCCACTGCGTTCCGGTCCTTGTTGGCGCGCTGCCAGAATCGCTTCGATCTCGGCCGGATCACCCAGGGCGTGGGTGTAGCGATCTTCCCGTTGCCCGGCCTGGCGCGGCAGGTGCAAGGCAAAGCCGCGGGCGATCAGTCGCTCCAGCTGGTGTACCACCTGCTCGGCGTCCTCGAATTCATGCATGCGACTGCTGCGGGTCAGCAGTTCGTTCACCGTCTGCGGGCCGCGCAAAAACATCAGGCCCAGCAGGGTGACCTGGGCGGGTACCAGCTCCAGGGCCTTGTCTACACGATGTTCCCAGCGGTCGGCACGGCTGCCCATCTGCAAACGGGTCAACCCCTGGCCCTCAAGGGCGCGCAGGGCCTGGCCGACCTGGCCCTGGCTCAGGTTCGTCACCGGTTCGCGGCTGGTCTTCTGGTTGCAGGCCAGCACCAGGGCGTTCAAAGTCAGGGGGTAGGTTTCGGGGCTGGTGGCCTGTTTCTCGATCAGCGAGCCGAGGACGCGGATCTCGGTGCTGTTGAAACGGGCTTCGGAAGGGGATTCGTTTTCGTCGGACATGACCCTGTCTCTTTGCGAAGTAAGGCCTCTAGCCTAGGTGCGCGACAGGGTAAAACACAAGCAGCCGGTGCAGGACGCACCGGCTGCGGGTCAGGCTCAGGCAGTGTGACGGTCGTTGGCCATGCAGGCCGCCGCGGTGAACAGTACGTCGGTGGAGGAGTTCAGCGCGGTTTCCGCCGAATCCTGCAGCACACCGATTATGAAGCCCACGGCCACCACTTGCATGGCGATTTCACTGGGAATGCCGAACAGGCTGCACGCCAGCGGAATCAGCAGCAGCGAACCACCAGCCACGCCCGAAGCACCACAGGCGCACACGGCTGCAACGACGCTGAGCAAGATGGCGGTGGGGATGTCGACGGCAATGCCGAGGGTGTGTACCGCTGCCAGGGTGAGGACGGTGATGGTCGTGGCAGCGCCGGCCATGTTGATGGTTGCGCCCAGCGGGATCGACACCGAGTAGGTGTCTTCGTGCAGGCCGAGTTTTTCGCTCAGGGCCAGGTTGACCGGAATGTTGGCGGCGGAGCTGCGGGTAAAGAAGGCGGTGATGCCGCTTTCACGCAGGCACAGCAGCACCAGCGGGTAGGGGTTGCGGCGGATCTTCCAGAACACGATCAGTGGGTTGACCACCAGCGCCACGAACAGCATGCAGCCGATCAGCACGGCCAACAGGTGCAGGTAGCCGAGCAGGGCGTTCAGGCCCGCTTGGGCCAGGGTCGATGAGACCAGGCCGAAAATACCCAGCGGCGCGAAGCGGATCACCACACGCACGATCAGGGTCACACCATTGGACAGGTCTTCGACTACGGTGCGGGTGGTTTGCCCAGCGTGACGTATCGCCACGCCTAGGCCGATTGCCCAGGCCAGGATACCGATGAAGTTGGCGTTCATCAGGGCGTTGACCGGGTTGTCGACCACGCTCAGCAGCAGGCGCTGCAGCACGTCGGCGATACCGCCAGGAGCACTGAGGGCAACGTCCGAGGTGCTCAGCGTCAGGTTCGACGGGAAGGCCATGCTGGCGATGACGGCGACCACGGCCGCGGCGAACGTGCCGAGCAGGTACAGCACCAGGATCGGGCGAATGTGGGTTTCGGTGCCGTGCTTATGGTTGGCGATGGAGGCCATGACCAGGATGAACACCAGGATGGGTGCAACAGCCTTCAGGGCAGAGACAAATACCTTGCCGACGAAGCCCAGGGTCAGGGCGACTTCGGGGTCATACAGGGCCAGGGCGATACCGGCCACCAGGCCGATCATGATCTGTACCACCAGACTGGTACGGCTCAACAGCTTTAGAACGGGTGTCATGTCGGGTGTTTCTCGGTCTTGTAAGAGGGCTCCAAGCCCGTCGCGACGCCGAAAATGCAGGGGCGCCAGGCGTTCAGGGCCGTGAAAGGGGCGCGACTTTAGCACAGCAGCCACTTTTGGTGACGGCCCTGTGTCAGACGGTCGCGCGGCGGGTGTAGTATGCGCGCCCCCTCGAAACGGCTGCGGGCCGTGGATGTTTAGAACTTCTGGAGTGTAGATGTTACTGCCGATTCTGTTGCTGGCTGCCGCAGGCTTCACCGTGTTGACCACTGAGTTCGTGATTGTCGGCCTGTTGCCGGGCATTGCGCGGGACCTGGCTGTGAGCATTCCCCAGGCCGGCCTGCTGGTCACGCTGTTTGCGTTTACCGTGGCCTGCTTCGGGCCGTTCCTCACGGCCTGGTGCGCGCGCCTTGAGCGCAAGCGCCTGTTTGTCGGCATTTTGCTGTTGTTCGCCGGTTGCAATGCCTTGGCAGCACTGGCGCCCAACATCTATGTGATGGGCCTGGCGCGGTTGCTGCCAGCGCTGGGCTTGCCGGTGTTCTGGTCGCTGGCCAGTGAAACGGCAGTGGATATTGTCGGCCCGGCCTATGCCGGCCGGGCCATCGCGAAAATCAGCTTTGGCGTCGTGTGTGCCACGGTATTCGGTATTCCAGTCGGTACTTTGATAGGCGACGCCCTGGGCTGGCGCGCGGCATTTGCCCTGCTTGCGGTACTGGCCCTGGCCAAGGCGCTGCTGCTGCACTTCTATTTGCCGCGCACCCCACGGCATAACCAGGTCACTTCGTTGCGCGGTCAGTTCGGATTGCTGCGCAGTGGTCTGCTGCAAGGGCATGTGCTGCTCTCGGTGCTGGTGTTCAGCGGCATGTTTACCGCCTACACCTACCTGGCCGACATTCTCGAACGCCTGGCGGGCTTCGACGGGGCGCGGGTCGGTTGGTACTTGATGGGCTTCGGTGCCGTGGGCCTGATTGGCAACAGCCTGGGCGGCCGCGCTGTGGATCGCCACCCCTTGCTGGCGTCGGCAGGCTTTTGCGCGGTGATGCTTGTGGGTTTGATTGCCCTGGTGCCGAGCATTCATTCCACTTACGGCCTGATCGTGGCGCTGGCGATTTGGGGGGCTGCGCAGGCGGCGTTGTTCCTGGTCAGCCATGTGCGGGTGATCAAGGCTGCGCCGCAGGCACCGGCCTTTGCCGCTTCGCTGAATATCGCCGGGGCCAACCTGGGTATCGGCCTGGGGGCCGTGATGGGTGGCCGGGTGATCGACAGCCTGGGTCTGGCCAGTCTCGGTTATTCCGCCGCCTTGCTGATTGGCCTGTCGGTGCTGCTGGCGCTGGCGCTGGGCCTGGCGCGGGTGCGCACTACCAGTTGAACAGCTGGCGCCGGGCGCCTTCGGTGATGGCGATGATGCCGGGGTGCTTGACCTTGCGCTCTACCGAGATGGCGTAGAACGACTCGATCACGGCGTCAGTCTGGCCGATCAGTTCGACGCCGTACTGATTGCACACCTCATCGGCAATCACGCTGGGGCCGATGAAAATCCCACTGCCGGATTGGCCGAAGGCCTGCATCAAGGCGCTGTCATCGAACTCGCCGACAATTCTGGGCTGCAGTTGTTGTTCGGCGAACCAGCGCAGCAGGCGGCTGCGCACCACGGTTTCCTGGCCGGGAATCAGTAACGGTGCGTTCTGCAGGCAGGCCGGAAAGTCCTCGCCGAGGCTGGCGGCCAGGCTAGGGGTGGCAAAAAAACTGATGCCGCATTCGCCCAGTTTCTGGCTGTAGCCCTTGATGTCCAGATGGCTGGGCATGGGGCTGTCGGAAATCACCAGGTCCAGGCGCTGGATCGCCAGGTCCGCCAGCAGGCGTTCGAGTTTGTCTTCGCGGCAGCTCAGGCGCAGGGCGTCTTCCATGTCCATGGTCGGTGCCAGCAGGCGGTAGACGATCGACTTGGGCACCACATCGGCCACCCCGACCCGGAACAGGATCTGTTGCTCATCCGGGCGTGCCCGCAGCATGGCCTCAAGCTCACCGCCAATCTGGAACATTTGCTCGGCGTAGGTCAGGGTCTGGCGGCCGCTTTCGGTCAGTTCCAGTTGCCGGCCGACCCGGCGAAACAGCTCGATGCCGTAGGTTTGCTCCAGCAGGCTGATCTGCCCGCTGATGGTCTGGGGCGTCAGGTTCAGTTGCTCGCCGGCGCGCACGATGCTGCCGGTGCGAGCGACCACCCAGAAGTAGTGCAGCTGTCGATAATTGAGCATGCCGAGTCCGGATTCGTAAAAACCGAAGTATAACTGCCGAAAATACGAATTTTCCTGATGTATCCAGATATTTAGAATCCCCAGCCATCACGGTGCTGCTGACTGGGCACTGATTCATTTGCACGGAGATCCACAGATGCTTCACTTCAAATCCATCGGTACACCCCTGGTGTTGCTGCTGGCCCTGTTGGCCATGAGCGGTTGCGAGCAGGCGGAAAAGTCCGCCCAGCAGATGCTCAACCAGGCAGCGGAGTCGGCCAAGGAGGCCATCGATAAAACCAACGACGCGGCCCAGCAGGCCCTGAGTGAAGCCACGGGCTCCCAGGGTGGCGACAAGGCCGGCAAATCCGAGCGCGATGACAGCGCTCAAGAAATCTGACCCACCCCTTACCTCGATTCAGGATTGATTCATGGAATACTTGTTGGAACTCGCTGCAAGCCCGACCGCCTGGGTAGCCCTGGCCACCCTGGTGGCCATGGAGATCGTGCTGGGCATCGATAACCTGATTTTCATCTCTATCCTGACCAACAAGCTGCCGGTGGAATTTCGTTCCAAGGCGCGACGCATCGGTATCAGCATGGCGCTGATCATGCGCCTGGGCCTGCTGAGCACCGTGGCCTGGATCGTCCAGCTGACCGAACCCGTGGTCGATGTGTTCGGGCATACCTTCTCCTGGAAGGACATGATCCTGATCGCCGGTGGCCTGTTCCTGTTGTGGAAAGCGACCAAGGAGATCCACGAGAGCGTCGATCCACGCGCCCAGGCTGAAGCCAAGGCGTCCTCGACCATCACCCTGGGCTTTGCCGCTGCCATCGGTCAGATCCTGATCCTGGATATCGTCTTCTCGATCGACAGCATCATTACCGCCGTGGGCATGACCGAGCACCTGCCGATCATGATCATCGCTGTGATCAGCGCCGTTATCGTGATGCTGGTGGCGGCCGACCCGCTGGCCAAGTTCATCAACGACAACCCGACCGTGGTGATGCTGGCCCTGGGCTTCCTGATCATGATCGGCATGACCCTGATCGCCGAAGGCTTCGGCGCCCACGTACCGAAAGGCTATGTGTATGCGGCGATGGCGTTCTCGACGGCGATCGAGGTGCTGAACATCATGTCGCGTCGGGCACGGTTGAAGCGTGAGGCGACTGAAAGCTGATAACCGGTTGATAAGCGTGAATCGCGGGGCAAGCCCGCTCCCACACAGCGTGGGAGCGGGCTTGCCCCGCGATGCTTTCAGGGATCAATGCGCATCGGCATGCCGGCGACTGCGCCGGGCAGGTACAGGCTCGTTGCTCTTTTTCGGCAAGGTAGGGTGTGGGTGATGACGGCGGGCAATCCGCAGGACGCCCCATAGCATGGCGGCGGCGACGCTCAACCAGGCGCCGACCAGCATCAGGATTGCCATTGTCAGGCTCATGTATGCCTCCTCAGGTCCCTGGCCAGCCCTTGATGCTGGTCGCGCGGACACCCCTGTAGTCTAGCCGAAGGCATGTTGCAGGCCATTGACCGATGGTCTAGCCCCTTGGGTTACTTTGTTCTAAGCCCCCACCGGGCTATACCCGCACCGCCTGCCAGCCTATGATCGCAACCCAGGGCCGGGCGCTGTCTGCCGGGCATCAGCACAAGCGAATGTTCATGCTGCCACTGTCTTTCTCATGTTCCTCCCCGCGTCGCCTGTTGGCGGCCTGTGCGCTGGCTGTTGCGCTGGTGGGGTGTGCCAGCCAGCCACCGGCCCCGATCAAGGACGGTCTGGCGCAGCGCGTCGAAATCGGTTCGGTGCCGTTCTACCGCGGCAATGCCAATCAGAGCGCGCCAATGGCGCTGGCGGCCATGCTGTCGCAACAGGGGGTGCGTATTACGCCAGGTTTGCTTGAGCAGCAGTTGGGCCTGCCTCAGGGCGTGGATAAACTGCAGGACTCGATGCAGAACGTTGCCCGTCAATACGGCTTGGTGGTTTACCCGCTGGAGCCGAAACTCAACGCTTTGCTGGCGCAGGTGTCGGCCGGCAATCCGGTGCTGCTGCGTTATTCCGAAGGCTCGACGTTCTGGGCGCAGCCACGCTATGCCTTGATGGTCGGTTACGACCGCTACAAGCAGCGTGTACTGCTGCGCTCCGGTAATCACAGGCGCATGCTGATGGACTTCGATGATTTCACGTCGGCGTGGAGCGAGGAGGGGGGGTGGGCGGTACTGGTGCAGCAGCCAGGCCAATTGCCGGCCCAGGTAGATCGTAATCGTTGGCTCAAGGCGGCCAATGACCTGGCCCAGGCGGGCCAGGAACAAGCGGCCCGGCAGGCCGTCAGCGCCCTGGGGCAGTGACGGCGCAAGCCGGGTTCTGGCTTAGAAGCCCAGGCGGTCGCGCAGGCTGTAGTACCAGGCGCCCAGGGCGCTGAACGGTACGCGCAGCAGTTGGCCACCTGGGAACGGGTAGTGCGGCAGCTCGGCGAAGGCATCGAAACGTTCGGCCTGGCCACGCAGGGCCTCGGCCAGCACCTTGCCCGCCAGGTGGGTGTAGGTGACGCCGTGGCCACTGCAACCCTGGGAGTAGTAGATGTTGTCGCCCAGGCGGCCCACTTGCGGCAGGCGCGACAGGGTCAGCAGGAAGTTACCGGTCCAGGCGTAGTCGATCTTCACGTCCTTGAGCTGTGGGAAGGCCTTGAGCATCTTCGGACGGATGATCGCTTCGATGTTGGCCGGGTCGCGCGCACCGTAGACCACACCGCCGCCGAAGATCAGGCGCTTGTCGCCGGTCAGGCGGTAGTAGTCGAGCAGGTAGTTGCAGTCTTCGACGCAGTAGTCTTGTGGCAGCAGCTGACGTGCGAGGTCTTCGCCCAGTGGCTCGGTGGTGATGACCTGGGTGCCGCACGGCATGGACTTGGCGGCCAGCTCCGGCACCAGGTTGCCGAGGTAGGCATTACCGGCAACGATGATGAACTTGGCGCGCACTTTACCTTGCGGGGTATGGACGACAGGGTTGGCGCCACGCTCGATGCGCACGGCCGGGGACTGCTCGTAGATCTTGCCGCCCAGCGACTCGACCGCGGCAGCTTCGCCCAGGGCCAGGTTCAGCGGGTGGATATGACCGCCACTCATGTCGAGCATGCCGCCCAGGTACTGGTCGCAATCGACCACTTCACGGATACGCTTCTGGTCCATCAGTTCCAGCTGGGTGTGGCCGAAACGTTCCCACAGGCGTTTTTGCGATTCCAGGTGGCCCATCTGCTTGGCGGTCAGGGCTGCGAACACACCGCCGTCCTTAAGGTCGCACTGGATGTTGTACTTGGCCACGCGCTCACGAATGATACGGCCGCCTTCAAAGGCCATATGGCCGAGCAGTTGCGCCTGCTTGGGGCCGACGGTGCGCTCGATCACGTCGATGTCACGGCTATAACTGTTGACGATCTGGCCGCCGTTGCGGCCCGACGCGCCGAAACCAACCTTGGCAGCTTCCAGCACGGTTACACTAAAGCCCGCTTCCAGCAGGAACAGTGCGCTGGACAGACCGGTGTAGCCGGCGCCGATCACGCAGACGTCGGTCTGGACCTCTTCCTGCAACGCCGGGCGCGGCGGTACCGGATTGGCCGATGCGGCGTAGTAGGACTGAGGGTAGGGGGTATTGGCCATGCTGCGAAACCTCTGTTTTATATTTTTTACGACTGTACCGATGCTATCAATAATAATAAACACCCGCTAGTCGTGTGTTGAAAATCCTTTACCCCGGGTTTTCGCAAATACTTTTGTTATTCAGTGGCTTAGCGTTAAAAAAAGAGTTGACACTGTTCGGCGATTGCGTAGAATGCGCCCCACAGCAGGCACATAGCTCAGTTGGTTAGAGCACCACCTTGACATGGTGGGGGTCGTTGGTTCGAGTCCAATTGTGCCTACCAAATCAAATCCGCCCCTGCTGGCGGTACCAAAAAGGCGATCCGAAAGGGTCGCCTTTTTTGTTTTGGGCGGGTTTGGCCGGAAGACTAAAGCTGCTGATTTTTTTATGAAATTTCGCTTTACGACAGGTACATACCTGCGTATTATGCGCCCCACAGCAGGCACATAGCTCAGTTGGTTAGAGCACCACCTTGACATGGTGGGGGTCGTTGGTTCGAGTCCAATTGTGCCTACCAAATCTCGACAGAAAGGGCGATCCGAAAGGATCGCCCTTTTTGCATTCCGGTTTCCTGAATGCGGTAGCCGCTGCCGCCAGGCTGCGATCAACTGTGCAACTGCCGCCGATGCAAGTATTGCGGTCGCTTCGCGCCCGATCGCAGCCCGACCGCAGCGGCTACGCCCCATAAATGCTAGAATCCGCCGCTTGTATTCAGGAGATAGACGCGTGCGCAAAGTGGCGATGGTAATGGCAGTTCTGGCGCTGGCCGGCTGTGAAAACGAAATCGAAGGTGTTCACAAGCAGATTGCCGAACAGCTGCCAAACCCCAAGACAGCCAAGTTCGCCAACGTACGGACCGACACTCAGGGTGATATCTGTGGCCAGGTGCGTACCAAGGACGATACCGGCACCTTCCTGCCATACCGCAGCTACGTGGCAATCAAGGGTACCGACGGCTACGAGATTCTCCTCGCCGACAAGGGTAGCAACCTGCGTATTCGCGAAATCTGCGGCGGTGCCGATCTGCAGCGCCGCGCCGACGCCCTGGCTGACCAGCCCGCCCCTGAAGGCTGGGATGTCGAGATTGTCCAGGGCCCGAACATGGGCGCCCTGAGCGACATGACCGCACGCCTGATCGAGAAGCAGATTCCGTCTTCGGTCGCCTATCGCGACGGTAAGCCGGTGGTGCTGCTTGGCCCGTTCGCGACCAAAGCCGAGGCCGAATCGCGGCAAGACGATGTGATGGCGCGCCTGGGGACTGACTCGGTGATCATCCAGCACGGTGCGACGCGCTAGCCAGCATCTTTCCCGGCCCCGTACACTCACGGCTCAACGCAAGGAGAGCCGTGATGAAGAAAGCATCCCCCGTCATTACCCTGCAGCGTGCCACCGAACAGCATGTTCAGGGGTTGTGCAAGTGCCATGGCTTTGAAGTCGAAGGACAATTGCTTGACTATGCTTTGTGTGGCGGCGGGTTGACCGATGTCTACAGCATGGCGCGTCGTGAATGGCGCGGGCGTTGAGTGGGAGGGGCCTAATGTCGACGTTGGAACGGGCCATTGCGGTGGCGGCAAAGGCGCACGAAGGGCAGCACGACAAGGGTGGTGCTGCATATATTCTGCATCCATTGCGGGTGATGCTGCGGGTATCGACCGTAGAGCAGCGCATTGTCGCGGTGCTGCACGATGTGCTTGAAGATTCGCCCATGACCCTGTCGGACCTGGCCCGTGAAGGTTTCGCCCTGAAGATTCTGGCGGCGGTGCAAGCGTTGAGTCGGCGCGATAACGAAAGCTACGAAGCCTTCGTCATCCGCCTGGGAGGCGACCCGCTGGCGCGGGTGGTCAAGCTGGCAGACCTTGCCGACAACAGCGACCTGACGCGCATCGCCATTCCCGGCCCTGAAGACATGGCTCGCCTGGCCCGCTACCAGCAGGCCAGTGCCTACCTGCAAGCACTGGCCTGAGCCTCAGCCGCACGCGCTGAGGTTCACTGGGCCGACAAAGTCATTCCCGCGACCCATCACGCAGGCCACCCGCTGATTGCGCTGGCGTTCCCAGCCCTGCGGCGGGTAGGTCTTGTTCCAGGCTTCGTACAATTGTCGGTCCTGCTTGGACAGCTTCAAGTTGTACTGCTTGCTCATATAGAAGTAGGTGCGTGCGATCATCCCGCGAATCGACGGGCGAGGCATGACCTTCTTGGCCTTGAAGTCCACCTGGGTCAGGCACGAGCCGTATTGCCCGCGCTGCTCGGGCAGCCAGCCGAAGCTGAAGTTGCTGCGATCACCGTTCACTTCGCCGATACTCGGCACCAGGTTGTGCAGGTCGGCTTCGGCGCGCTGGAAGACCTTGTCGTTGCGCGCGCAATTTTTGCGCCCACCGTCCTGCCAGCACTGGCGCTGGTGGCCGATCTGCCATGCAGGGACAATGTGTTCCCACTCGATGCGCGAGGCGCGGTTGGCATTCTTGCGGGGTACATAACCGCAGGCAGCGAGATCGACCTTGTTGCCGTTGTACTTGCAGCCACAATAGAACTCGGTGGACTGCGGCGCATACAGGCGCCAGGCAACCTTCTTGGCTTCGCTGAAGGTGCGTGGTGCATCGGCATGGGCGGCCGTGACACTGAACAGCAGGCAAGCGACTGCAAAAAACGAAACGCTCATGCGCAATCAATCTTCCTTCGGCACAACCCAGAAAATCTGCACGCCACCGTCGTCGCGATAGGCGAGGGTGACGTTGTCGTTCTCGGCGATTTCTTCGAGCAGGGTTGCCCAGTCGTCGGGCGACTCATGCTCCAGGCGGAAGATCAGTGCAGCCCGCGCTTTTTGTGCGGTGGGCGAGTTGATGATTTTCTGGATGCGAATGCCCAGTTGTTCGTAACTGCTGGCAGGTGCGGAGGTGGTGGCCACGAAGCGTTCCTTGTTTTGCTGTATGCGCATACAGTATTTTACTGTGGGTCTTTTCGCAACTGCTCGTCAGTGAAAGAACGCATCGGACACCAAACCGCAGATGCTGCTGCAATCTGTTCAGTGCGATTTTGGCCGAAGGGGAGAGGCGCTGGCCCACCTGCACGGGGAGCCAGCGCATTTCACTCAGTACTCCCAGAAGATACGCTGCAGCTCTTTGCTGTCCTGGGTCTTGGTCAGGGCGACCATGGCCAGGATGCGGGCTTTCTGTGGGTTCAGGTCGTGGGCCACGACCCAGTCATTCTTGTCGTCTGGCTGCTCGGCGTTGCGCAGTACGAAGCCGCCGGCATTGACGTGGGAAGAGCGAATGATCTGCACGCCTTCCTTGCGCAGTTCCTGCAAGGTGGGCACGACGCGCGACGATACCGAACCGTTGCCGGTGCCGGCATGAATGATCGCCTTGGCGCCGTTCTGGGCCAGCGCCTTGTAGGCCGTGTCGGTCACGTTGCCGTAGCCGTAGGCGATGTCCACGGCAGGCAGGCTGCTGATTTTCTTGATGTCGAACTCCGAATCCATGGTGTGGCGCTTGGCCGGCAGGCGGAACCAGTAGGATTTGCCTTCGACCACCATACCTAGTGGGCCCCATGGGCTCTTGAAGGCTTCGGTCTTGATGTTGATGGTTTTGCTGACGTCACGACCAGACTGGATCTCGTCGTTCATGGTGACCAGCACGCCCTTGCCGCGCGACTGCTTGTCACTGGCAACGGCCACGGCGTTGTACAGGTTGAGCATGCCGTCGGCCGACATCGCGGTACCTGGACGCATCGAGCCCACCACCACGATCGGCTTGTCGGTCTTTTCTACCAGGTTGAGGAAGTAGGCGGTTTCTTCCAGGGTGTCAGTGCCGTGGGTGATGACGATGCCGTCGACGTCCTTGCTGTCGGCAAGTTCGGCCACGCGCTTGCCCAGTTGCAGCAGGTTTTCGTTACTGATGCTCTCGGAGGCGATCTGCATCACTTGCTCGCCGCGCACGTTGGCAATGTTGGCCAGTTCCGGAACGCCGGCAATCAGCTTGTCGACGCCCAGCTTGGCCGCCTGGTAGGTCGCGCTGTTAGCGGCACTGGCGCCTGCGCCAGCAATGGTGCCGCCAGTGGCGAGAATCACGACGTTGGCCAGTTTTTGCTGGTTTTCGGCTTCCTTGGCGCTGACACCAGTAGGCAGGAGCAGCAGAAGGGCCAAGGCCCCTGGGGCGAAGGAGGTAAGCGCAGCTTTCATTATTGTTCTCTCTTATTGATGGCGTTTGCTGTGTAACTCGGGGGAGGGAGCAGAAAGCGTACCAGCTCGCCCGTTAGTCGGTTTTTATACATAACTGATTGATTTAGCTATAAAAAATGATTTACGTCTTAGGCGGTTCAAGGCCCTGGATATTCGGAATTCCGAATATTGCCTGCAAGGAGTGTTCGGTTTTACGGTTGTTTTGAACGATAATTCCTACGCGCGCTATCCAGACGGTCTTCGGCAGCGGATTTGACAAAGTTTGGTTACATTTCCATAGTGAGCTAACGCAAACGTTTGCGACCCGATAAAAATCATAAGATCCGGAGTAAACCCATGAAGCTGCCGTTCCCAGGGCGCCTGCTGGCTGTCGCCGTACTCTCGACGTTTACCCTTGCCGCACCCTTGTCCCAGGCCCTGGCTGATGAAAAGCCCAAGGTTGCACTGGTAATGAAGTCGCTCGCTAACGAGTTCTTCCTGACGATGGAAGACGGTGCCAAGGCCTACCAGAAAGCCCATGCAGGTGACTTCGCGCTGATCTCCAACGGCATCAAGGACGAGACCGACTCAAGCAACCAGATTCGTATCGTCGAGCAGATGATCGTTTCCGGGGTCAATGCCCTGGTCATCGCGCCTGCCGATTCAAAGGCCCTGGTGTCGGTGGTGAAAAAGGCCATGGATGCTGGCATCACCGTGGTCAATATCGACAACCGCCTGGACCCGGAGGTGCTCAAGAGCAAAAACCTCAGCGTGCCTTTCGTCGGTCCCGATAACCGCAAGGGCGCACGTCTGGTGGGTGAGTACCTGGCCAAGGAGAAACTCAAGGCCGGTGACCAGGTAGGTATTATCGAGGGTGTCTCCACCACCACCAACGCCCAGCAGCGCACCGCAGGCTTCAAGGATGCAATGGAAGCGGCGCAGATGAAGGTGGTCTCGGTGCAGTCGGGTGACTGGGAAATTGCCAAAGGCAACGCAGTTGCCGCCTCGATGCTCAATGCGCACCCGGATATCAAGGCGTTGCTGGCCGGTAACGACAGCATGGCCCTGGGGGCGGTGTCGGCAGTGCGGGCGGCGGGCAAGGCCGGCCAGGTGCAGGTGGTCGGCTATGACAACATCAATGCGATCAAGCCGATGCTCAAGGACGGTCGCGTGCTCGCCACGGCCGATCAGTACGCGGCCAAACAGGCAGTGTTCGGCATCGAGGCGGCACTGAAGATGCTAAAGGGCGAAAAGCCTGAAGTGGATTCGGACAACGTCATTCAGACCCCGGTCGAGCTGGTCACCCAGCCGTAGTCGCACAATGTGCGCCTGCCCCACAGGGCAGGCGCCAGGAGAATCGGCAATGTCAGCGACGGCGGATGTTGTACTTTCAGTCAGCGCAATCGGCAAGACCTACGCCCAGCCCGTGCTGGGCGATATCGACTTGAGCCTGTATCGCGGCGAGGTGCTGGCGCTCACCGGCGAGAACGGAGCGGGCAAGAGCACCCTTTCCAAGATCATCGGCGGCCTTGAAGTGCCCAGCACCGGGCAGATGCATTTTCTGGGGCAGCCCTACCGACCGGGCAGTCGCGCGGCCGCCGAGCACGCGGGTGTGCGCATGGTCATGCAGGAACTCAACCTGCTGCCGACCCTGAGCGTGGCCGAGAACCTGTTTCTCGACAACCTGCCCAGTCGTGCTGGCTGGATCAACCGCAGGTGCTTGCGCCAAATGGCCCAGCAAGCCATGGCTCAGGTTGGCTTGGAGGCCATCGACCCGGATACGCCGGTTGGCGAGCTGGGTATCGGCCGTCAGCAAATGGTGGAAATTGCCCGCAATCTGGTTGGCGACTGCCGTGTGCTGATCTTCGATGAGCCGACGGCCATGCTCACCGCGCGCGAAGTCGAGTTGCTGTTCACCCAGATCGAGCGCCTGCAGCAGCGGGGCGTGGCTATCGTCTACATCTCTCACCGCCTTGAAGAGCTCAAGCGTATCGCCCAGCGCATTGCCGTGCTGCGCGACGGCAAACTGGTGTGTGTCGAGCCCATGGAGCGCTACAGCAGTGCGCAACTGGTCAACCTGATGGTGGGTCGCGAACTCGCCGAGCATATCGATCTGGGCCAGCGCCAGATTGGCGCGCCGCTCCTCAAGGTCAATGGGCTGAGTCGGGCCGACAAGGTTCGCGATGTGTCCTTTGAGGTGCGCAGGGGTGAGATTTTTGGCCTCTCGGGACTGATCGGAGCCGGGCGCACTGAGCTGCTGCGCCTGATTTATGGTGCTGATCGAGCCGACAGCGGCAGTATTGAACTGGGCAGCCCCTTGCGCCCGGTACAGATCCACTCGCCGAAGTTGGCCGTGCGTGAAGGCATCGCCTTGATCACCGAAGACCGCAAGGGTGAGGGGTTGCTGTTATCGCAATCGATCAGCGCCAATATCGCCCTGGGCAACCTGCCGGCGATTTCCCGCGCAGGGGTGCTTGACGGCGGCGCCGAGCGAGCGCTTGCCCAACGGCAAATCAGCGCCATGCGCATTCGCAGCTCCAGCCCGGACCAGGTGGTGGGGGAGCTGTCCGGTGGCAACCAGCAGAAGGTAGTCATCGGCCGCTGGCTTGAGCGCGACTGCAGCGTGTTGCTGTTCGATGAGCCGACCCGCGGCATTGATGTTGGCGCCAAGTTCGATATCTACGGCCTGCTCGCCGAACTGGCGCGCCAGGGCAAGGCGCTGGTGGTGGTCTCCAGTGACCTGCGCGAGCTAATGCTGATCTGCGACCGCATTGGCGTACTCAGCGCCGGGCGCCTGGTCGACACCTTCGAGCGCGAGCACTGGACCCAGGACCAACTCCTGGCCGCGGCGTTCGCCGGCTATGAAAAACAAGATGCGCTGCTGCACGATGCAGCACCCAGGACGGCCCGATGAAAACCACTGTACCGGACACCACCGCCCCTCGCGACAAGCGCAGCGGTACCTGCTATGGCCTGGGTACCTACCTGGGCCTGGCCGGCGCATTGCTGGCCATGATCGTACTGTTCTCGCTGTTGAGCGATCACTTTCTTTCCTATGGCACCTTCAGCACCCTGGCCAACCAGATTCCCGACCTGATGGTGCTGGCGGTGGGCATGACCTTCGTCCTGATCATCGGAGGCATCGATCTGTCGGTAGGTTCAGTGCTGGCCCTGGCGGCGTCGGCGGTCAGTGTGGCGATACTGGGCTGGGGCTGGAGCGCATTGCCGGCGGCCTTGCTGGGCATGGGCGTGGCGGCATTGGCCGGAAGCGTCACCGGGGCAATTACGGTGGCCTGGCGGATTCCCTCGTTCATCGTTTCGCTGGGTGTGCTGGAAATGGCGCGGGGCGTGGCGTATCAACTGACCGATTCGCGTACCGCCTATATCGGAGACGCCTTCGCCTGGCTCTCCAACCCACTGGCATTCGGCGTGTCGCCGTCATTCATTATCGCCTTGCTGGTCATTGTCCTCGCCCAGTTGGTGTTGACCCGCACCGTGTTCGGCCGCTACCTGATCGGCATTGGCACCAACGAAGAGGCAGTGCGCCTGGCCGGTATCGATCCGCGCCCGTACAAGGTCCTGGTGTTCTCGCTGATGGGGATGCTCGCCGGGCTCGCGGCGCTGTTCCAGATTTCCCGCTTGGAGGCAGCTGACCCCAACGCAGGTTCCGGCCTTGAGCTGCAGGTGATCGCCGCCGTGGTCATCGGTGGCACCAGCCTGATGGGCGGGCGCGGCTCGGTGATCAGCACCTTTTTCGGCGTGTTGATTATTTCGGTGCTGGCCGCAGGGCTGGCGCAGATCGGCGCTTCGGAGCCCACCAAACGAATTATCACTGGGGCGGTCATCGTGATCGCCGTGGTCCTCGACACCTACCGTAGCCGGCGTGCTAGCCGGCGGAATTGAACAATGGCAACGATCAAAGATGTCGCGGCACTGGCGGGGATTTCCTACACCACCGTGTCCCATGTATTGAACAAGACTCGGCCGGTCAGCGAACAGGTGCGCCTGAAAGTGGAAGCCGCCATCGCTGAGCTCGACTATGTGCCCAGCGCCGTGGCGCGCTCGCTCAAGGCGCGAAGCACTGCCACCATCGGCTTGCTGGTGCCCAACAGCGTCAACCCGTACTTCGCCGAGCTGGCCCGAGGCATCGAGGACGGCTGCGAGCGCAAGGGGTACTGTGTGATCCTGTGCAACTCCGACGATAACCCGCAAAAACAGCGCAGCTACCTGCGCGTGCTGTTGGAAAAGCGCATCGACGGCCTGATCGTTGCCTCGGTGGGCGAAGACAGCGATTTGCTCGACAGCCTTGCTGCGGTGCGTACGCCCATGGTGATCGTCGACCGGGCGCTGGAGGGGGTTGAGGCCGACATCGTACGAATCGACCATGAGCAGGGCGCCTACCTTGCCACTCGCCACCTGCTGGACCTGGGGCATCGCGATATCGCCTGCATTGGCGGCCCGGACAACACCAGCGTCGCCCAGCTGCGCCTCGCGGGGTTCGAGCGTGCCCTGGCTGAAGCCCGGGTGACGGTGGCGCCAGAGCGTATTCTCAGCAGTGACTTCACCAGCCTGGGCGGTTACGCCGCGGCGGCGCGGTTGCTGGAGGGCCAGCACCCGACGGCGATATTTGCCGGCAACGACATGATCGGCATCGGCGTGCTGCGCGCGGCAGCCGAGCGCAACATCTGTGTGCCGAGCGAGCTGTCGGTGATCGGCTTCGATGACATCCAGCTCAGTCGCTATGTGTTTCCTGCGCTTACTACGGTGGGGCAGTCGATTCGCGAGTTGGGCGAAAGTGCCGCGGCTTTGTTGCTGTCACGCATCGCCCAGCCGCTGCGCGGTGCGCCAGAGCAGCGCATCGTTGCACCAAAGATCGTATTGCGCGAGTCGACTGCGCCGCGTCCGGACCTTTTCAATGATTACCGCTGAGAGCAACACGAACATGCAAGCCAAGGTAGTGGTGGTCGGCAGCCTGAACATGGACCTGGTGGCCCGCGCCCAGCGGCTGCCGCGCGCGGGCGAGACCCTGGCGGGCGAATCCTTCGCCACCGTCCCTGGCGGCAAGGGCGCCAACCAGGCAGTGGCCGCGGCGCGACTGGGGGCGCCGGTGGCGATGATCGGGAAGGTGGGTGACGATGCCTATGGCCAGCACCTGCGCCAGGCGCTGCTCGATGAGCAGATTGACTGCCAGGGAGTGGGCGTGTGCGCTGGGGTCTCCAGTGGCCTGGCGCTGATTGTCGTGGATGCCAGCAGTCAGAATTCCATCGTCATCATTCCCGGTGGCAATGGCCAGTTGCTGCCTGAGTCGGTGCAGGCTTTCGACCAGTTGCTGCAAGGTGCCGAGGTGATCATCTGCCAGCTGGAAGTGCCGCCAGCGACGGTCGCCTACACCCTGGCGCGCGGTCGTGCGCTGGGCAAGACGGTGATCCTCAACCCGGCGCCATGCACCGGCCCCTTGCCTCAACACTGGTACGACGCTATCGATTACCTGATCCCGAACGAGAGCGAAGCCCAGGCACTGACCGGCCTGCCAGTAGTTGACCTGACCGGCGCCGAGGTGGCGGCCAGCCATCTGCGCAACCTGGGGGTGAAAAACGTGATTGTCACCCTTGGCGCCCAGGGCGCATTGTTTGCCAGTGCTCAGGGCATGCGCCACTTTCCGGCGCCGGTGGTCCAGCCGCTGGACACCACGGCCGCTGGCGACACCTTCGTTGGTGGCTTTGCTGCAGCCCTGGCGCGGGGCATGGAAGATGGCGAGGCTATCGCGTTCGGCCAGCGCGCGGCGGCGGTGTCGGTCACTCGCGCTGGCGCCCAGCCTTCGATCCCCTATCTGGTCGAGTTGCAGTCATGAAAAAGACCGCCTTGCTCAACATAGCCCTGTCCAGGGTTGTAGCCTCCCTCGGTCATGGTGACATCCTGGTGATCGGCGACGCCGGTTTGCCGGTGCCACCCGGCGTCGAGCTGATCGACCTGGCCTTGACGCCTGGCATCCCGGACTTTGCCAGTACCTTGCGTGCCGTACTCAGCGAAATGCAGGTTGAAAGCCACGTGCTGGCCGATGAGCTGTTCAAGGCCAATCCCCCCGCCCTGACCACCATTGAACAATGTTTTGCCCATGGCCAGCTCGGCGTCCGCAACCTGCTCAGTCATGCCGAATTCAAGCAGCTCAGTCGTGGCGCCCGCGCTGTGGTGCGCACCGGTGAATGCAAGCCGTACAGCAACATCGCCTTGATCGCAGGTGTGATCTTTTAGGTGTATTCGCCAATCGTTTGCTCCAAGGAGTGCTGCTGATGTCCCTGTTGACGGCCAAGTCCGCCCAGGTTGCCCCGATCCAATTGATCATTGATACCGACCCGGGTGCTGACGATGTGGTGGCGTTGCTACTGGCCATGGCATCACCCGATGAGCTGAACATCCTCGCCATTACAACCGTGGCCGGCAACGTGCGCCTGGGCAAGACTTCGCGTAATGCGTGCCTGGCCAGGGAGTGGGGAGGGCGCGAAGACATCCCGGTATATGCCGGAGCCTCCAGGCCGTTGTTGCGCGCCCCTGTGTACGCGGCCGATATCCATGGCGAAGAGGGCGTGCCGGGTGTTGCAGTGTACGAGCCCAGGCTGGGCCTGGCTGCAGGCGGCGCGGTGCAGTACCTGATCGACATGCTCGGCAATGCCGAGTCGCGCAGTATCACAGTGGCCATGCTCGGTCCGCAGACCAATCTCGCGCTGGCACTGATCCAGGCGCCGGAGATTGCCCGGGGTATCAAGGACGTGGTGGTAATGGGCGGCACGCACTTCAATGGCGGCAATATTACGCCGGTGGCCGAATTCAACGTGTTCGCCGACCCTGAGGCGGCAGAAGTGGTGCTCAGCAGTGGCGTGAAGTTGACATACCTGCCGCTGGACGTCACCCACAAGGTGCTGACCAGCGAGGCGCGACTTCAGCAGCTGGCCGCCGTGGGCAATGCGGCCAGCGCGCGGGTGGTGGATATCCTCGATGCCTACGTTACCGCCGACATGGCGCGCTACGGCCTACCCGGCGGCCCTGTACATGACGCCAGCATGATCGCCTACCTGCTCAAGCCTGAGCTGTTTTCCGGGCGACAGATCCATATGCAGGTCGACAGCCGCGAAGGTCCGACCTATGGCCAGACCATTGCCGACTGGCATGACGCACTGGGGCAACCGGCGAATGTGATGTGGATCAACAGTGCCGATGCCCAGGGCTTTTTCGATCTGCTCAGTACGCGGCTTGGGCGTCTGGCGTAGTGTGTGCGTAGCGCTCGAAGACCTGGTCGACGAAGCTGCGCGCGGCTTCGTTACCAAGGTCTTTGACCAGCAGGTCGACGGCAATCAGCATCAGCTCTTCGGCGCTGGCGGGGCTATAGGCGCTCTGGCCTTCGGGCCATTTGACCTTGATGTCGGCATCGATGGTGTGGCTTGTCATGAACGTTTCCGGATAAAAACTGCGCGCACTGTGGGTTCAAACGCCGGGCCCTGGCGATTGAAGAGCAAGGCCAAGCTGCCATTGCCCAAGGAGTGCAGTTAATCATGTCAAGGCGCTGCAAGGCACTGCGACTTAGGCATAAGAGCAGGGGCCGTGGCAAACTAACGGTTTCCAGTTTGTCGGAAGCGCGCTGTGCAGATCGATTTGAACAACCCCGAACAGTTCACCCTTGAGGCCGTGCGCAGCATGCTTGCCGCAGGCAACAACGCCCAGCACAACCAGTTGCGGGTCAACCGCGGGGGTATTGCCTGGCTTTCCCAGGTGGTGGGTGGTCGTGAGCTCGAAGGGCTGGCCTTTCGTCTGGAAACCTGGGCAGCGGGATCCGGTTGCGTCGGTGCGCAGGCCGCGGCAGACGAGCGCTGGGTGTTGCAGGTATTCAATGCCTTGAAGAATAACTGGCCCAAACCTGCGAGCGATTACATCGACCTTTACTGAAGACAGAGAGGTCTTGCGCAAAATCCCGTGACGATTCGGTTTTTCCTTGAGCGCGCTGGCTCAGGCAGACTTGACGGGTTTTGCAACGAAAAACCAGCGAGGCTGTCAGATGGACAGCATTCTGTAATTCAAAGGAGGATTCATGTTCCGTGCATCATTGATGAGCCTGTTGGCGGTTGCCGCTCTGGCCGGTTGCAGCACAGACGGTTCTTCGTCGAAGACGACTGAGCCTGTGGCTGCGAACACTGACGGCCGTTGCCAGGCCAGTGGTGCCGGGTTCGCCGTCGGCAAGCAGGTGACCCCCCAGCTGGTGGAGCAGGCCCGCAAGGCCAGCGGTTCGCAACTGGCTCGCGCCATTGGACCTCATGATGTCATGACGCTGGAGTACCGTTCCGAGCGTTTGAATCTGAATACCGATGCCCAGGGCGTTGTCACTCGCGTCAACTGCGGCTGAATCCGACCTTTATGGCTTGTCTTGCGATCGCGATCGCAAGACAAGCCCGCGCCTACAGGCACAAAAAAACCCGTCACATGGACGGGTTTTTTTATTCGTCAGATCTTACTCTGGACGAACTTGTGCAGCCTGCATGCCCTTCTGGCCTTTTTCGGCAACGAAGGAAACGGTCTGGCCTTCCTTCAGGCTTTTGAAACCGTCGGTTTCGATAGCCTTGAAGTGAACGAACAGGTCGTCGCCGCCACCTTGTGGAGTGATGAAGCCGAAGCCTTTCTCATCGTTGAACCATTTTACGGTGCCGGTTTGGCGATTAGACATGGGTGTATCTCCAGGAAACATGATTTTCAGTAGTGCGGTGTTGCCGAGGCCAACAGGGTGCACGCCGACCATCATAGTCTAATTATGGGCTTGTAGCCCCTTTTACCTTCGCAGATTGCTGATCTGGAGCAAATTTGCGATGGATTACCTGGCCAAACGCCTATTTTTTCGGGGCGCAGGCGGCTGCAACTTTTTCTTGTGCGCGCTTCATTGTGCTGGCGTCGATGCCGTCCCGGCTGTCCAGGTCCTTGATTTCAGCATCGCTGAACTCCTTTTCGATCACTTTGCCCGCGCAAGTGCAGTGCTGTTCGGCCGCGGTTTTTGCCACGCCTTGTTGTTGCGCCTGGGCAACGCAATTGGCCTGGTAGCCTGCAGGTAGCTTTCCGGCATGGGCCCCCAGCGGCAGTAGCAGGGCAGAAGCAGCCGCCAGGGCCAGAAGAGACTGAAGTCGCATAACCAAACACTCCTTGGGGTCGAGTCTCACAAGAGTAGGACGCTTCACAAACTCTGAGCGGAAAAAATCCGCGCAAGTTCACCCCAAAGGCGTAATTTCCGAATATTTCTGCCCAGGCGCCAATCGCCGCAAAGCTTTGTGCTAGCATGCCCAGCTCGGGATTGCCGCACGCTTTTTCTTGGCGCTTGCAGCTTGAAACTCCCCACTCAATTGTTTACCCACTTCCAGTCACTCTGGTTCGTTCCCTGGCAGGCTCTCGGGCTTCTGCCACTGTGAGGCAGGCTTTGCTTAGGCAAGGACAGGGGCGGATCGCGTACTGGCTCATCCCAACCCACGTGACCTTTGGTAGGGGTCACCACTAGGAGAGGAGGCGCCATGCCCATTATTACTCTTCCCGATGGCAGTCAACGTTCTTTCGACAAGGCCGTATCCGTAGCCGAAGTCGCCGCATCCATTGGTGCCGGCCTGGCCAAAGCCACCGTTGCCGGTAAAGTCGACGGCAAGCTGGTCGATGCTTGCGACCTGATCGAACACGACGCCAAACTGCAAATCATCACGCCCAAGGACGAAGAGGGGCTGGAGATCATCCGTCACTCGTGCGCCCACCTGGTCGGCCACGCGGTCAAGCAACTGTACCCGACCGCGAAAATGGTCATCGGTCCGGTCATCGACGAAGGCTTCTATTACGACATCGCCTACGAGCGTCCTTTCACGCCTGACGACATGGCTGCCATCGAGCAGCGCATGCAGCAGCTGATCGACACCGATTACGACGTCATCAAAAAAGTCACTCCGCGCGCCGAAGTGATCGAAGTGTTCAAGGCCCGCGGCGAAGACTACAAGCTGCGCCTGGTCGAAGACATGCCGGATGAACAGGCCATGGGCCTGTACTACCACGAAGAATACGTCGACATGTGCCGCGGTCCGCACGTGCCGAACACCCGTTTCCTGAAATCGTTCAAGCTGACCAAGCTGTCCGGCGCCTACTGGCGCGGCGATGCCAAGAACGAGCAGCTGCAGCGCGTCTACGGCACCGCCTGGGCCGACAAGAAGCAGCTGGCTGCTTATATTCAGCGCATCGAAGAAGCCGAAAAACGCGACCACCGTAAAATCGGCAAGCGCCTGGGCCTGTTCCACCTCCAGGAAGAAGCGCCGGGCATGGTGTTCTGGCACCCTAACGGCTGGACCCTGTACCAGGTGCTTGAGCAGTACATGCGCAAGGTGCAGCGTGACAACGGCTACCTGGAGATCAAGACCCCGCAAGTGGTTGATCGCTCGCTGTGGGAGAAGTCCGGGCACTGGGCCAACTACGCCGACAACATGTTCACCACGCAGTCGGAAAACCGCGACTACGCCATCAAGCCGATGAACTGCCCTTGCCACGTGCAGGTGTTCAACCAGGGCCTGAAGAGCTATCGCGAGCTGCCGCTGCGTCTGGCCGAGTTCGGTGCCTGCCACCGTAATGAGCCATCCGGTGCGCTGCACGGCATCATGCGGGTGCGTGGTTTTACCCAGGATGACGCGCATATCTTCTGTACCGAAGAACAAATGCAATCCGAGTCCGCGGCCTTCATCAAGCTGACCATGGATGTCTACGCCGACTTCGGCTTCAAAGACATCGAAATGAAGCTCTCCACCCGCCCTGAGAAGCGTGTGGGTTCCGATGAGCTGTGGGACCGCGCCGAGGCCGCTTTGGCCTCTGCACTCGACAGCGCCGGCCTGCCGTACGACCTGCAGCCGGGTGAGGGCGCCTTCTATGGTCCGAAGATCGAGTTCTCGCTCAAGGATTGCCTGGGCCGCGTGTGGCAGTGTGGTACCCTGCAGCTCGACTTCAATCTGCCGATCCGTCTGGGCGCAGAGTTCGTCTCCGAAGATAACGGTCGCAAGCACCCAGTGATGTTGCACCGCGCAATCCTCGGTTCGTTCGAGCGTTTCGTCGGAATTCTGATCGAGCACTACGAAGGTGCGTTCCCGGCCTGGCTGGCGCCAACCCAGGCGGTGATCATGAATATCACCGACAAACAGGCTGAATTTGCTCAGCAAGTGGAAAAAACTCTGGCCGAAAGCGGTTTCCGTGCCAAGTCCGACTTGAGAAATGAGAAAATTGGCTTTAAGATCCGCGAGCATACCTTGCTCAAGGTTCCTTATCTCCTGGTTATCGGGGATCGGGAAGTCGAAACGCAAACTGTCGCTGTGCGTACCCGTGAAGGTGCAGACCTGGGCTCGATGCCCGTCGCCCAATTCGCGGACTTGCTCGCGCAAGCGGTTTCCCGGCGTGGTCGCCAAGATTCGGAGTAATTACTATTAAGCGTGAAATGAGAAACGATAAACGAGCTGCACCGAAGGCCCCGATCAACGAGAATATCTCGGCACGTGAGGTTCGGTTAATTGGCGCTGACGGCGAGCAGTTGGGCATCGTCTCGATTGAAGAAGCGCTTCGTATCGCTGAAGAAGCGAAACTGGATCTGGTAGAAATTTCTGCTGACGCTGTACCCCCTGTCTGCAAAGTCCTCGACTACGGCAAGAGCCTGTTCGAGAAGAAAAAGCAGCAGGCCGCAGCGAAGAAAAACCAGAAGATCATCCAGATCAAAGAAATCAAGTTTCGTCCAGGGACGGAGGAAGGGGATTACCAGGTAAAACTACGCAACCTGGTACGTTTCCTTAGTGATGGGGACAAGACCAAGATCTCTCTGAGATTCCGTGGTCGTGAGATGGCCCACCAGGAGCTGGGTATGGAACTGTTGAAGCGGATCGAAGCTGATCTCGCCGAATACGGGACCGTCGAACAGCATCCTAAGATGGAAGGACGCCAGCTTTTGATGGTCATCGCCCCCAAGAAAAAGAAATAACCACCAGGGCACGGCAGGCCTTGCGGTTATGTTTATCAACTGAATGCGGAGTATCCGAACATGCCAAAAATGAAAACCAAAAGCGGTGCAGCCAAGCGTTTCTTGAAAACGGCTAACGGCATCAAGCACAAGCACGCTTTCAAGAGCCACATCCTGACCAAAATGTCGACCAAGCGTAAGCGTCAACTTCGCGGTAGCAGCCTGCTGCACGCGTCGGACGTGGCAAAAGTCGAGCGCATGCTGCGCCTTCGTTAATTTTTGGTTAAAGATAGAGGAAGTTACTCATGGCTCGTGTAAAGCGTGGCGTCATCGCTCGTAAGCGTCACAAGAAAATTCTGAAACTGGCTAAAGGTTACTACGGCGCTCGCTCGCGCGTTTTCCGTGTTGCCAAGCAAGCGGTCATCAAGGCAGGCCAATACGCCTACCGCGACCGTCGTCAGAAAAAACGTCAGTTCCGCGCTCTGTGGATCGCTCGTATCAACGCTGGTGCGCGTATCAACGGTCTGTCCTACAGCCGCCTGATCGCTGGCCTGAAAAAAGCGTCGATCGAAATCGACCGTAAGGTTCTGGCTGATCTGGCAGTGAACGAAAAAGCGGCGTTTGCTGCGATTGTCGAGAAAGCTAAAGCCACGCTGGCTTAAGTACCCCCGACAATCACTTGGCGTCATTTCCGGCGCCAGGTGTTAAACGTCTTAATAGGGGAAGAGCCTGCGCTCTTCCCCTATTTCGTATCTGGAGTCTGTACATGGAAAACCTGGACGCGCTGGTCTCCCAAGCCCTGGAGGCCGTGGAACGCGCTGAAGACATCAATGCCCTGGAACAGATCCGGGTTCAATTCCTTGGCAAGAAAGGCGAGCTGACTCAGGTGATGAAGACCCTGGGCAACCTGCCTGCCGAAGAGCGGCCAAAAGTTGGCGCGCTGATCAACGACGCCAAGGAACGCGTCACCGAGGTGCTCAACGCGCGCAAGGCGGCTTTCGAAGAAGCCGAACTCAGCGCCCGTCTGGCCGCCGAGTGCATTGATGTGACCCTGCCGGGCCGTGGCCAGACCTCCGGTGGTCTGCATCCGATCACCCGCACCCTGGAGCGCATCGAGCAGTTCTTCACCCATATCGGCTACGGCATCGCCGAAGGCCCTGAGGTCGAAGACGACTACCACAACTTCGAAGCCCTCAACATTCCCGGCCACCACCCGGCCCGGGCAATGCATGACACCTTCTATTTCAATGCCAACATGCTGCTGCGTACCCACACCTCGCCGGTGCAGGTGCGGACCATGGAGTCCACCCAGCCGCCCATCCGCATTGTCTGCCCGGGCCGCGTTTACCGCTGCGACTCGGACCTGACCCACTCGCCGATGTTTCACCAGGTCGAAGGCCTGCTGATCGATCGCGACATCAATTTTGCCGACCTCAAAGGCACCATCGAAGAATTCCTGCGGGTGTTCTTCGAAAAGGAACTGGCGGTTCGCTTCCGTCCGTCCTTCTTCCCCTTCACCGAGCCATCGGCTGAAGTCGACATCCAGTGCGTGATCTGCTCCGGCAAAGGCTGCCGCGTGTGCAAGCAGACCGGCTGGCTGGAAGTCATGGGTTGCGGCATGGTTCACCCGAACGTGCTGCGCATGTCTGGCATCGACCCTGAAGAGTTCCAGGGCTTTGCCTTCGGCATGGGCGCCGAGCGCCTGGCCATGCTGCGTTACGGCGTCAACGATTTGCGCCTGTTCTTCGACAACGACTTGCGGTTCCTTGCGCAATTTCGCTAGGTCGCGCACCCGTAACGAATCTTTCAGGAGAGCAGGATGAAATTCAGTGAAAAATGGCTGCGCGGTTGGGTAAACCCGCAGGTATCCCGAGACGAGCTGGTTGCCCGTCTGTCCATGGCCGGCCTTGAAGTCGACAGCGTTACCCCGGCTGCCGGTCAGTTCACCGGTATCGTCGTCGGTGAGGTGCTGAGCACCGAGCAACACCCTGACGCCGACAAGCTGCGCGTGTGCCAGGTCAGCAACGGCGGCGAGACCTTCCAGGTAGTGTGTGGTGCGCCTAATGTGCGCCCTGGCCTGAAGATCCCGTTCGCCATGATCGGTGCCGAACTGCCGGGCGACTTCAAAATCAAGAAAGCCAAGCTGCGTGGCGTTGAAT
>RCUI01000007.1_pt1 | contig 82000 bp, 72 predicted proteins | sample 2166121 | NCBI WGS metagenome assembly RCUI01 (sample SAMN09932700, study PRJNA488358) | compost metagenome | feature: garden; material: soil; isolation source: compost soil in succinic acid-enriched culture | place: Germany: Experimental Botanical Garden Goettingen | collected 2016-01-27
CCGACGCATTGATTGCGTCGGTGGTCGCTGCGCTCAAGCAGAGCCATCCTTACGAGACTCCGGCTTATGAGGTCTGGCCACTCGCAGACTTCTGAAGCCACTGAAAAAGCCGTGACCGGTGTTGAGCCGGTCGCGGCTTTTTTGTGCCTGTGGGTTATTGGCGGTTGCCAGGCTGGTGGATGCTCGATGTCACGGTTGTGGTGCGGTCGTGGCCACTAGTACGAACCAGTCCCAGGTCAACCGGCGTTTCGTCGCTGGTGCTGCTGTTGCCGGGCTTGTAGGCTTCGATCAAGCCGGTGACCAGGTCCACCGGCGCGTTGGAGGCGTTGATGCCCACGTCGCGTCGGTGGTCACGGCCGGTGAGCGTTCGTTGGGTGACTGGGCTTGAACCCAGCTCAACCTTACCCTTGGCTGTCTGAAGCCGGGCGCCGGACAGTTCGGTGGCGCCTGCGACGTTCAGGTTGATGCCATCGTGACCACTGAGCGTACTTTGGCTGGCCACCGATTCGATCTGGGTGTTTTCAAGCTTGAAGGTCAATGTGGGCGACAGGCCCGGATCGACTTTCTGCGCCGTCGGTCCGACGGCATTCTCAACTTTGCCGCCGAGCGGGCCGGCAAAGGCTTTGGTGGCATTTAGGTAGCCCTGTGGATTTTTCTCCTTGCTAAGGCGGGCGTCGAGCTCCACCTTCACGGTATTGATCCGGTCCTGAACGCTGGCCACGCGCAGGTCTGCACCTATATCGCCATCAATCATTCCCGCCTCCATGCGTACGCCTTCCAGGCGTGTGTCGGCGAGGCTGTTGAGCGTGATCTGTTGAGCGCGCCATTGGCTGTTCTGGTACGCAAGGTTGTCACGCTGATCGATAAGTCCCTGGAAGCGGCCGTACAGGCCTCGTTTGTCTTCGTCTTTCGTGGCACCCGGCATGGCGTTGAAACCAGCGCCTGCCGTCAAGTCGAGGTTGTTGTAGTGCTCAGTGCTGCTGGAGGCCTCGATCGCGATGCCGCCGTTGACGGCATTAATGAGCACCTTGTCTGCGGTGACGTTCACGCCCTGCAGATGCACGGCATCGTCCTGGTGGTCGCTACTGGTGATGGCCATTTTATTGGTGGCAAACCATTGGGCGCCGGTAGCGGAAGTGCTGGTCTCGTCGATGCGTCCTGCACCGATATGACCTCCCAAGCCACCGCCCTTGCCGTCAGCAGAAGTTTTACCAAGCAGCTCCAAACCACCTCCCAGGCTGTTGCCCTGGGCTCGATGGGTGTCGGTGGCCGCCCTGACCAGCAGGGGACCACCGGCGTCCAGCGTAATACTGCCTATTTTGTGGGTCCTGCTGCCGATGTTGGTGCCGATCAGCTCCAGGGTGCGGCCGGACTTGAGCAGTACATCGCCCTTGGCATCGATTTGCGCCGCCCGGCCCTGGGTGTCAGCACGGTCGCTCGCTTTCTGGTCCAGGTAGCCGCGAAATTCCATTCCCTTGCCTGCAGGGCTGTTACCGCCCTTGGCCCAGGCGTCGCCTTTGAGCTCGTTCAGGTGCGCAAGTTGTTGGTCCTGGGCCTGGGTCAAGCGCAAGTCGCCTGCGGCCTCCAGCTTCAATGAGCCGTCACCGGCATTCAGGGGGGTGCCTTCGTAGAAACCGTCACTGCCAAGCTGTACCTGGATGCCGGTCTTCCCGTAGAGGCTCCCCGGTCGCGCCGTTTGAGTGTTCTCATCAGTCCGCAGGCGCCCACCTTTACCTGCAAGGCGCAGGTTGATGTCGCTGCCAGTGCTGGTTTCGACCCGCATACCCGCCTCGACATCCAGTCGATCAAGACTGCTGTGGCTGCTGTCATAGGCAGCGGCCAGGTGATGGGATTGCGCCTCGATTGACAGCGCGTCTTTCTCCGCCCTGTAGTGGGTACCGGTATCTGCAATGGTGGTGGCCTTGATCTTGACGGCACCGCCAGTCAGCTCGGTCACTTGGGCGGTGGTGGTTTGATGGACCTCTTCGCGGTTCAGATGCTTCGCATCAATATCGGTGCCCAGGGTAGGCGGGGCCAGTGAATCCTCGACACCTGCCTGCTGGAAGCGATTGCCTTCCTCACCTTTGGCGAGCTTTTCAATCGGCCGGGTAATGTCACGATAAACAACGCTCGCCCCCAGGCTTGCCTGCCAGTTCTTGTCGGTCAGTTTGCTGCTGAGAGTATCGGCCTGTGCGCGGTTCTCAATGTTGCCGGCGTTCACTATCAAGCTTTGATCGGCTTTGATCTTGGCGGCTTCAGTGACCAACTTGCCGGTGTTGATCTTCACGTTTTGGCTGGAGGCAAGGCTGCTGGCCTGGGGCTGGGTGCGTGTCTCTTCCTTGACCTGTTGCTTGTGATAGCCCTCAAAGGCGCTGCCCACCGCATCCATGCCGCCAGTGAGCCTAAGCCCGCCCCCGCTGTGCGTGGTGCTGGTCGTATTGGATTGCTCGTTGTGGGCAGCCGTCAGGTTCAGGTTCTTGGCGTCGATCTCTACGTCATCGGCATTGGCAGAGACCTGGGAGCCGTTGACGGATACATCGCTTTGGCTGATGAGTTGCACCTGACCACCGCTGAGCTTGCTGGCGACGTGTGTTTTGTTGGATTTTTGAGTGTCGTCCGTGCTGACGTTGTAGCCTACCGAAGCGTTGTACTGGTGGGAGTCAGGTTTGCCGTCAACCGCATCCTGGGTCTGGTTGGCACTGGCGGTGAAGCCTCTGTCTTGTTGCTTGGAATGTACGGATTCTTGCTGTTCGGCGGCGCTGATGGTGATGTCTTTCTGCGCCTTGAGCTGCAATTGCTTGCCGGCTTCGAGTTTTGAGCCAATCACACGAATTTCGTCGGCACTGGCCAGGCGCACGTTGCTGTCGGAAGACACATCGCTGATCAGCACATCCTTGCGTTGTTCCTGGCGCTCCGTGGTGCGGCCTATCAGGCCGAATAGTTTTTTATCGTCTTCGCGTTGGCTGAGGCTGGCCTCGTTGCTGGCCGTTTCAATCGACAGTTGGGCCTTTTCGCTGACCAACAGGGCGTCGCCCTTGCTCTTGACCTTCGAACCCCTGATTTGCACGTCATCTGCCTCCACGGTCAATGCCCTGTCGGCCTGAATCGCACTGCCACTGGCTTTGTTGCCCTTGCCCTCGGTCTTGCCGTTCTTGCCAAAGAAGGTGCCGGACACCAGGTCGCCCCGGTAGTCTTTGCTGGCCTGGCTACTCTTGAGGGCGACTTCGGCCACCTCCAGGCTGCTGGCCTTGAGTGTGACATCCCCCGGGCTGATGACCTTGCTACCCAGTATTCGCGTAGCGCCGCCCGACTCGAGGGCAATTTTCCTACCGGTCAAGCTGCTGGCCTTGGCGCTTTCTTCATAGCTGCTGCTGTCCTTGTCGCCGCGCCAGAGGTACTTGCGATGGCGGATCTTCTCATCGACCTGACGGCTTTCGATGCCAGCTGTGAGGGTCAGTGAGTTGTCGGCCTTGACCTTGAGTTCACCGTCGGTATTCACCTTTGCGGCTACCAGGTTCATGTTCTGTCCGGCTTCCAGGGCAATGCCCTGGCTTGCGTGTAGTTCGACGCCGGTCTGTTTGCGATCGGTGCGCGTGGTGTCGCGGTTATAGGTTTCGGTAGTGACGAACCACCATTTTTTTGCATATTTGTCGTTGTCTTTCTTCAGGCTTTCCCGGGTCTGGGCATCAAGGTTCAGGTTCTTGCCGGCCTTGGCCTGGATCTGCTGCGCCTTGACGTTCACGGCGTTCAGGCCAAGATCCTGTGCGGCGGTCAGGGTCACGGCACCGTGTTCGGCGTTGAGCAGGCCGGGTTGTGTGGCGTTGCCGAGGAGCTGCAGGGCGCCCGCCGAATGGATCTCGATACCGTCACGGCCGATGACCTGGCGCGAGCCCACGTTGACGCCGGCGCCCTCGGCCGTGCTGACGATGCGGATACGGCCGGCCTGCATGGCACCGAGCAGACGGGCATCGATGCTGCCATCGGGGGACGCCAGGTGTTCGAGCAGTCGTTGATCGCTGTTGCGAATCAGGTTGCGTCCCGCCGTCAGGTGCAGCGTATCGCGGGCAGTGAGTGGTCCTTTGGTCTCGATGCGTGGGGCAATCAGGTCGAGGGCGCCCTCCAAGTTGCGCTGGCCGCCCTCGAGAACCTGCAGGCTGCCGTTGGCGTTGCGGGTGTCGAGCAGTTTGATGCTTTGCCCATCGATTACGACATTGCCGACCAGGAACCCCGCCCGGGTAGTGTTGATAAAGCTGCCGCCGTTGAGGGTGATGCCATTGGGGTTGGCCAGGATGTAGTCGGCGGGTCGACCGAAGATCTCCTGGGGCCCCTCGATGCGCGAGGCGTTCCTACTGATGACTTCGGCAAGAATGGTCGAGGCCGCCTGGCCCTGGAATTGCGAGTTGGCCGCCAGGGCGCCGGCCAGTTGCGACTGCCCGGCCTGGAGGGCGTTGTTGAGCACCACGCCGGGTGTGTTGACGTTGTAGTCCAGGAACTGGTTGTGCGACAGGCCACTTCCGTTGGGGGGCACGATGTCGATGACTGGTACACCATGGCCGTTTGAGATCACGGGGCTACCGCCTGGGCCGGCAGTGGCCTGCAGGCCGTTATCGGCAAGGGTCATGTAGGGAGCAAGGAGGCTGACGGCAATCATCCAGCGCAGATGATTGGGCGTCAGCCACGCAGGGGCTGGAGGGGTGGGTGTGGTGTACATCATGGTCTCTCTTTTTTTGGTTGTGACATCAGATGTTCAGGATCCACTCCAGCAGCCAGAAACCGGGTTCTAGGCCTTGGCGACGTTGCCCGCTGGCATGGAGTGCGCGTTGGTAGTCGAGTTTGAGCTGGCTGCCCGGCACGCTCAGTTCAAGGCCTGCGTAGGCGCCGGCCAGTCGTTGTGATGTGCTGCCGTGGTCGTATTTGCCCCAGCCCAGGTCAACGCCAAGGGCAGGACGAAGCACCAGGCCGTGGGGCAGGTCCAGCGGCAACGGCTGGCTCAGGCTGTTGCGCCAGACGGCGGCGCTGGCACCGGCGACCACCTGTTGGCGAAAGCCGCGCACGGCAGTGTGGTCAGTCACTTGTTGTTGTTCGACGGCAGGCAAGGAGTCGGGGCTGTATTGCAGGTTCAGCTCGCTCTGCCAGCGCCAGGGCCAGTCGGGATCGAGGCCTTGCCGCAGGTGCAGCAGGTTGGCGCGGTACTTGCGAAACTGCGGCTGGGGGCTATTGCGCAAGCGCTGGGTACGGTCGGCGCCGAGCCAGTCCAGGCCTTGGGAAAGACCCAGGTAGGCGGTCCACAGACCGTCATCCAGCCATAGCAGGTTCAGGCCGGCCTCCAGGCTGGTGAGGGTCGGGCTCTGCAGGGGCAGGCGATAGTCGGCCAGGCGATTGTCCAGGCGCTTGTGCTCAAGGCGCCAACTGGTGCTGAGCAAGCCTTGCTGGTTGCGCCACAGGTTTCGCTCCAGCCCCAGGCTGAAAAACGCACTCTGGCCGCTGCTGTACAGGCGCTTGCCAGGCAATTGCGCCTGGTACTGCAGCTGATTGAGGCTCAGGGCGTAGTGCCAGGGGCCGTAGGGAATGCTGTAGTACAGACCGTAGCCGCGGCTGTAGCTTGAGCCGGTCTTGAGCGTGGAGTTGACTGACAGCTGCATGAAGTCGTTGAGTTCAAGCGGGCTGTCCAGGCCCACGCCCAGGCCCAGGCGCTGGCGTCCGGTCGCTTTGCTGCCCCTGTTGTCGATGTTGCTGCCCAGGTGCCAGCGGTTACCGAGCTGGCGCGGCGTGATCAGTACCCGGGTCGCGCCTTCGACGCTGCCGGGCAGTAGGTCGGCGACCAGGTCGAAGGCCTTGAGCCGATTGAGCTGGTCCATGCCCTGTTCCAGTTCGTCCAGGCGCAGCGGCTGGCCGAGCAGGGACGGGAAGGCGCTGCGCAGCGACAGCGGCAAGTCGGGGTTGCTCAGCTCGATGGACTCGACGAAGCCTTCGACGATGACGATGTCCAGCGTGCCGCCCGCTTGCGGGCGGCTGTTCAGGTAGGGTCGGCTGGTGAGGTAACCGGCATCTACATAGCGCTGGGTGATGGCCTTGAGCAATCGATTGACCTGTGCCGGACTCATGCAGGGTTCGATCAGCGGTTGCAGGGCAGGGGCGAGATCCGCCAATGACAGTTGCTGATTGCCCGCCAGGCGTATCCCGCTCAGCGGCCAGCAGGCGCCAGGGGCTTGCTCGATGGACGGTGCGGTGTGTGGCTGTGTGGGGGCGTCGTCGGTCCGCAGCAGTGTGCGCAGGCGCTGAAACTGCTCCAGTTGTTCCTGTTGCAGGCGCTGCTCACGCAGGTGCTGCATGACCGGTATGCCATCTGCCGCAGCCGATTGATCGACCCACAACAGGGCGCCCGCCATGACCAGGGCAAAGGTTCGAAACGGGATGCGGCGTGAGCGGGGCATAGGCTGGCGTCCAGGCGTGGCGGGTTATCCGGCCAGCTGGATGTTAAGGACGCTGCTATTTGTCTGGATGCACTCCCGCGCCGGATGGCGGGTAGGTGGGAAGATAGGCTTTTGTGAGGAGCTTCCGGCGCAATGCGCCGGAATGTAGGACGTTCTGTCAGGGGCGAATTTCGATCATCGTGCCGTCCGGCACCATGTTCCACACTTCGCGCATGTCGCGGTTGGTCATGGCGATGCAGCCTTCAGTCCAGTCCAGGGTGTGGAATACCTCTTCGGGGTACTCTTCATCGAGTGGCGTGCCATGGATCATGATCATGCCACCGGGTGGCACGCCTTCGCGTCGGGCCCGCGCCGAATCGCTGATGTTCGGGTAGGACACGTGCATCGCCAGGTTGTAGCGGTCGCTCTCCTTGCGCCAGTCGATCCAGTAGAAACCTTCTGGCGTGCGCTTGTCGCCTTCGCGCAACTTGGGCCCCTTGGGCTGCTTGCCCAAGGAGATGCGATAGGTCTTGAGCGGGGCGCCGCCACTGATCAGTTGCAGGCGACGCTCGGACTTGAGCACCAGGATCTTGTCGATCTGCGCAGTGGTTGCGGGTTTTAGTTGGAGAGGCGAGGGCGCGACCTTTTCAATAGGCTTGGTCACGATGGTTTCGGTAAACGCTGCCTGGGACACCGAAGCCACACTGAGGCAGAAAAGGGCAAACAACCAGCGCATGAAACGATATCCCTGAAAACTAGGTGTTGGGTGACGAGGCGAGCATTGGCGACAGGCATTCGCTGCCAATCGGGTAGGACTGCTCGATGCGGTCACGATAGTAGCATTTTAGGGTACGACTGACGGTGCGGAAAGCCAGCTCGTCCCATGGGATGTCACTTTCATCGAAAAGTCGCACTTCCAGGCTTTCGACGCCGACGGCAAAGTCCAGGTCGGCAAGTTCGGCGCGAAAGAACACGTGCACCTGGTTGATGTGCGGCAGGTCGAACAGTTGGTAGAGGCACATCGACCCGACTCGTGCACAGGCTTCCTCGACGGTTTCGCGACGGGCGGCTTGCTCCACGGTTTCGCCGTTCTCCATGAACCCGGCGGGCAGGGTCCAGTAACCCCGGCGCGGCTCGATGGCGCGGCGGCACAGCAGCACCCGGCTGCCATGGGTCGGCAGCACGCCGGCAACGATGTTGGGGTTCTGGTAATGGATGGTCTGGCAGTGATCGCAGACATAGCGCAGGCGGGTGTCGCCCTCGGGAATGCGCTGAATCACCGGTTTGCCGCACGCACTGCAGAATTTCATGCTTTTATTCCTGTAGGTTGCGCCTATCTTGGCGCCACTGTCACCGTGGCTGCAAGCCGGATCACCTCGGGGCTTGGGCGGTTCGCGGCTTTGGTGCATCATGCAGGACAGGCTTTGGAATCGAGAGAGAGCAATGCTGGACGAGCTACTTCGCCGTGTGAGCAGTCATAGGCCCGACACCCTGGAAACCGATCGTCGTTTTCCCGAGGCCGCCGTCTTATTGCCCATTACCCGCAGCGAAGAGCCTGAATTGGTATTGACCCTGCGCGCCAAGGGCCTGTCGACCCATGGTGGCGAAGTCGCCTTCCCCGGTGGGCGCCGCGATCCGGAAGACCCTGACCTGGTGTTTACCGCCCTGCGCGAGGCCGAGGAAGAGATTGGCCTGCCGCCAGGATTGGTGGAAATCATAGGCCCCTTGAGCCCGCTGATCTCGCTGCATGGGCTTAAAGTCACACCTTTTGTCGGCCTGATTCCCGATTTTGTCGAGTACCAGGCCAACGATGCCGAAATCGCCGCGGTCTTTACCGTGCCGCTGGAGTTCTTCCGCCAGGACCCGCGTGACCACACCCATCGCATCGATTACCAGGGCCGCAGCTGGTATGTGCCCAGCTACCGTTATGGTGAGTACAAGATCTGGGGGTTGTCGGCGATCATGATCGTCGAGCTGGTCAACTTGCTTTACGATGCCCGCATCAACCTGCACCAACCGCCTGAACGCTTCATTCCAATTTGAGCGGGCACACCCGCCACCATTGCCGCACCGTGAGGAACCACGCATGAAATACCGTCTGGGCGACCTGTGCGTCGAAACCCATCCCAACAGCTGGGTGGCACCCAATGCCACGCTGATCGGCAAGGTGCGCCTGCAGGCGGGGGCCAGTGTCTGGTTTGGCGCGGTGCTGCGCGGCGACAACGAACTGATCGACATCGGTGAGAACAGCAACGTACAGGACGGCACAGTGATGCACACCGACATGGGCGTGCCGCTGACGCTGGGCAAGAGTGTCACTGTTGGTCACAACGCCATGCTCCACGGCTGCACCGTGGGCGACTACAGCCTGGTCGGCATCAATGCAGTCGTCCTCAATGGCGCCCGAATCGGCAAGTACTGCATTATCGGCGCGAATGCGCTGATTCCCGAAGGCAAGGAGATTCCCGACGGTTCGCTGGTAATGGGCTCGCCAGGCAAGGTGGTACGCGAACTGACTGAAGCGCAAAAGAAAATGCTCGAGGCCAGCGCTGCGCATTACGTACACAACGCCGAGCGCTACGCGCGCGACCTGGCCCTGCAGGAGGATTGATGAGCAGTCTCGAACGCCCGGTCGCCTCACCCTGCGTACACATCTGCGCCCTGGACGAGGACGACATCTGCACCGGCTGTCAGCGCAGCGCGGCTGAAATCACCCGTTGGGGGCGGATGGACAATAGCGAGCGCCGTCAGGTGTTGAAACTGTGCCACGAGCGCGCGGTGGCCGCCGGACTGATCCTCAACGTTGGCAGCGCCTGATCCGGTACTTGGCCGCAGGCAGCCGCTCAAGTACCCTGTAGCGCTTGCCAAACGGTCGACCCCATGCCCTTTCTGATTGCCTATATCAGCAGCGTTGTGCTGATCAACTACGCCTTTTCCAGCGCCCCGCACCTGGACGTCATCTGGTCCGCCTGGGGCGGGCTGGTGTTCATCCTGCGCGACATGGTGCAAACCCGCTTCGGCCACGGCGCGTTGGTCGCCATGCTGGTTGCCCTGGTGCTCTCGTATATCACTTCCGAGCCTGCCATTGCCTTGGCCAGCGCAACGGCCTTCGCCGTCTCGGAACTGATCGACTGGCTGGTGTTCAGTATCACCAAGCGGCCACTGCACGACCGTCTGTGGTTGAGCTCGGCACTGAGCATCCCCATCGACACCTTTATTTTCTTCGGCATGATCGGTGCCTTGACCCCGGCTGTGGTCGGCACCGCCCTGGCGTCCAAGTTTGCCGGCGTGACCGCCGTCTGGCTGATCATGGCCTGGCGCTTGCGCAAGCGTGCCATCGCCGGCTGAGGCCCCGGGGCCCGGTTCATGTAAAATGGCGCTCCTTTTCACCAGGTTGCACCGAATACGGGGCAGCCTGGAATCCTTCCCTCTGAGGACCTGAGATGACTCGTATCGGAACCCCATTGTCGCCGACCGCGACCCGTGTACTGCTCTGTGGCTGTGGCGAGCTGGGCAAGGAAGTGGTGATCGAGCTGCAACGCCTGGGTGTCGAAGTGATTGCCGTGGACCGTTACGCCGATGCCCCGGCCATGCAGGTCGCCCATCGCAGCCACGTGATCAACATGCTCGACGGCGCCGCGCTGCGTGCGGTCATCGAGGCTGAAAAGCCGCACTTCATCGTCCCGGAAATCGAAGCCATCGCCACCGCAACCCTGGTGGAGCTGGAAAACGAAGGCTTCAACGTGGTGCCGACGGCCCGCGCCACGCAACTGACCATGAATCGCGAAGGCATTCGTCGCCTGGCCGCTGAAGAGCTGGAGCTGCCGACCTCGCCGTACCATTTCGCCGATACCTTCGAGGACTACGCGAAGGCGGTCGAAGACCTCGGTTTCCCTTGTGTGGTCAAGCCGGTGATGAGCTCATCGGGCAAGGGCCAGAGCCTGCTCAAGAATGCCGATGACGTGCAGAAGGCCTGGGACTATGCCCAGGAAGGCGGTCGCGCTGGCAAGGGCCGGGTGATCATCGAAGGTTTTATCGATTTCGACTACGAAATCACCCTGCTGACCGTGCGCCATGTTGGCGGCACTACCTTCTGCGCGCCGGTCGGGCATCGCCAGGAGAAGGGCGACTATCAAGAGTCGTGGCAGCCCCAGGCCATGAGCACGGTGGCCCTGGCCGAGTCCGAGCGCGTGGCCAAGGCGGTCACCGAGGCCCTGGGTGGTCGTGGCCTGTTTGGCGTGGAGTTGTTCATCAAGGGTGATCAGGTGTGGTTCAGCGAAGTTTCACCGCGCCCCCACGACACCGGCCTGGTGACCCTGATCTCGCAGGACCTGTCGCAGTTCGCCCTGCATGCGAGGGCGATCCTGGGCCTGCCGATTCCGCTGATTCGCCAGTTCGGCCCGTCGGCTTCGGCAGTTATCCTGGTGGAAGGTCAGTCGCAACAGACCGCCTTCGCCAACCTGGGTGTTGCCCTGAGCGAGCCGGACACGGCCATTCGCTTGTTCGGCAAACCCGAGGTCAATGGCCAGCGTCGCATGGGCGTGTGCCTGGCGCGTGACGAGTCGATCGAGGCGGCACGGGCCAAGGCGACCCGTGCTTCGCAGGCTGTTCAGGTAGAGCTTTAAACCCATCGCGGGGCAACGTCTTGACTTGCCCCGCGATCATTTCAGAGCTCCGAATGCCGCGTTTCTTTAAGGCACAGTACAGCGATCAGGCTCAATACAGCCGCCGCCGACACGTAGCCCCCCACCCAGCTCAACCCCCCCATCGCTACCAGCTTCTGGGCAAAGAACGGTGCCGCCGAGGCCCCGACAATGCCGCCCAGGTTATAGGCCGCTGACGCCCCGGTGTAACGAACATGGGTCGGAAACAGCTCGGGCAGCAACGCGCCCATCGGCGCAAATGTCACGCCCATCAGGAACAGCTCGATGGCCAGGAACAGCGCCACACCCGCGGTGGAGCCCGAGGTCAGCAGTGGTTGCATGGTAAAGCCCGAGAGTATCGCCAGTACCGCACCGACGATCAGCACCGGCTTGCGCCCGTAGCGGTCGCTGAGCCAGGCCGACAATGGCGTTGCCAGGGCCATGAACAGCACGGCAAAGCACAACAGGCCCAGGAAGGTTTCGCGACTGTAGCCCAGGGTCGAGACGCCATAGCTGAGCGAGAACACGGTGGAGATGTAGAACAGCGCGTAGCACACCACCATGGCCGAAGCGCCCAGCAGCACCGGCATCCAGTACTGTGAGAAGAGCTCGACCACCGGCATTTTCACTCGCTCGTGACGGGCCACGGCCTTGGCGAATACCGGGGTTTCTTCAAGCTTCAGGCGCACATACAGGCCGACAATGACCAGCGCAGCGCTGAGCAGGAACGGGATCCGCCAGCCCCACTCGCGAAACTGTTCGTCGGTCAGCACCATGGCCAGGGTCAGGAACAGGCCGTTGGCCGCCAGGAAACCGATCGAAGGCCCCAGCTGCGGGAACATGCCGAACCAGGCGCGTTTGCCCTTGGGCGCGTTTTCAGTCGCCAGCAGCGCGGCGCCGCCCCATTCCCCGCCCAGGCCCAGGCCCTGGCCGAAGCGCAGCACGCAAAGCAGGATCGGCGCCCAGGCTCCGATGCTGTCGTAGCCGGGCAGCACACCGATCAGCGTGGTACACACCCCCATCAGCAGCAGCGAGGCCACCAGAGTGGACTTGCGCCCGATGCGGTCACCGAAGTGGCCGAACAATGCCGAGCCCAGAGGCCTGGCCAGAAAGGCGATGCCGAAGGTGAGGAAAGCCGAGAGCATCTGCGCGGTACCCGAGGTCTGCGGGAAGAATACCGGGCCGATGACCAGGGCAGCAGCGGTGGCATAGACGTAGAAGTCATAGAACTCGATGGCGGTGCCGATGAAGCTGGCGGTCGCCACCCGGGCCGGCGAGTTGCCGGGGCTGGCCTGTTCCGTTTCGGAGTAGGTGCTACTGGTTGTCATGCGATTATCCCTGACAGTCGAGTGCTCCGTAGGCGTTACCACCGGCAGGGTGGGTAGGCGTTGGCAGCGGCAACGAAGCGAATTGTTGTTGGTCGCGTGACTGAGCATACGCCCGTGGGGGATAGGGGCGGGCGCGGGCACTGTTCGGGGTGTGAAGCAGTGCAGGTTTTGCGCGCGGTATTCAGTCGTGCGGACTGGCCGAGAGACGCCGGATGCGGGTAGCGGGCGAGACGGCTGGGCTGGGTAAGCGTAGCGGGAGTATAGCTAGCGAGTCACGGTCCAGGCCAGTATGCGGCTGGCGCAATTGTCTTCGGTTTCAAGAATTTCCAGGCGATAACGGCCGATCTTCAGGCACACCGCGCTTTCCGGAATGCTTTCCAGCGCTTCGGTGACCAGGCCGTTGAGAGTCTTGGGGCCGTCGCTTGGCAAGTGCCAGCCCAGGTTGCGGTTCAGCTCACGGATCGACACGTTGCCTTCGATCACATAGCGCCCGTCTGCCTGCGGGTGGATGTGCGGGTTGTCCAGGCCGTGTTCGTCTTCGAATTCGCCGACAATTTCTTCGAGAATGTCTTCCAGGGTAACGATGCCCTGTACCTCGCCGTATTCATCGACGACAACGCCCAGGCGCCGCTGCTGCTTGTGAAAGTTGAGCAGTTGCAGCTGCAAGGGGGTGCTTTCCGGCACGAAATAGGGTTCGTAGCAGGCTGCATGCAGGGTTTCGCGGGTCAGCTCGGCCTTGGGCAGCAGGTGGCTGATCAGCTTGGTATTGAGGATGGCTTCGACCTGGTTGATATCGCTGTGATAGACCGGCAGGCGAGTGTGGCGGCTGATGATCAGTTGCTCGATGATCTGCTCGATCGAGTCATCGAGGTTGACGCCATCGACATCGTTGCGCGGCACCAGGATGTCGTTGACGGTGATCTTGTCCAGGGCCAGCAGGCTTTCGGGCAGGTTCAGGCGATGATCTGCCTGGGGGTCTTCATCGAGGTCGTCGTCGCTGTCCTGCTCGTGCAGCGCAACGGCATGGGGCTGGACCCGGAACGGACGCAACACCACCCGCGCGCAGCCATCGAGTAGCCAGGCCACAGGCTGGAGCAGCGTGAGCGGGACCTTGAGCAGGGTGTTGCCCAGGGTGATGAAGGCGGGTGGATTGCGTCGGGCCAATTGTCGCGGCAGGTATTCGGCGAACACCAGCAGCAATGTGGTGGCGCCAAGGCCGGCGAGCCAGAAACCGTGCTCGCCGTTGTAGCGCTGCCCCAGCAGGCAGGCCAGGGCCAGTACCAGCAGTTTGCCCAGGGTGGAGCAGAGTACCAGGGCCTGGGGGGCGACCTTGAGTTCGGGGTGCGCGTCGGTCTGGCCGTTGCGCCGAGCACCATTGAGGGACTGCTGGGCAGCATCCACGGCGGTAAACAGGGCCGACCAGAGCAGTGCCAGTGCCAGTACGCCGAGTAACGGTGCTAACGGCAGATCGTCCATTTACCCGTGCCCGTCAGATATGCAGGATGAATTCGCGTACCAGCTTGCTGCCGAAGTAGGCCAGCATCAGCAGGCAGAAGCCGGCCAGGGTCCAGCGGATTGCCTTGTGGCCGCGCCAGCCCAGGCGGGTACGGCCCCACAGCAGGACGCTGAAGACGATCCAGGCCACGCAGGCAAGCAGGGTTTTGTGCACCAGGTGTTGGGCGAACAAGTTGTCGAGGAACAGCCAGCCGGAAATCAGCGACAGCGACAGCAGGCCCCAACCTGTCCAGAGGAAGCCGAACAGGAGGCTCTCCATGGTTTGCAGGGGCGGGAAGTTGCGGATCAGGCCCGAGGGGTGCTTGTGTTTGAGTTGGTGATCCTGCACCAGCAGCAGCAAGGCCTGGAACACGGCAATGGTGAACATCCCGTACGCCAGGATCGACAGCAGGATATGCGCGAGAATGCCGGGCTCTTCGTTGATCAGCGGCACGGTGCCCGAAGGGGCGAACTGCGCGATCAGGGCCGTGGCCATGCCCAGCGGGAATAGCAGCAACAGCAGGTTTTCCACCGGGATGCGCAGGCAGGCCAGCAGGGTCAGGGCAATGACGGCCGTGGCGATCAGGCTGGCAGCGCTGAAGAAGTCCAGGCTCAGGCCCAGTGGCGTCAGCAGCTGCCAGAACAGCGCGGTACCCTGGGCGATGACCGCCAGTGCGCCGAGCAGCCCGAGCAGGCGCTTGTCGGCCTTGGCGCCTTGCGCCAGGCGGGAGCCATGATAGAAGGTCGCGGCGGCATACAGGCAGGCGGCGATCAGATTGGGAAGCAAGCTGGGTGACAAAGGGAGCATAAGTCCTGTTAGGCAAGCCCGAAAGAGGATGAGTTTGGCATACAACGCGCCTGCCAAGGAAGACCGCGAGCCGACGTAAGGTGCGCGCTGGCCCGAGTCTTGGTTATAATCGCCGACCTGCCCCTGCCCAAGGCCCGCCCAAATGCCAGAGGCAGCTGATAAACCTCGGTTCTGAAGAGCCTGAAAGGATCACCATGTTTGAAAACCTGACCGACCGTCTGTCACAGACGCTGCGCCATGTCACCGGCAAGGCCAAGCTGACCGAAGACAACATCAAAGACACCCTGCGTGAAGTGCGCATGGCGTTGCTCGAGGCTGACGTCGCCCTGCCGGTGGTCAAGGATTTCGTCAACAAGGTCAAGGAACGTGCAGTCGGCACTGAGGTGTCGCGCAGCCTGACCCCGGGCCAGGCGTTCGTGAAGATCGTCCAGGCTGAACTCGAAGGCCTGATGGGCGCCGCCAACGAAGACCTGGCGCTCAATACCGCACCGCCGGCCGTGGTCCTGATGGCCGGTCTGCAGGGTGCGGGCAAGACCACTACCGCCGGCAAGCTGGCGCGCTTCCTCAAGGAGCGCAAGAAGAAGTCGGTGATGGTGGTGTCGGCTGACGTCTACCGTCCGGCGGCCATCAAGCAGCTCGAAACCCTGGCAGGCGACATCGGCGTTACCTTCTTCCCGTCCGATATCAGCCAGAAGCCAGTAGCCATCGCTGAAGCGGCGATCCGTGAAGCCAAGCTCAAGTTCATCGACGTGGTCATCGTCGATACCGCCGGTCGTCTGCACATCGACGCCGAGATGATGGCCGAGATCAAGGACCTGCACGCTGCGGTCAAGCCGATCGAGACGCTGTTCGTGGTCGACGCCATGACCGGCCAGGATGCCGCCAACACCGCCAAGGCGTTTGGCGAGGCACTGCCGCTGACCGGCGTGATCCTGACCAAGGTCGACGGCGACGCCCGTGGCGGTGCCGCACTGTCGGTGCGTGCCATCACCGGCAAGCCGATCAAGTTCATCGGTATGGGTGAAAAGAGCGAGGCCCTCGAGCCGTTCCATCCCGACCGTATCGCTTCGCGCATCCTGGGCATGGGCGACGTACTTAGCCTGATCGAGCAGGCCGAACAGACCCTCGACAAGGAAAAGGCCGACAAACTGGCCAAGAAGCTGAAGAAGGGCAAGGGCTTCGACCTCGAAGACTTCCGTGACCAGCTGCAACAGATGAAGAACATGGGCGGCCTCGGCGGCCTGATGGACAAGCTGCCAAGCATCGGTGGGGTCAACCTGGCGCAGATGGGCAGTGCCCAGGGCGCAGCCGAGAAGCAGTTCAAGCAGATGGAAGCGATCATCAACTCCATGACCCCGGCCGAGCGCCGCGACCCTGAGCTGATCAGCGGTTCGCGCAAGCGCCGGATCGCCATGGGTTCCGGCACCCAGGTGCAGGATATCGGCCGCTTGATCAAGCAGCACAAGCAGATGCAGAAGATGATGAAGAAGTTTTCTGCCAAAGGCGGCATGGCCAAAATGATGCGCGGCCTGGGTGGCATGATGCCCGGCGGCGGCATGCCCAAGCTGTAAACCCATTCAGGTCGTTGGCATATAAAAGTGCCGACGACCGGATCCCCGCTTCGGCGGGACCACTGCTGCCTTATATATGAGGCAGCGCAAACCGCAGATCAGCAGGCAGGCGTTTTTACCGTGCGTAAAAAGGCATTTGCAAATGTCCGTGTATTCCTTGAGAATATGCGGCCTTTCGGGCACCCGTGTGCCCGCTGTGCATTATGATTTGCAGCACCGACTACAGGAACGATGTTCAATGCTAACCATCCGTCTTGCCCGTGGTGGCTCTAAAAAGCGCCCATTCTACACCCTGACCGTGACCGACTCGCGTAACCCGGTTACCGGTTCGCACATCGAGCAGGTTGGTTTCTTCAACCCTATCGCTCGTGGCCAGGAAGTTCGTCTGTCCGTTAAGCAAGACCGCGTTGCTCACTGGCTGAGCGTTGGCGCACAGCCATCCGAGCGCGTTGCAAAACTGCTGAAAGATGCTGCCAAGGCTGCTGCCTGAACAGTATGAGCGCGACGCCAGAAAAAGCTGATGACTTGATCGTTGTCGGCAAGATTTTTTCGGTTCACGGCGTTCGCGGCGAGGTGAAGGTCTTTTCCTTTACCGATCCGATTGAAAACCTGTTGGATTACCGTAACTGGACGCTTCGGCACGAAGGGAAGGTAAAACAGGTCGAGCTGGTCAGTGGCCGTTCCACTCAAAAGGACCTGGTCGCCAAGCTCAAAGGCCTCGACGATCGTGATGAAGCCCGTCTTCTGAGCGGTTATGAGATTTGTATCTCGCGAAGCCTTTTGCCCAACCTGCCTAGCGACGAGTACTACTGGTACCAGTTGGTAGGTCTGAAAGTCATCAACCAGGACGAACAGCTGTTCGGCAAGGTTGATCACCTGTTGGAGACCGGCGCGAACGATGTAATGGTGGTCAAGCCCTGCGCGGGCAGCCTGGATGATCGTGAACGCCTGTTGCCCTATACAGAGCAATGCGTGTTGAAGATCGACCTGGTTGCAGGCGAGATGAGGGTGGAATGGGATGCGGACTTCTAAGCAATGGCCAGCCTGCGCGTAGATGTCATTACGTTGTTCCCCGAGATGTTCTCGGCCATCAGTGAGTACGGCATTACCAGCCGTGCGGTAAAGCAGGGGTTGTTGCAACTGACCTGCTGGAACCCGCGGGACTACACCACAGATCGTCACCACACGGTGGATGATCGGCCGTTTGGCGGTGGTCCGGGCATGGTGATGAAGATCAAGCCTCTGGAAGATGCCCTGGTAGCTGCCAGGCAGGCAACCGGAGAGGCGGCGAAGGTGATTTACCTGAGCCCGCAAGGCCGCAAGCTGACTCAGTCGGCGGTCAAAGACCTGGCGAAGCACGAATCGTTGATTCTGATAGCCGGTCGTTACGAAGGCATTGACGAGCGTTTTATTGAAGCTCATGTCGATGAAGAGTGGTCGATTGGCGACTATGTCCTGTCTGGTGGCGAGCTACCGGCGATGGTCCTGATTGATGCGGTTACGCGACTGCTGCCCGGAGCTTTAGGGCATGCGGACTCGGCGGAGGAAGACTCCTTCACCGATGGTCTGCTTGATTGCCCGCACTACACCCGACCGGAGGTGTATGCGGATCAGCGTGTTCCCGACGTGTTGCTTAGTGGCAACCATGCACACATCCGGCGATGGCGTTTACAGCAGTCCCTTGGGCGGACCTATGAACGACGCGCCGATCTTCTGGAAAGTCGCTCACTTTCTGGAGAAGAGAAGAAGCTGCTCGAGGAGTATCTCCGAGAGCGGGACGATAGTTAACGTATCGATGGTAGATCCGACGATTTACCTTAGGAGCACAGCATGACCAACAAAATCATTCAGCAGATCGAAGCTGAGCAGATGTCCAAAGAGATCCCGACCTTTGCCCCGGGCGACACCATCGTCGTTCAGGTGAAAGTGAAGGAAGGCGATCGTTCGCGTCTGCAGGCTTTCGAAGGCGTTGTAATCGCCAAGCGTAACCGTGGTCTGAACAGCGCTTTCACTGTTCGCAAGATCTCCAACGGTGTTGGTGTTGAGCGTACTTTCCAGACCTACAGCCCGCAAATCGACAGCCTGGCCGTGAAACGTCGTGGTGACGTGCGTAAAGCCAAGCTGTACTACCTGCGCGACCTGTCCGGTAAAGCCGCTCGCATCAAGGAAAAACTGTCCTGATGACAGTTTGACCGGTGGCTACGGCCACCATGCGAAAAAAGCAGCCTTCGGGCTGCTTTTTTGTTGTCTGCACTTTTGTTTTTGATGTGAGTTTATGAGTTCCAGAGAGCAAGAAATCGAACGCCGTACCGAATTGTCGGTAACCCGCGTGACCAAGGCAGTGTTCCCGTCCACCACCAATCACCACAACACCCTGTTCGGCGGCACCGCCCTGGCCTGGATGGACGAAGTGTCGTTCATCGCCGCTACGCGTTTTTGCCGGTTGCCACTGGTAACCGTGTCGACCGATCGGATCGACTTCAAGCACCCGATTGCCGCCGGCTCGATTGTCGAGCTGGTCGGCCGGGTGGCTGCCGTGGGCAACACCAGCCTCAAGGTCGAGGTTGAGGTCTATGTCGAGAGCATGAGCTGCGACAGCCGCGAGAAGGCCATCCATGGCCTGTTCAGCTTTGTCGCGATTGATGAAGACAAGCGTCCAGTGCCGGTGTTGCCAGGCTTCTGAACTGTGTAGGAGCGGCGGTGCGACGTCTCGACTTGCCCCACTATGCGCATCCAGCTGTTACATCGCATCGTGGGGCAAGCCCGCTCCTGCAGTGATCATTCGTTCGCAGGCTCGATCAACGCCACCACCGTCCATCCCGCCTCGGGCTTGAGCACGCTGTCAGGCCCGAATACATGCACCCAGCCACTGCTGTCGCGGGCAAACAGCAACGTCGCCCGGTCATCGTGCAGGGCCTGGTAGTCCTCCCAGCCAAACCCCTCGGTCAGGTGGGTGCTGTACAGCTCGGCGCCCTTGGTCAGCAGGTTGGCCAGTTGGGTATAGGTCAGTGCCTGGCTACCCAGCACGTGCCCGCGGTGCTCGTCACTGGCCCGATGCTTGTCGCTGCGCCTGGCTTCCAGCCCGCTGGCCAGCACGAACAGCCTGCCATGGCCAAAGTCATGACGAAAACGTGCGCAAGCCAGCGTGTTCAGTTCGCCGGACGGCGATAGCCCGAGCAAGTGCCCAAGCCCGACGAGGTCCAGGTGGGCGTCGGCATGCTGTGAGGCCGGGTTGCCAAAATAGGTCGGCAGGCCCTCCATGCGCGCCGCGCGGATGTTTTCCCAACTCGAATCGGTCAGCAGCACCCGACAGTCCAATTGCTGCAGGGCCTTGCCGATGGCACGGGCCGGCGGGTTGGCGCCCACGATCAGAAAGCCGCTGGGCGCAGGTTCCGCCACCTTCAGGAGGCGTGCCAGTGGCCGGGCCGTGGCGCTTTGCAGTACCACGGTGCCGATGATCACGGCGAAGGTCAGCGGTACCAGCAGCAGGGCACCTTCGTGGCCGGCCTCATGCAGGCGGATGGCGAAGATCGCCGACACCGCGGCCGCAACGATTCCGCGGGGGGCGATCCAGCTCAGCAGGGCGCGTTCACGCCAGTTCAGGTTCGACCCCCAGGTCGAGAGGGCGACGTTCAGTGGCCGGGCGATCAGCTGGATCACCAGGAGCAGAGCCAGCACCGCCGGGCCAAGGCCGATCAGGGCATTCAGGTCCAGGCGCGCAGCCAGGAGGATGAACAGCCCGGAAATCAGCAGCACGCTGAGGTTTTCCTTGAAGTGCAGGATCTGTCGTACATCCACGCCCTTCATATTGGCCAGCCACATGCCCATGATGGTCACCGCCAGCAGCCCGGATTCGTGGGTGACCTGGTTGGAGGCGATGAAAATGCCCAGCACCGCTGCCAGGGACGCCAGGTTATGCAGGTATTCGGGCAGCCATTGCTCGCGCATCACCTGGCCCAGGATCCAGCCGCCGGCAGCGCCGAACGCACTACCGCACAGAATTACTCCGGCAAAGGTCATCAGGCTCTGGCTCAGGCCGTTGCCGGCGGCGCTGGCGATGATGAAGCTGTACACCACCACCGCCAGCAACGCGCCGATCGGATCGATGACGATGCCTTCCCAGCGCAGGATGTTGGCGATGGTCGATTTGGGTCGCACCACCCGCAACATCGGCACGATCACGGTGGGGCCCGTGACCAGGGTCAGGGTGCCGAACAGGGTTGCCAGCATCCAGTCGAAGCCCAGCAGCCAGTGAGTGGCCAGGGTGATGATCACCCAGGTCGACAGTGCGCCGATGGTCACCATGCGATGGACCACCGTTCCAATTTCGCGCCACTGCGACAGGTGCAGGGTGAGGCTGCCTTCAAACAGGATAAGCGCCACCGCCAGCGACACCAGGGGCATCAGCAGTGGTCCGAACATGTGTTGAGGGTCGAGCCAGCCCAGGATGGGGCCTGCCAATATGCCGCTCAGCAGCAGGAATAGAATCGCCGGCAGCTTCAGGCGCCAGGCCAGCCATTGGCAGGCAAGGGCGGCGGCGCCGATGCCACCGAAAGTCAGCAATATCTGTTGTTCGTTCATTCGGGCTCCCTATGCCTTCCATGTTGTGGAAGACTAGCGGCAATTCATTATTTTTGTCTGCTGCCCACCGAGTTGTCATGCCCGCACTAGAGCATCCCCTGATCGACCAGTTCCTCGATGCCCTGTGGCTGGAAAAAGGCCTGGCCGACAACACCCGCGAGTCTTATCGCAGCGACCTGGCTTTGTTCAACGGCTGGTTGCAGGAACGTGCCGTCCATTTGCCCGACGCCGGGCGCGACCTGATCCTCGATCACCTGGCCTGGCGCCTGGAGCAGGGTTACAAGCCTCGCTCCACTGCGCGCTTTCTCTCCGGGGTGCGTGGCTTTTACCGCTATCTGCTGCGCGAAAAGCTGATTGCCGTCGATCCCACCCTGCAGGTCGAGATGCCGCAACTGGGGCGGCCTTTGCCCAAGTCGTTGTCCGAGGAGGATGTCGAAGCCCTGTTGCAAGCACCCGATCTGGGCGAGCCGATCGGCCAGCGCGACCGCGCCATGCTTGAGGTGCTGTACGCCTGCGGCCTGCGGGTGACCGAACTGGTAAGCCTGACCCTGGATCAGGTCAACTTGCGCCAGGGCGTGCTGCGGGTGATGGGCAAGGGCAGCAAGGAGCGCCTGGTACCCATGGGCGAGGAAGCCGTGGTGTGGTTGGAGCGCTACCTGCGCGACGGGCGCAACGACATGCTCGGCGGGCGCCCCAGCGACGTGCTGTTTCCCAGTCAGCGCGGCGAGCAGATGACCCGCCAGACCTTCTGGCACCGGATCAAGCACCAGGCCCAGGTCGCCGGAATCGATAAAAGCCTGTCGCCGCATACCTTGCGTCACGCCTTCGCTACCCATCTGCTCAATCACGGTGCCGACCTGCGGGTGGTGCAAATGCTGCTGGGTCATAGCGACCTTTCCACCACGCAGATCTACACCCACGTGGCCCGGGCGCGGCTGCAGGAACTGCACGCAAAACATCACCCGCGTGGTTGATGGTGCTTGCGTCGCCGGGGGCGCTTGGCGCGGACATGATGTGGTAGGCTTGACCGGTTTGCATCGAGGCTCGCCCGAACGCCGTTTTTTCAGGACGTGTGTTCCATTGCGGCCCCTTGCCCGCCTTCAGGAGTTCCCATGCGCGTGACCCAGTTTATCGCCACCGCCACCCTGGCGCTGGTCAGCACTTTTGCCGCCGCTGCCGACACCGCCGAGCAGACCATCCGCAAGACCTTGCAATCGCTTGAGCTGGGTGTACCGGTTGCAAGCGTTGCCTCAAGTCCGTTGAATGGCCTGTATGAGGTCAAGCTCGAAGGCGGTCGTGTTCTGTATGCAAGCGCCGACGGCCAGTTCGTGGTGCAGGGCTATCTGTTCCAGATCCAGGACGGCAAACCGGTCAACCTGACTGAAAAAGCCGAACGTCAGGCTATCGCCAAGAGCATCAACGCTATTCCAGCTGCCGAGATGGTGGTTTATCCTGCCAAGGGCGAAACCAAATCGCACATCACCGTGTTTACCGACACAACCTGCCCGTACTGCCACAAGCTGCACGCCGAAGTTCCTGAGCTCAACCGTCGCGGTATCGAAGTGCGCTACGTAGCCTTCCCGCGCCAGGGCCTCGGCTCCCCGGGCGATGAACAGTTGCAAGCCGTCTGGTGCTCCAGCGACCGCAAGGCCGCCCTGGACAAAATGATCGACGGCAAGGAAATCAAGGCTGCCAAGTGCGCCAACCCGGTCAGCAAGCAATTCCAGCTGGGCCAGTCGATTGGTGTCAACGGTACCCCGGCCATCGTCCTTGAGGACGGCCAGGTGATCCCGGGTTATCAACCGGCGCCACAAGTGGCCAAGCTGGCACTGGCCGGCAATAAATAATTCAACAAGCCAGCCGTCACCATGGGGAGACGGCTGATTTCACGAACGGCCGCGCGTCGTTCGTTCAATGGGGAGTTCACAGTGAAACCGGTCAAAGTAGGCATCTGTGGGTTGGGGACCGTCGGTGGCGGTACCTTCAATGTACTTCAGCGTAACGCCGAGGAGATCGCCCGCCGTGCCGGGCGTGGTATCGAAGTGGCACAGATTGCCATGCGTTCGCCAAACCCGAATTGCCAGATTACCGGTACCCCCATTACCGCTGATGTATTCGAGGTCGCAACGAACCCGGAAATCGACATTGTCATCGAGCTGATCGGCGGCTACACCATCGCCCGCGAGCTGGTGCTCAAGGCCATCGAGAACGGCAAGCACGTGGTCACCGCCAACAAGGCGCTGATTGCCGTGCACGGCAACGAGATTTTCGCCAAGGCCCGCGAGAAGGGCGTCATCGTCGCCTTCGAAGCGGCCGTGGCCGGCGGCATCCCGGTGATCAAGGCGATCCGCGAAGGCCTGTCGGCCAACCGAATCAACTGGGTGGCGGGGATCATCAACGGTACCGGCAACTTCATCCTCACCGAAATGCGTGAAAAAGGCCGAGCCTTCCCCGATGTCCTGGCCGAAGCCCAGGCCCTGGGTTATGCCGAAGCCGATCCGACCTTCGACGTCGAAGGTATCGATGCCGCGCACAAGCTGACCATCCTGGCCTCCATCGCCTTTGGTATTCCGCTGCAGTTCGACAAGGCCTACACCGAAGGCATCACGCAGCTGACCACCGCCGACGTGAACTACGCCGAGGCGCTGGGCTACCGCATCAAGCACCTGGGCGTGGCCCGCAGTACCGCCAATGGCATCGAGCTGCGCGTCCATCCGACGCTGATCCCGGCCGACCGCCTGATCGCCAACGTCAACGGTGTGATGAATGCCGTCATGGTCAACGGCGATGCCGCAGGCTCCACGCTGTTCTACGGTGCTGGCGCCGGTATGGAACCGACCGCGTCCTCGGTGGTTGCCGACCTGGTGGACGTGGTGCGTGCCATGACCTCCGACCCGGAGAACCGCGTGCCGCACCTGGCCTTCCAGCCAGATTCGCTGTCAGCCCACCCGATCCTGCCGATCGACGCCTGCGAAACCGCCTACTACCTGCGGATCCAGGCCAAGGATCACCCGGGCGTGCTGGCCCAGGTGGCGAGCATCCTCTCGGAGCGCGGTATCAATATCGAATCGATCATGCAGAAAGAAGTCGAAGAGCAAGACGGCCTGGTACCGATGATCCTGCTGACCCATCGCGTGGTCGAGCAGCGCATGAACGATGCCATCACCGCCTTGGAAGCCCTGCAGGATGTGGTCGGCAACGTGGTGCGTATCCGCGTCGAACAACTGAATTGACAATAGTTGCAAGTGGTAAGCGCCAAGCTGCAAGTCAAAACCGGATCGCGGTGACGTGCAGCTTGTAGCTTGTAGCTTGTAGCTCAAACCGAAGGTTTGTACCCATGCGATATATCAGTACTCGTGGCCAGGCTCCGGCCCTGAATTTCGAAGATGTGCTGCTGGCAGGCCTTGCCAGCGACGGCGGTTTGTACGTGCCGGAAAACCTGCCGCGTTTCACCCAGGAAGAGATCGCTTCCTGGGCTGGCCTGCCGTATCACGAGCTGGCTTTCCGGGTGATGCGCCCGTTCGTCACCGGCAGCATTGCCGATGCCGATTTCAAGAAGATTCTCGAAGAAACCTACGGCGAGTTCGCCCACGCCGCGGTCGCGCCGCTGCGTCAGCTGAACAGCAACGAATGGGTGCTGGAGCTGTTCCACGGCCCGACCCTGGCGTTCAAGGACTTTGCCCTGCAGCTGCTCGGTCGCCTGCTCGACCACGTGCTGGCCAAGCGCGGCGAGCGCGTGGTGATCATCGGTGCCACCAGCGGTGATACCGGTTCGGCTGCCATCGAGGGTTGCCGCCGTTGCGACAACGTCGACATCTTCATTCTGCACCCGCACCAGCGTGTATCGGAAGTTCAGCGCCGCCAGATGACCACCATCTTCGGCGAGAACATCCACAACATCGCCATCGAAGGCAACTTCGACGACTGCCAGGAAATGGTCAAGGCCAGCTTTGCTGACCAGGGCTTCCTCAAGGGCACGCGCCTGGTAGCGGTCAACTCGATCAACTGGGCGCGGATCATGGCCCAGATCGTCTACTACTTCCACGCGGCCCTGCAGCTGGGCGGCCCGGCGCGTTCGGTGGCGTTCTCGGTACCGACCGGCAACTTCGGCGACATCTTTGCCGGCTACCTGGCGCGCAACATGGGCCTGCCGATCAGCCAGCTGATCGTCGCCACCAACCGCAACGACATCCTGCACCGCTTCATGAGCGGCAACCAGTACGTCAAGGAAACCCTGCACGCGACCCTGTCGCCGTCGATGGACATCATGGTCTCGTCGAACTTCGAGCGCCTGCTGTTCGACCTGCACGGTCGCAACGGCGCGGCAATCGCCGGGCTGATGGACAATTTCAAGCAGGGCGGCGGCTTCAGCGTCGAGCAGGACCGCTGGACCGAAGCACGCAAGCTGTTCGATTCGCTGGCCGTCGATGACGCACAAACCTGCGAGACCATCGCCGAAGTCTTCGCCCAGACCGGCGAAGTGCTCGACCCGCATACCGCCATCGGCGTCAAGGCCGCGCGCGAATGTCGCCGCAGCCTCGACACGCCAATGGTAGTGCTGGGTACCGCCCACCCGGTCAAGTTCCCGGAAGCGGTGGAAAAAGCCGGCGTCGGCAAGGCTCTGGAGCTGCCTGCCCACCTGAGCGACCTGTTCACCCGGGAAGAGAAATGCACGGTGCTGGCCAACGACCTCAAGGCCGTACAAGCCTTCGTCAGCCAGCACGGCAACCGCGGCAAACCGCTGTAACAGACCGATAGGCCTTCGAAAAAGCCCGTCTCAGACGGGCTTTTTCGTTTCTACACTGGCTTAGGCCGGCCGCAATGGATCAGGAGTATCAATGAGTACAGGACGTCATGCCGTGGGGCTTTTGCTGGGTTGCTTGCTGTGGCTATGCGTGGGCAGTTGGGTCCATGCTGCACAGAGCCTGCCCTTTACCCTGGTGCCGCCCTTCACCGACCTTGAGCCGATGCAGCTGACCCCTGCGCAGCAGCAATGGCTGGGCCCTGAGCGAACCTTGCGGGTCGGTATTTCCTTTGCCGATTACGAGCCGGTCGACATCACCATCGACCGCAATCGCTACCAGGGGATCAGTGCCGACTACCTCAGCCTGGTTGCCCGGCGCCTGGGCGTGACGACACAGGTGCTGGCGTTCGCCAGGCGTGAGGAGGCAATCCAGGCCTTGCACAATGGTGTGATCGATGTGCTGACCAGCGCCAATGGCTTTGAACGTAGCGTGGCGGGCCTGGCGTTCACCGAGGACTACATCCCTGACCGCTCCATGGTGGTGGTGCGCGGCGGTGCTTCCATGCCACCGACCTCGCTGGCCGGGTTGAAGATCGTGTTGCTTGACGGCTATGCCGATACCCGGGTGATGCATCGCGTCTATCCCGAAAGCCAGGTGATTCTTGCACCCACGCTCAGCAGCGCCCTGGAGGCGCTCAACCAGGGGGAGGTCGACGCCTTTATCGGCAACGAGATCATCGTGCGGGCCTACAATGCGCTGCGTCCGTTCCTGGGGCTGCAAGTCGTTGGCCCCAGTGCCTTGCCGCCGATCGGATTCGCATTCGCCGTGCGGGCTGACGATCAGCCGTTGAAGGCGATGTTGAACCAGGCGCTGGCCAGTCTCGATGCGCCGGTGCGGCGCGAGATCCTCGGGCGCTGGACCTCGGGCCTGGGTTCGGATGTGGCTCACCAGCGTGTCGAGCTGACGGCTGAGGAGCGTGACTGGATCGCGCGGCATCCAACGGTCACGGTGGTGGGCAGTCAGTACCCACCCTACCTGTTTCGAAATCGCCAGGGCGCGTGGGTGGGCCTGAACAGTGATGTCCTGGCAACCGTTGCGCAACTGACCGGGCTACAGTTCGTGTATGCGCCGTCCTCGTCGATCGCCCAGAGCCTGGACCTGCTCAGGAGCGGCCACGCGGACATGAGTACCACATTGAGTGAAACCCCGGAGCGACGGGAGTTCCTGGACTTCACCCATTCCCTGGGAGGACAGAGCTGGGTGTTCGTCGTGCGGCAGTCGCACCTGGGGCTGGCGTCGCTGGGCGAATTGGCTGGGCAGACACTGGCGCTCCCTGCCCAGCACGCGCTGGAAAGCAGTATCCGAGAGGAGTATCCCGAGGTTCGACTGCTGCGGGTGGACTCCCTGGAGCAGGCGCGAGAGAAAGTACGCAATGGCGAAGCGGTGGCGACCATCGACAGTGAGGTCGGGGCGTACAGCATTCTGGGCAATGACCCGGTCCTGAAGGTTGGGCGCGGGGTCGATGGCAAGTGGGCACCAGACCGATTTTCGGTACGGCGCAGCGCGCCGGAGCTCGAGAGCATCCTCAACAAGGCCCTGGAAGCCTTCCCTGTCGCCGAACTGCGCGCCATGCGCATGAAGTGGCTGGGGGCACTGGCCCCACCGGCACCGGCCTGGCAACGCATTGCGCCCTGGGTCTACTGGGCCGTGGCCGCGGCGCTGTTGTTTGCACTGGTTTCGCTGATCTGGAGCAGCCGTCTGCGCGCCCAGATCAGTCAGCGCGAGAGGGCCGAGGAGGCACTCAACGATCAGTTGGCCTTCAAACGCGCCTTGCTCGACGGCATTCCCAATCCGATCTATGTCAGGGACCTGGAAGGGCGCCTGATCACCTGCAACAAGAGCTATGAACAGGCTTTTTCGTTGCACCTGGCGGACGTCAAGGGGCGGCGCCTGACCGACATCGACGTGATCCCGCCAGAGCTGGCTGTTCAACTGCATGCCGACTACTTGGGCCTGCTGAAAGACCCCAAGCCGGTGTTTGCCGACCGCCGCATCGAGTATCACGGGCAGCGCATCGATGCCTACCAGTGGACCGTGCCGTTCTACCGCGCCGACGGCCAGTTGCAGGGGTTGCTCGGCGGCTGGATCGACATCACTGAACGCAAGCAGTTGGAAGCAGACCTGGTGGAGGCCCGTCAGCAGGCCGAGCAGGCCAACCTGGCGAAAAGTGCGTTCCTGACCACCATGAGCCATGAGATACGCACACCGATGGCAGTGATTATCGGCTTGCTGGAGCTTGAGCGCGAAACCGCACTGGCCAACGGTGCCGCACCTTCGCCGGGGCTTGAGACTGCTCACCAGTCGGCCAGCGAACTGATCGCCCTGATCGGCGACAGTCTGGACCTTGCGCGGATCGAGGCCGGTAGCCTGCAACTGGCGCAGCAGGCCACGGCGTTGCGGCCGTTCGTGGAGCGTGTCATCGCGCTGTTTCGCGCCCAGGCTCAGGCACAAGGGCTGGACCTGCGGCTACAGGTGGCGGATGACGCCCAGGGGACGTATTGGTTCGATCCGTTGCGCTTGCGCCAGGTGCTGGTCAATGTGCTGGGCAACGCATTGAAGTTTACCCATGAAGGACACGTCATCCTGCAGGTCACGCGAACCAGCGCGCTGCTGCCACAAGGCGTCGGCGTGTGCCTGAGCGTGCGCGACAGCGGTATCGGCATCAGCGCGCAGCAACAGACCGAGTTGTTCACACCGTTTGTCCAGGCCAGCGCACAGTCTGCCGCGCAGTACGGCGGTTCGGGCCTGGGCTTGAGTATCTGTCGGCAACTGGTGGAGCTGATGGGGGGCACTATCACCTTGCACAGTGTGCCCGGCGAAGGGACCGAGGTCAGGGTCATGCTGGTCCTCGAGCCTGTGGCCGAGGCACAGAATGCATCGGCGGCGGTGCAGGTTCAGCGTCAGGCAGGGCCGGCGCGAAGGATACTGGTCGTCGACGACCTCTCTGCCAGCCGCATGGTCCTCAGCCAGCAGCTTGAGTTTCTCGGCCACCGGGTGCTGGCAGTCGACTCTGGCCAGGCTGCACTGGAGGCTTGGCAGGCCGAACGCTTCGACGTGTTGTTGAGCGATTGCAACATGCCCGGAATGAGTGGTTGTGCATTGACTCGCACCATACGGCAACGGGAAGCCCATCTACTGCGACCGCCCATTCCGATCGTTGGCTGCACTGCCAACGCGATGAAAGAAGAACGCGCACGTTGCCTGGATGCCGGTATGGATGAGCTGCTGGTCAAGCCGGTCTCGCTGGACCGCTTGTCTGCGTTGATCGACGCGCTGGCACCGCCTTGCAGCTTCCGGATCGAAGCGCTGCAGCAGATGACCCAGGCCAACAACGCGGTAATGCTGCGCATGCTTGAAGAGTTGCAAAAGAACCTTCAAGACGAGCAAGGGCAACTCGCCGAGGCGGTTGCGCACCTGGACTGGGAACGTATCAGGGCATCGCTGCATCGGCTCGAAGGGGTCGCCTGCCTGGTCGATGCATTGGGCCTGGCCCGTGCCTGTTCCGATCTGGGGATGGCCCGACACGGGCAACAGCCCGAGGCAACGCAGCAAGCCTGGTCGACATTGCAGCGCGTGCTACTCCAGCTTCAGGGTGACGTGGGGGCTGAATTGTTTAGGATTCGACCCGCGCTTTAGGACTTATCTGATGGGTCGCCGAACGCTCTTTGGCTAGAGTAGCCCGTGCTATCGCACATGTCGGCTACTGCGGGGAAGGGTACATGCGATCTTTGAAAGTCTTGATTCTGGAGGACCATCCATTTCAGTTGATGGCCCTGCATCAGATGCTCAATGCCATCGGTATTTTCGATGTGCTGACGGCCGAGTCGGTGGAGGATGCCACCCAGGCCCTGGCGCGTCGTGGCCCGGTCGACATCGCCATCTGTGACTTGCAGCTCGAGGGCGCCGATGGCTTGGCCATGATCCGGCACCTGGCGGACAACAAGCTGGCCACTGCTTTGATCATTCATAGCAGCGCCGAACAATGCGTGATCGACAGCGTCGGTGACCTGGCGCGGCAATTGGGCCTGAACGTACTGGGGGGCTTCCAGAAAATGGCCAGCAACGTCGTGCTGCATCAAGTGCTGCTGCGTTATGTGGAGCATGGCAGCGAACCACCCAAGGTCACCCCGGTGGCACAGTTCCCCGAGTTGCAGGCATTGTCGGAGACCGAACTGGCCCGCAGCCAGGACCAATGGATCGCGCATTATCAACCCAAGGTCAGTTTCGATGGCCAGGTGGTCGGCGTCGAAGCCTTGGTTCGCTGGCACCATCCCGTCCTTGGGGTGCTTTCTCCGGCCCAGTTCTTTCCGGCGATCGAGCGGGCCGATCTGCTCGACACCTTGAGCCTGCATGTACTGGAACAGGCACTGGCGCTCAGTGCTCGACACCGTTCAAGAACTGGCCAGGCCTTGCCGGTGGCGGTGAACATCGCACCGCAGCTGCTGGCGCGTGAAGACTTCGGCGCACTGGTTGCCGTCGCGCTGGAGTGTCATGGCGTACCGGCCAGCGCATTGACCCTGGAAATTGTCGAGACCCACAGCTGCGCGCTGGATTACCAGCAGCTCGAAGAGCTGCTGCACCTGCGCATTCTCGGTTGCCAACTGTCCATTGATGATTTTGGTACCGGTGTTTCCAACCTGCAGCGTCTGCTGGAGCTACCGTTCAGTGAGTTGAAACTCCCCAGCGAATTTGTCCGCGGCATGGCCCAGGACGGCAAGAAGGCCGCCGTGGTGGCTGGTGCTCTGATGATGGCCCGGCGCATGGAATTGAGTGTGGTGGTCGAAGGCGTGGAGACGGTCGATGATCTACTGGCGATCAAGGCGCTGGGGCGTCCGGTCATGCAAGGCTACTTCTTTGCCCGACCGATGCCGGAGGCCGAGCTTGAGCAATGGATGAATGATCGCAACCGTACTGGCACGCCCCTGAGCGGCCCGGCACAGCCCGCCGGTCAGCTCAAGCCCTGCGCCTGAAGGTAGAGAAACAACGCCGCGTCGTTGGCTATACCCAGCTTGCGCATGGCATTGATCTTCTGCGTGCTGACGGTTTTCTTGCTGCGATTGAGCAGGACGGCGATCTCGTTCACGGTGTGGCCGGCGGCGAGCAGGCGGGAGACTTCCAGCTCCTTGGGTGACAGGGCCTGGGGGGCGCCGATACGGTCGCCTTCCTGCAACAGCAATTGCTCGACCGAGGTTGCCAGGTACGTCGTGCCCCGTGGTATGCCTCGAATGGCCTGAGGCAGTTCCTGGGCGAGGCTCGCCTTGCTCAGCAGCCCCTTTACCCCCAGGGCGAGCATGGCGCGAAACAGGCCGGCATTGTTGAGCATGGTCACCACCAGGATGGGCAACTGCGGAAAGTGTCGGCGAATCTGCTCCAACAGTTTCAGTCCGTCGTTCTGCTGTTCGACCGGCATCATGAAGTCAGTGACCAGCAAATCGCACGCCATATGCTGCAGATGCTCCATCAGTTGCTGGGGGCTGCCAGCTTCAGCAACCACCTGCACGCCAGGTATCTGTTCCAGCACAGCCCGCAAGCCAATGCGAAAGATCGGATGATCGTCCGCAAGGATTATGCGCAGGTCACGGGTGGGGGATGTACTCAAAGTTGGCTCCGCTCGATGTTCTTTGCCAAGTGAAGCACTGCTGCGCCACGAGGTCACGCCGGATATGCAGATACCCCTGTCGGCGTGGCAACTGACAAGGCTCAAGGCTGATCGTTGAAAAACTGCTGGCTGTCCTGCAGGTAGTGCTCGCGCAGGTCAGGGTCCAGCCACTGGGCATAAAGCCTGGGCAGGACAGTGCGACGCAGAGGCTGCAGGAGTTGATCGATATGGGTGACGGCTTCACGACCCAGCGGTGTATCGGAGCATCCTACATGGATGAACTGATAGGGGGCCGCGCCCTTGAGCGGATAGAACCGATAGTCATCTGCCGACCAACCTTGTTGCGCAAGCATGTAGCGGACCTCGGGCCAATAGCCGAGCAATAGCTGCAGGCGTCCGCGCTGTTGCATTTGCAGCAGGTTGGTGGCCGCATCATTGCCGTAATGGCGACTGAGCGTATTGCTGGGCAGCGTCTTGAGCAGGGCATCGACCGGGGGGCTGTAGCTGCGTTCGGCGACGACACCCAGCTTGAGTGAGGTGCTGCTGAGTACCGCTTGCAGGTCTATCTGCTGATCCTTGATGAAGGGCGCCAATAGTGCCTGATCGTGCTGGCGAGCGACCAGGCCGCTGCTGAGCATGCCCAGGCTAGGCACAGAATAGTACACGTAGCGGGCACGGTCGGCCGTCCACAGCAGGGTTGGATCACAGGTGAAACTGCGCTCCTGCAGCATCTGTATGCCGCGTGCGCGGTTGACCCGGACGATGCTGTGATCGTATTCGGGCATGTTCTCGATCAGCATGGGCAGCAGTTGGTCGATCACGCCCTGGCCTTTGCGCTCGCCTTCGTAAATGGTCAGCGGGGGCAGGTCGCGCAGTAGCCATATCAACCGTTCCTTGGCCCAGACAACGCCCGGAAGGCTACTGCCCAGCAGGCTGCACAGCAGCATCGCCATTAAGGTGCGGTGCCTGCACTTGATCATTTGCGAGTCTCCGCCGTCGAGCCGGGAGCAGGGTTGAGCACGGTGGTCTAGACAGCCCCTTGTTCACGCAAGCGAGCGATTCGCGGGGCGTCGTAGCCCAACTCACCGAGCAGCTGCTCGGTATGGGCGCCAAGCTCCGGCCCCACCCACTCGCTGGAGCCTGGCGTCTGCGACAGCTTGGGTACGATGCCAGGCATCTTGAAGGGCTTGCCGTCCGGCAGTTTGGCCTGCAGGAACATTTCGCGGGCAAGGAACTGCGGGTCGCTGAACATGTCTTCGGCGCTGTAGATACGGCTGGCCGGCACCTGGGCGTCGTTGAGCACTTGCATCAGGTCATCCAGCGGCAGGGTGCGGGCCCAGCGGTCGATCACCCCGTACAACTCGTCGCGGCGCAAGTCGCGACCATCGTTGCTGGCCAGTTGCGGATCGTCCGCCAGGTCCGGGCGGCCAATGGCCTGCATGAAACGCTTGAAGATTGCATCGCCGTTGGCGCCGATCTGCACGTGCTTGCCATCGGCACTGGTATGGATCGAGGAGGGCGTGATCCCGGGCATGATATTGCCAGTGCGCTCGCGGATAAAGCCGAACACGTCGAACTCCGGCACCATGCTCTCCATCATGGCGAAGATCGCCTCGTACAAGGCGACATCCACCACCTGGCCTTCACCGCCGTTGACCTCTCGATGACGCAAGGCCATCAACGCACCAATCACGCCCCACAGCGCTGCAATCGAGTCGCCGATGGAGATCCCCGTGCGTACCGGCGGGCGATCCTCGAAACCGGTGATGTAGCGCAGCCCGCCCATGGACTCGCCTACGGCACCAAAGCCGGGCTGGTCCTTCATCGGGCCGGTCTGGCCGAAACCCGACAGGCGTACCATCACCAGTTTCGGGTTCAGCGCGTGCAGGGTCTCCCAGCCCAGGCCGAGTTTTTCCAGCACGCCGGGACGAAAGTTCTCGATCAGGATATCGGCGTCGGCCAACAGCTTCTTGAGGATCTCGATCCCTTCAGGGTGCTTGAGGTTGAGCGTCAATGACTGCTTGTTGCGGGCCTGGACGAACCACCACAGCGATGTGCCCTCATACAGCTTGCGCCATTTTCGCAACGGGTCGCCGCCGTCGGGGGACTCGATCTTGATCACCTGGGCACCGAATTCGGCGCAGATGCGCGAGGCGAACGGACCGGCGATCAGGGTGCCGAGTTCGATGACTTTGAGGCCGGCGAGAGGTTTGCTGGGCGTAGACATGGGGCATCCGTGGCGGCAGGTCAGAGCCCCCGTTTTTATCATACGCAGGCGCGCTCAGATACTGCTGCGGGGCAAGGATTGCCAGGATCGGTTAGACTGGGCGACTTTTCTTGCCGCAAGATGCTCACCATGGCCCAGCCGTCCACGACCTACAAATTTGAACTGAACCTCACCGATCTCGATCGCGGTGTGTACGAAAGCGTCAAGCAAACCATTGCCCGCCATCCTTCGGAAACCGAAGAGCGCATGGCCGTACGCTTGTTGGCTTACGCCCTGTGGTACAACGAGCAGCTGTCGTTCGGACGTGGTCTGTCGGATGTGGACGAGGCTGCACTGTGGGAAAAGAGCCTGGACGACCGCATCCTGCACTGGATCGAGGTCGGTCAACCCGATGCCGAGCGCTTGACCTGGTGCTCGCGCCGCACTGAGCGCACCAGCCTGCTCGCCTACGGCAGCCTGCGGGTGTGGGAGACCAAGGTGGTCGGTGCGGTCAAGGGCCTGAAGAACCTTAATATCGCCGCCGTGCCCCAGGACGTCCTCGAGACCCTGGCCACCGACATGCCACGTTCGATCAAGTGGGATGTGATGATCAGTGAAGGCACGATCTTCGTCACCGATGATCGCGGCCAGCACGAAGTCCAGCTCGAATGGCTCCTGGGTGATCGCGGCTAAGGCCGCCTCGCACACAGCCGTCCACTCCTGATTCACGAGAAGCCCCTTCGCCCCATGCGCATCGAACCCCGCCCGCTGCCCTCCACCTTGCCGTTTCTTGGCGATCTGCCGCCCTTGCTGACTCGCCTGTATGCCGCGCGCGGCGTGCAATCGGCCGATGAACTGGACAAGAGCCTGGCGCGCCTGCTGCCTTACCAGCAGCTCAAGGGTATCGAGGTGGCGGTCGACCTGCTGATCGAGGCGCTGACGCAGCGCCAGCGCATCCTGATCGTCGGTGACTTCGATGCCGATGGCGCGACGGCCAGCACCGTTGGCGTGCTGGGCTTGCGCCTGCTGGGCGCTGCCCATGTCGATTACCTGGTTCCCAATCGTTTCGAGTACGGCTACGGCCTGACCCCGGAAATCGTTCAGGTGGCCCTGGAGCGCCAGCCACAGCTGTTGATTACCGTGGATAACGGTATCTCCAGCGTCGAAGGCGTGGCCGCAGCCAAGGCCGCCGGGCTCAAGGTGTTGGTGACCGATCACCATTTGCCTGGCAACGAGCTGCCTGCCGCCGATGCCATCGTCAACCCCAACCAGCCGGGCTGTACCTTTGCCAGCAAGGCCCTGGCCGGAGTGGGGGTGATCTTCTACGTGCTGATGGCGTTGCGCGCACGCTTGCGCAGCCTGGGTCACTACGACAGCCGGCCGCAGCCGAACATCGGTGAGTTGCTCGACCTGGTGGCCCTGGGCAGTGTGGCCGACGTGGTACCACTGGATGCCAACAACCGCATCCTGGTGCATCAGGGGCTGGAGCGGATCCGTGCCGGGCGCGCCCGTCCAGGGCTCAAGGCGATCCTGGAAGTGGCGCGGCGCGATCATGCCCGCATCACCTCCACGGACCTTGGCTTTATCCTCGGCCCCCGCCTCAACGCCGCCGGGCGTCTGGATGACATGAGCCTGGGTATCGAATGCCTGCTCAGCGACGACCCTGGCCTGGCCCGGGAAATGGCCGGGCAACTGGACGATCTCAATCAGGATCGCAAGTCTATCGAGCAGGGCATGCAACGCGAGGCGCTGGCCCAGCTCAAGGACCTGCCGCTGGAGTCGATGCCGTTTGGCTTGTGCCTGTTCGAGCCGGACTGGCACCAGGGAGTGATCGGTATCCTGGCCTCGCGCCTCAAGGAGCGCTATCACCGGCCTACCATCGCTTTTGCCGACGCAGGCGAGGGCATGCTCAAGGGGTCGGCGCGTTCGGTGCCCGGTTTTCATATTCGCGACGCACTGGATGCGGTGGCGGCGCGTTATCCGCAGTTGATCAGCAAGTTCGGCGGCCACGCCATGGCCGCCGGGTTGTCACTGCCCGCCGACAACTTTCCGGCATTCGCCCAGGCGTTCGATGAAGAAGTTCGTCGCCAACTACAAGAAGATGACCTGACCGGGCGTCTGCTGTCGGACGGCACCCTGGCCGTCGAAGAGTTTCACCTGGAGTTGGCCCGCGCCCTGCGTCATGCCGGCCCTTGGGGCCAGCACTTCCCTGAGCCGCTGTTTCATGGCGTGTTCCAGCTGGTCGAACAGCGAGTGGTGGGTGAGCGACACTTGAAGGTGGTGCTCAAGAGCGAGTGCGGCTCGGTCCGTCTCGATGGCATCGCCTTTGGTGTGGATCGTGATGTCTGGCCTAACCCGACGGTTCGTTGGGTGGAGCTTGCCTACAAGCTCGACGTCAACGAATTCCGCGGCCAGGAAAGCGTGCAACTGATGATCGCGCACATGGAGCCGCGCTGAGGCCAGGGGCAAAGTGGTCTAGGCTCAGTAGGATTGGTCGAAGAACCTGCGGGGAAGATTCTGTAGTCGGCCGGTCAACCATCTGGAGCCTTACCACTTGATTTGAGAGGTGCCCCATGAGCCTGCTGCTTGAGCCCTACACCCTGCGCCATCTGACCCTGCCCAACCGAATCGCCGTTTCACCCATGTGCCAGTATTCCAGTGTCGATGGCCTGGCCAATGACTGGCACCTGGTTCACTTGGGTAGCCGCGCGGTCGGGGGCGCCGGGTTGATCTTCACCGAAGCCACGGCGGTGACTGCCGACGGACGGATCACTGCCCAGGACTTGGGCCTGTGGGACGACGCCCAAATTCCGGCGCTGCAACGCATTACCCGCTTCATTACGGCCCAGGGTGCCGTGCCTGGCATTCAACTGGCCCATGCCGGGCGCAAGGCCAGTACCTATCGACCCTGGTTGGGCAAGCAGGGCAGCGTCAAGCCGGAAGAGGGTGGCTGGGTTCCGATCGGGCCATCGAAAATTGCCTTCGATCCGCAGCACACCGCACCTGTCGAGATGACCAAGGCGCAGATCGACGAGGTGATCCAGGCCTTTGTCGATGCGGCGCATCGCGCGTTGAAAGCTGGCTTCAAAGTGGTCGAGGTGCATGCGGCGCATGGCTATCTACTGCATCAGTTTCTTTCGCCGCTGAGCAACCAGCGCCGTGACGAGTACGGCAGCTGCTTTGACAATCGTATTCGCCTGACCTTGCAGGTGACCGAGGCTGTGCGTGAGGTCTGGCCGGAAGAGTTGCCGGTGTTCGTGCGGCTGTCGGCCACTGATTGGGTCGAGGATGGCTGGAATCCGGACGAAACCGTCGAGCTGGCCAAGCGCTTGAGAAAGCTGGGTGTGGACTTGATCGATGTATCGTCCGGCGGGACGTCGGTGAATGCCGAAATTCCCACGGGGCCTGGGTACCAGACCCAGTTTGCGGCGAAGGTGCGGGAGGAGTCGGGGATCGCCACCGGCACGGTTGGGATGATCACCGACCCGATGCAGGCCGAAACCATCTTGCGTACGGCCCAGGCCGATATCATCTTCCTGGCTCGGGAACTGCTGCGTGACCCGTACTGGCCCTTGCATGCCGATGACGACCTGGGGGGCAACAAAGCCACCTGGCCGGCCCAGTACCAGCGGGCGACCAGCCGGGCCAACCCGATTCACGAGTCTGACCTGCGCGATTGAAGGGGTTGGACACCTGTGGGCGGCAGCTTGCCAGCGATGAGGGCCAGGATTACATACGGCCGCTCTGCGGCTGATCGAGGGCAAGCCCGCTCCCACAGGTTCTATGCAAGGCAGTTGATTCCGTACTACGCCAGCTCACCTACCGCGCGCCAGGCTTCGTCAATGGCCGCATGGGCATACGCACTCCAGGCCGCATCGGAGTTGGCGATGCTCACCTTGCCCACGGGCTTGCGCGCCAGTTCCATCCATTGTTCGGTCTGCTCGGGGTCGTCATAGAGGGTGTTGGTGAAGCAGGCATAGCCGTGTGGCCAACGGTTGACGGTGATTGCCAGGATGTCCTGTTGGTGGTCGAAACCGCCAGGTCCCAGCATGCGCTGCAACTGCTCGCGCAGTTGGCTCTCCAGGGTTTCAAATGGGGTGCCGTACAACCGTGCACGCCCGGCGCGTGCCTGGTCGCGACCGTTCATCTTGCTGTCGGGGCTGGTGGGTACGTAGACCATGTGCAGGCCAATGGGCTGCGCCGGATCGCGGGGGTGCTCATAGCCACCCATGCTTACCGGGTAATCCAGCTTGATGCGGCTATAGGGCTGGGTCGCGGCATAGATCTCGTGTACACGAAGCTTCTTGAAGGCCTGCCAGTTGCGCACGATCACCTTGGTGTACACCAGCGGGAACTTCACGTTCTGGCTCAAGGCATGGGCCTGTTCAACCGACAGGTCGCGAAGCAGGTAGGGGATCATCATGTTGTAGCAGGCCAGGATGCAGTGCTTGCCGCGGACCTGGGTCAGTTTTCCGCCCTGGCTGTAGCCGACATTCACCGCGCCGTCCTGATTGCGCACGCTGACTGCGGTGCTGTTCAGGCGCAGGCGTACTGGCTGGCCTGCGCGGTCGAGTTGGCTGTAGTCGAAGTTGGCCAGGACAATGTCTTCCATGCCGGTGCCCGGCGCGACACCAGGTATCAGGTTGCGCACCAGCAGGCGCGCCAGTGAGGCGTTGCCATCCGGGAAGTGATAGATGTAGGGCTCTTCCATTTCGGCCCTGGCTTCTTCGCTGATCGGCTCCAGGTCCATGGCGGCAAAGCCTGGGAAGCCAACGTAATAGGCATCGGCGGCGGCGACGGTATCGATGCTCAGGGCCATGAAATCGTTGGTGCGCCCCTGGAAGTACTTTACCGCCACGGGCGACAGGCCGACGTCCTTGAGCAGGAAGTCCTGGTAGCTGGTGCGCTCCAGGTAGGCGGTCTTTTCGTCCTGGGACTTGCCGGCGAGGTAGTCCCGGGGCGCTTCGTGCAGGTCGACCAGAGCCTTGCGGTCGCTGTCGGGCAAGGGAAAGTCGTTGATGAAGTCGCGCACCGTGCGGGCATTGAGCTGCTCGGGGGCTATATCGTCGGCGACCATGGGGGTTGGGTCACCGGTCACCAGTTTGTCTTCGCCAAAATGCTCCTTGTCGAAAAACACCCCGCGCGAAAGTCCAAGGTCCGGGTAGAAGCTGCGATCGAAGGCGGTTTCAAAGCGCTTGATGTCTACCCCAAGGTCTTTGAGCAGGCCATTGACCTCGGCGCTGTACAGGTGGTTGGGTGACTGGAAGGCTTCACTGCCGCCATAGCCGATGATCATCCGTCCGCCGGCAGTGAACTCGTTGCGCTTGGCATGGCCACCGAAGTCGTCGTGGTTTTCCAGGATCAGAATCTTTGCCTGGGGGTGCTTCTGGCGATAGAAATACGCCGCCGACAGCCCACTGATGCCGCCGCCGACCACCACCAGGTCATAGGTCTCGCTGATCGGCAGGGCATCGGTGGCGAAGGCTTTTTTCTCCCAGCCCATCTGGTGCGCGACTTCAAAGGCGCCGACGTGGCTACCACGCAAGCCGGTCAGCGCCGGAGGATAGTAGCGCCCGCCCTGGGCAGCCTGGAGCAGTTGCAGCGGGGTCAGGCCCGCTGCAATGCCGATGGCGACTCCATTGATGAAGTCGCGCCGGGTAATTTCCATGGGTTTCCTTACCTTAGTGTTTGAACATCACATGCCGAATGCAGGTGTAGTCTTCCAGTCCGTACATGGACATGTCTTTGCCGTAGCCAGACAGTTTCTGACCGCCGTGGGGCATTTCGCTGACCAGCATAAAATGCGTATTGACCCAGGTACAACCGTATTGCAGGCGTGCCGAAACACGATGGGCGCGTCCGACATCCGCCGTCCACAGTGACGAGGCCAGGCCGTAGTCGGAGTCGTTCGCCCAGGCCAGGGCCTGCGCTTCATCATCGAAGCGGGTAACCGAGACCACCGGGCCGAAGACCTCGCGCCGCACGATCTCGTCATCCTGCTGGGCATCGGCCAGCACCGTCGGCTCGAAGAAGTAACCGTCGCCCGGCACTGCTTTGCCACCAGTCACCAGGCGGATATGCGGTTGGGCGATGGCGCGCTCGACCATGGCGGCAACCCGGTCGCGATGTTGCGCGGTTATCAATGGGCCCAGCTCGGTGTCAGGGTCGTTCTGCAGGCCGTGCTTGAGGCTGGCGACAGCCTTGCCCAGCTTTTCCACGAACTGCTCGTAGATGCCGCTTTGGACGTAGAGGCGGCAGGCCGCGGTGCAATCTTGCCCGGCGTTGTAGAAGCCAAAGGTGCGAATGCCTTCGACGGCCGCATCGATATCGGCATCGTCGAAGATGATCACCGGCGCCTTGCCGCCCAGTTCCATGTGCATGCGTTTCACACTGTCGGCGGTGCTGGCGATGATGTTGGCCCCGGTCGGGATGGAGCCGGTCAGCGAGACCATGCGCACTTTCGGGTGGGTAACCAGCGGGGTGCCCACGCTCGGGCCGCGGCCGAAGAGGATGTTGAGCACCCCCGGGGGAAATATGTCGGTAGCCAGTTCGGCCAGGCGCAGCGCGGTCAGCGGCGTTTGCTCCGAAGGTTTGAGCACCACCGTGTTGCCAGCGGCCAGCGCCGGGGCGATTTTCCAGGCGACCATCATCAACGGGTAGTTCCAGGGGGCAATCGAGGCGATCACGCCCAGCGGGTCGCGACGGATCATCGAGGTGTGGCCCGGCAGGTATTCACCGGCCGCCGAGCCGCTCAGGCAGCGTGTGGCGCCGGCGAAGAAACGGAACACGTCGGCGATGGCCGGGATCTCGTCCTTGAGCGCCGCAGCGTAGGGCTTGCCGCAGTTGTCCGACTCCAGGCGCGCCAGTTCCTCAGCGTGAGCCTCGATGGCGTCCGCCAGTTTCAGCAATAACAATGAGCGGTCCCTGGGTGTGGTCTGCGACCAGGTTTCAAATGCGTGGTCGGCGGCGCGCACGGCCGCGTCGACCTGGGCCTCGCTGGCTTCGTTGATGTCCACCAGCACGCTGCCCAGGGCCGGGTTCAGTACCGACAAGGCCGGGCCATCGCCAGCCACCAGTTGGCCATTGATCAGCAGTCGGGTTTGCATCGTTGAGTCCTCCAGGCGTTATTTGCCGCTGCCGGCAACGCTTTCGCCGCCGCGGGTCAGGTAATAGGCGCCCAGAATGGGCAGCATGGTCACCAGCATCACCAGCATGGCCACCACATTGGTCACCGGCACATCCCGTGGGCGGCTGAGCTGGTTGAGCAACCAGATCGGCAAGGTTCGTTCGTGGCCGGCGGTGAAGGTGGTGACAATGATTTCATCGAACGACAGGGCAAAGGCCAGCATGCCACCCGCCAGCAGGGCCGAACCGAGGTTGGGCAGGATGATGTAGCGAAAGGTCTGCCAGCCGTCGGCACCGAGGTCCATCGACGCTTCGATCAAGTTCTGGGAGGTACGGCGCAGGCGGGCGATGACGTTGTTGTAGACGATCACCACGCAGAAGGTGGCGTGGCCGACGACGATGGTGAAAATCCCGGGCTCTATGCCCAAGGTCTTGAACGCCGAGAGCAGGGCGATGCCGGTGATGATGCCGGGCAGGGCGATGGGCAGGATCAGCATCAGCGAGATGCTTTCCTTGCCGAAGAAGTTGCGCCGGTACAAGGCAGCCGAGGCCAGGGTGCCGAGCACCAGGGCGATCAGCGTGGCCAGGCAGGCCACTTGCAGCGACAGTTTGATCGACTCCAGCACATCGGGCCGGGAGAACGCCACGCCGAACCACTTCAAGGTGAAGCCCTGGGGCGGGAAGCTGAAGGCGGCATCCTCGGTGTTGAAGGCATAGAGGAAGATGATCAGGATCGGGAAGTGCAGGAACACCAGCCCGCCCCAGGCCGCCAGGCGCAGCCCCATTGACGCGCGTTCAGAGTGCATCGAAGGCCCCCAGGCGTTTGACGATGGACAGGTAGATGGCAATCAGCACGATCGGCACCAGGGTGAACGCGGCGGCCATGGGCATGTTGCCGATGGCGCCTTGCTGGGCGTAGACCATGCTGCCGATGAAGTAACCGGGGGGGCCGACCAGCTGCGGCACGATGAAATCGCCCAGGGTCAGGGAGAAGGTGAAGATGGAGCCCGCGGCAATTCCCGGCACCGACAGCGGCAGGATCACCTGCACGAAGGTTTGCCGTGGCTTGGCGCCCAGGTCCGCCGAGGCTTGCAACAGCGAGGGCGGCAAGCGTTCCAGGGAGGCCTGGATCGGCAGGATCATGAATGGCAGCCAGATGTAGACGAACACCAGGAAGCGCCCCAGGTGCGAGGTCGACAAGGTGCTGCCGCCCACCCCCGGAATACCGAGGATGAACAACAGCACCGCCTCCAGGTGCATCTGCTGGATGAACCACTGGGCCACGCCGCCCTTGGCCAGCAGCAGTGTCCAGGCATAGGCCTTGACGATGTAGCTGGCCCACATCGGCATCATCACCGCGATATAGAAAAACGCCTTGGTCTTGCCGCTGGTGTAGCGGGCCATGTAGTAGGCAATGGGGAAGGCCAGGATGGCGCTGGCGATGGACACGGCGATGGCCATGCTCAGGGTGCGCAGGATGATGTCGAAGTTCGAGGGGTTGAACAGCGCGGCGAAGTTGGCCAGGGTCAGTTCCGGGCTGACCGCCATGGTGAAGTCGTCGAAGGTGTAGAAACCTTGCCACAGCAGGCTCAGCAGCGAGCCCAGGTAAATCGCGCCGAACCAGATCAGCGGCGGAATCAACAGCAGCGCCAGGTACAGATTGGGGCGCCGGTACAGCAGGTTGGAGAAGCGCCGCAGTGGCGATGTGGCCTGGGCGCTGGTGTCCAGGCTCATGTCACGGCCCCTCCTGCAGCACGGTTTCCTGCAGTGCTGTCATGGCCTGGCGCGCCCAGCTGGCCTTCAGTTGCTGGCCGGTCTGCCAGGGAGCGGTCTGCGCCTGCCATTGGTTATTGGCCTGGCTGACGCAAAGCAATTGGCCGCTGTCCAGTTTCAGTTCGTAGCGGGTGGCACTGCCCTGGTACTGGATGTCGTGCAGCAGGCCACTGACCTGGATGTCATCGCTGGTCGCAGGTTGTTCGCCCAGGCGTATGTGTTCGGGGCGAATCGAGAAAGGCTGCGGGCTACCGCTCAACTGCACGGCCAGCTCGCCGCGCAGCACGTTGGAGGTGCCGACGAATTCGGCGACGAAGGTGGTGGCCGGCTTCATGTAGAGGTTGCGCGGCGTATCGACCTGCTCGATGCGGCCACGGTTGAACACGGCAACCCGGTCGGACATCGACAAGGCTTCGGTCTGGTCGTGGGTGACGAAGATGAAGGTAATGCCGAGCTGGCGCTGCAGTTTTTTCAACTCGCCCTGCATCTGTTCGCGCAATTTCAAATCGAGGGCACCGAGAGGTTCGTCGAGCAGCAATACCCGTGGGCGATTGACCAGCGCCCGGGCCAGGGCCACACGCTGGCGCTGGCCGCCGGACAACTGCACCGGCTTGCGCTGGCCGTAGCCATCCAGGGCGACCATGGCCAGGGCCTCCTCGGCGCGGGCCAAGCGCTCCTGCTTGGCGACGCCCTTGACCTTCAGGCCATAGGCGACGTTGTCGCGCACGTTCATGTGCGGGAACAGGGCGTAATCCTGGAACACCGTATTGACGTCGCGCTGATAGGGCGGCAGGCCGGCGGCCTCGGCGCCGTGAATGCGAATGGAGCCTGCGCTGGGCTGCTCGAAGCCTGCGATCAGGCGCAGGCAGGTGGTCTTGCCTGAGCCTGAGGGGCCGAGCATCGAGAAGAACTCGCCGTCTTCTATGTCGATGGATACCCGGTCAACGGCCTTCACCTCGCCGAAGTGGCGTGATACCTCGGTGAACTGGACTGCAAGGGTCATAGCGTGCTCCGAAAAGTTGCGCGTTTTCGCGGGGCGATGTCTCGACTTGCCCGGCGATAGGGGCTTAACGGCCACCCATGATCGCAATGTAGTCCTGGGTCCAGCGACTATAGGGCACGAACTTGCCACCCTCGGCCTGTGGTGTCTTCCAGAAGGCGATCTTGTCGAAGTTGTCAAAACCATTGGTCTTGCAGCCCTCTGCCCCCAGCAACTCACTGCCGGTACACGCTGCCGGTACCGCTGGCAGCGAGCCGAACCAGGCAGCCACATCGCCCTGGACCTTGGGTTGCAGCGACCAGTCCATCCACTTGTAGGCGCAATTGGGGTGTTTGGCATCGGCATGCAGCATGGTGGTGTCGGCCCAGCCGGTGGCGCCTTCCTTGGGAATGGTCGAACTCACCGGCTGCTTGTCGGCCTTGAGGGTATTGACCATGTAGCCCCAGGAGCTGGTGGCCACCACCCCTTCGTTCTTCACGTCGCTCATCTGGACCGTCGCATCGTGCCAATAGCGGTGGACCAGCGGTTGCTGCTGACGCAACAGGTCAAGCACCGCCTTGTACTGGGTCTCGTTGAGTTCGTAGGGGTTCTGGATGCCCAGCTCGGGCTTGGCCGATTTCAGGTAGAGCGCCGCATCGGCAATGTAGATCGGGCCGTCATAGGCCTGTACGCGGCCCTTGTTCGGCTTGCCGTCGGGCAGGTTCTGCGGCTCGAACACCACGCCCCAACTGGTGGGTGCTTCCTTGAAGACGTTGGTGTTGTAGAGCAGTACGTTGGGGCCCCACTGGTACGGGGTGCCATAGGCCTGCTTGTTCACCACGTACCAGGCCCCGTTGGCCAGGCGTGGGTCGAGGTTCTTCCAATTGGGAATCAGGGCCGTGTTGATCGGTTGTACCCGCTTGCCGGCGATCAGACGCAGCGAGGCGTCGCCTGATGCAGTCACCAGGTCGTAGCCACCCTTGGTCATCAGGCTGACCATTTCGTCCGAAGTGGCGGCAGTCTTGACGCTGACCTTGCAGCCGGTGTCCTTCTCGAAGCCGCTGACCCAGTCATAGGCCTTGTCGCTTTCACCGCGCTCGATGTAGCCGGGCCAGGCGACGATATCCAACTGGCCTTCGCCGGCCCCCACGGCTTTGAGCGGTTCTGCAGCCTGCACGCTGGCGCTCGCCAGCAGGGCGGTGCCCAAGGCACAGAATGTGGCGGTCTTGTTCACGAACATGGTGTTCCCTCTTGTTCAAATTATGATCGAGGCAGTCATGGCGGCAGTGACACATCCCCATAAGCGTAGTGCCGATATTCGGGTCCATCCCGGGGGCGTATCCGGGCATGTCGTTTTTTGACTGCTTCGAGCAACATCTGGAAGCAAATGCATTCAGCTTCGCTTCAGCCAGCGGCAGTACTCTTGGGGTTTCTTTCCTCCCCATGGAGATGCTCGATGAACACCCGTGGCTTGCTCGATCAGTTGCTCAAATCCGGCCAGGACATGCTGCAGAACCAGTCAGGCAAAACCCCTGCCGGCAAATCCGGCGCAGCCGGCGGGCTCGGCGACCTGCTGGGCGGTAAAGGTGGCAGCGGTGGCCTGGGCAGCCTGCTGTCAGGCGCCGGCGGTGGCGCACTGGCTGCCGGCGTAATGGGCTTGCTGATGGGCAACAAGAAAGCCCGCAAGTATGGCGGCAAGGCCCTGACCTATGGTGGCCTGGCGGCACTCGGCGTACTGGCCTACAAGGCCTATGGCAACTGGCAGGCCAAGCAGGGCGCTACCAGCCAGGTCGAACCGCAAACGCTGGATCGCCTGCCGCCTGCCCAGGTCGAGCAGCACAGTCAGGCGATCCTCAAGGCACTGGTGGCCGCCGCCAAGTCCGACGGGCATGTCGACGAGCGCGAGCGGGCACTGATCGAGGGCGAGTTCGTCAAGCTCTCCAGCGACCAGGAGCTGCAGCACTGGCTGCACGACGAGCTCAACAAACCGCTGGACCCAGCCGATGTGGCTCGTGCTGCCAGAACCCCGGAGATGGCTGCCGAGATGTACATCGCCAGCGTGATGCTGGTGGATGAGGAACACTTCATGGAGCGCGCCTATCTCGATGAACTGGCTCGCCAGCTCAAGCTTGATCCAGCGCTTAAAACCGAGCTTGAAAATCAGGTGAAACTGGCCGCCAACCAATGATTCCGGGCTAATGGCCACCAGGGCGACCTGGTGGCTGGTACCTGTGCGAATGTCGCCCGCAAAACCGCGTAACACCTGGGCTATACTCTGCCCATTTTTCTGCGCGCGTAGAATATTTGAGGGCTGACTGTGAAAAACTGGACCTTGCGCCAACGGATCCTGGCAAGTTTCGCCGTGATCATCGCCATCATGCTGTTGATGGTGGTTGCCGCCTATTCGCGCCTCGAGGCGATCGAGACTGACGAAGAAGCGGTTCGCACCGACAGCATCCCCGGCGTCTACTACAGCTCGATGATCCGCAGCGCCTGGGTCGACAGTTATGTGTTGACCCAACAGTTGGTGGGGCTCAGTGGCGACCGCGAGCTCACTGCAGCCGACAAGCTGCAGTACAAGGAATTCGACGATCGCCTAAAACAGCACATGGCCAGCTACCAGGCAACCATCCAGGACCCGAGCGACCAGGCCAGCTTCGATGAGTTCGGACGTCTGGAAAGCGCCTATGACAAGTCCATCGACGCAGTGCTGGACGCCTACGCACGCAAGGACTTCGCCCAAGCCCGCCTGTTGATCGACAATGAGCTGACCCCGGCCTGGATCGCGGGCCGCAAACACTTGAACGGCGTGATCGAGCACAACCGCAAGTCGGCCGAAATGGCGGCCGAATCCATTGTCAGTGCGGTGATCACCGCCAAGTTCAGCATGATCATTTCCCTCGTCCTGGCGATCATCGCAGCCGCCATCTGCGGCCTTTTGCTGATGCGCGCCATCACCGCACCGATGCAGCGCATCGTGCATGCCCTGGACAAGCTCAGCAGCGGCGACCTCAGCGTGCGCATGAAGCTGGACCGCAAGGACGAGTTCGGTGCCGTGGAAACCGGCTTCAACGACATGATGGGCGAACTGACCAACCTGGTTTCCCAGGCCCAGCGTTCCTCGGTGCAGGTCACCACCTCGGTGACCGAGATCGCCGCCACTTCCAAGCAGCAGCAGGCCACCGCCACCGAGACCGCCGCCACCACCACGGAAATCGGCGCCACCTCGCGTGAAATTGCCGCCACTTCCCGGGACCTGGTACGGACCATGACCGAGGTTACCTCGGCCGCCGACCAGGCCTCGATCCTGGCCGGTTCCGGCCAGCAGGGCCTGGCACGCATGGAAGAGACCATGCACCAGGTGATGGGCGCAGCCGACCTGGTCAACAACAAGCTGGCGATCCTCAACGAGAAGGCCGGCAACATCAACCAGGTGGTGGTGACCATCGTCAAGGTTGCCGACCAGACCAACCTGCTGTCGCTCAACGCCGCCATCGAGGCGGAAAAGGCCGGCGAATATGGCCGTGGATTTGCCGTGGTCGCGACCGAAGTGCGCCGCCTGGCCGACCAGACCGCCGTGGCCACCTACGACATCGAACAAATGGTCCGCGAGATCCAGTCGGCGGTTTCCGCCGGGGTCATGGGCATGGACAAGTTCTCCGAAGAAGTGCGCCGCGGCATGTTCGAAGTGCAGCAGGTGGGCGAACAACTGACCCAGATCATCCATCAGGTCCAGGCCCTGGCACCCCGCGTGCTGATGGTCAACGAAGGCATGCAGGCCCAGGCCACCGGTGCCGAGCAGATCAATCACGCCCTGGTACAACTGGGTGATGCCAGTAGCCAGACCGTGGAGTCGCTGCGTCAGGCCAGCTTTGCCATCGACGAGCTGAGCCAGGTGGCGACCGGGCTGCGTGGCGGCGTTTCGCGGTTCAAAGTCTGACCGCCGATGGACGACCTTAACGTTCACCGCCGCCAGGATGCGGCCAGCAACGCAACGCTGCACCTGTTGTTCCGGGTCGGCGACCAGCGTTTTGCCATCGATGCCCATGAAGTCGCCGAAGTGTTGCCACGCTTGCCGCTCAAGCCGATCGCCCAGACGCCTGCCTGGGTGGCCGGGGTGTTGACCCATCGTGGCGCAGTGGTGCCGGTGATTGATGTAGGTGCCTTGAGTTTCGGCCAGCCGGCCCCGGTGCGTACCAGTACCCGCCTGGTGCTGGTGCACTACCGGGTCGACCCGCAGCGCCCGGAGTTACTGCTGGGGTTGATTCTGGAACAGGCCACCGACACGTTGCGTTGTCGCACCGAGGAATTCCAGCCCTATGGGCTGGACAATCATCAGGCGCCTTATCTGGGGCCGGTGCGCGAGGATGCCCGGGGGCTGGTGCAGCGCATCAGTGTCCAGGACCTGCTCAACGACGAGGTGCGTGCGTTGCTGTTTCCGTTGCCCGACTCCCAGGCCCCTGACGCGTGGGAGCCTCGATGAGCAGCGAGCAGCGCTTCTTCCGTTTCCTGCAGGACCGTATCGGCCTGGATGTCGCCTCGGTTGGCGCACCAATGATCGAGCGTGCCTTGCGCCAGCGCTGCACGGCGCTCAATGCCCGTGACCTGGATGATTACTGGCTGCAGTTGCAGCAATCGCGGGACGAGCAGCAGGCATTGATCGAGGCGGTGATCGTTCCGGAAACCTGGTTTTTCCGCTACCCGGAATCGTTCACCGCACTGGCAGGCCTCGCCAGCAAACGCCTGGCGGAGTTGGCTGGAACGCGCCCGTTGCGCATTCTCAGTCTGCCATGCTCCACGGGCGAGGAGCCTTACTCCATTGCCATGGCCCTGCTCGATGCGGGAATCCCCGGGCAGGCCTTTCAGGTCGACGGGATAGACATCAGTCCCAACTCGATCGCCCGTGCCGAGCACGCCCTGTATGGGCGCAACTCGTTTCGCGGCTCGCACCTGGATTTCCGCCAGCGGCATTTCGATGAGTCCGGCGACGGCCAACGCCTGCACGAACGGGTTCGCCGGCAGGTCAATCTGCAGGTGGGCAATGTGCTCGATACTGCGTTGAAGTCCCGTGAAGGCGCCTACGATTTTGTCTTCTGCCGCAACCTGCTGATCTATTTCGACGTGCCCACCCAGCAGCGGGTGTTCGAGGTGCTCAAGGGCCTGATCCATGAGCACGGTGTGCTGTTCATCGGCCCGGCCGAGGGCAGTCTGCTGGCGCGCATGGGTATGCGGCCGCTGGGGATCGCCCAGTCGTTCGCCTACGTTCGCCAAGCGCCCGTCGAGCCGCTGGTCGTCAGCAAGCCGGTTGTTGCGCCGCCGGCTGTCAGCCTTTCCCGGCCGTTGCCGCCACCTGTGCGCAGGGCCACCAGCGCCCCAGCGAAACCGCTTTCCCGTCCTGCGCCTGTCGATACGGGCGCCGATCTGTTGGTAGAAATCGCCCGGTTGGCCAACGCCGGCAGCAGTGCTGAGGCCACCGCAGCCTGCGCACGCTACCTGCAGCTCTATCCGCCCAATGCCCAGGTGTTCTATTGGCTGGGCCTGCTCAGCGATACCGCCGGTGACAGCGCGCAGGCGTTGAATCATTACCGCAAGGCGTTGTACCTCGATCCACAGCATCATGAGGCGCTGGTGCACCTGGCCGCGTTATTGGCCTCCCAGGGCGACAGCGCCGGTGCCAGGCGCCTGCAGGAGCGCGCCGCACGCCGGGCCGATCGGGAGTCTGAACAATGATGGGAGAGCATGATGTGCAGTTGGTTGCCTCCGATGCCGCCGCCATCGACGATTGCTGGAACCGTATCGGCGTGCAGGGCGACAAGAGCTGCCCTTTGCTGGTCGAACATGTCCACTGCCGTAACTGCGCCGTATACGCGACCGCTGCAACCCGGTTGTTGGATCGCTACTCACTCAGCCAGACCGTGCATGAGCAGGTCCATGTGCAGGAGGAGGGTGTTGGCCGCTCGATGCTTCTGTTTCGTCTGGGCGAGGAGTGGCTGGCGCTGGCCACCCGTTGCCTGGTCGAAGTGGCGCCGCTGCAGCCGGTGCATTCGTTGCCGCACCAGCGCGCACGCATGCTGCAAGGCGTGGCTAATGTACGCGGCTCCCTGGTGCCGTGTTTGTCGCTGGCAGACCTGCTTGGCCTGGAGGTGCTCGGCGACGGCGTCACCTCGGCCCGGGTCATGCCACGCATGTTGATCATCGCGGCAGCCGGAGGCTCGGTGGTGGTACGGGTGGATGAAGTGGATGGAATCCATGGCCTGGACCCGGCGCGGGTGGTGCACGAGCAGGGTGAAGCACGCTTTACCGCAGCGGTCCTGCAATGGCGCGGACGCAGCGTTCGGGTACTGGACGAAGAACAAGTGCTGTCTGCCGTGAACCGGAGCCTTTCATGACACCAGAGCAAATGCGCGATGCCTCCTTGCTCGAGCTGTTCAGCCTGGAGGCCGAGGCCCAGACCCAGGTGCTCAGTGCCGGGCTGCTGGCCTTGGAGCGTAATCCGACCCAGGCCGATCAGCTTGAAGCCTGCATGCGCGCAGCCCACTCGCTCAAGGGGGCGGCGCGCATCGTTGGTGTCGATGCCGGTGTCAGCGTCGCCCATGTAATGGAAGATTGCCTGGTGGGTGCCCAGGAAGGTCGACTGCTGTTGCGCCCCGAGCATATCGATGCCTTGTTGCAGGGCACCGATCTGTTGATGCGTGTCGCCACCCCTGGGGACCCTACCCTCGATTCGGCGGTACAGGCCTTTCTGGTGCAGATGGCGGGCTTGCTCGATCCTGCTGGAATGGCCGCCGCAGCGGTGCCCGCACCGCTGCAGGCGCCGCCGCCTGCTCCGTTGCCGCCAATGACCGACGCTCTGTTCGTGCCGCCGCTTGAAACCGAGCCCGAACCTGAGCCTGTGGCTGCGCCCAAGGGCATGCGTGGCGGTGAAGGGGGCGAGCGGGTGCTGCGGGTCACGGCCGAGCGCCTGAACAGCCTGCTCGATCTGTCGAGCAAGTCGCTGGTCGAAACCCAGCGGCTCAAGCCCTACCTCGCCACCCTGCAGCGCCTCAAGCGCATGCATGGCCAGAGCATTCGCGCCCTGGACGGGCTCAAAAGCCAGCTTGAGGCCAGCGGCCACAGCTCGGAAGTTCGGGAGGCATTGGCCCAGGCCCAGCAACTGTTGGGCGAAACCCAACAGATGTTGCTGCAGCAGGCTGCCGATCTTGATGAGTTCGGTTGGCAGGCCAGCCAACGGGCGCAGTTGCTCTACGACACGGCCCTGGCCTGCCGCATGCGTCCGTTTGCCGATGTGCTGACGGGTCAGAGCCGCATGGTTCGTGACCTGGGGCGTTCGCTGGGCAAGCAGGTGCGGCTGGACATCGAAGGCGAAAAGACCCAGGTCGACCGCGATGTACTGGAAAAACTTGAAGCGCCGTTGACGCACCTGCTGCGCAACGCGGTCGATCATGGTATCGAACTGCCGGAGCGGCGGCTGTTGGCCGGAAAGCCGCTGGAAGGGCAGATCCGCCTGCGTGCCTCGCACCAGGCCGGCCTGCTGGTGCTGGAGTTGAGCGACGACGGTGGAGGCGTTGACCTTGAGCGTCTACGCCGCAGCATTGTCGAACGCCAGCTGTCACCGGCCGAAACCGTGGCGCAGATGAGTGAAGCCGAATTGCTGACGTTCTTGTTCCTGCCGGGCTTCAGCCTGCGCGACCAGGTCACCGAGGTCTCGGGGCGTGGCGTCGGCCTGGATGCTGTGCAGCACATGGTGCGTCAGCTGCGTGGCTCCATCGAGCTGACCCAGACCACAGGCCAGGGCAGTTGTTTTCACCTCGAAGTGCCGCTGACGCTCTCGGTGGTGCGCAGCCTGGTGGTGGAAGTCGGCGGTGAGGCCTACGCTTTCCCCCTGGCCCATATCGAGCGCACCCTGGAGCTGCCGGCCGAGGCCATCGTGCAGATCGAGGGGCGCCAGCATTTCTGGCATGACGGGCGTCATATCGGCCTGGTTGCTGCCAGCCAGTTGCTCAACCGTCCGTCCAGCCAGACGGATGGCCAGACCATCAAGGTGGTGGTCATTCGCGAGCGCGAGATGCTCTATGGCGTAGCGGTCGAGCGCCTGATCGGCGAGCGGGTGCTGGTGGTGATGCCGTTGGATGCGCGACTCGGCAAGATTCAGGACATTTCTGCCGGCGCCTTGCTGGATGACGGCTCGGTGGTACTGATCATCGATGTCGAAGACTTGCTGCGTTCGGTGGACAAACTGCTCAGCACCGGTCGCCTGGAGCGAATCGAGCGCGGTCAGCGCAATACCCGCGAGGCGGCGCGCAAGCGCGTGCTGGTCGTCGACGACTCGCTCACCGTGCGCGAGCTGCAGCGCAAGCTGCTGAGCAACAAAGGTTACGACGTCGCCGTGGCGGTCGATGGCATGGACGGCTGGAATGCCTTGCGCAGCGAGGATTTCGACCTGCTGATCACCGACATCGACATGCCGCGCATGGACGGTATTGAACTGGTGACCTTGTTGCGCCGCGACAGTCGCCTGCAGTCACTACCGGTCATGGTGGTTTCCTACAAAGACAGAGAAGAAGATCGTCGTCGTGGACTGGACGCTGGAGCCGACTACTATTTGGCAAAGGCCAGTTTCCACGATGATGCCTTGCTAGATGCAGTGGTCGAGTTGATCGGGGGAGCCCAGGGATGAAGATCGCTATCGTCAACGACATGCCCATGGCCGTGGAGGCCTTGCGCCGGGCGTTGGCGTTTGAACCGGCGCACCAGGTCATTTGGGTAGCCAGCGACGGTGCCGAGGCCGTAAGGCTTTGCACCGAGCAGTTGCCGGACCTGATTCTGATGGACCTGATCATGCCGGTCATGGATGGCGTCGAGGCGACTCGACGGATCATGGCCGAGACGCCCTGTCCCATCGTGATTGTCACGGTAGACCGCAAGCAGAACGTGCACCGGGTGTTCGAGGCCATGGGGCACGGCGCTCTGGATGTGGTCGATACCCCGGCCCTGGGTGCCGGCGATCCGAAGGAAGCGGCCGCGCCGCTGTTGCGCAAAATCCTCAACATCGGCTGGTTGATCGGCCAGCAGCGCAACAACACCCCGCGGCCATTGGCCGCGCCGTTGCGTGAGTCTGCGCAGCGCCAGGGCCTGGTTGCCATTGGCTCGTCGGCCGGCGGCCCGGCCGCGCTGGAAATATTGCTCAAGGGGCTGCCCCGTGACTTTTCTGCCGCCATCGTGTTGGTCCAGCATGTTGACCAGGTGTTCGCCGCCGGTATGGCTGACTGGCTGAGCAGCGCCTCGGGCCTGTCGGTTCGCCTGGCGTGCGAAGGCGAGCCACCACAGCCGGGGCAGGTGTTGCTGGCCGGCACCAATCACCATATTCGCTTGTTGAAAAACGGCACCCTGGCCTACACCGCAGAGCCGGTCAATGAAATCTACCGGCCTTCGATCGACGTATTTTTTGAAAGCGTGGCCCGCTATTGGCGTGGCGACGCAGTGGGCGTGCTGCTGACCGGCATGGGGCGCGATGGCGCCCAGGGCTTGAAGCTGATGCGCCAACAAGGCTACCTGACCATTGCTCAGGACCAACACAGCAGCGCCGTGTACGGCATGCCAAAAGCCGCGGCCGCGATAGACGCCGCGGTGGAGATACGCCCCCTGGAGCGGATCGCTGCACGATTGATGGAAATTTTTCCAAAATGACGATATGTATTGAGCCACGCCGGCCTGCCGGCAGTGACCAGGTGACAGCGCATGAATGATTTACCGCTCGACGGTTTTCCGACCATGAACGAAAACTCGGCCATGGTCCTGTTGGTCGACGATCAGGCGATGATTGGGGAGGCGGTGCGCCGTGGCCTGGCTCACGAAGAAAACATCGACTTCCACTTCTGTGCCGACCCGCACCAGGCGGTGGCGCAGGCGATGCGGATCAAGCCCACGGTGATTCTCCAGGACTTGATCATGCCTGGCCTGGACGGCCTGAGCCTGGTGCGCGAGTACCGCAACAACCCGGCCACCCAGGACATTCCGATCATCGTCCTGTCGACCAAGGAAGACCCGCTGGTCAAAAGCGCCGCCTTTGCCGCGGGCGCCAACGATTACCTGGTCAAGTTGCCGGACAACATCGAACTGGTGGCGCGCATCCGTTACCACTCACGTTCGTACATGACCCTGCTGCAGCGCGACGAGGCGTATCGTGCCCTGCGTGTCAGCCAGCAACAGCTGCTCGACACCAATCTGGTACTGCAGCGCCTGATGAACTCCGACGGCTTGACCGGGCTTTCCAACCGGCGTCATTTCGATGAGTACCTGGAACTGGAGTGGCGGCGTGCCATGCGTGAGCAGGCCCAGCTGTCTTTGCTGATGATCGACGTCGACTACTTCAAGTCGTTCAACGACAACTTCGGCCACCTGGCCGGTGACGAAGCCCTGCGCAAGGTGGCCGAGGCCATCCGCAACTCCTGTGCTCGCCCAAGCGACCTGCCGGCCCGCTACGGCGGTGAAGAGTTCGCCCTGGTGCTGCCGAACACGTCGCCGGGTGGTGCGCGCCTGGTGGCTGAAAAGCTGCGCCAGAGCGTCGAGGCGATGCAGATTCCCCACAACATGCCCGATGCAGGCTCCAGCCTGACCGTGAGCATCGGCCTGGCCACTTACACCCCGAGCATCGGCAGCCATTGCCGGCAGCTGATTTCGGCGGCAGACAAAGGCCTGTACCTGGCCAAGAACAACGGCCGCAACCAGGTGGGCGTAGCCTGACCCGTGGGGGCGGCGATCTGCCGCCCGACGGGCTGCCGTGCCGATACATACTCGGTTATACTCTGCGGCTTTTCTACAGAATACGCACGAGAGCTGCCGACCATGGAAATCAACCCGATCCTGAATACCATCAAGGACCTGACCGAGCGTTCCGAATCAATTCGGGGGTATCTTTGACTACGATCAAAAGCATGAGCGCCTGATCGAAGTCAACCGCGAACTCGAAGACCCGAACGTCTGGAACAAGCCTGAATACGCCCAGGAACTGGGCCGCGAGCGCTCGGCGCTGGCACAGATCGTCGAGACCCTGGATGAGATGTCCAGTGGTCTGGCCGATGCGCGCGAACTGCTCGACATGGCCGTTGAAGAGGACGACGAAAGCGCCGTCAACGATGTCGTCGAGATGCTCGAAGGCCTTGAAGCCTCGCTCGCCCAGCTGGAATTCCGTCGCATGTTCAGCGGCGAAATGGACATGAACAACGCCTACCTGGACATCCAGGCCGGTTCCGGCGGCACCGAAGCCCAGGACTGGGCCAACATCCTGCTGCGCATGTACCTGCGCTGGGCGGCCAAGCGTGGCTTCGACGCCACCATCATGGAACTGTCCGAAGGCGAAGTCGCCGGCATCAAGGGTGCCACCGTGCACATCAAGGGCGAGTACGCCTTCGGCTGGCTGCGTACCGAGATCGGCGTGCACCGCCTGGTGCGCAAGAGCCCGTTCGACTCCGGCGCCCGTCGCCACACCTCGTTCTCGGCGGTGTTCGTGTCCCCCGAGATCGACGACAAAGTGGAAATCGAGATCAACCCGTCGGACCTGCGTATCGACACCTACCGCTCCTCGGGCGCCGGTGGTCAGCACGTAAACACCACCGACTCGGCCGTGCGTATCACCCACGTACCGAGCAACACCGTGGTCAGCTGCCAGAACGAACGTTCCCAGCACGCCAACAAGGACACCGCCATGAAAATGCTGCGGGCCAAGTTGTACGAGCTGGAAATGCAGAAGCGCAGTGCCGCTTCCCAGGCGCTGGAAGACAGCAAGTCGGACATCGGCTGGGGTCACCAGATCCGTTCGTACGTGCTCGACGCCTCGCGGATCAAGGACCTGCGCACCAACATCGAGCGCAGCGACTGCGACAAGGTGCTCGACGGCGATATCGACGAATACCTGGAAGCCAGCCTCAAGCAGGGGCTGTAACCGCGACAAAGATGCCGCGGGCAGTCTGCTCCTGCGTAGGAGTGGGCTTGCCCCGCGATCCCGGCCCCGGCCTGGGACAATGAACCCGTGATGGAAAATGTGACGACATGAGCGACCTCAAACTCGATCCGCAAGACCTGCAACAGGAAGAAAACACCCTGATCGCGCTGCGCAAGGAAAAGCTTGCAGCCGAGCGTGCCAAGGGCAATGCCTTCCCCAACGACTTCCGCCGTGACAGCTACTGCAACGACCTGCAGAAACAGTATGTCGACAAGACCAAGGAAGAGCTGGAAGCTGCAGCGATTCCGGTCAAGGTTGCCGGGCGCATCATGCTCAACCGTGGCTCGTTCATGGTGATCCAGGACATGACCGGGCGCATCCAGGTCTACGTCAATCGCAAGACCCTGCCGGAAGAAACCCTGGCCGCGGTCAAGACCTGGGACCTGGGCGACATCATCGCCGCCGAAGGTACCCTGGCGCGTTCCGGCAAGGGCGACCTGTACGTCGAGATGACCAACGTGCGCCTGCTGACCAAGTCGCTGCGCCCGCTGCCCGACAAGCACCACGGCCTGACCGACACCGAGCAGCGCTACCGCCAGCGCTACGTCGACCTGATGGTCAACGAAGAAGTGCGCGACACCTTCCGCGTGCGCTCGCAGGTCATCAACCATATCCGCAACTTCCTGATCAAGCGTGACTTCCTGGAAGTGGAAACGCCGATGCTGCAGACCATCCCCGGTGGTGCCGCAGCCAAGCCGTTCGAGACTCACCACAACGCCCTGGACATGGCCATGTTCCTGCGTATCGCGCCGGAGCTGTACCTCAAGCGTCTGGTGGTCGGTGGCTTTGAGAAAGTCTTCGAGATCAACCGCAACTTCCGTAACGAAGGCGTTTCGACCCGGCACAACCCCGAGTTCACCATGCTCGAGTTCTACCAGGCCTACGCCGACTACGAAGACAACATGGACCTGACCGAGGAGCTGTTCCGCGAACTGGCTCAGTTGGTCCTGGGCAGCACCGACGTGCCGTACGGCGACAAGGTGTTCCACTTCGGCGAGCCGTTCGTGCGCCTGTCGGTGTTCGACTCGATTCTCAAGTACAACCCCGAACTGACCGCTGACGATCTCAACGACATCGACAAGGCCCGCGAAATCGCCAAGAAAGCCGGTGCCAAGGTCCTCGGCTTCGAAGGCCTGGGCAAGCTGCAGGTGATGATTTTCGAAGAGTTGGTCGAGCACAAGCTGGAGCAGCCGCACTTCATCACCCAGTACCCGTTCGAAGTTTCGCCGCTGGCCCGTCGCAACGACGAGAACCCGAACGTCACCGACCGCTTCGAGCTGTTCATCGGTGGCCGCGAAATCGCCAACGCCTACTCCGAGCTCAATGACGCGGAAGACCAGGCCGAGCGTTTCATGGCCCAGGTGGCTGACAAGGACGCCGGCGACGACGAAGCCATGCACTACGACGCCGACTTCGTCCGTGCCCTGGAATACGGCATGCCGCCAACCGCCGGTGAAGGTATCGGTATCGACCGCCTGGTGATGCTGCTGACCAACTCGCCGTCGATCCGCGACGTGATCCTGTTCCCGCACATGCGTCCTCAGGCCTGAGCGTTCTGAACAAGCCGCCTCACGAGGCGGCTTTTTCATGCCTGTAGAAAACGCAGCCATCGGATCCAATTCATGGGGAGAGAACCAGCAGTGACTCCTGCAATGGCTCAACAAGGTGCGGCCGACGTTGCCACGGCGGTCGCCGAAAGCGTGCAGTACCAAGGGCGCAAGGCCAGTCGCCTGGGCAGTGAACAGCGTCGCCAGGACATCCTCGACGCGGCCATGCGGATTGTCGTGCGCGATGGTGTGCGAGGGGTGCGCCACCGTGCGGTGGCAGCCGAGGCGGGCGTGCCGTTGTCGGCCACCACCTATTATTTCAAGGACATCGAAGACCTGCTCACCGACACCTTCGCCCAGTACGTGGAGCGCAGTGCGGCGTACATGGCCAAGCTATGGGAAAACACCGAGGTGGTGCTGCGTCAGCTCTTGTCCCAGGGGGACGGTAGCCCGCAGTGGCGGGCACGGCTGGCCGATGAGGTGGCGAAGATGACCGCCGATTATGTGCAGCGCCAGTTGCACAACCGGCGCGACTTCCTCATGGCAGAGCAGGCGTTTCGCCAAGAGGCCCTGTTGTGCCCGCGCCTGGCCGAACTGGTCAAGCTGCACGAGCAGATTCTGTTGCGTGGCACCTGCCAACTGCTTCAGGTCGGGGGCTCGCGCCAGCCACAACAGGATGCGCTGGTGTTGACGGCGATTATCGAGCAGATGGAATATCAGGGCCTGCTCGACGGCTCACGCGCCGATGCGCAAGCGCAGATGCTCGCTATCCTTACCCGGTACCTGCATCTGGTACTGGCCGCCGTGTGAGCCGCGACCCTATTTCAAGGAGAACCCGATGAAAGCCAGAAGTCTGCTGTTGGCGCTGTCGTTCCTGCTGCTTGGCGGTTGTCTGGTGACCTTCAACGAGCCGATGCCGGCCAATGAAGCGGCGCCCAAGGTTTTGCTCGGCAAATGGTCGAGCAAGGACGCCTGGGGCGAACCCCTGACCCTGCAGATCAGCCGTAGCGGTGGCAATGCTTATAAAGCAGTGGCCATCGGCAAGGATAAAAAACGCGATGAATACGCCTTTACCGTCTCCAGGCACGGCAACCGCTGGTACCTCTCGGCAGGCGTTCCCAAGCGTCTGGGCGGCAACTTCCTGATCGGCGGGTTCGAGGTCATCGACGGCAAGGAACTGGTGCTCTACAACCTCGATGTCGAACAGGTCAACCAGGCCGTAGAGAAGAAAGAACTCAGCGGCCGCACCTACGAGGTGCCCGAGGACAACGGCGAGGGCGTGCTGATCGACAGCCCGGCCGAGCGTGTCCTGGCTTATCTGGACGACCCGGCCAACTCCGACCTGTTTATCGAAGTGGCGCGGTTCCAGCGGGCCGGCAAGTAATCAAGATCATTCAAGGAGAGTAGGGTGGACGAGTACCAGCAGACGATACGTGCCCTGTCTGACCGCATTGTCCTGGCACAAACCCCGATTCGCGTACTCGATGCGGTGAAGTGGGACGACAATATCCGCCAGGGCTTTCTCAAGGCCAAGGGCAAGGAGATGCCGGCAGTGGACCGTGCCTATTACCAGGGGCGGCCACTCTCGTTCGATTCCAGTGCGGTCAAGCTCGAGTTCCAGAACATCGAACGCGATATCACCCGCCAACTGGGGCAGTTCAATCCGGTCGGGCAGATCATGCGGCGCATGTGCAAGGAGTACCGCATGGTGGTGCGTATGCTCGAAGCGCGCGGCACCGAGGATTTCGGCCTGATTTCCCAGGAGTTGTACGGGGCGGCGTCCGATGCCTTCCATGCCGGTGATCCGACCCTGGCTGACCTGGGCCTGATGCTCTCGGATTATCTGAACAACATCGACGGCCGTGGCGACCTGAAGGACGAACCCAAGGACCTTACTGCCAAGCAGGCCGTGGAGATGCTTCAGGGGCGCCTGAACAAGGTGTTCAACGAGGCCGAGGACACCATCCGGGTGTTCGAGTCCGACGGTATCGTCGCCGATGCCGCCGCAGGCGCCGACTACATCAAGATCCGCGCCGATGCCATGTTCAACAGCCGTGACGTGCGCGCCCTCGAAGTCCATGAGGGGCTAGTGCATGTGGGCACCACCCTCAACGGCCTGAACCAGCCGATCTGCACCTTCCTGGCCAAGGGCCCGCCCTCGTCGACCGTGACCCAGGAGGGCCTGGCGATTCTCATGGAGGTCATTGCCTTTGCCTCCTACCCGAGTCGCTTGCGCAAGCTGACCAACCGCACCCGGGCCATCCACATGGTCGAGGAGGGCGCCGACTTCATGCAGGTCTACGAGTTCTTCCGCGCCCAGGGCTTCGGCATGCCCGAGAGTTATGGCAACGCCAGCCGGGTGTTCCGTGGTTCGGTACCCAATGGCTTGCCATTTACCAAGGACTTGTCCTACCTCAAGGGCTTCATCATGGTTTACAACTATATTCAGTTGGCCGTGCGCAAGGGCAAGCTCGAACAGATCCCCTTGCTGTTCTGCGGCAAGACCACCCTTGAGGACATGCGCACCTTGCGCCAACTGGTCGATGAAGGCCTGGTGGAACCACCCAAATACCTGCCGGAGCAGTTTCGCGACCTCAACGCACTGTCGGCCTGGATGTGTTTCTCCAACTTCCTCAACCACCTGAGCCTGGACCGGATTGAAGCCGACTACTCGAACATTCTCTGAAGCATGGCGCAGGCCCTTGGGCATGCTGCTGGTGATGCTGAGTCTGGGCGGCTGCAGTTCGCTGCTGTTCTATCCGGAGCCGGGCCAGCCGTTCACACCTGAGAAAGCCAAGCTTGAATACCGCGACGTCACCCTGACGGCGGCCGATGGCACGCGCCTGCACGGCTGGTGGTTGCCTGCCAAGCCGGGCGTGGAAGTGAAGGGCACAGTGCTGCATTTGCATGGCAACGGCGGCAACCTGGCCTGGCACTTGGGCGGCAGTTGGTGGTTGCCCAAGCAGGGCTATCAGGTACTGATGGTGGACTACCGCGGTTATGGCCTGTCCCAGGGCGAACCGGCGTTGCCCGAGGTCTACCAGGACATTGCCGCCGCGCTGGACTGGCTGGACAAAGCCCCCGAAGTGCAAGGCAAGCCCCAGGTGCTGCTCGGGCAAAGCCTGGGCGGCGCCATGGCCATTCATTACCTGGCCCAGCATCCTCAGCAGGCCCGTCGCTTCAAGGCTATGGTCTTCGACGGCGTACCGGCCAGTTACCGTCAGGTCGGGCGCTTTGCACTGAGCACCTCGTGGTTGACCTGGCCATTGCAGGTGCCGCTGTCATGGTTGGTGCCGGATGGCGACAGCGCGATTCGTTCGATTGCCCGGATCAAGACACCGCCCAAACTGTTCTTCCACAGCATCGACGACCCTATTGTTCCACTGGTCAACGGCATCCAGTTGTATCAGGCTGCGCCACCACCACGGGTGCTGCAGTTGACTCGAGGCGGTCATGTACAGACCTTTTCCGACCGCACCTGGCGCCAGGTGATGGTGCGGTTTCTCGACGACCCCGAACACTTCAATGGATTGCGGCGCCTGGCCGAGGTCCCCAATTACCCTGACGAGACGTCACAATGAGTGAAGAACGTAACGCGATTCCCCTGATCATTACTGGTGTATGCAGCATCATCGGTACTGTCTGCGCCTTGTGGTATTACGGGTACCTGCACTTTGCCAAGCCTGAGGATGCACTGCTATTGAGTGACTTCACCATGCTCAAGACCGTGCCAGGGGAGGACTACAAGATCTCGCTCAAGCCGGCCAACCAGGTCGCGCAGTGTGTGGATGGCGTGTTGGTATTGTTTGATATGTCGCAGAAAGGCCTGACGGGTGTGCTGGTAGACAGCAAGAAGCAGGCGGTGCGGTGCATGGGGCAGGAAACACCGCAACAACAACAGTAGGAGCGGGCTTGTCCCGCGATGCGTTGTTTATGACACACCGCCATCGCGGGAAAGCTCACCCCACTGCGCCGTCAATGCGCCTGGCTTACCGAACGTGGTGCCACCGGCTGGTTGTCATTGGAAATCGTCACTTCCACCCGACGATTCTGCGCCCGGCCCGAGTTGCTCGCGTTGTCGGCCACCGGGAACTCCTTGCCATAACCCTGGGACACGATGCGCGCCGGATCGACGCCGGCGCGGACCAGTGCGGTGCGCACAGCGGCAGCGCGGCGTTCGGATAGCGACTGGTTATAGCTGGCGCTGCCCTTGCTGTCGGTATAGCCCTCGACAATTACTTTGCGGTCGGGGTTCTCCTGAAGGAACTGAGCAAGTTTGGTGACGTTGGGCAAGGCACTGCTCTTGAGGTTTGCCTTGTCGAAGTCGAACAGTACGTCGCCAAAGGTCACCAGGGTACCCCGGTCAGTCTGCTTGGCGTTGAGGCTGTCCTGCAGCTTTTTGATCTGCGCATCGCGGGCATCGAGTCTTGCCTGAGCGCGCTTGTCGGAGGCGTCGTTGAGGTTGGCCTCGGCCGTGCGCAGGGCAATGGTCTGCTTCGCCACCTCGATACGCTGGTTGGTCAGGTAGGCGAGCTGATCGACCTTCTTCTCGTCCTCCTTGTCCATGTAGGCCTTGTCGGCCTGGTTCAGCGAGTCCTGGGCCTCTTTGGTTTCCAGGGCGGCGACTTTGCTCGACTGCGGGTTGCTCTGCAGGGTCGAGAAGTTGGTCCGGGCCGATTCCAGGTTGGCGTTCGGCTGCGTGGAGCAGGCGGCCAGGCCAACGCTAATGGCCAGAAGGGCGGGGATAAAGATGTGTTTACGCATAGTGTTCGTCCTTTGATCGATTAGCAGATGCACGGGTCGACAGCGCAGCCTCACTGGGTGCTGCGCATACCTTCCTCACGCAAGTCCTGAACGCCCTCGTGGGCATCTTTCACAGCCTTCTCGGCCTTGGCGGCCTGGGCCTTGCGCTCGGCGACACGGGCGTCCCACTCGGCCTGCTCGGCGAGCGTCTTGGCGTCGTCGTACTTTTTGTCGTGCATGGCGATTTCGGCTTGCTTGAGCTTGTCCTGAGCGGCTTTCATTTCCACGGCGGCAAACTCGGTACCGCCGGAGCTCACCGCAGAATTGACCGCCGATTGGGTCACGGCGAACTGCTCAGTAGGCGGGTTGCCGGCACAACCGGCCAGGACCAGGCTGCTGCCCAGTGCCAGCGCGGCCAGTTTGAGCCCGCGCAAAGGGGAGGATGAGGTGTTAGCGGTGCGGGTCTTCATAGTGGTCAACTCCATTGGATCACTCCTGATGAACAACGAATTCCGTAACATTCCATTGGCGCGACCCGCCGGTCTCGAGACAGCCATCAACCCGAGTCCTGGAGGGTTTTGCCATGATGGTTACTGGGTGTGACCGAGGCGTTTTTTCAATAGTTCAGAAAAAATTCCCGCACGATCGCGGTTTTTACTGACTGATCGGTCAGCCGGTTTTTCTCGGAACTTTGCAGGCAGGCAGCGGTACGCGGGCGCCTGCGCGGCGCCCGATACCAGCAAGCAGGCGGGGGAAATCAGTGGGTTGATTCGTCCTTGCGGCTGCTCATGTCGTGTAGATAACGGCGTGACAGAGCGAGAAAACGCGGCGTTGGGCCGATGTCTTCATACAGTGGGTCGCCTTCTTCATCGGTGGCGATCACCTGGTGACCCTGCACGTACGGAAAGCTCGCTTCCAGTTCTTCAAGGGCTGCGCCCAGCAGTTCGCCCAGCAGCTCTTCAGGGCGGCGCTTGGGGTACATCTCGGTGAGGGCGGCCAGGCGTGCCGCGGACTCCACATCCAGATGCAGGACGTGACCGGTGGGGCTCAGGCGGCCTTTGGCGTTCTGTTCCCAGTGCTGGGCAAGCTCGCGGATTTTCATGATCACCTCATCAACGCTATGTACCTGATTTGAGCGTAGCTACTGTGCAGGCTTTGGTCTGCCTTGAAAGCACGACCGGTAGTGGGGCACTCTGAACCTAGAGCGGTTTTCCAGGAATGCCGGAGACAAGGCTGATGACTGATATCGATGTGCGCTTGCGTGAAGATGTTCATTTGTTGGGTGAGTTGTTGGGGGACACCGTGCGCGAGCAGTACGGTGAAGCGTTCCTGCAAAAGATCGAGGACATTCGCCGCAGTGCCAAGGCTGACCGCAGTGGTAGCGCCGAGCAGTTGAGCTCGACGCTCGATGACTTGGCTGAAGACGAACTGCTGCCGGTGGCACGCGCCTTCAACCAGTTTCTCAACCTGGCCAATATCGCTGAGCAATACCAGTTGATACGCCGCCGCGATGCCGGCCAGGCCGAGCCCTTCGAGGACCGGGTGCTGCCCGAACTGCTGGCGCGGCTCAAGGCCGAGGGGCACAGCGACGATGCCCTGGCGCGTCAGTTGGGCAAATTGAACATCGAGCTGGTACTGACTGCGCACCCTACCGAAGTGGCACGCCGTACGCTGATCCAGAAGTACGATGCCATCGCCGCTCAATTGGCTGCCCAGGACCACCGCGACCTGATTCCGGCCGAGCGCGAACAGATCCGCGAACGCCTGCAACGGCTGATCGCCGAAGCCTGGCACACTGAAGAAATCCGCCGTACCCGACCGACGCCGGTGGACGAAGCCAAATGGGGCTTCGCGGTGATCGAGCATTCGCTCTGGCAAGCCATTCCTCATCACCTGCGCAAGGTCGACAAGGCCCTGCATACCGCCACCGGGCTGCACTTGCCACTGGAGGCCGCACCGATTCGCTTCGCTTCCTGGATGGGCGGTGATCGCGACGGCAACCCCAATGTCACCGCACCTGTCACCCGAGAGGTGCTGCTGCTGGCGCGCTGGATGGCCGCCGACCTGTTCCTGCGCGACATCGACGCCCTGGCCGCCGAGCTGTCCATGCAGCAGGCCAGCGAGGCGCTGCGGGCCAGGGTAGGCGAGTGTGCCGAACCGTACCGGGTGCTGCTCAAGCTATTGCGTGATCGGTTGCGCGAAACCCGGGCCTGGGCACACAGTGCCCTGAAAGCGCCACAAGCACCGTCTGCCCAGGTGCTGCACGACAACCACGACCTGTTCGAGCCCCTGCACCTGTGTTTCGAGTCGCTGCATGCCTGTGGCATGGGGGTGATCGCCAACGGGCCGCTGCTCGACTGCTTGCGCCGGGCGGTGACCTTTGGCCTGTTCCTGGTGCGCCTGGACGTGCGCCAGGATGCAGCGCGCCACACCGCCGCGCTGAGCGAAATCACCGACTACCTCGGGCTGGGCCGCTATGGCGACTGGGACGAGGAGGCGCGCATTGCCTTTCTCCAGCAGGAACTCAACAGCCGCCGCCCACTGCTGCCCAGCTACTTCAAACCCCAGGCCGACACCGCCGAAGTGCTAGCCACCTGCCGCGAGATCGCAGCGGCGCCAGCGGCGTCGTTGGGCTCGTATGTCATCTCCATGGCGGGTGCCGCCTCCGATGTGCTGGCAGTGCAATTGCTGCTCAAGGAAGCCGGCGTGCTGCGCCCCATGCGCGTGGTACCGCTGTTCGAGACCCTGGCTGACCTGGACAACGCCGGCCCGGTAATGGAGCGCCTGCTTGGCCTGCCAGGTTATCGCAGTGCGTTGCATGGCCCGCAGGAAGTGATGATCGGCTACTCCGATTCGGCCAAGGATGCGGGTACTACGGCCGCTGCCTGGGCCCAGTACCGCGCCCAGGAGACGCTGGTGCGCATCTGTCGCGAGCAACAGGTCGAGTTGCTGCTGTTCCACGGCCGTGGCGGTACCGTCGGACGAGGCGGCGGCCCGGCCCATGCGGCGATCCTGTCGCAACCACCAGGCTCGGTGGCCGGACGCTTCCGCACCACGGAACAGGGTGAAATGATCCGCTTCAAGTTCGGCTTGCCGGACATTGCCGAGCAGAACCTCAACCTGTACCTGGCTGCCGTGCTCGAGGCGACCTTGTTGCCGCCGCCACCGCCACAACCGGCCTGGCGCGAGCTGATGGACCAACTGGCCGCCGACGGAGTCAAGGCCTACCGTGGCGTGGTCCGCGACAACCCCGAGTTCGTCGAGTACTTTCGCCAGTCCACCCCGGAGCAAGAGCTGGGCCGCCTGCCGCTGGGCAGTCGCCCGGCCAAGCGACGTGCCGGGGGCATCGAAAGCCTGCGGGCAATCCCGTGGATTTTCGGCTGGACCCAGACCCGCCTGATGCTGCCGGCCTGGCTAGGCTGGGAGGCGGCACTGAGCAACGCCCTGGCACGGGGCCAGGGCGAGCTGCTGGCGCAAATGCGTGAGCAGTGGCCGTTCTTCCGCACGCGCATCGACATGCTGGAAATGGTCCTGGCCAAGGCCGATGCCGACATTGCCCGCTCCTACGACGAACGTCTGGTGCAACCACAACTGCGACCTTTAGGTGCACATTTGCGCGACCTATTGTCGCAGGCGTGCCAGGTGGTGCTGGGCCTGACCGGGCAGCCGGTGCTACTGGCGCACAGCCCCGAGACCCTGGAATTCATCCGTTTGCGCAACACCTACCTGGACCCGCTACATCTATTGCAGGCGGAGTTGCTGGCCCGCTCCCGAGTGCGCGAAGCCGCTCTGGATAGCCCGCTGGAACAGGCCTTGCTGGTCACGGTGGCCGGTATCGCAGCGGGTTTGCGCAATACCGGTTGAAGAGGGCCGCAAGGTCGCCGATGGGTGATAGAAGGAGGGGAGATTGCTTGCAAAGCAATAGGTTGCGCTCGGCGCAACCTGTGCTTTGTGCGGCCGATGTGTGTGGTTTTTTCCGACTTTCGACCGCTTGTGTGGCTTGAAGGCGCTGTGTATCTTGAGCAGCCTTCTGACCGATTTGTGGTCATGACCCAATTCCGGACTTGGCCCTCTGCGCCGACTCCATTGATTTGCTTACAAAAATGAGGAGCACAATATGCGCGTGATTCTGCTGGGAGCTCCCGGGGCCGGTAAAGGTACTCAGGCAAAGTTCATCACCGAAAAATTCGGCATTCCACAAATCTCCACTGGCGACATGCTGCGCGCCGCTGTCAAGGCCGGCACCCCGCTGGGCCTGGAAGCCAAGGCGATCATGGACGCTGGCAAGCTGGTTTCCGACGAGCTGATCATCAACCTGGTCAAGGACCGCATCGCCCAGCCTGACTGCGCGAACGGCTTCCTGTTCGACGGTTTCCCACGCACCATTCCTCAGGCTGAAGCCCTGGTGACTGCCGGTGTGCAGCTGGATGCCGTGGTTGAAATCGCCGTTGAAGACGAAGAAATCGTTCAGCGTATTGCCGGTCGCCGCGTTCACGAAGGTTCGGGCCGCGTCTACCACGTGGTCTACAACCCGCCGAAGGTTGAAGGCCAGGACGACGAAACCGGCGAGCCGCTGGTACAGCGTAAAGACGACACCGAAGAAACCGTGCGTCATCGCCTGTCGGTCTATCACGACCAGACCAAGCCACTGGTAGACTTCTACCAGAAGCTGTCGGCTGCCAATGGCGGCAAGCCTAAGTACGCGCATATCGAAGGCGTGGGCTCGGTTGATGCCATCACTACCAAGGTGCTGGCAGCCCTGAGCTGATTGCGACCCGATAGTGCAGACAACGGCCCGCTTGCGGGCCGTTGTTGTTTATAATGCCGCTCTTTTTTCTTACGCCTGGATACACCGATGACCACCTTGTTGGCCCTGGATACCGCCACTGAAGCCTGCTCTGTCGCCTTGCTGCATGACGGCAAGGTTTCCAGCCACTACGAGGTGATCCCGCGCCTGCACGCGCAAAAGCTGCTGCCGATGATCCAGCAACTGCTGGCAGATGCCGGCACTACGCTGGCTGCGGTCGATGCCATTGCCTTTGGCCGTGGGCCAGGCGCCTTTACCGGTGTGCGTATCGCCATTGGCGTGGTCCAGGGCCTGGCCTTTGCGCTCGAGCGTCCGGTGTTGCCGGTGTCCAACCTGGCCGTGTTGGCCCAGCGGGCCCTGCGCGAGCAAGGTGTGCATCAGGTGGCCGCTGCCATTGATGCGCGAATGGATGAGGTGTACTGGGGCTGCTATCAGGATGTTGGCGGTGAAATGCGCCTGGTGGGCAGCGAAGCGGTACTGCCTCCGGAGCAAGCCGTTTTGCCAGCTGACGCCAAAGGCGACTGGTTCGGTGCCGGCACCGGCTGGGGTTACGCCGAACGTATCCCGGTGGCGCTGAGCGGCCAGGATGCAAGCCTCCTGCCCCATGCCCAGGACCTGCTGGCCCTGGCCACCTTCGCCTGGCAGCGTGGCGAAGCCATCCCCGCCGACCAAGCGCAGCCTGTGTACCTGCGCGACAACGTAGCTACGCCCAAGGCACGTTGAGTGCATCTCGTCGGTTATTCCCAGGGTAAATAAAACCTTTTGCCTAGACTGTGGTCCAGTTATCAGTCGGGCATTAGCGAAGGATCTCTGATGCTGCTAAATTGCCATCAATGGTCCTGAGTAGATCGCCATGCGTATCGACGGTTTTTCCTCGCAGTCCTATCCAATCAAGCGTACCGCGCGCAAAGCGCCGGCTCGCAGCGATGACGTGGACGAGGATCTGCCCGGCGAGTACGAGGTACAACCCCAGGCCAGTACTGGCCAGGCGCGCACCGGTGGATTGCCGGCCCGCCCGCAGGACATGATCTTCCCCCGTGCCTGCAACAAGCGCACAGCCCAGGCCCTGACCAGCTACCTGACGACTGCAGGCTTCGTGGATTGGGAGATGGAAGTGCTGGGGCTGGACCTGTACATTTGATGGATGAGTCTGTCCACGCTTCCCTATTTTCTCGGTTGCCCGTCCTGGAGTGAAAACGCCTGGCGCGAGTACCTGTATCCCGCTGACGCTAAAAGCGGCGATTTTCTAAGCCTCTACAGCCAGGTGTTCAACGCCGTAGAAGGCAACACTACCTTTTATGCCCGTCCGGCCCCGGCGACCCTCGAGCGTTGGGCTCAAATAATGCCCGCGCACTTTCGCTTCACCGCCAAGTTTCCCGGCGATATCAGCCATGGCGGCGACCTGCACGGGCAATTGGCTGCGGCGCAGGCCTTCATCGAGCTGCTCAAGCCCCTGGGGGCACGGGTTGCCCCCTATTGGCTGCAACTGCCGGCGACCTTCGGGCCGGCGCGCCTGGGCGAACTGGTGACGTTTCTCGATGAAATCACCGTGCCCATCGCCGTCGAGGTGCGCAACCAGGCGTTTTTTGCCAAGGGCAATGAGGAGCGGTTGCTCAACCGGCTGCTGCTTGACCGTGGTGTGGAGCGTATCTGCCTGGACCCACGGGCACTGTTCAGTTGCACATCCCGTGATCCGGGTGTGCTCCATGCCCAGTCGAAAAAGCCCCGTGTGCCTCCGCGTCCCACCGCCTTCAGCCAACACCCTCAGGTGCGCTTCATCGGCCACCCGGAACTGGCGGCCAATGAATCCTTTCTACTGCCTTGGCTGGACAAGGTTGCTGCCTGGATCGAGGAAGGGCGCAGCCCCTATGTTTTCCTGCATACTGCTGACAACCGCCTGGCCGCAGCGCTGGCGCAGCGTTTTCATCGCGGTTTGATGGAGCGCCTGCCGGGGCTTGCGGCCTTGCCTGAACTGGACAGGACGCCTGAGGCCGAACAACTCGGCTTGCTTTGAACACGTCCTGCCGCCTGCCCGGGAGCCGTGATCATGGATGTACAAACCCTGCGTGCCGAAGCCTTCAAAGCCCTGCATGAGCGTGACACCGCCTTCGTCATCCCCAACCCCTGGGATGCCGGCTCCGCCAAGCTGCTGGCGAGCCTGGGCTTCGAGGCGCTGGCGACCACCAGTGCAGGCCTGGCGTTCTCGTTGGGGCGGCCGGATGCCGAAGGGGCGATGAACCTGGGTGAAACCCTGGACAATGCGCGCGCCATTGTCGATGCCACCGCCTTGCCGGTGGCCGCTGACCTTGAGAACGGCTTCAGTGATGACCCCAAAGGTTGCGCCGAGACGATTCTTCAAGCGGCACAGGCCGGCCTGGTGGGGGGCTCTATCGAGGATGCCAGCGGCAATCCCGATGAGCCCATCTACAGCTTCCATCATGCAGTGGAGCGAGTTGAAGCCGCCGTGGCCGCGGCCCGCAGCCTGGACTTCCCTTTCATGCTCTGTGCCCGCGCCGAGAACCTGCTGCACGGGCGCCTGGACCTGGACGACACTATCGCCCGCCTGCAGGCCTTCGCCGAAGCTGGGGCCGACGTGCTCTATGCCCCGGGCCTGCGCACGGCCGAAGAAATTCGAGCGGTGGTCCAGGCGGTGGCGCCCAGGCCTGTGAACGTGCTGATGGGGCTCAGCGGCGTGCAGTTGAGCGTCAACCAATTGCAGGACCTGGGCGTGCGGCGCATCAGTGTCGGTTCTTCCATGGCGCGGGCCGCCTACGGGGCGTTCTACCGCGCAGCGCAAGAGATCCAGGATCAGGGCAGCTTCACCTTTGGCGAGCAGGCGCTGCCGTTTGACCAGTTGAACCAGTTGTTCAGGCGCTGACCTGCCGTGGGCAAGGGCCTGCTGCTGTGTCTGTTGCTGGTGGCGGCAGGTGTAGTTGCCTGGTACCAGGGTGTGCGTGTGCCGGACGCCTGGAACCCGTGGGCGGTGCTCGACGTACGCCAACCCCCCAATCTGCTGACGGCGTACAAGCTTGGGCGTTTGCAGGATGACCCACAACGCTGCGCGCAAGCGTTGGCCACTTCGGGTCTACGTTATCGCCAGCAGGCCGACAGCCCGGCGCAGGCGCCCTGTCCGCTGGAAAATGTGCTGCGTGTGGAAGGCAGTGCGGTGCGCCTGAGTAGCAGTTTTCTGGCCAGTTGCCCGCTGGCGGTGGCCTATGCACTGTTCGAGCACCATGCCTTGCAGCCGGCGGCACAGCGCGCGTTCGCCCAGCCGGTGGTGCAGGTCGATCACCTGGGCAGCTTTGCCTGTCGCAACGTCTACAACCGCAAGGACGGTCGGCTCAGCCAGCACGCGACGGCCAATGCCCTAGATATCGCCGGGTTTCGGCTGGCGGATGGGCAGCGCATCACACTGTTGAAGGACTGGGGCGGCGAGGGCGCCAAGGCGCAGTTTTTACGTGAGGTGCATGCGCGGGCTTGCGACAGCTTCAATACGGTGTTGGGGCCGGACTATAACGCCGCCCACCATAACCACTTCCATCTGGACATGGGCTTCTGGCAGGTGTGCCGCTGACTCAGGCGGCGATGCGCACGTTGTTCAGCACTACGGGGCGCGCCCAGCGGTTGTCGAAGTCCAGGGCTGATTGCTGGGCCGCCAGGGTCGGTTCGTCAAAGGGCTCGGGGGCCTTGTCCAGCAGGTCCAGCTCGAACTCGGCGATCGGCAAGTACAGCGGCTTTGGCGTGGGGCCTGGGCTCGGTTCTGCAATCGGATGCCCCTGGCTCATGACCACCGGGCGCACCCAGGTGTTGCTGATATCCAGTTGGCGCTGCTGCTCGATCAGTTCGGCATCGCTATAGGGTGGGGCGAGCTTTTCCAGCAGTTCCGGCTCGAATTCGGCAATCGGCAGGAACAGAGGCTCGGGCGGAGCGATTTCGGTGTCCAGCACGTTGCACAGGCGCTGGCTGTGAATGTGTGCCAGTACCTGGCTACCACCCAGTGGCTCGCCTGTTGCCTTGTCGTACTGTTCGAGGGTGAGGTTGCCGGTTTTGCCGTCTTCACCCTGTTGCTCGGCCAGGGCACGGGCGAAGAAGTCCTGCCACAGGTGGCTGACGCCACCCAATGCCTGGGTGTTATGCCGCCCGTAGTTGCCGACGGGCGATAAATAACCTGAGCTGAGCTGAAGAATATCGGTCATGGCAGTCGCAGGCGCTGAAGGTCTGGCAAAATAGCGAATACTTCGTATATCGGCCGTGGCCGACGATCATTTAATTTTTTTGAGTACAGGATGTGATGGTGGAGCTACTGGCGGACGGCGGCATCCGGGTCGAGGCACTGACGGCCGACTATCAGGCCCAGGCCAATGAGTGGGCGCAGCGCCTGGAGCTGCCGCTGGCGGACGATAACGCAGGCTTTGCCGTGCAGGTTGGTGCCAGCGGGCTGCAGATCCAGCAGTTGGGCCCACAGGCGCCGGGCCCGGTGCGGGTCGACTTCGTCGAAGGCGCGGCGGCGCACCGGCGGGTGTTCGGCGGCGGCAGCGGGCAGATGATCGCCAAGGCGGTGGGCATTGCCCAGGGCATTCGCCCGCAAGTGCTCGACTGCACGGCGGGGCTGGGCAAGGATGCGTTCGTGCTGGCCAGCCTGGGTTGCCGGATGACCCTGATCGAGCGCCAGCCGCTGGTTGCCGCGCTGCTGCAGGATGGCCTGGCCCGGGCGGCCAGCGATGCCGAAGTCGGCCCGATTGTCGCGCGGATGCAGCTGCTTGTCGGCAATGCCATCGAGCACCTGCGCAACTGGCAGGGCGAGCCGCCGCAGGTGATCTACCTCGACCCGATGTTTCCCCATCGCGACAAGAGCGCCCTGGTGAAAAAGGAAATGCGCGTATTCCGCCCGCTGGTCGGTGACGACCTGGATGCACCGGCCCTGCTCGAAGCGGCGCTGGCCCTGGCCAGCCACCGGGTGGTGGTCAAGCGCCCGCGCAAGGCGCCGATCATCGAAGGGCCCAAGCCAAGCCACAGCCTGGAAGGCAAGTCCAGCCGCTATGACATCTACCCGAAAAAGGCCCTCAAGGCCTGATCAGGGCCGATAGGCGTTCAGGAACATCCTCACCACTTCTTCGACATGGGCCTGCGTGGCCTCGGCGTCCAGGGCCGGGGCGTAGCCGAGCAGCAGGCGATAGTTCGGCGCGCCCTTGAGCAGGCAGAAGAAGTGTTCTGCTGCTTTGTCCGGATGCTCGATGCGCAGCAGTCCGCGCTGATCGACGCGTCGCAGCAAGGCTTCCATCTCCCGCAACACCCGCAATGGGCCGGCCTCAAAGAAAATCTGGCTGAGCTTGGGGTCCTGAGTGCCCAGGGTCATGATCAGGCGTGTCAGTTGCACTGACTGCTCACTGCTGATCAGCGCCTGGAAGCCGCAGCCGATATTGAGCAATACCTGCTCCAGCGGCGCACCGTCAGGCAGCTCGAAGATCAACTCCGGCAATTGTGCCGTGCAGGTTGCCGAGATGGCTGCGGTAAACAGCGTCTCCTTGTCGGTGAAGTGGCTGTAGACCGTGAGTTTTGAAACACCTGCCGCTGTCGCGACCGCATCCATGCTGGTGCTGGCATAGCCAAGGGTCAGAAACAGCTGCTTGGCCGCCTCGAGTATGGCCTGGCGCTTGACCAGGTCTTTGGGCCGGCCGGGGCCGACGGGAGCGGTGAGATCGTTGGGCATGAGTACGTGTACAGGTTCCGGTTGGTGCACATGGTACATCGCCGACCTGTCCGTGGCTGGCAGATATCGTCATAAAGGAATCGCGTTAATACGATTTTTCTCTTGGGCCGCGGCTTCCCGGCTGTGGTTCCCTGATTTAATATACCCGCCAGTATAAATATTCAAAGCGTCACTCGCGAAAGGTCATTCATCATGTTGCGCCATGCCTTGCCCCTCGCTCTGCCCATCGGCCTTGCCATGCTGCTCTCTGCCTGCGGGCAGGAGGGTGCACCGCAGACTTCCCTGCGTCCTGCCATGGTCGTGCAGCCGCAACCGGCCAGCGCCGCTGCCGACAGCTACCCGGGCGAGGTGCGTGCGCGCTTTGAGCCGGAGCTGGCGTTCCGCATCGGGGGCAAGGTCAGCAAGCGCCTGGTCGAAGAGGGGCAGCGGGTCAAGGCCGAGCAGCCGCTGGCACAGCTCGACCCGCAGGATGTACGCCTGCAACTGGAGGCCAGTCGCGCCCAACTGGCCGCCGCTGAAGCCAACCTGACCTTGGTCAAGGCCGAGCGCGACCGCTACAAGACCCTGCTTGACCGTCAGATGGTCAGCCATTCCCAGTATGACAATGCCGAAAACCTCTATCGCGCCGGTCTGGCCCGGCTCAAGCAGGTGCGTGCCGAATACGACGTGGCTGGCAACCAGGCCGAATACGCCGTGTTGCGCGCCTCTCAGGACGGTGTGATCGCCAAGCGCCAGGTCGAGGTCGGGCAGGTGGTATCCGCCGGCCAGACCGTATTTACCCTGGCCACCGATGGCGAACGCGAAGTGCTGATCGGTTTGCCGGAACAGCAGTTCGGCCGCTTCAAAGTCGGTCAGCCGGTGTCGGTTGAGCTCTGGTCGCAACCCGATGAACGCTTTACCGGACGCATTCGTGAGCTGTCGCCCTCGGCAGACCCGCGCTCGCGGACCTTTGCCGCGCGCATTGCCTTCACCGCGGGCAAGGTGCCCGCAGAGCTGGGCCAGAGTGCCCGGGTGTACATCCAGCACGATGAGCAGGTGCCGTTGGCGGTGCCGCTGTCGGCCCTGACCGCCGAAAACGGTCAGACCTACGTATGGCGTGTGGACGCCAACAACACCCTCAAGCGTGTGCCAGTACGGGTGGGCGCCTATGGCGAGAACAGTGTGCCAGTGCTTGAAGGGCTCAATGCCTCGGACTGGGTAGTGGCGGCCGGCGTGCATGTGCTCCAGGAGGGGCAACAGGTGCGTCCGGTGGATCGTTCCAATCGTGTGGTGAATCTGGCGGCCAAGGAGTAAGTCCCGATGGGTTTCAACCTTTCCGCCTGGGCCCTGCGCAATCGGCAGATCGTGCTGTTCCTGATGATTCTCCTGGCGCTGGTCGGCGCGCTGTCCTACACCAAGTTGGGGCAGAGCGAAGACCCGCCATTCACCTTCAAAGCCATGGTGATCCGCACTATCTGGCCCGGCGCCAGCGCCGAGGAAGTCTCGCGCCAAGTCACCGAGCGCATCGAAAAGAAGCTGATGGAGACCGGCGAGTACGAGAAAATCGTGTCGTTCTCGCGCCCGGGTGAATCGCAGGTCACCTTCGTGGCCCGCGACTCGATGCATTCGGCCGATATCCCCGAGCTGTGGTACCAGATCCGCAAGAAGGTCGCCGACATCCGGCATACCTTGCCGCCTGGTATTCACGGGCCGTTCTTCAACGATGAGTTCGGCACTACCTTTGGCAACATCTATGCACTGACCGGCGAAGGCTTCGATTACGCCGTGCTCAAGGATTACGCCGACCGCGTGCAGATTCAGCTGCAGCGCGTCAAGGACGTGGGCAAGGTCGAGCTGCTGGGGCTGCAGGACGAAAAGATCTGGATCGAGCTGTCCAACGTCAAGCTGGCAACCCTCGGCTTGCCCCTGGCGGCTGTTCAGCAGGCCCTGGAGGAACAGAACGCCGTCAGCACAGCCGGCTTCTTCGAGACCCCCAGCGAGCGCTTGCAACTGCGGGTGAGCGGCCGCTTCGATACTGTCGAGCAGATCGAGCAGTTCCCCATTCGTGTTGGCGACCGCACTTTCCGTATCGGTGATGTGGCCCAGGTCCGCCGTGGGTTCAACGATCCTCCCGCGCCACGCATGCGCTTCATGGGCCAGGATGCCATCGGCCTTGCGGTGTCGATGAAAGCCGGTGGCGACATCCTGGTGCTGGGCAAGGCCCTGGAAACCGAGTTCGAGCGTATCTCCCACAACCTGCCGGCCGGCATGGAGCTGCGCAAGGTGTCGGACCAGCCTGCGGCAGTGAAAACCGGGGTGGGCGAGTTCGTTCAGGTGCTGGTCGAGGCCCTGGCTATCGTGTTGCTGGTGAGCTTCTTTTCCCTCGGTGTGCGCACCGGGCTGGTGGTGGCCCTGGCCATTCCGCTGGTGCTGGCCATGACTTTCGCCACCATGTACTACCTGGGCATCGGCCTGCACAAGATTTCGCTGGGTGCGCTGGTGCTGGCCCTGGGGTTGTTGGTGGATGATGCGATCATTGCCGTCGAGATGATGGCGATCAAGATGGAACAGGGCTTCGACCGCATCAAGGCCGCCAGCTACGCCTGGACCAGCACGGCCTTCCCGATGCTCACCGGTACCCTGATCACCGCCGCAGGCTTTTTGCCGATTGCCACGGCGCAGTCCAGCACCGGCGAGTACACCCGATCGATCTTCCAGGTGGTCACCATTGCCTTGATTGCCTCCTGGATTGCCGCCGTGGTGTTCGTGCCGTACCTGGGCGAACGCCTGTTGCCTGACTTGGCCAAGCTGCATGCCGCCAAGCATGGCACCCCCGAAGGCGGGCCGGACCCCTATGGCACGCCGTTCTACCAGCGTGTGCGGCGAGTGGTGGGCTGGTGCGTCGAGCGGCGCAAAACCGTCATCATCGCAACCATCGCGCTGTTCATTGGCAGCATCCTGTTGTTCCGTTTCGTTCCCCAGCAGTTCTTCCCGGCTTCCGGCCGACTGGAGCTGATGGTCGACCTGAAGCTGGCTGAAGGTGCCTCGCTGAGCAATACCGCTGAACAGGTCAAGCGCCTGGAGGCCATGCTCAAGGACCGTGCGGGTATCGACAACTACGTGGCCTATGTCGGCACGGGTTCACCACGCTTCTACCTGCCGTTGGACCAGCAATTGCCGGCGGCAAGCTTTGCCCAGTTCGTGGTGCTGGCCAATACCATCGAAGAACGTGAAGCCCTGCGCAGTTGGTTGATCGCCACCCTCGACGAGCAGTTCCCGGACCTGCGCTCGCGCGTTACCCGCCTGGAGAACGGCCCACCCGTGGGCTATCCGGTGCAGTTCCGGGTGACTGGCGAGCATATCGAGCAGGTGCGTGCCCTGGCACGCAAGGTCGCGATCAAGGTGCGCGAGAACCCCCATGTGGTCAACGTCCACCTCGACTGGGAAGAGCCGAGCAAGGTGGTGTACCTGAACATCGACCAGGACCGTGCCCGGGCCCTGGGCGTGAGTACCGCCAACCTAGCCAAGTTCCTGCAAAGCTCGCTCACAGGGTCGGCGGTCAGTCAGTTCCGTGAAGACAACGAACTGATCGAAATCCTCCTGCGCGGTACCCAGCAGGAGCGAACCGAGCTTGCCAACCTGCCGAGCCTGGCAGTACCGACCGACAACGGCCGGAGTGTGGCCCTGTCGCAGGTAGCAACACTCGAATACGGCTTCGAGGAAGGGATCATCTGGCACCGCAACCGTCTGCCCAGCGTCACCGTTCGTGCCGATATCTATGGCAAGGAACAGCCGGTGACTCTGGTCAAGCAGATCCTGCCGACCCTTGACCCGGTGCGTGCCGAATTGCCCGATGGCTACCTGCTGGAAGTCGGTGGCACGGTGGAAGACTCTACCCGCGGACAGAAGTCGGTGAACGCTGGCGTGCCGCTGTTCATCGTGGTGGTGTTGACCTTGCTGATGCTGCAACTGCGCAGCTTCTCGCGCACGGTGATGGTGTTCCTCACCGCGCCCCTGGGGTTGATCGGGGTGACCCTGTTCCTGCTGGTGTTCCGTCAGCCATTCGGCTTTGTGGCGATGCTCGGGACGATCGCGCTGTCGGGGATGATCATGCGTAACTCGGTGATCCTGGTGGATCAGATCGAGCAGGACATTGCGGCGGGGCTGGATCGTTGGCAGGCGATTATCGAGGCGACCGTGCGACGTTTCCGGCCGATTGTACTGACCGCGCTGGCGGCGGTACTGGCGATGATCCCGCTGTCGCGCAGCGTGTTCTTCGGGCCGATGGCGGTGGCGATCATGGGTGGCTTGATCGTGGCCACTGCGTTGACGCTGTTGTTCTTGCCGGCGTTGTATGCAGCGTGGTTCAGAGTGAAGAAGGCTTGAGGTTGATCGCGGGGCACGTCGAGACGTCGCCCCGCGATGCCTTTACAAGGCCCCGAATACCTTCTTGGCCACACTGGTTGCTGCCGCGGCAGGATTCTGGCGAATGCTTTCTTCCTGCTTGGCAATCATTTCAAACAACCCGTTGAGCGCCTGCTCGGTCACATAACCTTCCACGTTGGCGCTCTTGGCATCCACTACGCCCAACGCCGCTGCCTGCCCGGCAAAGCTGTTGTACTGCTGGACCAGGCCCACCTGGTCGGTGGCCTGCTTGACGATCGGCAGGAACTTGGCGCGGATCTGCTCACGGCTGGTCTTGCTCAGGTACTGGGTGGCCGAGTCGTTGCCGCCGGCGAGGATGCCCTTGGCATCGTCGACGGTCATTTTCTTCACGGCATCGACCAGCAGGGCCTGGGCCTGGGGAACGGCCGCTTCGGCCGCCTTGTTCATGCTGGTCTCTAGCTGCTCGACCTCGGCACCCATGCCGAACTTCTTCATGGTCTTGGCAGCCTTGCCCAGTTTCCCAGGCAGTTCAATGCGTACCTCGGGGTTAGTACTGAAGCCACCGGGCGTGCCCAACTGCTTGACTGCAACTTGCGCACCTTGGGTCAGGGCATCCTTGAGGCCGACGGAGGCGTCTTTCTGCGTGAGATCACCCAGCGACAGTGCCAGGGCACTGGCCGAGAACAGCAGGCCGGCGCACAGGCCGGTGAAGGTGAGGGCAGGGCGTAACATGGGAGCATCCTTATCCAAAAGCGGGCAATCAATCAACGAACGGCATCAACCTTGATGCGTACCGATTGCGGGTCGGTGCCATCGAGTTGCACGCCGTGGTGTTCGGTGTTGATGAACAACAGCTTGCCGTCGAGTTCGATCCGCGCGCTGACGGCGTAGCGGTGGCCAGGCTTGACCTGGGCTGGGTCGTAGCTCAGATGAAAGGGCAGCGGCACCTGGCCTTTGACTGGGCCGCTCTGGCTGGCGAGGGTGACCGCCGGAGCGTCCATCAGCGAGACATCCTGCAGGCTGACGCTAAGGGTCGCGGCCGGTGGCAGGGCAATGCGCTGCAGGTAGAACACCTCACCGTCGAGGCTGGCTTTGGAAGCGGGCGGGGTACTGCTGCAGGCGGCGAGCAGGCTGCCAAGCAGGATCAGGGACAGTTTTTTCATCAGTAGCTCCTTGTGGGTGGAGCCGCCAAGGCGGCGACCAACCCAGGTTAAGTCGTGTTGCTCCAGGGCACAGGCCAGTAGGGACTATGCCGGTACTTCGGGGTGCTCTTCGCTGCGGTGCAGGGCAACCTGGCGAATCGACAGGCGGATTTCGGCCGACAATACGCGCTTGGCCGCACCTTCGGCCAGTTCACTGAGTTTTTCGTGGTAACCCAGCTTGCCGTGGGTGTCCGGGCGCAGGACGCCTTGTTCGATCTGGGTCTGGATGAAATGGCGGAACAGGGTCTTGTCGAAGAACTCCGGGGCGTTGAGGCCATGCAGGATCGACAGGCGCTGGGCCATGACCACGCACAGGTCTTCCAGCTCTTCGGCGCTGAGGGTGTGTTGGCCGCTGTTGAGCAATAGCGCGGTGGCCATGTAGAAACGCTGCAGCGTCTGGGTGATGGCCCGGGCCAGCAAGGTCAGCAGCACGAACTGGCGTGAGCTGGGTGCCGGGCGCAGGTACACGCCGTTCTCGAAGCGCAGCAGGCCGTGGTCGACAAAGGCTTGCAGCCACTGGTCGATCACGCCGTCGAGCTCGTCCAGCTCCCAACGAATGAACAGCTCCGATTGCAGGTACGGGTACAGCGCCCGGGTGTACTGCAGGATCAGCTCGCGGCTCATGCGCGAGCTGCTCTGGAAGAAGCTTGCCAGTAGCGCCGGCAGGGCGAAGATGTGCAGGACGTTGTTGCGGTAGTAGGTCATCAGCACCGCGTTCTGTTCGTCCAGGTACAGGATCCTGCCCAGCGCATCGCTCTGCTCGGCCAGCAGGCCCATGCCCTTGACGTGGCTGATCAATGCCAGGCCGTCACCTTCGGGCAGGGTGGTGTGCGGTGAGTAGGGCACCTGGCGCAACAAGGCCAGGTACAGGTCCAGCACACGCGCCAGGGCACGCTCGTCCAGGGCCAGCCGGCTGGTGGAGAGCAGGGCCAGGGCAGCGAGATTGACCGGGTTTATGGCTGCGGCCTCGTTGAGGTGGCGGGCGACCTTTTCACCCAGGCGCGAGGTGGTTTCGTTCAGCCAGGCGGGGCGGAACTGCGGTGCATGGGCTTGCTCGCGCCAGCCCGGTTGTTGCTGGTCGAGGAAGGCGCCGAGGCGAATCGGCTCGCCGAAGTTGACCGCCACCTGGCCGAAGCGCTGCTTGAGGGCGCCCAGGACCTTGAAGATGTCAAAGATCGACTCCTTCTTTTTGCTCGCGCCGCGCAGCTCACCCAGATAGGTACGGCCTTCAAGCACGCGCTCGTAGCCGATGTACACCGGCACAAAGACGATTGGCGTGCGCGAGGAACGCAGGTAGCTGCGCAAGGTAATGGCCAGCATGCCGGTCTTTGGCTGCAGCATGCGTCCAGTGCGCGAACGGCCACCCTCGACGAAGTACTCCACCGGGAAGCCCTTGGTGAACAGGGTATGCAGGTATTCATTGAACACCGCCGTGTACAGCGGGTTGCCCTTGAACGTGCGGCGCATGAAGAACGCCCCGCCACGGCGCAGCAGGCCGCCGATCACGGGCATGTTCAGGTTGATGCCGGCGGCGATGTGCGGTGGTGTCAGGCCGTTGCGAAACAGCAGGTAGGACAGCAGCAAATAGTCGATGTGGCTACGATGGCAAGGTACGTAGATCACCTCGTGACCCGGAGCGATGCCCTGCACCTGCTCGATGTGATTGACCTTGATGCCGTCGTAGATCTTGTTCCAGAACCAGCTGAGCACCACTTCGAGAAAACGGATGGCGGTGTAGGTGTAGTCCGAGGCAATCTCGTTGCCATAGCGCAGGGCCTGGGCCTCGGCCTTGGCCAGGGGAATGCTCTGGCGTTCGGCTTCGTCGGCGATGGCTTGGCGAACCAGCGGATCGTGGACCAGGCCTTTGACCAGGTTGCGTCGGTGCGAGATGTCCGGGCCGATGACTGCAGTCTTGAGGTTGCGAAAGTGTACCCGCAGCATGCGCTGGGCCATGCGCACCGTGCGTTCGTGGCCTTTGTTGTGCTGCACCAGCTCACGCAGGTGGATCGGCTCGGAAAACTGCACGCGGGTCTTGCGGCCCAGGATCAGCACGGTCAGCAGTCGCCGCAAGCGGCCGGTGACGGCCCAGCTGTCGGCGAACAGCAGCTTCCAGGGGCTGGACTCGCTGGCCGGTGACTGGCCCCAGAACACGCTGACCGGAATGATCTGTGCGTCTTCCTCGGCATGCTGGCTGATGGCATTGACCAGACGGGCGAGGGTCGGCGGTGCGCCACGCTTGTCCTGGCGGCCAAGCCAGTCGGGCTCGGGTGTGAGGTAGAAGAACGCGGCAGGCTCGTGCAGGGTGCCCACCGACACCGGCAGTACCGGGCGCGGAAGCCCCGCTTTGGTGCACTCGCGGTCGAGCACGGCCAGGTCGGTCAGGGAGGGCGATTGCAGGGCATAGAACACCGGACGGCTGCGGTCCAGGTTCAGGGTGAAGGCTGACTGGTTGATGGTCTCGGAGCGAACCCACAGGTACAACAGGCGACGCAGGGCGCCAAAGATCAGGCGGCGCAGGGGGGAACGGGTCATACGGTGTGTGCTCTGGATGAGATTTTCGAGTGATTGCTCAGTCGGTTAGTGTGCCGTATCTGCGCAAGTTCAGCAAAAAGCACTCCGGTCATGAAATTTAATTTAAGTGTGTCTTATACTCGGTCCGCCGCTTGCAGGAGTTTTCTGCAAGCTGCGTCGGTGGAGGGTGGTGACCCCTCTGCAAGCAAGGCGATTCCAAAATAAAAATTCGGAGTAGTTCAGATGTCGTCTCGTGAAACTGGAAGTGTGAAGTGGTTCAATGACGCCAAGGGTTATGGCTTCATTCAGCGTGAAGGTGGCGCGGACGTGTTCGTTCACTACCGTGCCATTCGTGGTGAGGGGCATCGCACCCTCATCGAGGGGCAGCAGGTCGAATACAGTCTGACTCAGGGCCAGAAAGGCCTGCAGGCGGAAGATGTAATCGGGCTGTAAGCACCGGGTCACAAGCCTTGAGCCTGGGCCCACCAGCGAAAAGGCCCGCCGCCGGACGACCGGGGCGGGCCTTTTCGTAGAAGCCGGCTCAGCTGGTACGCCAGGTGATTTCCTCTTCACCGTCGGCGCTGATGCGGATCCAGCGATCGGCATCGTCCTCACCTTCTTCCTCGACCCAGGTACCCGGCGCACAGCGTACTTCGACGTTCAGTGCGGCAAAGGCGGCGCGGGCGCAGGCGATGTCATCGTCCCACGGGGTCTGGTCACTTTCCAGGTAGAGACTGTTCCATTTGCCTACAGCCTTCGGTAACCAGGTAACTGGAATGTTACCGGCCTTGCACTTGTAGGTCTGGCCTTTTTGTACCCAGTCACTGCAAGGGCCCAGGGCTTCGGTGAGCCAGGCTGCGATCTGCTTGTGGTCGACGTCGGCGTCTTTGAGGTAAATCTCGATATCGGGTTGGCGCATGGGGGCTCCGGGTGTGCTCAGTCTTGGCGCACAAAGTAATCGTAACGCATCGATACCGTGACCTCGAAAGGTTCGGCCTGTTCGATGACGCCGGCTCGTTTTTCCGCGCTGGCGCGCCAGCCATGAGGGGTCATGGCCAGCAGGTCGGCGCGGGACTTGCCATCGACAAGGCTCAGGCGGAATCTCAGGGTTTCACTGTGGGCATGCTGCATGCCTGCCGGGACCAGCGCCAGGTGCTTGTCGTCGGCGTAGTCGCGCACTTCATCGTAGAGCTTGTGGCGCAACTCGATCAGGTGCTCGTTGGTCGGGCCGACCCGCATCAGGCCGCCGCCAGGGGCGAGCAGGCGCAGCGCCTCCTGCCAGTCCAGGGGGCTGAACACGCTGGCCAGGAACTGGCAGCTGGCATCGGCCAGGGGCACCCGCGCCATGCTTGCTACCAGCCAGGTCAGTGCCGGGTTGCGCCGGCAGGCACGCTTGACCGCCTCGCGGGAGATGTCCAGCGCGTAGCCGTCGGCCTCGGGCAGCGCCTCGGCGATCTGGGCGGTGTAGTAACCCTCGCCGCAGCCGATATCCAGCCAGCGCTCAGGCGCACGCTGTGCGGCAAGCTCCGCCAGCCGGCGGGCCACCGGGGCGTAGTGCCCGGCGTTGAGAAAGTCGCGGCGGGCTTCGACCATGGCCTGGTTGTCGCCGGGGTCGCGACTGTTCTTGTGCTGCACCGGCAACAGGTTCAGGTAACCCTGACGGGCACGGTCGAAACGATGCCCGGCCGGGCAGGCCACACCGTTGTCGAGAGTGCTCAGCGGAGCGCTGCAGATAGGGCAGGTGAGCATCAGGCAAGCAACCGGGTCAGGGTCTGGTAGTAGATTTCGG
>RCUI01000008.1_pt1 | contig 72100 bp, 67 predicted proteins | sample 2166121 | NCBI WGS metagenome assembly RCUI01 (sample SAMN09932700, study PRJNA488358) | compost metagenome | feature: garden; material: soil; isolation source: compost soil in succinic acid-enriched culture | place: Germany: Experimental Botanical Garden Goettingen | collected 2016-01-27
CACGAGCACCACTTCTTCGCTGTCGCTACCGCCGTTGGCGCTGGTCACCGTGACCGTGGCTGGCGGGATAGGCGAAAGCCCGGTGGTGAGCGTCTTGACCGCGCCGTTGCCGCTGAGGGTGCCGATCGGGGCGCCATTGCCGGTGTGGGCGGTGAGTACCGGCGGGCTGGTTTCGTCACTGGTCGAGGCAACCAGGGTCAGTTGCCCGCCGGCCAGGCTGAACTCGGCACGCTGGATCACGACCAGGTCAGTCAGTGGCAGGGTGACGGTGGTTGGCGTGCTGCTGGGGATGGCCAGGCTATTGTCAGCGCTCACCTGCAGGTTCAGCGGCAGCGCCGGGTTGAGTGCCGACTGCGCGTACCAGGCACCGGTGCTGTTGGCTTCGGTGAGGCTGAGGTTTGGCGTCTGGCTGATCAAGGTGGCGCTGCCGGGTGGCGGTGGGGCCTGGACGAAGACATCCTGCTGGGCGCGCAGGTCGCCATTTTCGCTGTGGCGTGAGTAGGTACTGCGCTGAGCGATCACAGGGGTCGGCCGTACCACTTCGGAGAGTTTGCCGGACACCGAGAACAGTGTGGTGCGCAGGTCGAGGCCATTGGGGCCTTCGATGCGCACGAAGTTGGTGTTGAACGGGCTGCCAGTGACGGCTTCATTGAGGTTCGGGTCGCCGATGTAGCGTTCGCTAGCGCCGGTTTGAGGGTTGGTCTCGGTGTAGGGGCCACCGACGCCGCGCAGGAACGGGCCGACATCACCTTTAAGCGCGCCGGTGTAGGTTTTCTGTCCGCCGATGCCGATGTCGCGGGTCATGTTGATCGCCCGCCGTCCGGCCACCGGTACATCGAACACTTCCACGCCATAGGGGTGGGTGACGATGTAGGTGCCGGCCGTTGGCACATCGACACGGATACGCACCCGGGCGAAACTGACTTGGTCGCCTTCGACCACCTCTTCGGCGGCAAAGGCCGCCTCGATGGCGGTGCCGTAGCTCAGGTCGATACCGCGGGCGGCGTCGACAATTGCAGCATCGGCCGTGAACCAGAAGGTTTCGTCGGGGTAGTTGGTGGGAAAGCTGACCGGCTTGGTGTCATCGAACACGCCAGGTGCCGGCAACAGCGTACACATGTACGAGGGGGCTCCCGGCGCACCCGCCACCCGTGAACTGACCGCTTTCGAAAGGCACAGGTCAAGGACCCGACCATGAGTATCCTGATACCAGGCGGCGAACCCGCCGGTTTCCGGTGTGTAGGGGCCAGGGTCTACATCGTAAAGCGCGGCCTGGGCCGTTGCCTGGGTCAAGCTGGCCAGGACCAGCAAAGCCAGTGGGTGTGGCGTTGGACGGTGCATGAGTCTTCCCTCTTGCAATCGGGCCCATGGGCTTGGGTCGTCTGCACAAGGTTTGGCAACTTCCATACCAATTTGGCAAAAGCCTTGTGGGGCAAGGTTTGCAGGGGGATTTCGGTGCATAACGAGGCAAGCCCTGGCGGGGCCGATGACCCAGGGTTGGGGGCAATTGGGGCAAGCCTGCGGGGCAATCGAAGGTAACTGGGCTATAACCTAAGAAGCCATCTTCGGGAGTTTGCCATGGGCCTGCAGTCACGCCTGGATTTGCCCGTTAGTGAAGAATCCGAACGCGGTGAAACGCCGGCCAAGCGGCCGTTCAACCTGCTGCGCTGGTACGCCTTTGTCAGCCTGGCAATCATCCTTTCGGTAGCTGTCGGACTCGGACTGATTTCCAGCCGTTTCGTGATCAATGAAAGTGTCGAGCGTGACGCGCTGCTCACCGCGCAGTTCATCCAGTCGATTGCCCTGGCGGAAGTGCGGCATGTGTCGATTCCCAATGTCCGCACCATGGGGGAGTTACTTGATCCGCGCCTGGATCAGAGCTACCCCGAGATCAATCCGCAGGCGCGACGCGATGCCCGTGGCGAGTTCCTCGATCATATCGCCCATTTGCCAGACATGCTGTTGGCCAATATCTATGCCCCGGACCGTATGGTGATCTGGTCGAGCAACCCGGCGCTGGTTGGGCGCATGATTGAGTCGGATGATGACCTTGACCGCGCCTTCGATAACAAGGTGCGAGTCTCGGCCAGTTACCACAATGTCGATCAGGCGCGCAGTGAACAGAAGTTCATCAGCCCACCTGAGCATTTGTTTATCGAGAACTACATTCCGTTGTTCGATGCCGAGGGGGTCAACGTCACGGCGATGGTTGAGATCTACAAGGAACCGCGTGACCTGATTGTGCGCATCGAACAAGGCTTGTTGATGATCTGGATGGCCGTGGCCTTGGGCGCGACCCTGGTATATGGCGGGCTGTACTGGTTGATGTACCGCGCCAACCGCCACCTGCAGCAGCAGCAGAAACGGCTGATCAGTAACGAAACCTTTGTCGCCTTGGGGGAGATGTCTTCGGCAGTGGCGCACAGTTTGCGAAACCCCCTGGCCAGCATTCGCTCCAGTGCCGAGCTGGCTCAGGAGATCGAGGAGGGGCCGGCGCAGAAGAACATCGGCGACATTATCAGCCAGGTCGATCGTATGTCGCACTGGGTGCGGGAGCTATTGCAATCATTGCGTCCGCTCAATGATGAGGTCCAAGCGGTGGAGCTGGAGCGGGTGTTACAGGACAGCCTGCAGGCCTTCACCCTGCAGCTCAAACGCCAGGGCATCGAGGTTCAACTCGATGCCCTGAGCAATGTTCGGGTGCTCAGCCAACCGAGCTTGCTCGGGCAAATTTTCCACAGCCTGATTGCCAATGCCGTAGAAGCCATGAGTGAAGGCGGGACCTTGCGCATTGAACAGGTTCAGCACAACCGTAAAACCCTGACCTTGCGCCTGTGTGACAGTGGCAAAGGCATGACCGAGGAGCAACAGCGCATGGCCTTTCGGCCGTTCTACACCACCAAGCAGGGTGGTCTGGGGGTAGGGCTTGTGCTGGTCAAACGCATTATGGAGCGTTTCGGCGGCAGCGTGCGCATGAGCAGTCGCGAAGGCCGGGGCACCTGCGTGCGGTTGAGTTTCCGTGTGGCCCGCGGGGCATCGCAGGGCTGAACCTTTCCCCGATATGGGAGCCCAAAAATGGGGAAGGTTTCCCCCGGGTAATTGCAAGAAGACATTACCGGTTCACCCAGACTGGGTGAAAAGATCATGACCAAGCGCGTGCAATACCTGCTCCACCACGCTTTCATCCCCACATGCTCGACCCGCGCGGCTCGGTAGAGGCAAAATACTATTAGTGGGCGACTGGCCATTAGTATTGTTGTGCAACGCCGTAACCTGGCTGGGCTATAAGTTGTAAGAAAAAAACAGCCCGCAAGGAACGACCGATGCAGGTGCTGAACAAGAAAGTGGCCGATGAGGGCCAACCCACCCCGGCTTCCTCCGAGCGGACCTTGCGCGAGTTCAACTTGCTGCGTTGGTTCTCGCTGGTCAGTCTATTGATCATTGCTTCGGTGGCGGTGGGCCTTGGCTATGTCTCAACGCAATTTGTGGTTAACGACAGCGTCGAGCGCGATGCCATGCTCACCGCTCAGTTCATCCAGGCGATGGCCAAAGCTGAGGTACGCCATTCGCGGATTCCGCCCGGTACGACGATGGCGCAGTTGCTCGACCCACGCATGGATCACCAGCATCCAGGCGTCAGCGCTGACCTGGCGGCATCCACCCGGATCGAGTTCCTCGACCACGTCGAGCACCTGCCCGACACGTTGTTGACCAATGTCTATGCCCATGACCGGACCATTGTCTGGTCGACCAATCCGCAATTGATCGGGCAAAAGATCGAGGGTGATGACGACCTCGACGAATCGTTCAATTCGCAAGTGCCGGTCTCGGCCAGTTACCACAAGGCCGATGAAGACCGCGAAGAACAGAAGTTCCAGCGTGCGCCGCAGTACCTGTTCATCGAGAACTACATTCCGATGTTCGATGAGAGTGGCAGCAAGGTGCTGTCGATGGTCGAGGTCTACAAGGAACCTCAGGACCTGATACGGCGGATTCAGCGGGGCTACGTACTGATCTGGACCTCGACGTTGCTCGGTGGTGCGCTGATCTATTTCGGCCTGTTCTGGATTGTGCGCCGCGCCGCGAGCCTGTTGCACACCCAGCAGACCAGGCTGGTGGCCAGTGAAACCTTTGTCGCGCTGGGTGAGATGTCCTCGGCCGTGGCCCATAGCCTGCGCAACCCGTTGGCAACCATTCGCTCCAGCGCCGAACTGGCCCAGGAAATTGCCAGTGACCGATCACAGAAAAACATCGGTGACATCATCAATCAGGTCGACCGTATGTCGCGTTGGGTGAGGGAGTTGCTGGTGTCATTGCGGCCGTTGAAGGACGATGCCGAAGCTGTTGACCTGATTGCAGCCATTGAAGACACCTGCAGCGCCTTCGCCCAGCAAACTGAACGCAACAAGGTGCAATTGCAGGTCAGCACGCCACCGACGGCGTTGGTGGTGAGTCAGCCGGTGCTGCTTACACAGATCCTCAACAGCCTGTTCTCCAATGCGCTCGAAGCGATGCCCGGCGGCGGCCGGTTGACCTTGGAGGTGCTGGAGCTGCCAGCTGAAGGCAAGATCCAGCTAACCTTGAGTGATACCGGCAAGGGCATGAGCCAGCAGCAAGAGCGCATGGTCTTCAAACCTTTTTTCACCACCAAGCAGGGCGGCCTGGGTGTTGGCCTGGTGTTGGTCAAACGAATAATGGAGCGTTTCGGCGGCGCGGTCAGCCTGACCAGCCGCGAAGAGGAAGGAACCCGCGTTTGCCTGATATTCAATGTTGCAGCGGGAGGGGACCATGGAGCACAGCATCCTGGTGGTGGAGGATGATGAAATCCTCGCGGAAAATATTCAGACCTATCTGGAACGTAAAGGCTTCGAGGTCACCGTCTGCCATAGCGCCGAGCAAGCACTGGAGCAACTGCAACAGTGTCAACCCGATGCGGTTTTGACGGACAACTCACTGCCAGGCATGAACGGCCATGAGCTGATCAAGGCGTTGGCGGTGCGGGCGCCGGAGCTCAAGGTGATCATGATGACCGGCTACGGCAACGTCGAAGACGCCGTGCTGGCAATGAAGGAGGGCGCCTTTCACTATCTGACTAAACCGGTGGTGCTGGCTGAACTCAAGCTAATGCTCGACAAGGCCTTGGCGACGGAGCGCATGGAGCGGACATTGTCGTTCTATCAGGAGCGTGAAGCGCAGAAATCCGGTGGCCAGTCGTTGATTGGCGAGTCGCCGGCCATGCTTGGGCTCAAACACACGCTCAAGCAGCTGCTGGATGCTGAGCAGCGTATGTCCAGCGGGGATCTACCGCCGGTGCTGGTAGAGGGCGAGACGGGCACAGGCAAGGAATTGGTCGCCCGTGCCTTGCATTTTGACGGTGCGCGCAGCAAAGGGCCGTTTATTGAGTTCAACTGCGCGTCGATCCCGGCCAATCTGCTGGAGGCCGAGCTGTTTGGCCATGAGAAAGGCGCATTCACCGACGCCAAAGACCGGCGAGTAGGCCTGGTGGAGGCTGCCGATGGTGGCACGCTGTTCCTCGACGAGATCGGCGAGATGGACCTGCTGTTGCAGGCCAAGTTGCTGAAACTGCTCGAAGACCGCACGATTCGGCGTATTGGCGCGGTGAAGGAGCGCAAGGTTGATTTGCGCATCATCAGTGCCACTAACTGCAACCTTGAGCAGATGGTGCAACAGGGCAAGTTTCGCCGTGACCTGTTCTTTCGCCTGCGCATTATTTCGATCAAGGTTCCCAGGTTGTATGCCCGTGGGGAAGATATTCTGCTGCTGGCCCGGCACTTTCTGGCGCTGCATGGCAAACGCTATGGCAAATCGCACCTTTACTTCAGTCCCGAAGCGGAGGAGTTGCTGCTCAATTACAGTTGGCCCGGTAACGTCCGCGAACTGCGTAACATGCTTGAACAGACGGTGTTGCTGGCGCCTACCGAGGAGATTGCTCCGCATCAGCTCAATGTGTGCATGAGCCTGGTGGATGAACCGTTTGAAATGCCGACGCCGGTGTTCCATGAGAGTCATGGCAATGGCGAGACGCCAATGTCTACCAGCCTGCCGGAAGTGGAGCGGGATATGGTGCGCAAAATGCTTGACCGGACCGACTGGAATGTCACCAAGTCGGCCCGGCTGTTGGGCTTGAGCCGGGATATGTTGCGTTACCGTATCGAAAAGTTGGGGTTGACGCGACCGGACAAGCGCCAGTGGTAGGGGTATCAGTTGCTGTCAGCGTTACCCTCACCTTCGCTACCGGTTTGTGGTCTTGTCCCTTCCATGGGGTCCTGGCGAGTTCCATCGGTGTCGGCACCGCCCTGGCGACCACTGTCATTGCCCTGGGTCCGAGGGTCGCTGCCGTCAGGAAGGGTGGGGGGTGTAGGGTTGGTACCCGTGTTGGCCCCGGGCAAAGCGGGTGTTGCTGGGGCTGTATCGGGATTGGGATTGGTCGGGCCGGTGCTGCCGGCCAGGGCCTGGGTGCCGAGAAAGGCAGAGAAGAGCAGGGCGACGAAGGCTGGGCGGGTCATGGTTAAACTCCTTTTTCATGAGGATTCCTGACGTTGGGCCTTCGGCGTTGCCTCGGGTGCGATGTAGACGACCAGCGGTGTTTCGGCGCCTGGCTATGCTATTCACGGCCACGCATGAAGAAGCCTGCTACATACTTGCGAAAGGTCTCCAGGCTCTTGAAGTCGGCGTAGCGTTTGAAGGTTTCGCCTTCCGGCTCAGGCCCTAGCGGTTGCTCCGTCAGCGATACCGACAGGACCCGGTCCTGGTCGGAGCTGAGCACCAGCGCGTCCATGCCTTGGCCGCCAATGACCGGGCGGCGCATGATAACCCGCACACCTTTGCTGGCCATCCAGTCGATTACCGAAATAAGCATTTTCAGTGGCTCGCGCTCTTCGTCGCGGTACACCGGGAACAGCTGCCCGCGTGACAGCACTGGAACGCTGGCAACATGAATCAATTCGTAGAAGTGGCTGCCCGCACTGGCCGGCGAGTAGATGGCCAGGGCCAGCAGTGGCCCCGGTGTCTTGCTCCCCCCCCAGAGCAAGTGATGGCCCTGGAAGTCGAAACCGTCGTCGCTGCGTTCGTTATAGACCTTGCGTGCCTTGATCTGGCTGACGCAGTCGAGCAACAAACCATAGCGACGGTGATTGCCGAAAGCACTGGAGTCTCGCAACCGCGCCTTGAGCATCATCATGTGCTTCATGTCCAGGCGGGTTTCCAGGTAGTTGCTGGCCGGTACTCGTTCGATCAAGGGGTAACGGCTGGCAACGCTGCGCAATTGGGCAAACTGGCCGGTCAGGTCCATTTTCAAGTGCGAGGCGTAGACGTTCAAACCACCGGCTTCAATCAGGGTCAGCAGCAAAGACAGCAGACGATGCTGTTCACGTTTGTCGCCGCTGTCGCTACTGTCACCCGTGCTGCCAGGGGCGGCGCGACGAAAATCACCGATCAGGCGCAAGGGTGTATCCGGGGGGAGCCAGGCTGCCGGCAGAATCTCGGGCTCCTCGGCACGGCTGGCTTCGCGCTCTTCTTTGATGAAGGCACAGTCAGGCGCGTGATCGGCGGTGCCAGGGTTGTTCTTGAGAAACAGGGTCCCGGTATTGCCATTGAGGTTGACGTTGAGAATCGGCATCGCCCGTGGCTGGCAATCGCAGGCCAGCCAGTGGCCGGCCGCGCGGATCTTGAGCAGCAGTTGGTTGGCCTGCAGCAAACGTGGACCGGCCAGGTCACCCTGGACAAAACGGCTCAGTAGCTCATCTTCGGCAGGCGTTAGGGTGCGCACCAGCGCAGTGTTTTTTTCGATGATTCGCATTGACTGTCCTGGCCAGCTCTTCCTTTGCCTGCCACCTTAATGCAAAGCCCGGCTGGCGGCCATGGTCGGCAAACCGGGCTGCACCAGGGCTACTGCCCGCCAAACAGCTTGGCGGCGCGGGCGCGGATTTCTTCCACCGAGACGTCCTCAACATGGGACGAGACGAACCAGAGATTGCCGAACGGGTCTTTCAAGGTGCCGCTGCGGTCACCGTAGAATTGATTTTCTACGGCCCTTACCTGAGTGGCCCCGGCCTTGATGGCCTGGGCGAAGCGCGCATCAACATCATCGACATACAGGTGCAGGCCGATCGCGGCGCCACTGAGCGATTGACTGCTGACCAGGCCACCGTCCATGTCGCACGGGTCTGCGAGCATCAGCGACGAATCGCCGATTTTCAGTTCAGCATGGCCCACACGCCCATCGGGGCTGTCGAGGCGGAACATTACTACCGCACCGAACGCAGCCGTGTAGAAGTCGATGGCCTTGGCGGCATCTTTGATACCCAGGTAGGGGGTGATGGTGTGTTGCCCTTCGGGGATTGGTTTGACGGCCATTTTATAGATCCTCCTTAGCGCGCCGCAGGATAGAGGGCGCGAAACTGTATATTTGTACAGTTTCGGCCATTGGGCAAATCAAAATCGGCGGCGCAGGACAAACGGCAGTCAGAAAATGTAATCAGTGGTCAAAAAGCTCGAGTCACGGTTGCGGATGATCTCGCTGATCAGTTGCTTGTTGCTCTCCTGAAATTTGGTCGCCACCAAGGTGCGGATCGAGAACACCCGCAGGGCATCGTGTACCGACAGGGTGCCTTCAGCGGAGTTCTTGCGGCCGTTGAACGGGTAGGTGTCCGGGCCACGTTGGCACTGGGCGTTGAGATTGATCCGCCCGACCTGGTTGGCGAAAGTGTCGACCAGGCGCCCGACCTCAGCCGGGTTGGTGCCGAAGATACTCAGTTGCTGGCCGAAGTCAGAGTCAAGCACGTAGTCAATCACGCTCTGCAGGTCGCGGTATGGCACCACGGGCACCACCGGGCCGAACTGTTCTTCTTGATAAACACGCATCTGCGCACTGACCGGGTAGAGCAGGGCGGGGTAAAAGAACGAACCTCGGCTGACACCGCCGCCTTCGTTGATGACACGAGCGCCTTTTTCCACTGCATCGGCAACCAGGCCGTTCAGGTAGTCGATCTTGCCCGCTTCAGGGAGTGGCGTCAGGCTCACGCCGGGCTCCCAGGGCATGCCCGGTTTCAGCGCAGCCAGTTTGCGCTGGAATTTATCGAGAAAGCTGTTCACCACGTCTTCATGCACGAAGAGGATTTTCAGCGCCGTGCAGCGTTGACCGTTGAACGACAAGGCCCCGGTGACGGCTTCATTGACGGCGTTATCCAGGTCCACCTCGGGCAGCACGATCCCCGGGTTTTTCGCATCCAGGCCCAGGGCCGCGCGAAGACGGTGTGGGCGTGGGTGGAGTTTTTTCAGGTCGCTGGCCGCTTTGTTGGTGCCGATAAAGGCGAACACGTCGATCTTGCCACTGGCCATCAGCGCGCTGACGGTCTCGCGGCCGCGACCATAGATGACGTTGATCACCCCGGCGGGGAAGCTGTCGCGGAAGGCTTCGAGCAGTGGCCGGATCAGCAACACACCAAACTTGGCCGGTTTGAACACCACGGTGTTGCCCATGATCAGTGCCGGGATCAGGGTGGTGAATGTCTCGTTCAACGGGTAGTTGTAGGGGCCCATGCACAACGCCACGCCCAACGGAGCGCGACGGATCTGACCCAGGGTGTCTTGCTCGAGCTCAAAACGGCTGGAGCGGCGATCAAGTTCCTTGAGGGCATTAATGGTGTCGACGATGTAGTCGCAGGTACGGTCGAACTCTTTCTCAGAATCCTTGAGGTTCTTGCCGATTTCCCACATCAGCAGTTTGACCACCGCATCGCGTTGCTCACGCATCTTGCCCAAAAAGGTCTCGACATGCTGGATCCGCTCGGCCACGCGCAGGGTCGGCCAAGTGCCGCGGCCCTTGTCGTAAGCGTGAACAGCGGCATCCAGCGCGGTGAGGGCGGTGTCGGCATCGAGCAGTGGCGTATTGCCGAGGATCACTTGCTGCTCGGTATCACCGGTCTTGAGCCATACCGGGCTGCGCACCGTCGCCAGCGGGCCATCCCAGCGTTGCAACTGGCCGTTGACCAGGTACTCGCGTTGCACCAGCGGCTCACCTAGACGGTAGGCCTCGGGGATCTCGTTGGCGGTGGGAAACAGCGAATCGAGCAGACGGTCCATGGGCGCAGCACCTCTTTTTCTGTAATGGGTGAAACGTTTCAGTCCGAGCATAACGCCAGCTCGCTAAAAAAAGCCAGCGCCCCTCAACATTGCGCCGATAGCGCCGATAAAGCAGTAATCCGATGTGAATTACGGACCTATGAGCACAAGAATCCTTGCCCTTGATGACAAACTGGTCCTGCCCAAAGCCCTTGGCACCACCCTCAATCGCTTGTTGCCCATTGGCTTTGCGCTGATTGGCATCAGCCTGTCGGTGGCGCTCGGCCGCCTGGATGTGCAGCGCCAGGAAAGCGAACTGGTAGCGAACGCTGGGGCGCGTCTATCCGGGGTGCGAGCCGCCCTTGAAGCACAATTGCGCTCGGCGTTCGGCGAAACCGAAGGCATTGCCCAGTTACTCAGTGCTGACGGTGACATCAGCCCCGAGCATTTTCATGACATGGCCCGCCAGGCGATTGCCTCAGTGCCGCATATTCGGCATATCTCCGTGGCACCCGGTGATGTGGTTGCCGATGTCTACCCGCTCAAGGGCAACGAGAGCATCGTCGGCGTCGACTATCGTCACCTGCCGGATCAGTACCCCATGTTGCAACGTGCCCGTGACCACTACAGCCCTGTGCTGGCCGGTCCCGTGCAGATGTACCAGGGCGGGCGAGGACTGATCTATCGACGGCCAGTGTTTCTCAAGGGCCACAAGGGCGTGAAACTGTATTGGGGCAATGTCTCGATCGTCGCCGATATCGACCACTTGCTCAGCGCAGCGGGCCTGGACCTGGACCCCGGTTTTGAGCTAGCGCTGCGCGGTGCTGATGGTCAGGGCTCCGCGGGTGGGATGATCTGGGGCGATCCGACACTGTTTGACAAGCACGCCGTGACGGTCAATGTCGACGTACCGGGCGGGCTCTGGCAATTGGCCGCGAGCCCGCTGGGTGGCTGGCCGTCAATGAGTCTGTTCGCCTCGCCCTTGTTCCTGTTTGCCCTGACCTGTACCGGGTTATTCAGTGTATTCGTCGCCCAGCTCAATCGCAGCAACCACCTGATCAACCTGCGCAACCGCGAACTCAAGCAGTCACAGGCGCAACTGGAGCGCCTGGCACATTACGACGCCATTACTGGCTTGCCGAACCGACTGTTGTTCAATCAACGCTTGCAAGCGGCCATCAATCGCGACGAACGTCTGGCGGTGTTGGTGCTGGATATTGACGGCTTCAAGCAGGTCAATGACAGCCTTGGGCATGCGATGGGTGACCTCTTGCTGCAACAGGCTACTGCGCGTTTCGTGCAGATGCTCGATGGCCAGGACAGTCTCTGCCGCTTGGGGGGGGACGAGTTCGCCTTTTTGCTTATGGGCGCTGAGCAAGCCTGTATCGAGCGGGTTCAGGGGTTGCTGCAAACCTTGCAATTGCCGTTTGATCTCAAAGGCAACGCCGCGTTGGTCACCGGCAGTATCGGTCTGGCCTGGTACCCTGAACATGGCCAGTCCAGCGATCGTCTGCTGCGCCATGCCGACACCGCCATGTACGCCGCCAAAGAGAGTGGGCGCAATGCCTGGCGCCTGTATCACCCGGACATGACCCAGCGCCTGCAAGAGCGCCTGTGTCTGGAGCGCAACCTGCGTCGTGCACTGAAAAACAATGAATTCGAGCTCTGGTACCAACCCAAGATCGACCTGTTCAGTGGCCGTGTCGAAGGGGCCGAAGCGCTGTTGCGTTGGCGCGATCCTGAGTATGGCCTGGTGTCGCCGGCGCAGTTCATTCCATTGGCCGAACGCACGGGGTTGATTATTCCCCTCGGTGAAAAGGTGTTGGAGCTAGCGTGCGAGCAACTGGCTGCCTGGCGTGCGAGCGACTGCCTGCCTGGTCCGCTGGCGATCAATGTCGCGGCCTTGCAAATTGAACGTAGTGACTATGTTGCCAGCCTGACGCGCACCCTCAAACGCTACGACCTTGCGCCCACGCTGCTGGAGGTGGAAATCACCGAAAGCCTGCTGATGGAAAGCCAGCAGCAGGCCTGCGCGGTGCTCGCGCAGCTACAGGCGATGGGGGTCGTGACCGCCGTGGATGACTTCGGTACGGGTTACTCATCGCTGGCTTACCTTAAGTCGCTACCCATCGACCACCTGAAAATTGATCGTGCGTTCATCAAGGACTTGCCCGCCGATGACGACGCAGTGGCCATCACCCGGGCGATCATCGACCTGGGCCATGCCCTCGGTTTTCGCATCACTGCCGAAGGTATCGAGACCCAGGCACAGTACGATTTTTTGCGTAATGCCGGCTGCGATCAGGGCCAGGGTTTTCTGATGGGGCGACCGATGCCCGCGCAGATGCTCCAGGATTGGCTGAAGGCGCACCACGAGCGGCGTAGCCTGCTCAACGGTTAGCCTCGGTAGCGGTTACAGCCTGTGGTGCTGTTGCCTAGCGTGTTTTTATGTGTAATCGGCTGACACCACTGCATTTCCCAGCACCGCATACCCTACCCGCGGTACCCCCGACAATCGCTGGTCGATCAGTGTTTTTAGCGACTCTCCCGTACCCAAGTAAGCATCACCAAAATCGTGCCCACCCAAGGCGCTGGGATGGGCAACGATTTCCAGCACGCCATGTTCCGGCGCCAGCCCTGCACGCAAATCGGCAGGCGTGCAGACGAAGTCGGCGGTGGCCCCGGCAAGTTGTCGAATGCGGCGGTTCAGCAGGGTCTTGAACAGGCGTTTGGCGGGCCCTATGTTGTGCCCAAGATTGCGCGCCAACCGTACCGGAACGCCTTCACGGGCCGCGAAGCGGGCGACGATTTCACCCACTGGCCAGATGTTATGCACGTGCTGGTGCGAGTCCAGATGGCTGGGCATCAGCCCCTGACTTAGGCACTGCTGCCACTGCGCCTGCAACTCTTGTTCAACCGCCTCGCGTTCACCCGGGCTCAGGCGCAGGGTCCGGCGTTTCAGGCGCAGGTCGAACTCACCGTGGGCGGCGCAAAAGCGTGGTTGTGTGGCAATGGCTTCACTCAACGGTCGACCAAAGGTGAGGTTGAAGTGCAAACCGATTCGCCCGCGCAAGGCCGGCTGCTGGGCGAGCACGCAGGCGGCTTTGAACGCGGGCATGTTGGCCATGGCCGTGGCTGAGCTGATCAACCCGGCCTGGAAGGCATGGAGGATCACCGCGTTGGTATGGACACTGAGGCCAAAATCGTCAGCGTTGACTATGACCTGTGAGGGCATCGCCGTTCTCCTGTTTGGCAAGGGGGGTGGCAATGGTTGCCGTGGGCGTTTGACGCAAGCGTTGCAACTGCGGTTTGAAGCGTTGCCACAATCGCAAGCCCAGGCCCAACGCGATACCGCTAGGACGCCAGCTGTAGTAGCTCAGACGATGCTGCTCACACAGGTCACTCATGCGTTCGTGCAGTTGATGGCTTGAGTTCTCCAAACTCACCCGTGAGGCATCGACCCAGTCCCAGCCATCGTCCAGGCCCCAATGTATCCATTCCTCAAGCAACACCCGGCCACTGCCAAGGTCGGCGTAGGCGGGTACGAAGGCCAGGTTGTAGTCGTAGATCCGCCCGCGCTCGAACACACCCAGACGGTAGCTGAGGCAGCGTCCGTTCAATTCCAGCAAGACCATGCGCACCAACCCTTGAGCGGCCAGGGCGGTAAACGCCTGATACATCCATTGACGCCGGGAGGGGCCGCAGAAGATGCCGACCTCGTCGTTGCCTTTCCAGCTCTGTTCCTCAACGTCGGCAACTGCGTCGAGCAGCGTGGTGATCGACTTGGCGTCGGGGATCACTCGCCGCACCTGGGCGCCGCAGGCGGCAATGCGCTTGCGTGCGCGGCGCAGCTTGTAGCGTGGATCGCCGCTGATTTCCTGGCGGTCCTGCTCAACGATGCGGTGTACCGGTACCCGACAGCTCAGGCGTTGTTCATGGGTCGAGCTGCGCCGTGCCCAGGCGCCCAGCACCGGGCGCGGTGCAAGCGCATCAACCACTTCATTGAGTTGCAACACCGCATGGGGTAGGTGCCGTCGTATCTCTCGCAGCACCTGTTTCGCCGCGCCCGTGGGCAGGTCGGCGAGCAGGGCGATACGGTCACTCATCGGATAGCCCAGGTGGCGTACCACCTGCACCGTTAGTGGGCCATAGCGTTCGCGGCCACGAATCAACGGCAAGCACAGACACAGCCGCCCCTGATGATGGCCGACCAGCACCTGCAGTTGCTGCTCGGTAGGCAACGCCGCCTCGGCGGCGTGCAGCCAGCCAAGGTGGTTGAAGGGCGTGCTGGCGGGCAAGCGCTGGCGCAGTTGCTCGTAGGCGTCGGCGGGAAAGTCGGCGGCGCGCAGCGAGGGGTACCAGTTCAAGTCCATTTGCATAGGCTCAGGTCGCCGTAACAGTAGTGGGACTGGGGGCCGGCTTGCGCAGGGCCTCCAGGCGTGAGCCGCTGTAGCGGCTTTCGCGGAAGAACTTCCAGCGACCGAACAGGCAGTACACGTTCATTATTCGGCCTTGTTCCTTGTAACCCATGCGCAGGTGCAGCTTGAGCGCTGGGATGTTGTGACTTTCACAAACATCCACCACGGTGTCACAGCCTTGCGCGGCCATGGCTTTCCAAAGCTCCAATTGCAGGTCTACTGAAAGCTCCGTGCCCCAGTACTTGCGGGTCAGTTCGCCGCCGAACTCGAAGAATTGCCCTGGCTCTACCGGAAACCAGCAACCGTAAAAATGTCGATCGTGGTAGTGACGCAGGCTGCCCCAGATAAACGCCACGGTATCGCCGGCATCGTCAAGAAACATCAGCCCGGTATGACCTTCAGCGGCCAATTCGCGCATGGTGTCGACGCGGTCGCCGAAATAGCGCGCGAAGGCCCCGGCGTTGAGTACTGTAATACGCTCAACCCGCAGCGGTGGGTAAGGTTTGAGGTTATGCGGTGGCACGGGGCTGACCAGGTCTCGCTCCATCCACAACAATTCCCAGTGATAGAACAGGTAGCGTTTAACGCCAGCGTTGAGGGTATTGCGCAGTCCTTTGCGCTTGATGCGGTCCTGGATCTTGCTCAAAGCACTCATGGTGCCTCCTGTTTTTGGCAGGTGAGGTGCGCTCTTGTGAAACGCTCCAGGTCAAGGCAGACAGTGTCTGCCCTGGCGGTTGAAAAGGGGGCGCTCATGCGGGCCTCCGTTGCAGCATCTGGCGCAGTGGGGCGAAGTCGCTGGGCAGCACCAGCAAGGTCTGCCACAGCGGTACGCGGCTGAGCTTGCAGTAGAGCACCAGCATCGCCACTGTCACCGCCAGGTAGGCGATGGACGAGGCCATGGCGGCACCGACAATGCCGTAGGCCGGAATCAGCACGATATTGAGCACAAGGTTCAGCGCCGCACCCACACCCATCATCAGTGACACCGTGCCGGGGCGGTTCTTACCCAGCAGGTCAAGGCGCAGGATGCTGGCATAGCACAGGCCGAACAGCCCTGGCAGCAACGCCAGCAACGCTGGATAAGCGGGTTGGTACTCGGCGCCAAACAAGGTAACGATCAACCATTCACCGATCAGCGCCATGCTCAGGCAGGCGCCGAGCATGACCGTCGCGGTCAGGCGCAGGGCCAGCGGAGTGATCTTGTCCATGCCGGCATCCTGCTGCAGCAGGCGCTTCATCAAAGGCGTGGTGACGGCTTCTGGGACGATCAGCAGCAATTCGGCGGCGGCGCTGGCCATGGCGTAATGCCCCAGCGCGGTACTGCCGAGCATGGCGCTGATGAACAGATAGTCCGAGCGCAGGATCACCTGCTGGAACAACACGTCAGGGTGGCTCTTGGCGCTGTAGCTGAGTAGCTCGCGCTGACCGCTGCGGTCCCAGCACAGGCGGATAGAATGCTGGCGTCTGAGCCAGAACAAGCCGAGTACCACCACCAGGCTGATGCCCAGCAACCAACTGATCAGCGCCGCTTCCAGCGCCGCGTTGTGCCACATCCAGAACAACCCGAGAAACAGCAGCAGTGGTGCCAGCGATTCGCTCAGGCGCAGGGCGTTGAAGGCGCCTACGCCACCGGTGGCGTTGTGCAGGGTCAGCAAGCCGCTTTTGAGCACTGTCAGCGGCACCGCCAACAACAGCAACCAGGCCAGCAGGCCCAATTGCGTGGTCACTTCCAGTTCGTTACCGAATGCTCGGGCCAGGGCCACGCAGAGCAGGGTCAACAACCCGGCCACCAGGCAACCGAAGATCAGCACTTGAGTGAGCAGCAGGCCCATGGAGCGTTGCTTGGCGGCTTGATAGCCGACGGCGGTGTTCAAGCCACCACTGGTGGCGGCACTGATCAGGTCGGGCAAGGTGCTGAGCAGGGCGAACAGGCCCCGTTCGCTAGGTCCGAGGATGCGCGCCAAGAGGACGTTACGCAAAAGCCGCAGAGCGATCATCGCCAAGCGCGTACCCATGCTCAGTAATAGGTGACGCATATAGTGGCTACGGCTCATGAGCGGCCCCCACGGCTGATGCGCCAGGCCAGCAGTGACGGCCGACTGGCGTTGCGCTGGCTGACGCCGATACGCGGCAGCGCCAGTGGGTCGTCATGGCCCTGGCAAATGCCGGCGCGGGTGCTCAGGGCATAAGGGTAACGATGGGCGGCGAGGCGTTCGCGTACCCGTGCGTCATGGTCACCATTGGGGTAGCAGTACACCGGCAGCGGCTGCTTGCAGCCTTGTTGCAGGGCGAAGTGGCTGCGGCTCAGCTCTTCTTCCAGGCGCTGATCATCAAGACCTGGCAACAATGCATGGCTGGCGCCATGTGGGCCGAAACTGATCAACCCGGAATTCTCCAGTTGGTGCACCTGATGCCAGTCCAGAGCCTGTGGCATGGACTCCAGCGGGCAGGCGTCGGTCAGCAGATGCAGAGCCTGCGGGCTGAGGGTCTTGAGGCTTTGCAGGTACTTGGCCAGGGCCTGGCTGCGAGCATGCGGCCGTTCGTTCATGAAATAGGCAGCGGGCAGTGGCCGCCCCATTTTGCGCAGTTGCTCAATCAGGGCTCGACGGGGCGTTTCGCCATGGCTGCCCCAGAGGGTTTCACCCAGGCTCTCCCACCAGAATCGCTGACGGCTGCCAATGAAATCAGTGGACAGGAAGATGCTCGCGGGCACCTGGTACTGTTGCAGCAGCGGGAAGGCATGCACGGCGTTGTCGCGCCAGCCGTCATCGAAGGTCAGGGCCACCTTGGGACGGCTGCTGCCTCTGGGGTGCTGGTGACTGCTGAGCAGGTCCATCAGGTGTACGCAGTCAAAATGCCGTTGCAACCAGCGCAGCAGGCGCTCGAAGGCCTCGGGGCCGACACACAGTTCATTGCGATGGGGCAGGGCGGCACTGCTGTCGTCAGCCAGCACCCGGTGCAGCATGAGGATTACCCCGGCGCCACGCAATTGGCTGCGGCCCTTGGGAGAGTTGAGGTACAGCCAACCGCTGGCACGCTTGAGACTGGTCTTGATCGGCATGTCAGGCACTCATCGGGTCTGGTCGGGGTTCCACTGGTTGTAGCTGTGCCCGCGCAGAAACTGCCACAGACCGACGCTCATGCCCGCCAAGGTCACCAACACGAACGCGGCCAGGCGAAATGGCTTGGGCAAGCGATGACGCACATCCAGCAGGCCCGCCACAGCAATGGCATAACCGAGCAGTTGGGCGGCCAGGCTCAGGCGGTAGAAACCGTGGTCATCGAGCAACCACAGGTTGGCCAGCAGCAATGGCAACAGCAGTACCGGCGCCAGACGGCGGATTACCTTGTGGCTGATCAGGGCAATGGCATACAAGCCATGACGCAGCGGGTTGAGCAGTTCCCGGCGTGCGGCGAGGCTGATCAGACCGCCGACGGTAACGCGCTGACGGCGGCTGAACTGGCGCTCAGCTTCGTCGACGCCTTGGTCGAGGACCTTGGCCTGATCGACATAGACCACGCGTTTACCGGCGACGGGCGCGCAGGTATTGATATAGAAGTCGTCGTTGACCCGTGCAGGTATCGGCTGATACAGCTCGCGGCGCAGCGCCTGCAGGGCGCCGTCGGCCGAGACCGTGCAGCCGGTACGGGTTTCCACCCGGCGTAGCCAGGCTTCGTAGTGGCGGTACAGGCTCTCACCAATGCTCAGGCCCTTGCCGGCAACCGGGATGATCATATTGCCGACAGTGCCGCCGACATCAGGATCGGCAAACGGTGCCAGCAATGCCTGCAGGGTGCCGTCGAGCCAATGCACGTCGGCATCGGTAAATACCAGGATGTCACCGGTACAGTGGCGGACAGCGGCATTGAGCACACTGTTCTTGCCCTGACGCGGAAGGTCGAGCACCAGGATGCGCGGGTCGTCAAAGCGCCGAGCCAGTTCTACCGTGCGGTCACTGGAGCCATCGCTGGCGACGATGATCTGCAACGAGGAGAGGTGCTCATCCTGGGCCAGCAGGTTGCGCAGTTTGTCCTCGATATGGCGTTCCTCGTTGTGCGCCGCGACCACCACGCTGACCTGCAGCGGTGGCAACAGCCCAGGCTTATGCTGAGCAAAGAATGGCCCAGCGACGGTCAGCAGCAGCGGGTAGCCAAGCCAGGCATAGAAGGGTAGCAACAGACACAGCCAAAAGATGAGTTCAGCCACGGGCGGGCCTCCTTGCGTTCCAGTTGAACAGGCTGAGCACGAAGGCCGCGCCGGCCAGGTGCAGACGAATCCAGTGCAGCCCCCAGAGTTGCAGGACGAACAAAGGCTCGCGGTGTTTCAGGCTCTGGCGCAGGCTCAACACCAGTGCTGGCAGGCTGGCGATCAGCAGCATCAGCAGGGCCAGGTGCGGGAAGCCGTCGAGCAGGGCCGACAAGGCCATGGCGTCGAGTACCCAGGCGCCCATCGACAGCATCGGGAAGCGCAGCAAGCGCAGCCTGACGCCGTTACTGCGCAGTAATTGCAGGTTGCTGCCCTGGCGCCAGAGTTCCTTGCCCAGCCATTCACCCCAGCTACCTTCAAAGCCCCAGTGCAGGACCGCCGGCGTGCGCAGGGCCAGCAACCGCGCACCGGCCTGGCTCAGGCGCAAGGTGAAGTCTTTGTCTTCGCCAGTGCGCAGGGTTTCGCTGAAGCCCCCCACCTGGTCGAACCACTGACGGCGCATCAGCAGGTTGGGTGTCGGCAGCCAGGGCATGCTGTGCAGTTCGGGGCCAGCGCGCCGGGTGCGCCGCTGCCAGGCTTGGGCGAACCAGGGCGCCTGGCGCGGGGTGTCGCAATCCAGGGCAAAGACATCGCCACGGCCCTGTTCATGCAGATCCAGAAGCAAGCGCAGCCAGTGTTCAGGGACTTCAATATCGGCATCGAGAAAGGCCAACCATTGACCTGCGCTCGCCTGAGCACCGCGATTGCGCAGGGCGCCGATGGTCAGCCCGGGCAGACTCACTACCTGCGCCCCGAGGCTGCGAGCGATCTGCGGACCGTCATCGCTGGAGCCGTTATCGACCACGATCAGCTCGCATTCAAGCCCGGCAACGGTGGCGGCGCGTTGTGCCGCTTGCAAGGTGCGACCGATATGTCGGGCCTCGTTGAACATGGGCACGACGATGCTGATCTGGCTCATGCGGCCTCCTGCGGCAGTCGGGCTTGCTCGGCTTTAAGCCGCAACACGCTGGACAGCGCCAGCATGATCCACAGGTACTTTTGGTTCGGTGCACTCAAGAACATCAGGAACAAGCTGATCGCCAGCATGCTCATGCATAAATGCGTGAGCAGGTCAGCCTGGTCGTGATCGCCCTGTTGCAGCCATAGCCGCCGGGCGTACCAGAGGTTGTACAAGGCCAGGACGATCAAACCGGTGAACAACAGCCCGGCCGGCACGCCGACTTCACTATAGATTTCAAGGTAGGTGTTGTGCGCCCGACGATACAGGTCACCGATTTTTTTGTTGGAAGAGAACGCCTTGGCATAGCCGGTGGTGGCGTAATGCAGGGGGAAGGTCCCGGGGCCAGAACCGATCAGCGGGTTCTCGCGGATCATCTTTGTGCCCACAACAATGTAGGAGGAGCGTCGTCCCAGGGATTCGTCCTTGTGGGCGTTGACCCCGGACTTGAGCTGGGCCAACGACTGGATCCGCTCAATGTAGGCGTCGGGCATCAGCGCAACGGCCACTGGCAGCAGGATCGCCATACCCAGCATGGCAAAGCCCAGGTGCCGCGGACGCAAGCGACCGAGCTGACTGCGGTAGTGGGCCAGGGCGATCACCAGGCTGATCAACAGCACCACCAAGCCCGACCGCGAGTTGGTCTTGGTCATGCCGGCCAGCAACAGGATGCAGCAGGCGATCCAGAACAGGCGCTGTAGCCGATTCGGACTCTTGAGCACCAGCCACAACGCCATGGGGATGGCGATGGCGATGAGCATGGCGAACAGGTTGGGGTCGGTGAGCAGCCCGGCAGCGCGACCTTCGTCCTGGTACTTGGTGGAGAACATGGCCATTACGCAGGTCACGCCGACGCTCAGGCTGACCAACCGGCACATCATTGCCAGGTTCAGTTCGCGCCCCACCAATAAGGTGATGGCGAACAGCAGCAGGCCGACTGCCAGCTCACGGAAGTGGCCCAGCGACAGCTCCGTGTTTTCGCTGGCCAGGTAGCTCAGCAGGTACAGGGCCAGAAAACCCACCAGCAAACGCCACATCGAGCTGCGTAGGCGCTCGCCGGGCAGTTGCTTGGTCGCCAGTTGCAGCAACAGCACCAAGGCCAGCGAGGCGCCAATCAATTTCACCGCCGACAGTTCGGTGTCCTTGAACAGGCCCTCCAGCGGCACCAGGGTAATGATCGCCATCAGTCCCCACGCCGGACGCCGGTACAACGCCAGCAGACCCGCCAGGCCAATGACCGCGCCGGGTGCCAGGAACGGGTAGGGGCTGGCCAGCAGGGCCAGGCTGACAATGGCCAACAGACCGATCAGGGACAGGGGGATGATCATGCGCAGGTCTCCGTGGCCGCGCCCAGGTAGACCTGGGCCCAGCGTTGCGCCAGCGTCGGCAGGTGATAACGTTCGCGTTGCGTACGCCGCGCCTGGGCGATCAGCTCGTCGGCCTGAGCCGGGTCGAGCATCAGGGCTTCGAGTTGTGCGGCCAGCTCATCGACCGCCAGCGGCCTGGCCAGCAGGCCGCTGCGGCCATGTTCAATCACATCAGGAATGCCGCCGACGCCGAAGGCCACCACCGGGACGCCATCCTGCATGGCTTCGAGCAGAATCATCGGTGTGCCTTCAGTGCGCGAGCTGATCACCAGGGCATCCAGGCGCGCCATCCATGGGCGCATGTCGCGCTGAAACCCGGGCAGGCGAATGCGTTGATTCAGCCCGGCAGCATCGATGCGTGCTTGCAGCACAGCCCGTTCCGGGCCATCGCCGAGCATCACCGCGTCCAGTTGCGGATGGCGCTGGCACAGGGGGATCAGGCTATCGAGAAACAGGTCCGGTCCTTTCTCCTGGCTCAAACGTCCGACGTAACCGGCCAGCCAGCGTTCGTCGCCATGGCCGCGCGCAGGCAAGGCGGGGGCCTCCGGCAGGCCATTGGGGATCACCTGCAGCTTGTGCTCGGTGACACCTGCCTGGCGGTGGATGCGCTTGATGCTCTCGGCCACGCAGACCACTTTGTCGATGGTCCCGGTGCGGCACAGCTGCAAACTCAACCAGGTGTACAGGCGTTGTTTGCGATTGCTCGGGGTAAAGCCATGCTGGGTGGCGACCATCGGCAAGCGCCACAGCGTCGCGCCCAACCAGCCAAATACCAGCCCTTTGAAGTTGTGACTGTTGATCAGCGGCTGCGGATCTCGGCACTGGCGCAACTGAGTCAACACCTCGCCCAGGCTGGCGCAGCTGCGGCAGGCCACGCCAGCGGCGCGAAAACGCGCCACCAGTTCCTCCGGGGCACCGAGGAACAGCACCAAGTGCTGTCCCGGGGTAGCCTGGCAGTGGTCCAGCAACATCCGCTCGGCACCGTAGAAGCCACCGCTGCCGAGCAGGTGGATGATCGGCCGCTGCAGGGGCAAGGCTGCGTTCAATTGCGCACCCAATGCACCAGCCGCGGCAGCGACCAGCCCTTGTAAGGGTTGGGGGTTTGCGGGGCCTGGTCGTTGATCACCAGCAGTACCGGCAGGTCCAACTGTTGGGTGATTTGCGCTGGGTGCTTGAAGCGGTGGTCAAAGAACTCACGCACATAGACCAGGGCAATGGCCAACAGCAAACCGGTGAACAGGCCAAATGGCACGATCAGGATCGGTTTGGGGAAGGCAGCTTCGGCAGGCTCATACGGTGCGCTCAAGACCCGGGCGTTGGAGGCATCATTGCCTAGCAACTGCTCGCCGCGGGCTTCTTCATACCGTTGGGTGTAGGTGAAGAAGGCCTTGTGCAGCGCATCAATTTCGGTATCGAGCTGGCGTGCCTTGCTCTGGGTCTGCTGCAACTGGTGCACACGGTCTTTATAGTCGGCGATGCGCTGGGTTTTTTGCGCGATGACATTCTGAACCACGGCCAGGTCTTTTTCCCGCTCCTTGATCCGGTTGGAGACGATCTTCAAGAACTGCTGACGGGTCTTGGCGATTTGCTCGCGTTGCAGCAGCATTTGCTCGCTGCTGGGTTGGAACACCGCCAGGTCGCTGACATACGTCAGCACCAGGGTGGTCAACTGCTCACCCAGTTGCTTGATCTCGCGGTCTTCGAATGCCGCGTTGTCGACGGTGGTGGTGAAGGTGTAAGGGAACGCGAAATCGCGCATGCCGGCGTTGTTCGCCGAGGCCAGGCTGGTCTTGAGGTACTCCAGCCACTGCTGGCTTTGCAGCAGGCGGTCGCGGTACAGGTTCAGCGCTTGCTCTTCGGTGTTGATGGCGTTGAGACGGAAGGTGATTTCTTCCTTCGGATCGGACGAACCGATGCCTTCAAGCATCCCCAGGCGCTTGCTCTCCAGGTCATCCATGCGCACTTGGTATTGCAGTTTCTTCTGCTCGTAGAACTCTTGGGGTAGTTCGTTGGACTGCAGGTTCTGGCGGTTGCGCAGGTAGTTGTCGAGCAGGCGGCTGACAAACAGGGTCCCCAGTTTTGGGTCGGGGAAGCTGTAGGTTATCGAGACGACGTTGGAGCCAGGCAGGGTTTCGATTTTGAGGCTGTTGATGGCTTCGTCGGTGAGGGCGTCTAGCTGGGTGTCGCGCACCGGATCGACGTCCAGGCCAAACAGCGCACGCGCTGGATTGATCACGTGTTCGCGTAGCGGGTTAACGATAAAGGTACGGATCGGCCCGAACACCAGGCGCTGGAGCACGCCTGGGGCGACCTCATACTGACCTTCGTCGCGCAGTTGGCTGATGGTCTGACGGATCAAGGTCGGCGAACGTAGGATATTGCTCTCGGTTTCCATGTCTGCCAGCGACGGTGGAATGAACTTGTCGGCCTCCTGGGCCAGGGCGGTGTTGGTATCGCTCTGGGACAGCTTTTTCGACTGCACGATCACTTCTGCAGTGATGTCGAAGCTCTGTTTGAGCACCAGAGGCAACAGCAAGGCGACGACTGCGAAAACCAGGAATACCCGTTTCACCAACTGGCGGTTGGCAAAGAAGATCCTGAAGAATTCATGCAGGTAGTTTTCTTTTGTGTTCATGCGTGTTCACCTGCCTTGAATTAGTTGTCGCTGTCTTTGTTGTCAACACGGTAGGCGAAGCCAAAGCCGACCCCCTGGAACAGCACTACATCAGCCAATTGCCGGGCCAGGTCGCCGGCACTGGCCAGCTTGGTCTTGGGCACGTAGAGCATGTCGTCTGGTTGCAGGTAAGCCACTTGCGCAGCACTGGCATCCAGCGCAGCGTCAACGTTATAGGGCACGGCCTGAACCTGGTTGCCGGTGCGGCGCATGATCACCACCGAATCGAGCCGGGCCTTGACGTTCGGCCCGCGGGCCATGGTCAGGGCTTCGAGCACCGACACCGGGCGCCGAATCGGGTAGGCACCGGGCATGCCCACTTCGCCAAGCACGTAGATCTCATTGACCGCCGTGGACTTGAGCATCACGTCAACCGTCATGCGTCCGGGCAGGTCGGCGTAGCGCTTGTTCAAGTAAGTCTGCAATTGCGTGACGGTCATGCCCTGCAGCGGTACTGAGCCGATTTCTGGAAAGCTGGCCTGGCCATCGCTGTTCACGGTGATTTCGCGGCTCATACCGGTGCCGGGGTGGTTGAGGGCGTCCTTGAGGTTCTGCTCGTTGGTCAGCGGGCTGATCACCTGAACGGTTAGCTGGTCGCGATTGGGCTGGAACAGGCTTTTGTTGCGGTAGGCCTGTTGGATGGTCTGCCGGGCCTGGTCAGGCGTGAGGCCGGCGACTTTTACCGAGGTGTTGGCCCGCGGCAGTTCGATGCTGCCATCGGGCAGCACCAGTTGATTGCCATTGAGCGAACTGGCCGAGAGGAACGCCAGGCCGACGGTGTCGCCCGGCTGGATGCGGTAGGTGTCCGAGCCGCTGGTGCTGACGTGAAAGATCACATCGAGCACGTCCTGTGGCCGCAGTACCTGCTCGCTGCGCGGCAGTTCCGCGCTCTGAGCCGTACCCGGTGGTGCGGTCATGATCTGCACCGGCATCTGCCGGGTTTCCTGATTGGTGCAGCCGGCCAGGGTCAGCAGGCACAGCGCGAACGATGTGTATTTCATGGGAGGCTCCTGGTCTGCTGGCCTAAAGGTTGTTGTACAGCCACTTGGGCATGTAGTACTTGCGCCGGTTGAAGACGCTGCCGATCAGGCGGGCGCCGGCCTGGGACAAGCGCTGGGCGGCGGCCTGGGCCACTTCCCAGCGGGTTTCCTCAGCGCACACCACGAGGATCACGCCATCGGCCAGGGTGCCGATCACCAGGCTGTCAGCACTGGCATAGACGGCTTCACCATCGATCACCACAAAGCGGTAGTGATCGCCCAACTGGCGCAGCAACACGCGCAGCAGGTCCGGGTTGAGCCGCTCCTTGCCGCGTTTGTAGGTGCCGGCGGGCAGCACGTCGAACGGCTGGTCGCTCAGGCGCACGATGCAGTCCTGCATCAGCGGCGGGGTTTCCAGGTCGAACATCAGGTCGTTGAAACCACGCAGTTTGTGCAGGCTCAACTGCTGGCTGAGGTTGTTGCTGCTGGGGCTGCTGTCGACCAGCAATACCGGGCCGCCGCTCATCAGCGCCAACTGGCTGGCGAAGGCCAGGGCACTGGTGCTGGTGCCGCTGCCGGTATTGGCAGCGGTCAGCAACAGAATGCGCTGGTCCTCGTCGAGCACGGTGGACGTCAGGTTGGTTTCGCTCGGGGTGGCGATGGTCAGACTTCTTGAAGTAGAACCGTCCATTCAACTTGCTCCGTGGCCGCTGAAGACTTTGAACGGAGTCTTGAGCAGGATCTTCAGATCCAGCAGCAGGCTCTGTTCGTTGATGTAGCTCAGGTCCAGTTCGACACGCTGGTCGAAGTCAATGTTGCTGCGTCCGGATATCTGCCACAGGCCTGTCATGCCGGGGTAGATGCTCAAGCGCGCGAGGTGGTTGTCCTTGTAGCGGTAGGCGTTGAACGAGGTGGGGCGAGGACCGACCAGGCGCATGTCGCCGAGCACCACGTTGAACAGGTTGGGTAACTCGTCCAGGCTGCTGCGCCGCAGCCATTGGCCGATTGGGGTGACACGCGGATCCTTGTCGATTTTGAAGTCGATGGAATCAGCGCCGTGCTTGTTCAGGTGGCGCACCGAGTCTTTCAAGGCTTCGGCGTTGGCGACCATGGTGCGGAACTTGTACATGCCGAAGGTACGGCCGCGGTAGCCGGTGCGCTTTTGCACGAAAAATACAGGCCCTGGGCCGCTGCGTTTGATCAGCATGGCCAGTACCAGCAGCAACGGGGAAATCAGGGTCAGAATGCCCAGGGCGCCGACACAGGCGAGCACCCGGTTGGTTCGCGACAGTGTCCAGGGCCGCCCCCCGGCACGGCCGGTCAGCCAGCCACGACCTTGCATGTGGATGGCTGCATCGAGGCGTTGGCGATGCGCCGGGTCCATGCGTTTGTCTTGATGCAGTGCCTGCAGTTGCGCACTTTTAGGTTGTCCTGTCATACCGCCCTCCGTTGATGCGCGGGCACATGCCCGTTGACCCGCATGGCTTCCTGGTCGAGGTGCGGGTAGTACTCATGAAACCAAGTGATAAAGCGCGCAAGCCCTTCATCCAGTGAGATGCGCGGGGTGAACCCGGTAACCTGGTCCAGGCCGCTGGCATCGGCACAGGTGGCCAGCACGTCGCCCGGTTGCAAGGGCAGCAACTCGACCTCGGCCTTGCGTTGCAGGTGTTTTTCCAGCAGCGCGAGGTAGTCGGTCAGCTCCACCGGGCGCTGGCCGCCGATGTTGAACAGGCGCCACGGTGCGTGGCTGCTGGCGGGGTCCGGTTGTTCGCGGTTCCACTCAGGGTTGGCCTTGGGCGGTAATGGAATCAGGCGCACCAGGCTTTCGACAATGTCGTCGATGTAGGTGAAATCGCGCTGGTGCCGGCCGTAATTGAACAGCTGAATCGGGCGACCTTCGGCAATCGCCCGGGCGAACTGCATCGGTGACATGTCCGGCCGGCCCCAAGGCCCATACACGGTAAAAAAGCGCAGGCCGCTGCAGGGTATGCCGAACAGGTGGCTATAGCTGTGGGCCATGGCTTCGTTGGCTTTTTTGGTGGCAGCGTACAGCGACAGCGGATGGTCTACCGCATCCTGAACCCGGTACGGGGTGTGTTGGTTGGCGCCGTATACCGAGCTTGAGGAGGCATACAGCAAGTGTTGCACTGGATGCTGGCGGCAGCCTTCGAGAATGTTGAGAAAGCCACACAGGTTGCTGTCGATATAGGCGCGCGGGTTTTCCAGCGAGTAGCGCACCCCGGCTTGGGCAGCCAGGTGGATCACCACTTCGGGCTGTTCGCGGGTAAACAGTTCGGCTACACCTGCGGCGTCGTTGAGGTCCAGGCGATATAGGGGGAAGTTGCGGGCTTGGCTTTCGATCCAGCGTACCCGTGCATGTTTGAGTGCCGGATCGTAGTAATCGTTGAAGTTGTCCAGGCCAATCACATCATGGCCATCGCGCAATAGACGCAGGGTGCAGTGCGCTCCGATGAAGCCGGCGGCGCCGGTGACCAGTATTTTCATGGCGCCGGCACCTGCGGCTGAACCTGTCGCAGGCCAATGCCGCTGTAGCTCAGGCCGAAGGTGGCGACCTGGTCAGGGTTGTACAGGTTGCGGCCGTCAATGATCAGGCGGCTGCGCAGCTTCTTTGCCAGCAGGGCAAAGTCGACGACACGAAAGTTCTTCCATTCGGTGCAAATCACCAGGGCGTCGGCGTCTTCCAGGGTGTCGTCACGGGTGGCACACAGGCGCAGGTCGTCGCGATAGCCATAGAGGCGCCGGCACTCGGACATCGCCTCAGGATCAAACGCGCAGACCGTCGCCCCCTCGGCCCACAGCGCCTCCATCAGGTAACGGCTCGGCGCTTCGCGCATGTCGTCGGTGTTGGGTTTGAAGGCCAGGCCCCAGAGGGCGATGGACTTGCCCGCCAGGCTGCCGGGAAAGTGTTGCTTCAACTTGCCGAAGAGGATCTGGCGTTGGGCATCATTGACCTCGCTGACACTTTGCAGCAGGCGCAGTGGCATGCCGCTGTGTTCGGCGGTGTGCAGCAGGGCGCGCAGGTCCTTGGGGAAACACGAACCGCCAAAGCCGCAACCGGGATAGATGAAGTGATAACCGATGCGCGGATCGGAGCCGATACCTTTGCGCACGGCCTCAATATCAGCACCCAGGCGCTCAGTGAGATTGGCCAGCTCGTTCATGAAGCTGATACGTGTGGCGAGCATCGCGTTGGCCGCGTACTTGGTCAGTTCGGCGCTGCGGTTGTCCATGAACATGAGTTTTTCATGGTTGCGGCAGAACGGCGCGTAGAGTTCGGCCAACTGCTCATGGGCGTGATCATCGGCGGTACCGACGATGATGCGGTCCGGGCGCATGCAATCGGCCAGGGCGCTGCCTTCCTTGAGAAACTCGGGGTTGGACACCACCCGCACCTGCAAGCTGCTTTTGTTCAGGCGCTGCAGTTCTTCGCGGGCCAGTTGCGCGACTTTGTCGGCGGTACCGACAGGAACCGTGGACTTGATGATCAAGGTGCGATCTGCATCCATCAGATCGACGATCTGCCGGGTGACGCCCAGCACGTGGGAGAGGTCGGCCGAACCATCTTCATCCGGTGGGGTACCGACGGCGATGAAGATCAATTCGGCATGGGCAACCGCGTCACTGGCCTGGGTACTGAACAGTAAACGGCCTTCCTTGATGTTTTCTTCGAGCATGCTCGACAGCCCAGGCTCGCTGATGGGCGGAACCCCCTGACGCAGTTGACTGATCTTGTGAGCGTCGACATCGACGCACAACACACGGTGACCTACGTCTGCCAGGGCAGCAGCTTGCACAAGACCGACATAGCCGGTGCCAAATACGCTCACGTCCATGTCGGCGTGCCTCGTATGGAGTAAGAAGAATGAAACAGTGGTGTGATCTGGGTATAGCCCACCTATGAAAGGTCGTGTCAATCAAATGGCATGTTTCGTCGGATTTACACTCGCTGCAAATAGGCTTTTTGCCATCAAGCCTTTCTAAATCGCGGGCTTAGCTGAATAAGGCAGTGGCAAATGGCCGTCTATGAAAACGATGAACGGTCAAGGGCCAAGTAAAACGTGGCCTCTGCCGCGGTGACTGTTTCACGAATGCAACGGTTTCGCGTTTTCAATTTGTCAGAATCAGTGCACGTAAGATCGCCGGTAAATTGACGTTTTACCGGTTTGCGCTTTGTCGCAGCGCTGCTAACGTGGAAGTAGCCCGCTAGGGTCGAAGGGTATTTTTGCGAGGGAGTCATGCGCCGTTATTTCAAGGAATTGCTGCTCGTTCTCTACTTGATCAGCCACTATCCCTATTACTTCGAGCGTCTTCAGGCTATTGGCCTGAACCCGGCGTTGTTGCTGTTTACCGGCGTTTTCGTGTTGTTGGTGCTGGCGTTGCTGCTCAGTGCCAATATCCGCCAGGGTTGGTTGCGCTGGGCATGGGCGCTGGGGTTTTCCGCCAGCGCGCTGTTCTTTGATGCCTATACCCGGATCACGGCGGATTACCTGACGTACAGCGCTTTCATTTCCATGGTCTATTCCGGCGGCTTTATCGGCGAGGCGCTGGAGCAGTATCACAGTGTGATTCTCGGCAGCCTGGCGCGCACCCTGTTGTTGCTGTTCGGGCTGGGCTTGCGCCCACGGCGCAACTTGCCGGGGCCGGCGACGCTGCCTTGGGCCGCGCCATTGTTGGGGATCGCTCTGTTGACAGCGATTTTATTCGTGCGCGCCGGTGAGGGTGCGCGTGGCCTGCCGATCATGTACACGGCGCTGGCCTACCTGAACCTGTTTGCCTATGAGTCGCTGCACGACAGTGTCGGCCCGCGTGAGCCGGTGAGTCTGGCGCGCCAAGGGCCCGCACTGGCCCGCGACATCGTGCTGATCATCGACGAGAGCGTCTCGGGCAATTACCTGGACCTGAACACCGCTCATGGCGTGCGCAGTCAGCTCAACCAGGTACAACCCGGCGCGAGTATCTTCAACTATGGCTACGCCGCCTCTATTGCCAACTGCAGTGCCGACACCAACGTCACTCTGCGCTATGGCGGCACGCGCACCGACTACCTGCGTATCAACTCAACCCTGCCGTCGATCTGGCAATACGCCAAGCAAGCCGGCCTGGGTACGGTGTACATCGATGCTCAGCGCACCGGCGGCAACTTGCAGAACCTGATGAATACTGCGGAAAAACGCGACATTGACCAGTTCATTCAGTTCGACACCACCCCGGTGCGTGATCGTGACATGGCGGCGGTGGCAAAACTGATCGAGTTGCTCGGCGACGGTCAGGCGCAGTTGATCGTGATGAACAAGGTTGGCGTGCATTTCCCGGTACACGACAAGTACCCCGATGCATTCATGACCTATCGCCCAGCCTTGCCGCGCGGGCAGTATGCCGACATCGCCGATACGGGACGGCGCGATGGTTTTTCTGGTCAGCCGGAGGATTGGCTGTTGTATCGCAATGCCTACAAGAACAGTCTGCTGTGGAATGTCGGCGAGTTTTTTAACCGCTTGTTCGCCCAGGCCGATTTGAGCCAGGCGGTGCTGATCTATACCTCAGACCATGGTCAAGACCTGCATGAGCGCGGCAACCCTGGCCTCAATACCCATTGCGACAGTGACCCGGTGGAGGAGGAGGGTCTGGTGCCGCTGGTGGTCATTCAGGGGGAAGGACTCAAGACCCTCGATTGGCAGGCTGAATTGGCCGCCAACAAAGACCGCTCCAGCCACTACAACATCTTCCCGACCCTGCTGCAGTTGCTGGGCTATGACCCGGCCGCCTTCACCCCGATCTATGGGCGCTCGCTGGCGGTGCCGACCGAAGATGACTTCAGTTTCAACACACGGTTCAACGCGCGGCTGGGGGCCAAGCCGGTGTTCAAGCGTATTGACCTCAGCCAGGTAGTGACGCCCGACGGCGCAACAGTCGTCGAGCACATGCCGGTGGGTCAGGCCGACTGATGCCGGCCGTTTACAACGCGGGTGCGTGCAGGCTACGGAAACTCTCGGCTTCTTCTACCAGCCAGTCATGCACCGCGCGAACGCTCGGATGGGCCAGGCCGCCGGGTGGGTAGAGCAGCACATAGCGTTTGTGGTTGGCGATGGGTAAACCGAACGGCACGATCAGCGTGCCGCGCTCCAGTTCATCATTGAGCAGGGTGCGGCGGGCGATGGCCACGCCGATCCCGGCAATCGCCGCTTCAATGGTCAGGTGGTTGCGGTTGAAGGTGTGCCCACGGCGCACGTCCAGGCCGCTGGCCCCGATGCCCTCCAGATAGAACTCCCACTCGGCGTATTCCGAACTGCCGCGCCAGGCGGTGATGTCGTGCAGCAACGGGTAGTGCGCGAGGTCCGCCGGGCCATGCAGCGGGGGGCGGCCGCGCAGCAACGCCGGGGCGCAGACCGGGAAGATCTGCTCATCGAGCAGGGGCGTTGAATGCATGCCCGGGTAACTGCCGTCGTTGAGGTCGATGGCCAGGTCGAAGTCGCCTTCGTGCAGGGCCTGGCTGCTGTCTTCGGCCACCAGGCGCAGTTGAATGTCCGGGTAGCGTTGCTGCAGGCGCGGCAGGCGCGGGGTCAGCCACTTGGCCAGGAAGGAAGGGATCGAGCGCAGGCGCAGCGTGCCGCGAATCTCGCCGGCATCCAGGCGGCGCAACTCGGTATCGATGCTGCCGTAGGCTTCGCTGACGGTCTGCGCCAGACGCTGGCCTTCGGCCGTCAGCTCCACGCCACGGGCGCGGCGCAAGAACAGGCGAAAGCCCAGGCGCTCTTCCAATTGTCGGATTTGTTGGCTCACCGCACCGGGGGTGATGTGCAGTTCTTCGGCGCAGCGGGTGAACGACAGGTGCCGCGCCGCACAGGAAAACACGTGGAGCCAGACATACATCTGGCCATTCATCTGTCGTCTCATTGTTTAGTGCTGCTAAAGGCTTGCTTAGAAAGATTCGTTGGTCAATGCCACGGTGACCGGGCAGTATCGCGCAACTTCGCGACACCCATCAATTTTTTCACAACGCCGCAGGGTGACAGTCGTCGCTTGAGCGTGCAGGCATTAGCATGGCTATCAGTGTTTTCGACCTTTTCAAGATTGGCATCGGGCCCTCCAGTTCCCATACCGTAGGCCCCATGCGTGCGGCGGCAACCTTTGCCCAGGCCCTGCGTGAGCAAGGTGTGCTGGCGCAGGTGAGCCGGGTCGAGGTGCGCCTGTACGGTTCGTTGTCGGCCACCGGTGTTGGCCACGCCACCGACCGCGCCTGCCTGCTCGGGCTGATGGGCGAATGGCCGGACCAGATCGACCCGCAGAGCATCGAGCCGCTGATCGCCCAGTTGCAGCAGAGCCAGGTGCTGATGCTCGACGGCAGCCGGGCGATCCCGTTCGATTGCGCAACCGACTTGCTGCTGCTCGATGAAAGCCTGCCGTATCACCCCAACGCCATGACCCTGGAGGCCAGCAGCGCCACCGGCTCGTTGTTGCAGCAGACCTATTACTCGGTGGGCGGTGGTTTCATTGTTGAAGCGGCGCAGCTTGGTAGCGCGGGCAACAGTGCCGAGCAGGTGCAACTGCCATATGACTTTGACAGCGCCGCGCAACTTCTGGCGCTGTGCAAACAACACCAGTTGCGCGTCAGTGAACTGATGATGGCCAACGAACTGGCCTGGCGCTGCGAAGCCGAAGTCCGCAGCGGCCTACTTAAGCTCTGGGCTGCAATGCGCGAATGCGTCGACAACGGCTTGCGCAATGAGGGCATCCTGCCTGGCGGCCTCAAGGTCAAGCGCCGCGCCGCCAAGCTGCACCGCAGCCTGCAGGAACTGGGCAAACCCAACGTCATTGGCTCGACCTTGAGCGCCATGGAATGGGTCAACCTGTTCGCCCTGGCGGTCAACGAAGAAAACGCCGCAGGCGGGCGCATGGTCACCGCACCGACCAACGGTGCGGCAGGGATCATCCCGGCAGTGCTGCATTACTACATGAAGTTCAACCCCGATGCCTGTGATAACGACGTCGTCGACTTCCTGCTCAGTGCCGCCGCGGTAGGCATCCTGTGCAAGAAGAACGCTTCGATCTCCGGTGCCGAAGTAGGGTGCCAGGGCGAGGTCGGTTCGGCCTGTTCGATGGCTGCAGCTGGCCTTGCGGAGGTGCTTGGGGCGACGCCGATGCAACTGGAAAACGCCGCCGAGATTGCCCTTGAGCATAACCTGGGGCTGACCTGCGACCCGGTCGGCGGCCTGGTCCAGGTGCCGTGCATCGAGCGTAACGCCATTGCCGCCGTCAAGGCCATCAACGCGGTGCAGATGGCGCTGCGCGGTGATGGTGAGCACTTCATTTCCCTCGACCGGGTGATCCGCACTATGCGCGATACCGGTGCTGACATGCACGCCAACTACAAGGAGACATCGCGCGGCGGCCTGGCGGTCGCGTTCGTCGAGTGTTGATTGGCTAAACGTGCGCAAAGACTGCTTCGCGCAGGGCAATTGTGGGCGTCGGCCTTGCCGGCGATGGGGGCCGCAGCCCCCCCCTACACGCAGTTCGTTCATAAGCAACAAAAACAACTACAAGGCAATATCGATGACTGATGTAAACACCACCACCCACCTGGGTGCGAGCACGGCTGCGCCGGCGCAAAGCAAAACCTGGAATCGCCACGACACCACCTGGGTCCTGGGCCTGTACGGCACCGCCATTGGCGCCGGTACCCTGTTCCTGCCGATCAACGCCGGGGTAGGGGGCTTCTGGCCGCTGCTGGTACTGGCGCTGCTGGCATTCCCCATGACGTACTTCGCTCACCGTGGCCTGACCCGTTTCGTGCTGTCGGGCAAGCGGGGTGCCAGCGAAGACATCACTGAAGTGGTTGAAGAGCATTTCGGCGTCGGTGCCGGCAAGCTGATCACCTTGCTGTACTTCCTGGCGATCTTCCCGATCCTGTTGGTGTACAGCGTGGCGTTGACCAATACTCTGGGCAGCTTCATGGAACATCAGCTGCACATGGCCCCACCACCGCGGGCGTTGCTGGCCTTGCTGCTGATCTGCGGCCTGATGATCGTGGTCCGTAGTGGTCAGGGCATCATCGTCAAGGTCATGAGCCTGCTGGTCTATCCCTTCGTTGCGGCGTTGCTGCTGCTGGCCTTGAGCCTGATTCCCAACTGGAACGGCGCCTTCTTCGCCCAGGCCTCCGAAGGCATGCCCCTGGACTTGTTCTTCAAGACCTTGTGGCTGGCGATTCCGGTGATGGTGTTCTCCTTCAACCATTCGCCGATCATCTCTGCCTTTGCTGTCGACCAGAAGCACCGTTACGGTGAACAAGCCGACCAGAAAAGCAACCGAATCCTGGCCAGTGCTCATGTCATGATGGTGCTGACGGTAATGTTCTTCTGCTTCAGTTGCGTGCTGGCCCTGAGCCCAGCCGATCTTGCCGCTGCCAAGCAACAGAACATCTCGATCCTGTCGTACCTGGCCAACCACTTCCAGACGCCGATCATTGCCTTTGTTGCGCCGTTAATTGCCTTGGTGGCAATCACCAAGTCGTTCCTGGGGCACTACATCGGTGCCAGCGAAGGCTTCCAGGGCATGATCGTGAAAAGCCTGCGCAGCCGTGGCAAGCAACTGCCGGCCAAGCGCCTGGAGCAGATGACCGCGTTGTTCATGGTGGTGACCTGCTGGGCGGTGGCCACCCTGAACCCGAGCATCCTCGGCATGATCGAGAACCTGGGTGGGCCGATTATTGCCTGTCTGTTGTTCCTGATGCCGATGTACGCCATTCATAAAGTGCCGTCGCTGCGCAAATATTCGGGCACGGCCTCCAACGTCTTTGTGGTGCTGATCGGCTTGATCACCCTGTCGGCGATTCTGTACTCCTTCCTCGCTTGATCCAGCGTTTGCGCCGGGTGCCAAGCTCACCCGGCGCGGCGTATGCAAGGCCATGCACTACGCTGTAGCGGATACTTCGCAGGAGCGGTGGTCATGCACAAGATTGTGATTGCAGACGAGCAACCTTTGCTGCGCGCTGCGGTACAGGCGTTGCTCAGCGCCGAAGGGCACCAGGTGGCGGCCGCCGTGGACAACGGCGCCGACGCCTTGCAACAAGCCTTGAGCCTGAAACCTGACGTGCTGATTCTTGACCTGGCCTTGCCGCGCTTGGGCGGGCTTGAGGTGATTCGCCGCCTGCACCAGCGCCAGAGCCGCACCCGTACCCTGGTATTGACTGCGCAAAGCACTGAACACATCGCCGGTTTGTGTCTGCAGGCGGGGGCCAGCGGATTTGTCAGCAAGCTGGAGTCGGTCGAGGAGCTGGGCGAGGCGGTACGCACCCTGCTGCGCGGGCGCGCCTGGTTTCCAGTACGCAGCCTGGGTAGCGTTGCCGCCCCGCAGGGCTTGCAGGCCGAAGACGAGCAACTGCGTACTCTGTCGCCACGGGAACTGACGGTGTTGCGCTACCTGGTCAATGGCCGTAGCAATAAGGACATCGCCGACGAACTGGCATTGAGCGACCGCACGGTCAGCACCTATAAGGTGCGCCTGCTGCAAAAGCTGCACGCCGGTTCATTGGCCGAATTACTCGAAATTGCCTGGCGCGGGGGCTTGCTTGAGCGCTTGCCAAGCACTGTAAACGTTGCGCAGGGCAAGAATACGCAGGGCGCCTTTGGTGAACTGCTTGAAGCTATGCCGATGCCGGTCAGCCTGCGTGATGTCGACGGCTATTTGCGGGCCTGCAACAGTCGTTTCCTGGAGGCTGTCGGGACCACCCTGGAAGATGCAGTGGGTAAACGGGTGATTGACAGTTTGCGCGTGCCCCCCGAAGAAGCCCTGCAATTTCACCAGTATTACCTGCAGGCGGTTGCCCAACAGCAGCCCTTCAGCCGTGAGCTGGTTCTGCATATACACGATCGCGCGTATGCCTTCCGACACTGGGGGGCGCCGTACCGTAATGCCCAGGGGGAGCTGGTGGGCATGCTCTGTTCGTTTGTCGATCTCAGCGAGCAGGAGGAGGTCATCATCCGTCTGACGCATGCCAATGAGCAGAACCTGGCAGTCAAACGCGCGCGTCTGGCATTTCTGCACGGCGTCGGTGAGGAGTTCCGGCATATGCTGGAAGTCATCGCCGGCCAATTGCGTGAGGTGGCTGCCGGGTTTACCGACAGTCCTGTCTTGCATCAGGCTCGCCGGGACACCGGGCAAATGCTTGAGCGCATCCGTGTGTTGCTGGACCTGGCGGACCATGAAAGCGGCACCTTGTTGCTTATGCCCCGGCCGAGTGATCTGGTGCGTCTAACCCGTGATGTTCTGATGACAGCTACCGCCGGTGAGGGGCTCAGCGCGGAGTGGCGGGCGCCGCAGGCCCCTTCAGCAGCCTGGATCGACCGCGGCCGTTACCGGCAGGTACTCACTCTCCTCCTGCAGCACTGCGCTATGCGGGTGCCAGGCGCCTTACAGGTAACCGCCATCAGTGCACTGTTGGGGCACGCTGAAATACTCTGGGAGTTGCGCATTGGTCCACAACAGGCCGATGCGTTGCTCAGTCCGCCAACAGACGTGGTGGAACCGGGGCTGGTGCTATGCGAACGTCTGGCGCAAATGATGGGCGGACAACTGCACAGCCATTGGCCCTTGCAGGATGGTCACCTGCTGACGTTGCGCCTGCGCCTGCAGCAAGCTTCTCTGTAGGCGCACCCGCCTTGACTGGCCTCTTGTCGCCGCTGCCGTCGGCAGCGGCGACAGCACCTGGCGCTGTAGCCTTGCTTGTTTTTACGGGGTTCCCACAAACCGTTCAGTAAACGCCACCACCACTGGTGGACGGCGGCGGGGCATCTTTGAAGGTGTTGGCCAAGGTCTGTAAGCCGCGCATCAACACTGTGGTGTCGACACCGACGGCGACAAAGCGGGCACCTAACTCGATGTAGCGTCGCGCCAGTGCCTGATCGGCGCTGAGGATGCCGGCGGCTTTGCCGGCTTTCTGAATCCGCACAATCGCGTCCTCGATGGCTGCCTGGACGTCCGGATGGCCGGGATTGCCACGATGGCCCATGGCCGCGCTGAGGTCAGCCGGACCGATGAACACGCCATCGACGCCTTCGACGGCGACGATCTCATCCAGCCGGGCCAGGCCCTCAAGGTTCTCGATCTGTACCAGCAGGCACATCTGTTCATCGGCCTGGTCGAGGTAGCCGGGTATGCTGTTCCAGCGCGAAGCGCGGGCCAGGGCGCTGCCCACACCACGTACGCCGCTGGGCGGGTAGTGGATGGCGCGGACCAGCTCGCGGGCCTGTTCAGCACTCTCGACCATGGGCACCAGCAGAGTCTGGGCGCCGATGTCGAGGAGTTGCTTGATCAGTGCTGTATCGCCGATCACCGGCCGAATGATGGGCTGCGAGGCATAGGGCGCCACCGCCTGCAGTTGGCCAAGCAGGCCGCGCAGGTCATTGGGTGCGTGTTCACCATCGATCAGTAGCCAGTCGAAACCGGCATTGGCCGCCAGTTCCGCACAATACGGATCCGCCAGGCCGAGCCACAAGCCGATCTGTGCTTCACCGGCCTTCAGTCGTTGCTTGAAGGTGTTGATGGGCATTTGCATAGCAGACCTCCTTCAGACGAACCGACAGGCGATGCTGCCGAGCATGTCGTAATCGACGTGAAAGGTGTCGCCAGGATGGGCGGCGACCGGGCGGGTGAACGAGCCGCCTAGAATAATCTGCCCAGGCTCGAGGGTGACGTCGTACGGCGCCAGCTTGTTGGCCAGCCAGGCCACACCCTTGGCCGGATGGTTGAGGACGGCGGCAGACACGCCGGATTCTTCGATCACGCCATTGCGATAGAGCACGGCCGGCACTTTGCGCAAGTCGATCTCGTTCGGGCGTACGGCGCGGCCGCCCATGACCACACCGGCATTGGCGGCGTTGTCGGAGATGGTGTCGAAGACCTTTCGGGTAGCGTGGGTCTGCGGGTCGATCTGCTGGATACGGGCGTCGATGATTTCCAGCGCCGGGATCACCCATTCGGTGGCATCAAGCACGTCGAAGACGGTGACGTTCGGGCCCTTGAGCGGTTTGCCGAGGATGAACGCCAACTCGACTTCTACACGCGGCACGATGAAACGCTCAAAGGGAATATCGCTGCTTTCGTCGAACAGCATGTCATCAAGCAGGGCACCGTAGTCAGGTTCGGTGATGTTCGACGACACCTGCATGGCGCGTGAGGTCAGGCCGATCTTATGGCCGATCAGTTTGCGCCCGCTGCTGATCTTGCGGTCGACCCAGGCGCGCTGGATGGCGTAGGCGTCTTCGATAGTGATATCAGGCTGGTCGAGAGAGAACTGGCGTAGTTGTTCACGCGAGCGCTCGGCGGCGTCAAGGCGAGCGGCGGCCTGTTGGATGAACGTGGCGTCAAGCATGTGGAACCTCAGGAAATCTTGTTGAAAAGGGGGTGCAGGCTGCTGTATTTGCCGTCGTAGACCTGCCCGGGGCTTTCATCGATTTGCAGTGTGATGCCGACCGGGCGCTGTTCGAGGAGCTCCTCGAAGCAGGCACGCAGCACCGCGAGCAGGCTGTCGCCGACGGCCTTATGGACGGCTGGGCTGCGGCCAGCACCCATGCGCAGGTTGGCGTAGAGAAAGCCATAGTCGCCGTTGCCATCGGCCACCGCGCCATGCGCTGCGGGGTAGGCCAGGACGCGCGTGCCGCCGGTGGGGAACACGGCTTTGCCGCTTTCGTCGCGCTGTTGCAGCATGGTGTCGGCCAGGGCTCGGCACAGGCCGGGGATGTCTGCCTGCTGTTCGAGATCGGCGGTGTAGAGCAGTACCAGATGAGGCATGGTGGCTATCCTGGGTGAAGGCCGGGAGCAGGGCCGCTCCATCGAGGTGGAGCGGCCTGGCGCCAGAGGGGTCAGAGCCGGCTGGTGGAGGCAGTACCGGCCGGGTTGGAGGCCTGCGCGGCAGGCAGGCTGGCGCCATCCTGGGGCGTCACCGGGAACACCGCGTTGATTTGGCCAGTACCAGAGGCGGCGAAGTAGGGGGTCAGTACTTCAGCCTTAGCGTCGTAGTTGGACCAACCCAAGGCGCCAAGGAGCATGGCGGTGTCATGCATGAAACCCTCGCCGTGACCTTTGGCCGCGTACTCCGGCAGCATCGCGCAAAACGCTTCCCACTCGCCGTTCTCCCACATCTGGATCACACGTTCGTCGAGGTTCTGCAGGAACGGGCTCCAGATTTTCGTGGCAAACTCCGGCGCCTGGCCGTTCTGGGCGAAGCGGTGCGACAGCGAACCGCTGGCGAGGAACGCCACGGTACCGTCGTAATGCGCTTCCACGGCTTTACGCATGGCCCAGCCGAGGCGGGCGCTGTCGTTGAGAAAGTGCGAGGTGCACAGCGACGAGACCGAGATCACCTTGAAGTGCTGGTCGGCATTCATGTAGCGCATCGGCACCAGGGTGCCGTACTCCGGCGCCAGGGTCGTCGCATCGTGGGCCATGGTTTCCACGCCGAACTGGTTGCAGGCTTCGGCAAGGATCTTGCCCAAGGGCGGGTTGCCGGGGAATTCGTACTCCATGTTGCTGATGAAGTGCGGCAACTCGTTGCTGGTGTACAACCCCTTGAAATGCGGGCTGCAGTTGATGTGGTAGTTGGCATTGACCAGCCAGTGGGTATCAAACACCACAAGGGTGTCCACGCCCAGCTCACGGCAACGCCGGCTGATTTCGATATGGCCGTCGATGGCCGCCTTGCGAAAGCCTTGGCGTGGGCCAGGCAATTCCGACAGGTACATCGACGGTACGTGGGTGACTTTGGCAGCCAGAGCAAGTGTGCCCATGGTACTTCTCCTCGCGTGGCCCGCAGGGGCCTGATTCTTGTGATTGGTCTGCACGCAGGAAACTGGCGACCCTTACCGGGTTATAAACCCGGTCGGGTCACTCTTGCGAGCCGAATGTCACACGCCCCAGCGCGGGATGTGGTGGCTGCCCATGGAGATGCACACGTTCTTGATTTCGGCGAATACCTCAAAGCTGTATTCGCCGCCCTCACGACCAGTGCCAGAGCCTTTTACACCACCAAACGGCTGACGCAGGTCGCGCACGTTCTGACTGTTGATGAACACCATGCCAGCTTCAATGCCGCGGGCCAGGCGATGAGCCTTGCCGATGTCCTGGGTCCAGATGTAGGAGGCCAGGCCGTATTCGGTGTCATTGGCCAGGCGCAGCGCTTCGGCTTCGTCCTTGAACTTGATCAGGCACACCACCGGGCCAAAGATTTCTTCCTGGGCGATGCGCATCTGGTTGTCGACGTTGGCAAATACGGTCGGCTGGATGAACTGGCCTTTGGCCAAGTGAGCCGGCAGATTGGCCGGGCGCTCCAGGCCACCGGCGAGCAGGCTGGCGCCTTCCTCGATGCCGATCTTGATGTAGCCGGTGACCTTGTCGTAGTGCGCCTGGGTGATCATCGAGCCGACTTGGGTTTTCGGGTCGGTCGGATCACCGACGATCAAGCGCTTGGCGCGCGCGGCGAATTCGGCGACGAACTGGTCGTAGACGGTTTCCTGGATGAAGATCCGGCTGCCGGCGGTGCAGCGTTCGCCGTTTAGCGAGAAGATGGTGAACAGGGCAGCGTCCAGGGCGCGGTCGAGGTCGGCGTCATCGAAAATCACTACCGGCGACTTGCCGCCCAACTCCATGGAGTATTTCTTCAGACCAGCGGTCTGCATGATCTTGCGGCCAGTGGCTGTGCCCCCCGTAAACGAGATGGCCCGTACATCCGGGTGACGCACCAGCGCGTCACCGGCAGTGGCGCCATAACCCTGGACCACGTTCAGTACCCCCGGCGGTATGCCAGCTTCCAGCGCCAAGCGCCCCAACTCGTTGGCGGTCAGCGGCGACAGCTCACTCATCTTCAGCACCGCCGTGTTACCCAGCGCCAGGCAAGGTGCGGTCTTCCAGGTGGCGGTCATGAACGGCACGTTCCATGGTGAGACCAGGCCACACACGCCCACCGGCTGATACAGGGTGTAGTTGAGCATCTGGTCATCGACCGGGTAGCTGTGGCCGTCCATGCGCGTGCACACTTCGGCGAAGAAGTCGAAGTTGTGCGAGGCACGCGGGATCAGCACGTTGCGGGTCTGATGGATGGGCAGGCCGGTATCCAGGGTTTCCAGTTCGGCCAGGTGCGGCACGTTCTGCTCGATCAGTTCGCCGAGTTTGCGCATCAGCTTGGCGCGTTCCTTGGCTGGGGTATTGGCCCACTTTGGAAAGGCTTCCTTGGCGGCAGCCACGGCCAGGTTGATTTCATCTGCGCCGCCGCTGGCGACTTCGCCGATGGCTTCGCCGGTGGCCGGGTTGTAGTTGGTGAAGACGTCCTTGCTCTCGACTTCCTGACCGTTGATCCAGTGTTTGATCATGCTGCGTGCCTCTATAGGTTCGGATTAGCCGCGGGCGGCAAAGAATTCGCTTTCGCTGACGATGCGGTTGACCAGGCGGCCAACGCCTTCCACTTCCACCACCACTTCATCGCCCGGGACGACGTCGGCCAGGCCCTCGGGCGTGCCGGTGGCGATCATGTCGCCCGGTTGCAGGGTCATGAAGCTGGAGAAGTATTCGATCAGGTAGGGGATGTCGAAGATCATGTCGGCAGTGCTGCCTTCCTGTTTCAACTCGCCGTTGATCCAGGTGCGCAGCTTGAGCTTTGAAGGGTCCGGCACATCGGCGGCATCGACAATCCACGGTCCGACCGGCGTGGTGCAGTCGCGGTTCTTTACCCGCAGGTTGGGGCGGTAATAGTTTTCCAGGTAGTCGCGAATGGCGTAGTCGTTGCACACCGTGTAGCCGGCCAGGTAGCTTAGGGCGTCCTCGCGCTTGACGTTGCGGGCCGGTTTACCGATCACCGCCACCAGTTCGCACTCGTAGTGCATGTACTTGACGTTGTCTGGGCGCCAGGTGACCTGGTTGTGGCCGGTATAGGTGCCGGGCGATTTGATAAAGGCCAGCGGCTCGGTCGGTGCTTTGAAGGCCAGCTCGGCGGCATGGTCGGCGTAGTTCAGGCCAAGGGCGAACATACTGCCTTCAGCCGGTGGCAACCATTGCACGGCGCTTTCGGCGAGCAGGCGGCCGTCTTGCAGGCGAACGGCGTTGTCGGCTTCAACGGTAACCGCATGAACCTGATTCTCGTAGCGGATGCGGGCGTGTTTCATGTGGGTCTCCTTATTCCGCCACGATGGTGTTGGTCAGACGGCCAAGGCCGCTGATTTCGACGACGACCTGGTCGCCTGGCTGCACATCGACGCGGCCTTCAGGGGTGCCAGTGATCAATACGTCACCCGCGTGCAAGGTCATGAACTCACTGAGTTCGGCGATCAACTGGGGAATGCTGCGCACGAAGTTGGCGGTGGTGTTTTCCTGGCGAACCTCACCGTTGACCAGCAAGGTCAGAGTCAGGTTGTGCGGGTCGGTCACTTCGCTGAGCGCGACCACTTCATGGCTCAGTGAGCAAAAGCCGTCGCGGCACTTGGCTTTGACTGCCGGGCGGTAGTAGCTGTCTTCCGGCAGGCTGAACTCGTTGACGATCACAAAACCTTCGACGTATTCGAAGGCCTGTTCGGCGCTGACGCGGCTGGCATCCTTGGCCAGCACCACACCCAGTGCCGGACCTGGCTGCAAGCGCTCACCCGTTGGCGCGAGCACCGCCTGGCCGTCGCTGTTACGGGTGTTAGGGGTCTTGATGAACAGCACTGGCTTTTGCGGTGGCTGTTGATACGGGGGTTGGTTGAACTCGGCCATACGGCTTTGCAGCAGGCCTTGGTAGTTCAAGGCAATGCCAAACAGGCTGCCTGTGGCGATTTCACGGGTGGCGCGACGCATGCTTCACTCCTGGATCGGGCTGGGCGGTCCCAGTGGGTAGTGATTGACGCTGCTCGGCAAGGCGGGCAACCGTCGTCAAATTGTTAACATGCTAATGTTATAATTAATATGTTAACGATGGTCAAGTCGCGTTGTGCCCTTGGCCGTTTGCGTCGTACCTTGGATATTGGTTAAATCGTTCATTGTTTTCTTTATTTTGGCCGGAGTGCCGATACCCCTATGCCTACAACTCGCCCCTCACTGACATTGACCTTGCTGCAAGCCCGTGAAGCCGCCATGGGCTTCTTTCGCCCCTCGCTCAACCAACACGGCTTGACCGAGCAGCAATGGCGGATCATTCGCATCCTGCGCCAGAATGGTGAGCTGGAAAGCTATCAACTGGCCGACCAGGCCTGCATCCTCAAGCCGAGCATGACCGGTGTGTTGTCACGTATGGAGCGTGATGGCTTGGTGCGTCGCTGGCGTTCGCCGCAGGATCAGCGTCGCGTGCACGTGGGGCTGACCGAGAAGGGGCAGCAGTGCTTCGTGTCGATGAGCGAGGACATGGAACACAACTACCAGCGCCTGCTTGAGCAATTCGGTGAAGACAAGCTGCAAGTGCTGCTTGGCTTGCTCAATGAGTTGAAGCAGATCAAGTCCTGAGCCGCGGTTGCGGCTGCCAGGCAACCCTGTAGTGCAGAGTGAGTAGTGCAGATGGCGGTGCGGCCCCCAATCCCCAATATCCACATCGGTCAGGCCTACGATCAGCGCTATGCCGATGCTGAGGTTCACTACGAGGCGCTGGGCAAGCTGGCTGATTTCTTCGGCCGCAACATGCCTGTGCACCGGCATGACCGTTTCTTTCAGGTGCACTACGTCAAGAGTGGCAACGTACGGGTGTATCTGGATGATCAGCGCTACGTGCAGGAAGGGCCAATGTTCTTTCTGACGCCGCCGACCATCCCCCATGCTTTTGTGACGGATGCGCACAGTGACGGCCATGTGCTGACTGTCAGCCAGCAACTGGTGTGGCCATTGCTTGAAGAACGTGTTGGCTTGGCCGGTGGTGCACGCATTGCACCGATCTGCGTAGCGGTGGCGGATCTGGATGAGGCCTATGACCAGGAAGTGGCGCGCCTGAACCTGTTGTTCGATCAACTGCGTAGCGAATTTGCCGCCAACCAGCCCGGACGTGCCCTGAGCCTGGAGGCACTGACGCGATTGATTTTCATCAGCCTGCTGCGGCTGTCGGCGCGTTCGTTGACTGCACAGGCATCACGCAGTGAAGACCTGCACATCTTTCAGCGCTTCAACCTACAGATCGAGGCGCATTACCGTGAGCACCTGCCGTTGCCCCGGTATGCGCAAGTGCTGGGAGTTACCGAGGCGCGCCTGAACGACGTCTGCCGACGGGTTGCCGACATGCCTTCCAAGCGCCTGGTGTTTGAGCGGTTGATGCAGGAAGCGAAGCGCCTGTTGTTGTTTACCGGCAGCACGGTGAACGAGATCTGCTACCAGCTTGGCTTCAAGGACCCAGCCTACTTCAGCCGCTTTTTCACCCGTCATGCCGGCGTTACGCCCGGTGAGTATCGGTTGCGCAGCCGGGTCGGCACTGACGGTTAATCGGCAAGCCGAAATTCTGTGGGAGCTGGCCTTGTCAGCGATGCAGACAACGCGACCTAGCTGACACTGCGCTGATTCCATCGCCGGCAAGGCCGGTTCCCACAGGTTTGGCGTTACAGCAACGGCAGGGTATAGCCGATAATGATGCGGTTCTCGTCTATATCGCTGGTCAGGCCGGCGCTGGAGCGGAAGGTGGCGTTGCGCAGGCGGATATTGAGGTTTTTGAACGTGCCGGACTGGAAGGTGTAGACCACGTCGGTGTCACGTTCCCATTCCTTACCACCGCTGACTCTCGCCGTTTCGATGTTACGGCCGTTGACATAACGGGTCATGAACGCCAGCCCGGGTATGCCTAGGGCGACGAAGTCATAGTCGTAGCGCGCTTGCCAGGCATCGGTTTCGGCTTTGGTGAAGGTGTTGACTGTCACCAGGTTGACCGAGTAAGGATCCAGGCCCGGGAAGGCGAAGTCGCCGTCACCGGACAGGCTCTGGTAGCCCACCCCGAACTTGTGGGCACCAACGCCCAAGGTCAGCATGCCGTTGAAGAAGCGGTTGTCGATACGCCCGGCGTCGACACGGGCACCACTACGATAGCGGTTGTCACCATGCTCTCCAGTGTCGAAGTACCGCAGATCAGTCTTCAAGCTGATGCCTTCGGCCAGCTTCGCGTTGTGGACCAGCCCGGCGTAGTGCTGCTGGTAGATGTTGTCCATCTGTGCGTAGTAATAGCTCAGAATCAGGCTGGGATTGAGGGCGTAGCTGCCGCCGGCCAGGTCCAGATGGGCGCTGTCGACGCCGGTGTAGTTCATCTCGTCATTGCTGGAGGAATCTCGCAGGTTGATCTTTTCCAGGCGACCAGCGTTGATCGTCAGGCCGTCGATTTCCTGCGAGGTCAACAGGCTACCCGCGTAGGTGGAGGAGAGCAGGCGCGTGTCGTTGTAGGCGGCTACCGGCAATTGTGGCTGCAAGGTGCCGACCTTCAATACGCTTTTCGACAGCCGCAGCTTGGCGGTCAGCCCCAGCTCGCTGTAGGTGTCTTCCGGCTCCAGGCTGTCAGCGCCATAGGCCAATAAGCCCGTGCCACGACGATCGCGACTGGAGTCGAGTTTGATGGCGGTCTCGGCAATGGCGTCCAGGCCGAAACCGAGCGTGCCCTCGGTGAAGCCTGACTCCACCCGTGCAGTGAAGCCCTGCGCCCATTCTTCGGCCTTGGCCTGGGGCGCATTGCTTTGCCGGAAGTCACGGTTCATGTACATGTTACGGGCTTCAAGGCTGGCCTTGGTATCGCTGAAAAAATCGGCATTGGCTACCTGGCTGAAGCCACAGGCGGTACCTAACAGGCAAGCGAGTGCTGGGGTAGTGCGGGCAATCCTGATCATTATTCTTGTCTCTAGGATAGGTGTTGGCGTTTCGTCACGGCGCTGATCCCCGCGTCGTGTGAAAATAATGTAGCCATATTGTTAAGTTATTAACAATAGTCTTTTTCACCCTAGGAAAAAATTTATGCGTCAGTTTTGCGCCCTACCTTTCGCATAATAGATTGATTTAAAACAACAAAAATCATTTTAGTCAGCCAGCAATGGCTGTCGGCTGTTCGTCATCTGCCCCGCTTAGTGGTTGACAATCGCTCATAAAAAATTAACTTATTAACGTATTGCGCTTCCTTAGAGCTATCGCGCCAGCGTGGCCACAACAACAACACGGAGCTAACACCATGAAAACAATCACAATTGCGGCCCTGTGCCTGGCCATGGCGGGGGCGGCGTCGGCTCAGGCCGAAACCGTTACCCTAAAGATCGCCCACTTCCTGCCCTCTACCTCTAATGCTCAGGCCAACATCATTGAGCCTTGGTGCGAGCAGCTGCGTCAGGAGTCTAATGACCGCATCAAGTGCCAGCTCTATCCGTCGATGCAGCTGGGCGGGACACCGGCCAAGCTGGCAGACATGGCGCGTAATGGTGTCGCCGACATTGTCTGGACCGCGCCCGCTTACTCGGCCGGTAAGTTTCCCCGGGTCGAGGCGCTGGAGTTGCCGTTCGTATTGCCTTACGGCGGCAAGGCCGGTAACGAGATCATCTGGAAGTTCTACGAGCAGTACGCCAAGGACGACTTCAAGGGCTACAAGGTGTTGGTGGTACACGGCGATGGTGGCATGAGCCTGCATACCCGCGGCAAGGCGGTGCAGACCCTGGCCGATCTCAAAGGCCTGAAACTGAGGGCCTCAAGCCGTACCGCAGCGAAAACTGTCGAGAGCCTTGAGGCGACACCGGTGAGCATGCCGCCGGCGCAGATGACTGAAGCGATCTCCAAGGGTGTGGTGGACGGCGCGCTGGCTGCCTGGGAAGTGGTACCGGCGACCAAACTGGATGAAGTGACCCAGTACCACAGCGTGACCCCGGCTGGGCAGCCGGCGTTTGGCTACACGGTGCTGGCGATGTTGATGAACCAGCGCAAGTTCGACAGCTTGCCAGCGGACCTGCAGGCGATCATCGAGCGCAACAGCGGCAAGGCCTTGTCTGAGCGCTTCGCCACGGCCTGGGACAAAGCGACAGATGCGGCGTACAACGCTACCCCGGCTGCCGGGCTGATCAGCATCGATCCGAAAGCCTATAGCGAAATGCAGACATCATCCGCCGGTGCGGTGCAGCAATGGATCAAGGAAGCCAATGACAAGGGCCTGGATGGCCAGGCGCTGGTACAGGATGTACGCAGTCTTTCTGGCCTGGCGCAGTAATCGCCATGCAGGAGTCTCTGATCATAGCGTTTGATGCCGAGCAGCATCGTGGGTGGGTGCGCCGCACCTTGTTATACGTGACTCAGGGCTTTGCCATGGCCGGCGGCCTGTTGTTGATCGGCCTGATTGCCATGTCGATGGTCTCGATCATCGGCCGCAAGCTGTTGTCGATGCCGGTGCGCGGTGACATGGAACTGGTCGAAGTGGGCGCGGCCATTGCCATCGCCGCGTTCCTGCCCTTGTGCGAGCTGCGTGGTACCCACATCAAGGTCGATGCGCTGACGTCCTGGTTGCCGGCCAGGGTGCGCGACACGCTCGATTGCATCGGGCATCTGTTGTGCTGCGCGGCGGCCTGGATTCTGGCCTGGCGTACCTGGCTGCAGATGCTCGAAAGCCACGCGTTCGGCGAGACCACCACGCTGTTGGCATTCCCCTTGTGGATTCCGCTGTTGCTGATCGTGCCCAGCCTGGTGCTGCTGGGCTTGTGCGCCCTGGCGCGTGTGCAGGATATCTGTCGTAAAGCCGGGAGGCGTTCATGAGCGGTCTGGAATTGGGGCTGGTTGCCCTGGGCATCACCACGGCGCTGTTGCTGTTCCGGGTGCATATCGGCGTCACCATGCTGGTCGGGGGCGCGGCGTGCTTCTGGGCAATCAATGACGGTGATTTGTCGAGCCTGTTGTACACCCTCAACTCGTTGGCCTATTCGCGGCTGTCCAACTACGACCTGGCGGTGATCCCGCTGTTTGTAATGATGGGGCAGTTCGCCACGCATGGTGGCTTATCACGCTCGATTTTTCGTTGTGCCGCCGCTTTTATCGGCCACTGGAAAGGCGGCATGGGCTTGTCGGCGATCGGTGCCTGTGCCGGTTTCGGGGCCATCTGTGGCTCGTCCCTGGCGACGGCCGCGACCATGAGCCATGTAGCGCTACCGGAGCTGCGTCGGCATAACTACTCCGGACGTCTGGCGACCGCCACCGTGGCCGCTGGCGGTACCCTGGGGATTTTGATTCCACCGTCAGTCCCGCTGATCATCTATGCGGTACTGACCCAGGAGTCGATTGCCAAGCTGTTCGTCGCAGCCATCGTGCCGGGCGTAGTGGCCATCGTTGGCTACATGATTGTCCTGCGCATCATGGTTTCGCGTGATGAGAGTCAGGCCACTGTATCGCCCAAGGCGTCGGGCGCTGAACGGGTCAAGGCACTGGTCAGCGTGTCACCGGTGATCGGTGTGTTCCTGGTGGTGATCGTCGGCATTTACGGTGGTTGGGCCAACCCTACCGAGGCTGCCTCGATTGGCGCTGCGGCCTGCGGCATTCTCGCGGTGTGGCAGGGTGGGATGCGCTGGAGCGGCTTTCGCGCGAGCATGTTGGGTACGGCAGAAACCACGGCGATGATCTTCCTCGTACTGCTCGGCGCCGACTTGCTCAACTCGGGGCTGGCCTTGACGCAAATGCCCGGTGAACTCGCGGCCTGGGTAATTGGCAGTGGTTTGGCACCGATGCTGGTGCTGCTGATCATCCTCGGCTTGTATCTGGTGTTGGGCTGCGTCATGGATTCGCTGGCGATGATCCTGCTGACCATTCCGATCTTCTACCCGATGATCATGGGCCTGGATTTCTTCGGCATGAGCGAGACCGACAAATCTATCTGGTTTGGCATCCTTGCGCTGATGGTGGTGGAGATCGGCCTGATCCATCCGCCGCTAGGCATGAACCTGTTCATCGTCCAGCGCACGGCGGGTGATGTGCCTTATGGTGAAACGGCCAAGGGCATTGTGCCGTTCCTCTGCTCGGACCTGTTGCGTATTGCCTTGCTGGTCGCCTTCCCAGGCTTGAGTCTGTGGTTGCTGACGTTCTGAGTATGCTTTTGCTCCTTGAGCCACCTTCGGGTGGCTTTTTTATGACGCTTCGTTTGCTGAGCTGTTGCTCTTCATACGCGTAGGTTCAGGCGCTGCGGATCTGCGACTTCAGAAGGCCGAGCGGAAGGTGCCGGAGCGAGCCTCGGCGCCTTGAATGGATAAGCTCACGGCCAAGTCAAGATCATGCTCGCCGGGGTTCCGTGAAAATCTTAATTAATTCAACAAGCCGGAGACCCCATGTCCATCACTCGCCAGCCGTATCGGCTGATCATCCTGCTCGCCGCCCTAGTAGCTTTCGGTCCGCTGTCGATCGACATGTACCTGCCCAGCCTGCCACTGATAGCCACTGACCTGGTCGCCAGCGAGCAACAGATACAACTGACCATCAGCCTGTTCCTGGCCGGCTTCAGCCTGGGCATGCTGATCTACGGTCCGCTGTCCGACCGCTTTGGTAGACGCCGTCTGCTACTGGCTGGCATCGCCCTCTATATCTTCGCCAGCCTTGGCTGCGCCATGGCCAGTGGGCCAGGCCAACTGATCGGCTGGCGCTTGATCCAGGCGTTAGGCGGTGCCGCGGCGTCAGTGCTGGCACGGGTAATCGTGCGGGACCTGTTCCCGCTCAATGAAGCGGCACGGGTGCTGTCGCTGATGCAACAGGTGACCATGATCGCCACCCTGGTCGCGCCGGTGCTGGGCGGCTACCTGATGTTGCTGAGCGGTTGGCGCATGCTGTTCATGGTCTTGCTGGGGTTCGCCGGGCTGTGTTTGCTGCTGGTGCTGCGCTACCTACCGGAAACCCATGCACCCGAGGCGCGCGGCACGTCGCTGGTGAACGCCTTCAAGGCCTATGCCGAGATCGTGCGCAATTCACAAGCGTTGGGCTACATCCTCTGTATGGGCCTGACCTTCGCCGGTATGTTTGCGTTTATCACCGCCTCGCCCTTTGTCTACATCCAGTACTTTGGCGTTTCTCCCCAGCAGTACGCCTGGCTGTTCGCCCTGAACATTGCCGGGATCATGAGCATGAGCTTGCTCAATGCGCGCCTGGTCGGGCGCCTGGGTTCTCAGCGCATGCTTGGCTTCGGCACCCGGCTGGCGGCTGGCTCGGGGTTGGCGCTGTTGCTCTGTGCGGGCAGCGGTGTGGGTGGCCTGCCAGCGCTGGTGCTCTGTGTCCTGTTGTTTGTCAGCGTGACTGGCCTGATCGCGGCTAACTGTCTGGCCTGCCTGATGTCGATCTTTGCCCGTCAGGCGGGCGCGGCGGCGGGTTTGGCGGTGGCCATGCAGTTCGGTCTGGGCACGGTGGCCAGCGCGGTGGTTGGCGCGCTGTATGACGGCAGCCCCTGGCCGATGGGGCTGGTCGTGGGGGGCGCCGGTGTCGGCGTCTTCCTGGCCTTTCGCCTCACTCGTGCCTGACACCTGGTCGGCGCGCAGCCCAGGCGACGTAGGCAATCAGCACCGCGCCGGCACCCAGCAGCACTGCAGGCGCGCCCAGCTGGGCCGCCAACAGCCCGGCGAGCAGGCCGCCGATGGCATCAAAACCGAAGCGGGTCGAGGTGTACAGCGCTACTACCCGGCCCCGTAGCGCCTCCGGTGCATCGCTCTGCAGCAGAATATTGGTGCCGACGTTGCACAGGGTGATCCCGAACCCCAACACGGCCATCGCAGACAGCGACAGCCATAGCTGGGTGCTGGCGGCGAACAGCAGCATCGCCGATGCACTGCTTGCGGCACTTACAAGCACCAAACGCGCCAGGGGCGCTGTGCTGTGATTGTTCGCCAGCACCATGCTTGAGGCCAGTGAACCAAGCCCTGCTGCGCCCCACAGCCAGCCGAGGGTGCTGGCATCGCCGGCGAAGATGTCACGGGCGAACACCGGCAGCAGCACCACATAGCTGGAGGCGGTGAGGTTGACCACCATCACACTGAGCATCAGTTGTTTGACCTGCTTGTTGTCCAGGGCATAACGCAGGCCCTCACTGAACACATTGGCAAATGAGCCGCTGGCACGCGGCGAGGAGGGCAGGCGCACACACGCCAGGCCAATCACCAGGGCCAGATAGGACGCCGCGTTCAGCGTGAAGCAGAAGGCCTCGCTGACCAGCGCCAACAGCAAGCCAGCCAACGGCGGGCCGATGAAACGTGAGAGGGTGAACAACAGGGCGTTGAGTGCCAGGGCGTTGGGCAGGTCCGCACGGTCGTCGACGAATTGGCTGAGCAGCGACTGGCGCAACGGTGTATCGACAGCGTTGAGCACACCCAGCAGGGCGGCCATGGCCACGATCAGCGTTGGCCCGATCTGCTCACTGGCGGTCAACCCCGCTAACACCAGTGCCTGCAGGGCAAGTGCCGTTTCGACCATGATCAACAGTCGACGCTTGTCATGCCGGTCGATCCAGGCCCCGGCGAAGGGCCCCACCAGTAATTGCGGAATCAGTGCGGCAAACGTGGTCAGGCCGAGCAGGGCCACTGAGTCGGTCAAGCGGTAGATCAACCAAGACAAGGCCACCTGCTGGATCCAGGTACCCAGTGTGGAGATCGCATGACCGATGAAGTACAGGCGGAAATTGCGGTGGCGCAGGGCGCGCATGGAACGGGGCCAGTGACGCATGACGGAGTGCGGTTCCAGTGCCAGAGGGAGGGGTATGGTAAGGGTTTCGTTGTCTTGTTAACAATTTTTTCGTAGAGCGAACGCTGTTATTGAGGTGAAGCGAAGAATGGCCATGAAAAGTGCAATGCACAGTTCGAAATGTCCATTTTGGCCAACAGCCAAGGCTGCGCATAATTCATCTGTCAGTGCCGTTCGGGATGTTTCAAAGCCCGTAACGCGGCCTACTGGCAGCAGCCTGCTCTCAGGTTCGGCCAGCTAAGCGAATTTCTAACAACAAGGTCGCTAACAATGAAAAAGCCAACCCCGCTCCTTGATGCACTCAAGGAGATTCTCCCTGCCATCGCCGCCAATGCCGCGAAAGCCGAGCAGGACCGTATGGTCCCGGCCGAGAACATTGCCATGCTCAAAGGCATTGGCCTGCACCGTGCCTTCCTGCCCAAGGCCTTCGGCGGCCTGGAACTACCCTTGCCGGAGTTTTGTGACTACATCGCCTTGCTGGCCGGCGCCTGTGCCAGCACCGCCTGGGCCATGAGCTTGCTGTGCACCCACAGTCACCAACTGGCAATGTTCTCCAAGCAACTGCAGGAGGAAATCTGGGGCGCAAACCCCGATGCTACAGCGAGCAGTTCCATTGCGCCGTTCGGCAAGGTGGAGGAGGTCGAAGGTGGGGTGATGTTCAGTGGCCAGATGGGCTGGAGCAGTGGCAGTGACCACGCCGAATGGGCCATTGTCGGTTGCCGTCGACTGAATGCCGAAGGTGCCCAGGATTACTGCTTCGCTGTGCTGCCGCGCAGTGACTATCAGATCCTCGACGATTGGTACGCCATGGGCATGAAGGGCAGCGGTACCAAAACCCTGTCCATCGACAACGTCTTCGTGCCTGAGCACCGCATTCAAAAAGCCAAGGACATGATGGAAGGCAAGTCTGCCGGGTTCGGTCTGTATCCGGATAGCAAGATTTTCTACAGCCCTTATCGGCCATATTTCGCCAGCGGTTTTGCCACCATCGGCCTGGGCATCGCCGAGCGCATGCTCGACGCGTTCAAGGACAAAACCCGCAACCGCGTACGCGCCTATACCGGTGTCAACGTTGGCGTTGCGACCCCGGCCTTGATGCGTCTTGCCGAGTCCACCCACCAGGTGGCCGCTGCGCGTGCCTTTCTCGAGAAAACCTGGCAAGACCATGCTGATCACGGCGAGCGCCAAACGTATCCTAGCCGCGAAACCCTGGCGTTCTGGCGCACCAACCAGGCCTATGCGGTGAAGATGTGCGTACAGGCGGTTGATCGTCTGTTCGAGGCAGCGGGCGGCACTGCCTGGATGGAAAGCAACGAGCTGCAGCGCTTGTGGCGTGACTCGCACATGACTGCTGCCCATGCCTATACCGATTACGACGTCTGCACGCAAATTCTCGGGCGTGAATTGATGGGGCTTGAACCTGATCCGAGCATGGTCTGAAGCCACCCGCCTATTTCACGAATTGACCTGCCGGGTTCGCCCGGCACTGAGGACCGCATGACCCACCCACAACAAGCGGAATTTGATCCGCGTGCCTTTCGCCGTGCCTTGGGTAACTTCGCCACCGGTGTCACCATCATGACCGCCGCTGTTGGCGAGCGCACCGTCGGCGTCACGGCCAACAGCTTCAACTCGGTTTCACTGGACCCGGCGCTGATTCTCTGGAGCATCGATAAGCGCTCCACCAGCTATGAAGTATTCAATGATGCCAGTCACTTTGCCGTGAATATCCTGGCCGCCGATCAGATTGACCTGTCCAACCAGTTCGCGCGCCCCAAAGACGACAAATTCGCCGGCATTGCCTATGAGCAGGGTGCGGGTGGTGCGCCCTTGTTCAGCGACTGCGCTGCACGTTTTCAATGCGAACTGCACCAGCAGGTTGATGGTGGCGATCACTGGATCCTGATTGGCAAGGTCATTGCGTTTGACGACTTCGGCCGCTCGCCGCTGCTCTACCACCAGGGCGCTTATTCCTCGGTGTTGCCGCACCCACGCCTGGCTTCGCGCCCGGAAGGCGCGCAAAAAAGCGCCTTTCAGGGACGCCTGAGCCACAACCTTTACTACCTGATGACCCAGGCTGTGCGCAGCTATCAGGCCGACTATCAGCCGCGTCAGCTGTCCAGTGGCTTGCGCACCAGTGAAGCGCGGATGCTAATGGTGCTGGAGAACGACGCGGGCCTGGACATGCAAGGACTGCAACGCGAAGTGGCGATGCCCATGCGCGAAATTGAACAGTCGCTGGATATCCTAAAGCGCAAGGGCTGGGTGGAAGATCGGCCTGCAGCCTGCTTTGGCTTGACTGGCGCAGGCGTCGAACAGACCGAAGCGCTATGGACCATCGCCTGCGAACAACAGGGCAGGGTTTTCGCCGACTTCTCGCCGGAGCAGATCGAGACCTTCAAGGGCATGCTCAAACAGGTCATAGGCAGTTGCTGAGGCTCTGCACCATCAAGCGGTCGCAACCCACTGCGATCGCTTATGCGCCAGCGCTATAGCCATGTATCCAACTTGTCTTGCACCCTTATCAGCAGCACTTGCTGGCTGTCGATGTTAGCGTTTAGCTAATCGCTGGCGTGGGGAGAAGCTGCATCGTTACTCACCTCGCCAATCCAACGTGACCACTGTCCTAACAACGATGGCGCGTTGACCGCCAGAGAGCTGCCGGCCGCGCGCATACAGCAAGGTGCACGCCATGAGCACACCCCTGGATATGAACGCCTTGAAGGCGCGCCAACAAGCAGCATGGGCCAGCGGCGATTACGCCGTAATCGGCACAACTTTGCAGTTGGTCGGCGAACGTCTGGCCGAGGCCTGCGATTTGCGCTGGGATGAACAGGTACTCGATGTCGCGGCCGGTAACGGCAACGCCACCCTTGCCGCGGCACGACGCGGCTGTCAGGTCACCTCCACGGATTATGTGCCCGAGCTGTTAAAGCGTGGCGAAGAACGCGCACGGGCCGAACACTTGAACGTCGTATTCCAGGTGGCCGATGTAGAAGCCTTGCCGTTTGCCGACGGCGCTTTCGATGCGGTCATCTCGACCTTCGGCGTGATGTTTGCCCCCGATCAGGCGCAAGCGGCGCGAGAGCTATCTCGCGTCTGTCGGCCGGGTGGCCGAATTGGCCTGGCGAACTGGACGCCGCAAGGTTTCATCGGGCAGATGTTCAAAACCCTGGGCCGCCATGTACCGCCACCGGCCGGCGCACTGCCGCCCTCGCGCTGGGGCGACGAAGCGCAGTTGCAGCAGTTGTTCGACGACGCCATGGGTAGAATCGATATCAGCCGTCAGCACTTCAATTTTCGCTATCGCTCGCCAGCGCATTTCATTGAGGTATTCAGGACCTGGTATGGCCCGGTTCACAAGGCCTTTGCCTCATTGCAGAGTGATGCCGCCAGCGCACTGGAAAACGATCTGACCCAATTGCTCAATGACAACAATGTGGCCGGCGACTCTTCGCTGGTCGTGCCCAGCGAATACCTGGAAGTCGTTATCAGCCGACGTTGAACTGAACTAACCGATGGGCCGCATCGGCGGCGCCAGGGTTGGTGCATGCACATCAACCTGGCAACCTTTGTTCACGCTGAGTCCGAGCAGTGCAGCGCGGCGCTGCTCGGCAATCGCGCGATGAATTCGGCGATCTGCCGAGCCCCACGTAAATGGACGACCGGAACCTGCGGTCCTTTGACCACGCGTACAGCGTCGATCGACGGGCGATAGTCACGGTCAAATGTCCAGACAAAGTTGAGGAAGGTTAAAAAGGCCCGGTCCAGTTTTTCCTCGCAGCCGAGCGGTTTGTCCGCGCGCGGTCGGTTCAACAGGCTGCGCCAGATTACGCGGGTAAAGCAGGTTATGCGCGGCGTATCCAGCCAGATGATCAACTGCGCACGCGGCAGCCTTAAGTCAAAGGTTCGCCTTGCGTAGTTGCCTTCGCAAATCCAGGCGTCTGAGGCAAGCGCAGCGCTGACGCGGGCGCGGAATGTGTCCGCGTCCGGTTCTGTCCAGTCGGGTTCCCAGAACAGTTTATCCAGGTGGACGACCGGCACATTCAAGCGCTCGCCGAGGTCACGGGCCAGGGTCGATTTGCCGCTACCGGCGTTGCCCAGGATGACGATGCGTTGCATGGAGGAGTCCTTTCCGGAAAACCGGTAATTGTGCGGGTTCTGCGCAGGTAAAAACAGAGTCCGGTGCAGTAACAGCCTTGCGCTGTTGTTGTGGCAGCTGGCCTTGCCAGCGATTCAGACTTCGCGCACCCGCTGGCACCGCGCCGATGCCATCGCCAGCAAGACTGACTCCCACAATGGACCTGTGCACTCCGACTCGCGCCTACCTGGGCAGGGTCATCCCTCAAAAATATTGCTGCCACCCCTCATTTTTTTGAATTACCACCCCCTCACGCATCCCCGGCAAAATCCCCGCCACGCTTGGCCTACAAGCGAAAAAATTCCATCTCCATGGACGGAGCCTTTTAGGTATTGCCTTCGCAATACTCAGCCCAGCCGTTTTGGCCGGGCATTTTTTTACTGCCAGGTGCCTGATTTCCCCATGTCTTCCCGCCGTCTGAACAACTGGTTTGTCCGGCTATTGCCGGCCCCTCTGAACATCCCCCCGAAAGAATGGTTACGCGCAGGCTTCGGCGCCTTGCTCGGGCTGTTTCTGGCGGGCATGGCCTGCAGTTATGCCTTTGGCAGTGCCGTCGCGCTGCACCTGCTCGGCCCCCTGGCGGCCTCGGCGGTGCTGTTGTTTGCCGTGCATTCCGGGGCGCTGGCGCAGCCTTGGCCCTTCGTCGGCAGCTATGCCAGTGCGACGGTCGTGGGGTTGGTGCTGCATCATTGGTTCGGCTCGGCACTCTGGGTGGCAGCCTTGGCCCTTGGCCTGGCACTGGTGGTTATGTGCCTGTTGCGCTGCCTGCACCCGCCAGGCGGCGGGGTGGCGGTGAGTGTGGTGCTGGCGGATTCGACGCTCACGGCATTGGGTGACCGGGTGTTTGAGCCGATCATGCTCAACGCTCTAGTGCTGGTCGCGGTCGCCGTGATCTACAACCGTTTGACCGGGGTGCGTTATCCCAAGACCGCTGCACCGCGCAAAGATCTGCACCATACCAACGATGCACTGCCCGGTGAGCGTGTCGGGGTCAGTGGCGCCGACCTGGATCAGGCGCTGGAGGAGCTTGGCGAGTTTGTCGATATCACCCGTGATGAGCTAGAGCGGATCATCCTCGCCACCGAACAGCATGCCTTGCAGCGCAGCCTTGGCGGTATTACTGCCGCGTCTGTGATGTCGCGCGATGTCCAGCAGGCAACCCCCCAGATGACCTTGCAGCAGGCTTGGCAGCAGCTATCAAGTCATCATCTGAAGGCGCTGCCGGTACTGGATGAGCACAAGCAGATGGTGGGAATTGTCACCCTCAGCGACTTGGCCGGGGCGGCGATGGCGCAGGGGCGCTTCAGTTGGCGGGGGCTGTTGCACCGGCAGCACGTGCGGGTTGAACAGATCATGAGCCGACCGGTGATCACTGTGCGCAGCACTGAGCCAGCGGTGGCGTTGATTCCGTTGCTGAGCGAGCAGGGGTTGCATTGTTTGCCGGTGCTCGATGGCCAGCAGTTGGTCGGAGTGATTACTCAGACCGACCTGATCGCCGGGCTCAAGCGCCATTTGCTCAGTGCCGCAGCCCCCTCAGATCACCGGGTCACAGCGCTGTGACCAGTCGCTCTCACCGTCGGCCACCAGTTGGCGCAACACCCTGAAGGCCTGTTGCAGCGCGGCGGTGTCTCGATCGCGGGCGTGCACCAGGTAGGTTGGGTAGGTGAACTCCGGCGCCTGTGGCACGCGTTCGAAGATCCCACGGTCCAGGTAGCTCTGGACCACGCGGGTGCGAAAGTAGCCACTGCCACCATGCTCGAGAATGAACTGCAAGGCCAGGGGGCCCAAGTTGAAACTCAGGGCAGGGCGCGCGCATTCCGGCAGGGCGGCGTCGTGTTGGCGGCGGAAGGCCTGACCCCAGTCAATGTAGATGTAGGGGTCGGGTTTGTCCTTGCGGCGAATGCGGATGAGCTTTTCTTCCATCAATTGCTCAACCTGCAGGCCAGGCCCGTAAGTGGGTTGGTAGACCAGTACCGCATCGAGTACACCCATCTCCAGTTTGCGCAGCAATGATTCGCCGTCGCTGACTTCGTTGCGGATGGCGTGGCTGGGCATGGTCCGGTGCAGGGCGCTGACCCAGTCGAGCACCATCGGGTTGCCCAGGCTCACTTCGCCCCCGATGTGTAATACCTGGTGGCAGCCTTCAGGCAGCGGCAGGTCACGGCGGGCGGCCTCCCAGGTTTGCACCAACTGGTTGGCGTAGACCACGAATGCCTCGCCATCGGCCGTCAGGCTGGCGCCACTGCGGCTGCGGATGAACAACTGGCAGGACAGTTGTTGCTCCAGTTTCTGCACCCGAGCGGTGATGGCGGTCTGGGTGACGTGCAGGCGTTCGGCAGCCGCCATCAGGCTGCCGCTGCGGACGATTTCAAGGAAAGTGCGGGCCAGCTCGATATCCATGGAAGTCGCCGGGTGGAATAGGTTGCCCATTCTAGTGGGTTTGCACCGGATTAGGGCAGGCCTGCCGCGGTAGTCACTGTCTATAGTGAAGGCATGTTTTCAATGGGAGCCTTAGCCATGGAACTGATCAGTCGAGAGCCTTGGTGGCGTGAGCCACCAAAACCGGGTCAACGTGAAGAAGACTTGGTATGGGGTTACCTGGAGATCTACAAGGATGGCCACGCGGTGTTCGTCGAGCAGCGCCCGAGTGACAAGGAGCTGGCTGAGCGTAAGAGTTGTCGGCATTTTCCTGCGGTTGAGGATTAGCGCTCTGCGCGCGATTGCCTCGCACTGAGGCCAATACAGGCGATGATGATTGCCTTTGCGCATGACAACGCTCAGCATCGGCGTACGAAATCTCCTGTATTCGTTTCCGAGAGTAGCCAATGAGTTCACAGGTTGGGCCCGAAACACTGCGTATCAAGAACTACACGACCATTGCCGACTGTATTGCGACCCTGCTGTTTCCACACGCAGAAGTCGTCCTGCATGATCTGCGCAGCCAGTCGGTTGTCTACATTGCCAACAATATTTCCAAGCGCAAGATCGGCGACGATTCGGCGCTTGAGACGCTCCCCGCTGATCTCGACTCGGCGCTTAGTCTAGGGCCTTACGAGAAGCTCAACTGGGACGGCCAGAAAATTCGCTCCATCAGCAGTGTGCTGCTTGATGAGCAAGGCGCCGCGCAGATGCTGCTGTGCATCAACCTGAATGTGTCGGTGCTGGAGCAGGCCAAGGATGCCTTGCTGCTGTTTTTCCAGGCCAGCCGGTTGATCCCTCAACCACAAGCGTTGTTTCGTGATGACTGGCAGGAGCGCATCAATACGTTTCTGCACACTTGGCTGCAGCGCCATAACCTGGGGCTCAATGCCTTGGACCGCGAGCATAAGCGCGCGCTGGTCGAGGCGCTGTACCATGAAGGTGCGTTTGAGGGCCGCAGCGCCTTTGACTATGTTGCCAATGTCCTGTCGATGGGGCGCGCCACGGTGTACAAATACGTGAAAGCCATAAAGCAAGGCTAGTCGGCCAGACAGCATGCCAGGGCGCACTGTGCGATTTGTGCATCCTGCACCGCAACGCCGGTGAGGTCGGCCAGGGTAATCTGGTGATCATTGCTGCGGCCTTCGACCTCGCCGCTGAGCAATCGCCCGAGTTCCAGCAGCTTGTCGATGTCGATCAGTCCGGCCCTCAGGGCGTGCGCGCTTTCGCCATAGTGGCTGCATTGCGCGAGGGCGTCGACGAACAGTCGATCGGCCTTACCCAGCAGCGCAGCATCAAGTTCCTGTTTGCCCGGGGCATCAGCGCCCACGGCTGTAATGTGCGTACCCGGGCGTATCCACTCACTGCGCAGCAAGGCTGTGCGCGAGGGCGTGGCGGTGACGATCAGGTTGGCCTTGGCTGCCACATACTCGGCGTCCAGCGTGGTTTCAACCTGGCAACCCAATTGCTCGGCAAAGGCGCGGTAGTGTTCAAGTGCTGCTGACTGGCGGCCCCAGACCACTACGTGACGGCAGGAGGTCACTGGCAGTAGGTGCTGCAACTGCATTCTGGCCTGCATCCCGGTGCCGAGAATACCGATGGCCTGTACCTCCCTGGGTGCCAGGTGTCGGGCAACGATCTGGCCGGCCAATGCAGTACGCAGGCATGTCAGCCAGCCCTCATCCTGAAGCAGCGCCAGGGGCAGCCCGGTCCGCGCCGACAGCACCAGCATCAGCCCATTGTTGCTGTCCAGGCCCTTGCGGGGGTTGTCGTAAAAGCCGGTAGAGACTTTCACGGTAAAGCAGTCTTCGCCACTGATGTAGGCAGACTTTACGCAACAATCGCCGTTATGCTGGGCAAAGTCGAAGCACTGCACCGCCGGCACCTGAACCTGGCCCCGAGAAAAGGCAATGAAGCCGGCTTCGAGCATCTGCACCGCTTTGCTGTAATCCATGCTGCTTTCGAGGTGCTGGCGGCTGTACAGTTTCATTGCACGGCTCCAAGGAACTTTTCCAGCATGATGTTGCGACCGCAGAGGATCACTGCGACCCGTTTACCCTGAAAATCTGCTGCCATTTTTAGCGCGCCGGCCATGGCCACACCCGCAGCGCCTTCGATGATCCAGCGTTCGTGAGCGGCCACGGCTTTCATCGCCGCACGGATTTCTGCTTCGCTGACCAGCACCGTGGCGTCGATGACCTGCTGACAGATGGGAAAGGTGATGCTATCGGCTTCGACACCCCCTGCGGTGCCGTCAGACAAGGTCTCCTGTTCCTCCATCTCAATGATGCGTCCGGCTTGTAACGAGCGCTGCAGGGTGGGTGCGTTTGCTGGCCAGCAGCCGATCACCTGGCACTGCGGCTTGAGTTGACGCAGTGCGGTACCTATTCCCGAGATCATGCCGCCACCGCCAACCGCCACGAACACTGCATCAAGTTGTGGCTGCTGCGCCATCAGTTCCATGCCAATGGTGCCCTGGCCGGCAATGATCTGCTGATCGTTGTAGGGCGAGACGAAGTGCTTGTCTTGCAGCTGTGCTTGACGGGCCGCCTCCAGTTCGACGCTCAGTGGGTCGCAGTCCAACGTGATGACCTGTGCGCCAAGGGCGCGGATGGCGTCGAGTTTCACTGCCGATGCGCTGCTGCTGGCATACACGGTGACCGGCACGCCGGCGTTACGACCGGCCAAGGCGACGCCCTGGCCATGGTTGCCGGAAGAGGCGGTGATCACTCCCTGTTGGCGCTGCTGGGGAGTGAGCAAACGCACCTTGTTGCTGGCACCACGGAACTTGAAAGAGCCCGTGTGTTGAAGGTGTTCGCATTTCAAGTACAACTCGCAGCCACTGAGCGCCGACAATCCGGGGCTATGGCTCAATGGTGTGACCGCCACTGCGGGACGCAAGGCATCATGGGCTTGCTGGATGTGGGCAAACAGTCCTGGAAGAAGATCTCCGTCGAAGGTCATCATGGTTTTCCTGTTCTAGACGTACGGTGGGCGTTGTCCGAGGCTATTTAGTGGCATTTAACGTGGAAATTGTATCTACCGTAGATATTAATTCCATATCTTGCAACCGGTTTTTTGTTACTTCAAGTGGGCGGTCTGCGAGCGCAGAACGCTCGCAGACGCTGTAGGTAGGTCGTTGGGTGGTGGGTACCCGTTTCTGAGTGGCAGTACGCGCCACTTACACCTTGCGGGCTTCGAGGATCAGGTTGAAGGGTGTTTCAGTGGCCCGGCGAAAGTGTTTGAAGCCGGCCTCTTCGAACACTGCCCGCAAGCGCGCTTCCCCAGCCTGCGCCCCAAGGCCAAGACCGACGTCCTGAGACAGCGAGTTGGGAGTGCAGATAAAGGTGGAGGCCGCATAGAACAGGCGGCCCACTGGTGTGCTGTTTTCATCGAGGCTGTCATGGGCAAAGGGTTCGACCAGCAACACCGAGCCATCGTCTTTGAGCGCTTCGAAGGCATGGCGGGCGGCACCCACCGGGTCGCCCATGTCGTGCAGGCAGTCGAAGTAGCAGATCAGGTCAAAGTCCTTGCCGGGAAAGTCCTTGGCACTGGCCTGGATGAACTGCGCGCGATCGGCAACACCGCCTTCGGCGGCGCGCTGGCCGGACACGCTGATCGACGGTCCGTGATAGTCATAGCCAAAGAACTGCGACGCAGGAAACGCCTGGGCCATGATTACGGTTGAGGCACCATGGCCGCAGCCGACGTCAGCGACTTTGGCGCCGCTTTGCAGTTTGTCGATCACCCCGGTCAAGGTCGGCAGCCACTCAGCCACCAGGTGCGCGCGGTAGCCGGGACGGAAGAAACGTTCGGTGCCGCTGAACATGCACGGGTGATGGTCGCCCCAGGGCAGCGCGCCGTCACCGCGCATGGCTGCCACCAGTTTGTCTTTGTCGTGGTACAGGCTGGCAATCACCGACGCACCACCGGCGACATACACCGGTGAGTCTTCGATGGCCAGGGCCATGGCCTGCTCTTCGGGCAAGCGAAAGCGGCCATCCTGGTGTTGCATATAGCCCGAGGCCGCCTGCGCGCTGAGCCATTCGCGCAACAGTCGGGCGTTGCAGCCGGTTTTCTCGGCCAGTTGTTCGGGGGTGATGAATTGGCTATCGGCCATGGCCCGATACAAGCCCAATTCATCACCGAGAATCAGGTTGGCCAGCAGGGCGGCTGCGCCCATGTCGTTGACCAGTTTTCCCATGAAGTCCTGCAGCTTGGCTTCGTCCATTGCGTGTGCTCCTGATAGAAGTCCAACGTCAACGGGGCCGTCACTGCCAGCGACGACCTCGGGCCATTTCTTTTGGGGCAACTAGTAAGTGTAGTTCAGCGCGCCTGGCCGGACGCTCGTTCGCGCAGGACTTTGCTGACGTTTGCCTGGATCTCGTAGGCCGGTGCTTCAACTGCATCGAAGTCGCGCGAGTAGCGCCGGGCGAATTCTGCCACGCCCCAGGTCTGATATTGCTGCACATGGTGCAGTTCATGGGCCCAGAGGGCGACGTTGTCTTCGGCATCGGCCTGATGTCGGAAGACGATAATGTCGATCAGGGTCACGGCATTGACGTCCGGGTTTTGCAGCAGGGCATTGGCGCTGTCCAGCGCCTGCTGGTCACCGACTTTGTAGCGCGCCGCATCGAGCACCTGAAAATCATAGAAAGGTTCAAGCTGAGCACGAATATGCAGCGGAATCGGCATGACCGTACCGGCCGCCGCGCTATCGCGTGCCTGTTGCAGTGCCACGGCCAGGGAGCTGCTGGCCATGCGGCCGAGGTCGTCAAGCACGGTGCCGGCCTGGCCGGGGTCGACGGGTGAACAGATGCAGCTGCCCAGGCAGATTTCATACTGACCGGCCGGGCAAGCAGCGAGGGCACCGAGGGGCGTGAGCAAGGCAAGACTCAGCAGCAGGGGTTCAAGGCCTTTCATGCAGGGCCTCGGCAAGAAACTCACGGGAGGCCTTGAGTACTTCCTGCTGGCTGTCTTCGTTGGCCAGCATGCGCGCGATCACCAATGCCCCCACGCATTGGCTGAGCAATGCCCAGGCCAGGTGCGGATCGTCAAGGGTATCGGCCCAGGCCTGGTGCAGGGTGCGCAGCCAGTGTTCGGCTTCTTCCCGTACCGGCAGCGGCGCCTGGGCAATCTCGGCACCCAACGCCGGTATTGCACAGCCACCTTCGCGATTGTGCACATGGGCCAGGCTCAAGTACTGGTCCAGGCACCGCTCAAGCCGTTGGCGGTTCATCGGTTGCTGGGCCATGGGGCTGTTGGACAACTCCCGGCGCACGACTTCGCTGAACAAGTCGTCCTTGGAGGGGAAATGGTTATAGAAGGCCCCGCCGGTCAAGCCGATGGCCTTCATCAGCCCGGCCACGCCGGTGGCATTGAAGCCCCCGCGCTTGGCCAGGGCGCCGCTGCTTTCCAGCAGTTTCTGCCGGGTTTGTTCTTTGTGGGTGGTGGAGTAGCGCACGCCGACCTGCTCCCGATTACTGGCTTGACGAAGCCTGAATCATAGCATAGCGTTCGTTTACTAAATGATCGTTTACCAATGGAGGCGATAAATGACTCAAGGCAAAAAAGTGGTGTTGGTCGTGGGGGCCGGCGATGCAACGGGTGGAGCGATTGCCAAGCGCTTTGCCCGCGAGGGTTATATCGCCTGCGTGACCCGGCGCAGCGCCGACAAACTGCAGCCGTTGGTGGACGAGATTCGTGCCGAGGGCGGTGAAGCTCACGGCTTTGCCTCCGATGCGCGCAAGGAAGAGGAGGTGGCGGCGCTGGTCGAGCAGATTGAAACTACCCTGGGGCCGATTGAAGCCTTCGTGTTCAACATTGGCGCCAACGTGCCCTGCAGTATTCTCGACGAGACGGCGCGCAAGTACTTCAAAATCTGGGAAATGGCCTGTTTCGCTGGCTTCTTGACCGCTCAGGCAGTGGCGCGACGCATGGTTACCCGTGAACGCGGGACTATCCTGTTTACTGGGGCCACTGCCGGTTTGCGGGGGGCTGCTGGTTTTGCCGCATTCGCCGGGGCCAAGCATGGCATCCGCGCCCTGGCGCAAAGCATGGCCCGGGAACTGGGGCCTCGTAACATTCATGTTGCGCACGTGGTGGTGGACGGTGCCATAGACACCGCCTTTATTCGTGACAGCTTCCCAGAGCGCTATGCGCTTAAAGCGCAGGACGGCATCCTTGATCCCGCACACATTGCCGACAGCTATTGGTTCCTGCACGCACAGCCGCGTGATGCCTGGACCTTCGAGCTCGATCTGCGGCCGTGGATGGAACCCTGGTAAGCCCTCACAACAATAAGGAGCCGTGCAATGAGCAAGACCGTCGAATTTTTCTTTGACCTCGGCAGCCCAGCCAGTTACCTGGCCTGGACACAATTGCCAGCGCTGTGCGAACGCCACGATGCGCAACTGGTGTACCGGCCGATGCTGCTGGGCGGGGTGTTCCAGGCCACCGGCAATGCGTCACCGGCGATGGTGCCGGCCAAGGCCCGCCATGTGTTCGTCGACATGCAACGCTTTGCCCAGCGCTATGGCGTGACCCTGGCGTTCCCGCCGGGGTTTCCGATCAATACCCTCAACCTGATGCGTGCGACCACCGCTGTGCAGGTGTTCCAGCCTGAACGTTTGCAGGCCTTCCTGGCAGCTGTATTCCCGGCGTTGTGGGAGCAGCAGCGCAATCTGGGTGACCTTGGCGAGCTGGCGGCTGTATTGCAGCAAGTTGGTTTCGACCCCGAACAGATTCAGGCCTGGTGTGCTGATGCTCAGGTCAAGGAGGCGCTCAAGGCTACGACCGAAGAAGCAGTGCGTCGTGGCGTATTTGGCGCGCCCACCTGCTTTGTCGGCGAGCAGATGTTCTTCGGCCAGGACCGCTTGGAGTTTGTCGCCGAGGCGCTCGAGTAACTAGGACAGTCAAGTGTAGCGGCATTATTTTTAGCAACTGTATGGCTTGGCCATGGCAGGACTCCGTTAGTGTCAATCACAGCCCTGACCCTCCCTGGAATGCCTGTCATGCTCAGCTCACTCGACCTGATAACTGCCTTTGTGCTGTTCGCTTTTGTGTCTTCAATCACCCCCGGGCCCAACAACACTATGTTGCTGGCCTCCGGGGTGAATTTTGGTGTGCGCCGCTCGATCCCGCATGCCTTGGGCATCAGTGTCGGCTTCATGGTCATGGTGCTGGCGGTGGGCTTTGGCCTCGGTGAGGTGTTCAAGGCGTACCCGCCGATCTACACGGTGCTGCGTTATGTGGGGGCAGCCTACCTGTTGTACCTGGCATGGAAAATCGCCACCTCCGGGCCGTTGTCGGTGAGCAGCTCCGCGAGTCGCAAGCCCTTGGGTTTTTGGGGCGCGGCGGCGTTTCAGTGGGTCAATCCCAAGGCCTGGGTCATGGCAGTAGGGGCAATCACTACCTATACACCTGCCCAAGGCTATGTCACCAACGTGATCGTGATCGCGGCGGTGTTTGCCTTGGTCAACCTGCCCAGCGTCTGTGTCTGGGTGATGTTTGGTAGCGCTCTACGCAGCGTGTTGCAGAAGCCACGTTGGCTGATGGCGTTCAATATGTTGATGGCAGCGCTGTTGGTGATATCGCTTTACCCGCTGCTGTTTGTAGAATCGAGCTTTTCCTGAATGAGTACGCTGGCACATGCAGTTGATTCCCTGGTCCCATGACACAAGTGCTGGCTTTACCTTGCGCGGCTGGCGCTCAGCCGCCAGCGGCAAACCGTTGCTGCACTTTCTCCACGGTAATGGCTTTTGCTGTCTGGTCTACCAGCCATTGCTGGCGCGCCTGGCCGAACACTTCGACCTCTGGCTGTGCGATGTCCAGGGCCATGGCGACAGTGATCATGGCGGCCCGTTCCAGGGCTGGAATCGCACGGCCGAACTGGCGATCGAGGCCTTCGAAGCAGGCCGTGGGGAATACGCCGATGTGCCACGCTTTGCCGTTGGCCACAGTTTTGGCGGCGTGCTGACCGGGCTGATGCTGGCGCGTCAGCCACAGTTGTTTGAGCGGGCGGTATTGCTCGACCCGGTGCTGTTCAGCCGCTCGATGATGGGCATCATGGGCGCCGCTGCGCTGGTTGGCCTGCACCGCCGTCATGCCTTGGCGCGCAAGGCCGCGAACCGTCGAAGTCATTGGCCCGACCGCAGCGCCGCACGTGCTTCGCTGGAAGGCCGGGGGATTTTCAAAGGCTGGAGCGAGCCGGGCTTGCAGTCCTACCTAGACCATGCCATCGGTGATTGTGGCGAAGGCGTGGTACTTAAATGCCGACCCAGCCGCGAAGTGGAAATCTTCAGCTCATTTCCACGACGCATGTGGGCCTCGTTGACTCGGGTGCAAACACCGACGTTGGTGCTTTATGGCGAGGACACCTATCCCTTCGTGCCGCAGTCTGTGCAGCGTTGGGCGCAGGACAATCGCCAGGTCACGGCGCAGCAGGTGGCCGGGGGGCATTGCTTTATGCAGGAAGATCCGACGGCCTGCAGCGAGCAAGTGCAAGCCTTCCTGCAGGCGAACTGATCGCGGCAACAGCCGCGATCATCAGGCGATATCGCTGGCCTCAAACTCTGCTGCAAGAAAGTCCAGCAAACTGCGCACCGAGGGCAGTAATCCGCGCCGCGAAGCGAACACCGCATGCACCACGCCACACTGTGGTGCCCAGTTGGGCGTGGCGTGAACCAGGCGGCCAGCGTCGAGGTCTTCGCGTACCACCACCAGTGGCAAATGCACGACGCCAACCCCGGCCAGCGCAGCCTGACGCAACACCACCAGGTCATCGGTGACCAGCCGTGGAGTGTGCCGCAGGCTGGCACTGGCGCCATCCGGGCCTTGCAGGTTCCAGTGGTAATCACGCTGCGGATTACCCCAATGCAAGCTCGGCAGGCTGGTGAGGTCCGCTGGCACCGGGCGTTCCGGCAGGCGTTGGATCAATTCAGGTGTGGCCACCAGGTGCTGGGTGCTGCGCGCCAGTACCTTCATCACCAGGTCACTGCTTTCCAGCGGCGGCACCCGCACGCGTAATGCGATGTCGATACCTTCCTGAATCAGGTCGACGTGGCGATTGGTACTTTCAACGTGCAATTGCACCAGTGGGCACTGGACCATGAACTTGGTCAGCATGGCCCCCACCCAGAAATCCAGCAGGGCCGTCGGGCAACTCAGGCGCACCACCCCTTGTGGTTCGGCACGGTTGCGTTCGATCAGTTCGGCGGCACCCTCGGCTTCTACCAGCATCGCCACGCAATGGCGGTAATAGGCCTGGCCGATTTCGGTCACTGAAAAGTGCCGGGTCGAGCGATGAATCAGCCGTACACCCAAGCGTTCTTCAAGGCCGGCGATGCGTCGACTGAGTTTCGATTTTGGCATGTCCAGGGCGCGACCGGCCGGGGCAAAGCCACCGTGATCGACTACCTGGGCAAAGTAGTAAAGGTCGTTAAGGTCTTCCACCAGTGTTCTCCATATGGAACGCTGAAGGCAGTTTAACCGATCTACCGCAGATGCTGTTGCGCTCGTAAGGTGTACCCATACACGAGAGGAGGCAATCTCATGAAAAAGATTCAAGGCGTCTACAGCAGCCCCAACCCACATTGGGTCGGTGACGGCTTCCCGGTACGTAGCCTGTTTACCTACGACAACCTGGCACAGCACATCAGTCCGTTCCTGCTGCTGGACTATGCCGGTCCCCACGATTTCACCCCAACCACGGCGCGCCGTGGAGTCGGCCAGCATCCCCATCGCGGTTTCGAGACTGTGACCATCGTCTACCAGGGCGAACTGGAGCACAGGGATTCAACCGGTGCAGGCGGCCTGATCGGCCCGGGCGATGTGCAGTGGATGACCGCAGCCAACGGCATTCTCCATGAGGAGTTCCATTCGCCGGCATTCGCGGCCAAGGGCGGCACGCTGGAGATGGTGCAGTTGTGGGTCAACTTGCCCGCCAAGGACAAGTCGGCAGCGGCGGGGTACCAGACTCTGCTTGCCAGCGATATTCCTAGCGTAGCGCTGGGGGCCGGCAGCGGTAACGTGCGGGTCATCGCCGGCGAGTACCGTGGTCACAAAGGCCCGGCGCAGACCTTCACGCCGATGGATGTCTGGGACCTGCAGCTCAAGCCGGGTGCTCCAGTGCGCCTGCCTAGCGCTGCAGGACGCAGCACGGCGCTGGTGGTATTGCGCGGCAAACTGCTGGTCAACGGTGAGCGTGCCGTCGGCCCTGCACAGCTGGTGCTGTTCGACCGTGCCGGTGACGAGTTGCTGCTTGAAGCGCAAACCGAGGTGTCGGTGCTGCTGCTCAGTGGCGAGCCGCTGGACGAGCCCATCGTCGGTTACGGCCCGTTTGTGATGAACAGCGAGGCCGAAATTGCCGAAGCGTTTGAAGACTTCAAGGCCGGTCGTTTCGGCCAGATGAGTGGGGCGGGCGCCTCACACAACTAGAGCTACGCTCAATAACCCGAAGGCTGCCCTCGGCGGCCTTTGACTTGGGCTGCGGGCACAACTCGCAGTTTGACCTCAAGGAGAATGTGTCATGAGTACATTTGCCAACGTTGCCAATTTCAATGGCCAGGTCCCGCGTATCGATCCCGATAACGCTGCGATGTTGCTGATCGACCACCAGAGTGGTCTGTTTCAGACGGTCAAGGATATGCCCATGACCGAACTGCGCGCCAACGCCGTTACCCTGGCCAAGGTTGCAAGCCTGGCCAAGATCCCGGTGATCACCACTGCCTCCGTGCCACAGGGCCCTAACGGTCCGTTGATCCCTGAAATTCACGAGGCTGCACCGCATGCCAAGTACGTTGCTCGTAAAGGTGAAATCAATGCCTGGGACAATGAAGAGTTCGTCAAGGCAGTAGAGGCCACCGGTAAAAAACAGCTGATCATCGCCGGTACGATCACCAGTGTGTGCATGGCGTTCCCAAGCATCAGCGCCGTCGCGGCAGGCTATCAGGTGTTCGCGGTGATCGATGCCAGTGGCACCTACTCGAAGATGGCCGAAGAAATCACCTTGGCCCGTGTCATGCAGGCTGGCGTGGTACCGATGGACACCGCTGCGGTCTGCTCGGAAGTTCAGCGCACCTGGAACCGTCCAGACGCGCAACAGTGGGCTGAGGCCTACAGTGCAGTGTTCCCACACTACCAATTGTTGATCGAAAGCTACCTCAAGGCGCAGCAAGTCGCCAACGAACACGAACAGCTGGATTCGGCACGCTGATCCCTCATGTCCGGTGCTACAGGGCACCGGCCTACCTATGCAAGGAGTTAGACCATGAGCAAGCCCTACGTACGTCTGGACAAGAACAACGCTGCAGTCCTGCTGGTCGACCACCAGACCGGTCTGCTGTCACTGGTGCGTGACATCGATCCCGACAAGTTCAAGAACAACGTGCTGGCTGTAGGTGATCTCGCCAAGTACTTCAACTTGCCGACCATTCTCACCACCAGTTTTGAGACCGGCCCCAACGGCCCGCTGGTACCCGAGCTCAAGGAACAATTCCCGGACGCGCCGTACATTGCCCGTCCTGGCCAGATCAACGCCTGGGACAACGAAGACTTCGTCAAGGCGGTCAAGGCCACCGGCAAGAAGCAACTGATCATCGCCGGTGTGGTGACAGAAGTGTGCGTGGCCTTCCCGGCACTCTCGGCCCTGGCCGAAGGTTTTGAGGTATTCGTGGTCACTGACGCGTCGGGTACCTTCAATGCGCTGACCCGCGATTCGGCCTGGGACCGCATGTCGCAAGCCGGCGCCCAGCTGATGACCTGGTTCGGCCTGGCCTGTGAGCTGCACCGCGACTGGCGCAACGACATCGAAGGCCTGGGCACGCTGTTCTCCAACCACATCCCGGACTACCGCAACCTGATCACCAGCTACAACACCCTCACCAACGGCAAGTAACGCCGTTCTGCGCACCGCAGCTGGGCGCTCACAGCGCCTGGCTGCGGTGCTTTTCGCCGTTTGCGCGAAATTCTTTGTAAGATCCCTGTTGGTGTCGAACAACAGGCGATGATTCCCGGATGAAAGCGCTCACCTCCCTTCAAGGCTATAGCCGCAGCGTAAAGAGCCGGACGGTGCTGACCGTGTGGTTGCGTTACCGTGCGCCGTATCATTGGCCATCGATGCTGAGTTTTTTACAGGCGCGCTCGATCCCGGCCATCGAGGTGCTCGAAGCCGGTGCGTATTGGCGTACCGTGGTATTTGCAGGGCGGCAGGGCATTATTGAATGTCGCCCGGTGAGTGGACAGCGCCTGGCAGTGCGTATTCACGGTTTACCGGCAGCGCTGTTGCCAGGCATGGTCGCACGCCTGCGCAGGGTGTTTGATCTGGATGCTGCCCCGGCGTTGATTGAAGGTCAATTGCGCCGCGACCCGCTGATGGCACGACTGATCGCACAGCGTCCGGGATTGCGCGTGCCGGGTGGCTGGGCGGCGTTCGAGCAGGTGATGCGCACGGTATTGGGCCAGCAGATCAGCGTTGCTGGGGCAATCACCCTGGCCGGGCGCCTGGTCGCTCGCCATGGTCGACCATTAGCCTCCGCGCTGGCTGCTGATAAGCGCCTGACTCATGTGTTTCCTGAGCCACAAGCCATCGCTGAGGTCGATCTCAGTGACCTGGGCATGCCCCGTTCGCGAGCGGCAACCCTGTCGGGCATGGCAAGGGCCATGCTCGACGATCCACGGCTACTGCAGGCCGACAGCGACCTGCAAACCTGGGTAAAACGCCTGTGTTTGCGGCGTGGTATCGGGCCTTGGAGCGCCCAGTACCTGGCCCTGCGCCAACTCGGTGATGGCGATGCGTTTCCGCTGGGCGATGTGGCGCTGCTCAAGGCTATTCGATTGCTGGAGCCCGAGCAGACACCGCTGGCTGAGCGCGCCCTGCATTGGCAACCCTGGCGAGCTTACGCGGCCCAACATTTGTGGGCATCGCTCAGCGGGCCTCAGCCAGATTGACGCCAGGTCACCTCGGTGATGCCGTAGCGCTCAGCCAAGGGTTTACTGACTTTTTTCACTTTATCCAGATTGGAGCGTGGAATCTTGCCAACCCCGGCATCACAGCTTGCCCAGTGCCAGGCCTCGGCATTGTCCATCCGCTCGGCACGAATGATGAACGACTTGGGGGTGCCATGCAGTTGATAGTTGATCACGAAAAGGTTTGCGTTGTTCATAGGGCGTTGACGATCCTTTGCAATCAGTGACCGGAAAAGTCTTTCCACTGCAATGAATGAGTGTTGGATCGGTGGAAAGATTCAATCGAATTTCACTCAGCGCCAAGCATTATCAATTGGCGTACACTGGCTTGTTGGTGGTATTTGAAGCTTTGGGCTTTCCACTACGAGGATCGCACCATGTCATTGATTGGCGTTTCCACCCTTGAGCTGCGCCAGCTCATCGAGCGGGCGTTCGAGCCAGACTGCTGTGAGGTGTCCTGTGCTGATGGGGTATGGCTGACCATCCGGCTAGGGCAGGGCGACGACTTGATCGTCACCGAAGTGCGCCTGGACAGCCTGACCACCTGTCATGACGTATTTACCCTGGTCGGCCAGGTGCGAGAAGAGCAGCGCCTGGGGCGTAGTCAGACGGACACCCGGGGCAGTGCTATTGCTTGAGGTGTGTGCAGAACCCATCGCGGGGCAAGCCCGCTTGCACAGTGCCCCGCGATCGGTTGGCTACACGGCGGTCTCATGCAGGTGCCGCCCGTGTTGCCAACCGCGGCAATTTCCTGCCGATCATCAATACGAGTCGCCAGCCCCGGTTGTTTGCCACAAGCCTGGTGGCACAGCCTGTGCGGATAAGCGCGAGGGTCGGGCACGCCTGCTTTAATCAAGCTGATCCCCCGTACCCCGACTGACTCCACCGAGTGCGCAGCCATGGAACGTCTCACCGCCAGCCATTTTGCCCCTGAATTGCTCGAACTCTATGACTACTACGCTCACGGTCGGATCAACCGACGCGAATTTCTCGACCGCGCGGCGGCCTTCACCTTCGCTGGGATGACGGCCAGCGCCTTGTTGGCCTCGTTGAGCCCGAACTATGCCCTGGCCGAGCAGGTGCAATTCACTGATCCGGACATCCTTGCCGAGTATGTCAGTTACCCGTCAGCCAAGGGCCATGGTCAGGTCCGTGGCTACCTGGTACGCCCGGCCAAGGTCGAAGGCAACGTGC
>RCUI01000009.1_pt1 | contig 70620 bp, 55 predicted proteins | sample 2166121 | NCBI WGS metagenome assembly RCUI01 (sample SAMN09932700, study PRJNA488358) | compost metagenome | feature: garden; material: soil; isolation source: compost soil in succinic acid-enriched culture | place: Germany: Experimental Botanical Garden Goettingen | collected 2016-01-27
GCCATCGTCGCCAGGTGCCGAGCTTCGATGCCGAGGCGGACGTAAAACGCTGGGGCTTGGCTGCCAGCTTGTGGCGCTACTACTGGGCAGCCCGCACGCCGGTTGACCGCGCAGCATTGGGCTCGGCGTTCGACACCCCTGCTCACGGGCCCGTTGCCGCGCCCCTCCCCGACCTGGTGTCGGTGCAGAGCGAATCGTTTTTCGATGTGCGCGACCTGTGGCCTGGCGTGAAAACCCAGGTGCTGAGCGAGTACGACCGCCTTGCCGGTGAGGCCCTGGCCCGTGGCAAGCTGCAGGTCGCCGCCTGGGGTGCCAATACCGTGCGTACCGAATTCGCTTACCTGACTGGCATTCCCAGCGATCGCCTTGGCGTACACCGTTTCAACCCCTACCGGGTACTGGCGCGCCAGGGCTTGCCGAGCATTGCTGCGCACCTCAAGGCCAAGGGCTATCGCACGGTCTGCATTCACCCGTACAACGGCAGCTTCTACGGTCGCAACAAGGTGCTGCCGGCGCTGGGTTTCGATGAATTCATCGACGTACGCAGCTTTGACAGCACGCAAAAAGCCGGCCCCTTCATTGGCGATTGTGCCGTGGCCGACAAGATTCGCGAACTGCTTCAAGACCCGACGCGCAAGCAGCCGCTATTCATCCACGCCATTACCATGGAAAACCATGGTCCGCTTCACCTTGAACAGGTCGAGGCCGACGAACTTCCCAACTGGTTCGACCGTCCGTTGCTCACCGGCATGAATGACCTGGCGCCCTATGTGCGCCATATCGCCAACGCCGACCGCATGCTCGGTAAACTGCGCGACACCTTGCTCGCACACCCGAACGAAGCACTGCTGTGCTTCTTCGGCGACCACGTGCCGATCCTGCCGAATGTCTACCAGGCCATTGGCGCGCCGGCGGGCGATACCGATTACCTGATCTGGTCCAACCGCTCCCGGCCCGGCGCGCATCCAAGCCCTATTCGGGTCGAGGCGTTGTCCAGCCGCCTGGTCGATTGCGCACACCACCAACGCGCGCGCGCCGCTGTCGTTGGCGTGGCCTGAGTCGTGGTGACGATCGTGCTGGGGTCAAGCCTTGCGCCGGCGCAAACTGCCGATCCTGCCTTGCAGCGGGTGGTGACCCAGGGGCGCGGCTCGTTGGCATTCATCCTGGGCAACACGGCCTGCCGCCAGCGCCTGCTCGGCACCTGCATCAACTGGGACCGGGTATTGCTGGCCATGGAACAAGGCCAGGCACTGGGGTATGTGGCTTTCAAGCATCACTTGCGTGGCCCCTTTGCCCTGCGCGTGCAGCCGTTTGTCCAGGAATTTGGCAGGATTCAAGGCTGGGTCCGCTTCGCCGCATTCTGCCTCAGTGAATACCGAGAATGGCGCTACTCGTTTCTGCTGTATGGATTGCGCGTGAACAAACCGGCACGTAACCGTGGCATCGGCTCTGCACTGGTGCAAGCCTGCTGCGCGCAGGCTGCAGCGGACGGCTTCAAGGACGTGTTTCTCGAAGTGCCGTTGAACAACGACCGTGCGCGGGCGCTTTACCTGCACAACGGCTTTCGCCTGTTGCGCAAGCGCTGGGTTCCCTTCCCGCCCGTGCGCAGCATGCACCGGCTCGCGGAGCCAGCCTTGTGAGCGAGCTGAAGGTCGACCTGCAGCCGCTGGTGAATGGCCCAGGCTGGATTGGCGTGATGTCCCAGTGGGTGGCCTGGAAAGTGCTGCACCTGCCGCAGTTTCTCGGCCCCGAAGGCCCACCCTGTTGGTTGTGGCGACGCGGGCGCAAGGCCCCCAACGGCCTGAAGGCCATCGCCGGCATCGGCTACAAGGACTCCTCGGCCCAGGCCCGAGTACTGTGCAAGCGCTGGGGGTTGCCCTACATCGCCATCGAAGACGGTTTTCTGCGCTCGTCTTCACTGGGTGTCGAAGGCGACACACCGATGTCGCTGGTGGTCGACCCGGTGGGCATCCACTACCTCGCTGATCGCCCCTCGTTACTGGAGAACATCCTCCAGGCGCCAGACGCGCTCACCCCTGCCGAACTGAACAGTGCCCGCCAGCTTATTGCGCTGATGCGCAGCAGCGGCATCGGCAAATACAACAATGCCCCGGACCTGGACCCGACAGATCCATTGGGGCGCGAGCGGCCACTGGTACTGGTGGTAGACCAGACAGCAGGCGACTACTCGATTCCCGGCGGCGGCCTGACCGAGGCCGACTACGTTCACATGCTCGATGCCGCCCTGGCGGAAAACCCCGATGCCGAAGTGCGCGTGCGCATCCATCCCGACTGCGTGGGCGGGCACAAGCCCAGTTGCCTGCTGGCCGCTGCCACCGCGCGGGGCGTCGCCCTGGAAGCCCGGCCAGTGTCGTGGGCATCCCTGGCACGCCGTGCCCGGCGGGTGTATATCGGCACCAGCCAGGCCGGGCTTGAAGCGTTGATTCAGGGAGTACCGGTGACCTGTTTTGGCCTGCCGTTCTACGCAGGCTGGGGCCTGACCGACGACCGCATGCCGATCCCGAGGCGAACGGCGCGGCCCGACCTGGTGCAACTGGTGGCGGCTGCCTATGTCCGCTACTGCCGTTATGTCGATCCGCTGACCGGGCAACTCACCGATGCACTCACCGTAGCCCGGCAACTGGCCCGAAAAAAAGCCCAGGACGCCGAGTTTGCCGGCAGCATCACCGTGCTCGGGGTCAAGCGTCACAAGCAACACAACATCCGGCGTTTTTTCAGCAGCCGCTGGGGTCACCTGACCTTCGCCGAAGACAGTCCGACCCTGGTGGCCGATGTCGCGGCCAGGCAGGGCAAGGTGATGGTGTGGGCCGCACGCGAACCCGCAGACCTCAAGGCACGTGCCGTCGCGCTCAATGTGCCGGTATGGCGCATCGAAGATGGTTTCTTGCGTTCCAATGGCCTGGGGGCCCTGAACGCACCGGCGCTGTCGCTGGTGCTCGACCGCAGCGGCATGCACTTCGATGCCAGCACCCCCTGCGACCTGGAGACCTGGCTCGAACAGATGGACTTCGACGCCGACGCCCTGGCCGAAGCCGCCCGCCTGCGCGAACGGATCGTTGCCCAGGGTGCCAGCAAGTACAACCTCAAGAGCACTGTTGATAACCAGGTTCGCGCCCGCCCCGGCCAACGCCGGATCCTGGTACCCGGCCAGGTGGAGGACGATGCCTCGCTGCGCTGCAGTGGCGGCGCCCTGCACGACAACCTTGAACTGCTCACCCATGTTCGGGCCAATGCCCCGGATGCCTGGATCGTCTACAAGCCGCACCCGGATGTAGAAGCGGGGAAACGCCGGGGCAACGCCCCCTCCGATGACCTGCTCGGACTGGCCGACCAAGTACTGCCGGGGGCTGACATCGCCAGCCTGTACGACCAGGTCGACGAGGTGCATACCCTCAGTTCCACCTCAGGCTTCGAAGCCCTGTTGCGCGGGCTGAAGGTCGTCACCCACGGCACACCGTTCTACGCCGGCTGGGGCTTGACCCATGACCACCAGCCTTTTGCGCGCCGCACCCGGCGCCTGACCCTGGACCAGTTGGTAGCCGGCGCCCTGTTGCGCTATGCGCGCTATGCCGACCCCCAGCACGCTTTGCCCTGCGATGCCTGGCATGCCCTGACATGCCTGTCGAACCGTCGCCCGCAGCCCCTGGCGCAGCACCCGCGCCTGCTACCGCTGCTCAATTACACCCGGACCATGCTCGGCTACGGCCGTACAGCGGTCCCACTGAAGGATTAGACCATGCCTGCATCACTGAAGGATCTGGGCCGTTATGCGGCGCTGCCCTGGCATTGCCTGCAACTGCTGACCCACGCCAAGTCGTTCGAGAACAACCCTGTGCTGGGCAGCGCCCGGCTCAATGCCCTGGGCCTGCACGTGCAGCGTCGTCAACTGGCCATGGGGATGGCGGCGATGCGTCGCCGTGCGCTGGCGCCAAGGTTGGAAGCGGGTGAGCTGGCACACTTTGAGGAGCAGGGCTTTTTCGTCCGTGAAAACGCCTTGCCTGCCGAGCAGTTCGCCGCCTTGCGGGCCGAGCTTGGCAACCTGCGCAGCACCGGTTGGGAGATGCGCCAGGGCAAGGCCGTGACCCGACGCGTGAGCCTTGATCTGGATGTGCTGGAGAAGAACCCGGCCAGCGCCGCGTTCGTGGCCGACCGCAGCGTGCGCGACTTGATCGCCTATGCATCGTCCAACACTGGCGGCATCACGTACCAGTTGCAGTCGATCGTGATCGACGGCGTCAATGCCGAGCAGGACCCGCAAACCCGCCTGCATGCCGACACCTTCCATCCGACGGCCAAGGCGTGGTTGTTCCTGGATGACGTGGAAGATGACCAGGGACCGTTCAGCTACGTGCCGGGCTCTCATCGCCTGACACCGGAGCGCCTGGCCTGGGAATACCGCCAGAGCCTGAATGCCGCGCGCTCGCCGGAGCAGATGCACCGCGAGGGATCGTTTCGGATTCACGAGCATGAACTGACCGGGCTTGGCCTGCCCATGCCGCGACGTTTTTCGGTGCCGGCCAATACGCTGGTGGTGGCGGATACATCGGGCTTCCATGCCCGTTGCCCGAGCTTGCGCCCGAGCCACCGGGTGGAAATTTACGCGAGCCTGCGGCGCAACCCGTTCATCCCTTGGCGCGGCGCCCACCTGTTCGCCCTGCCGTGGATTGCCAACCATCACATGCGATGGGACATTCGCCTGAAGCGATTGATGGGATTCGACAAGCGCAGCCACTGGCGTTTTATCGAAGCGCTGAACGCTTACGAAAAGCCGTACATCTGACCTTCGCGGCCGAGCGCAGACTGTCGCCAGCGGCTACGCCGGTAATCTGTAGCCGCTGCCGAGGCACGAGGCTGCGATCGACTGCGCAGCAGTCGCCTGGTAGGTGCAATTGTCTTGAAGCACGACCGCTGTGCGCTCGATCGCAGGCTGTCGCCAGCGGCTACGCCGGTAATCTGTAGCCGCTGCCGAGGCACGAGGCTGCGATCGACTGCGCAGCAGTCGCCTGGTAGGTGCAATTGTCTTGAAGCACGACCGCTGTGCGCTCGATCGCAGGCTGTCGCCAGCGGCTACGCCGGTAATCTGTAGCCGCTGCCGAGGCACGAGGCTGCGATCGACTGCGCAGCAGTCGCCTGGTAGGTGCAATTGTCTTGAAGCACGACCGCTGTGCGCTCGATCGCAGGCTGTCGCCAGCGGCTACGCCGGTAATCTGTAGCCGCTGCCGAGGCACGAGGCTGCGATCGACTGCGCAGCAGTCGCTCGGTGGAGTGGGAGCAGCCTCGCCCCGCGATACATCACGAAAGTCTGGCCATCTCTTCGGCGACGATGGCCACGGTGCTGATGATCTGTTCCTCGGTGTGTTCGCAAGACACGAAGAACCGCACCCGCGCCGCCTTCTCCGGCACTGCCGGGTAGAGGATCGGCTGCGCATTGATGCCGCGCTCGAACAACGCACTCGACAACCGCCCTGCCTTGAACGAGCTGCCGGTAATCACCGGGATTACCGCAAGCCCGGTGCTGGTGGCGGTATCCAGGCCGGCCGCTTTGGCCAGGCGCAGGAACAGTTCGCCACGGGCCTGTACAGTCTGCACACGCCCCTGATCACCCGCCATGCACTTGAGCGCCGCCAGCGCCGAAGCGGTCACCGAAGGCGGTATGCCCACGCTGTACAAAAACCCCGGCGCCAGGAACTTGAGGTGCTCCACCAGCGCCGTGTTGCCAGCAATGTAACCGCCACAGCTGGCCAGGGTCTTGCTCAAGGTTCCCATCCAGATATCGACGTCATCACCCGCCAGGCCGAAATGCTCGCGAATGCCTTTGCCGGTCGCGCCCATCACCCCCAGTGAGTGCGCCTCGTCGACCATGAGGAAGACTTTGTGCTTGCGTTTGAGTTCGACGAAACGCGGCAGGTCCGGGTAGTCACCATCCATGCTGTAGATGCCTTCGACCACCACCAGCACCCGCTCGAAGTGCTGGCGCTGTTCGAGCAGAATCCGGTCCAGTGCCTGCCAGTCGTTATGGGCGAAGCTCAAGCGCCGCGCCCCCGACAACTGGATGCCCTGCAGCACGCTGTTGTGGATCAGTTCGTCATGCAGCACCAGGTCACGCGGGCCGAACAGGTAGCCAATGGTGGTGACGTTGGTGGCGTGGCCACTGACAAACACCACGGCATCGTCGACCTCATAGAGGTTCGCCAGCTCACGCTCCAGTTCGCGGTGCAACGGGCGGTCACCCGACACTGGCCGACTGGCCGACACCGAGGTGCCATAGCGATCAATCGCGGCCTTGGCCGCTTCGGCCACTACCGGGTGACCTGAATAGCCAAGGTAGTTGTAACTGGCAAAGTTGATGTACTCGCGGCTGCCGATGCAAGTTTCTGCACCCGCCGTACCTTCGTGCATACGAAAGAACGGATTGGCCAGACCCAGACGGGCAGCGCTCTGCTGCATCACCCGCAACTGCTGATAGCCGGGGTGCTGGTCGAAGCGGTAGAACGCCTCGGGCACTTTGAGCGCCGCCTGTTGTGCCTGCTCCAGGGTCGCGCCGCCGGCCGTATCGCCCGCCTCGCTGCGACGGCGTTCCAGTGCTTGCTGGATCAGCCGCTGCTTGATACCAGCGCCAAGGCCGGTGGGCGTTTTTGCAGTCATCGGACTATCACTCAATCAAACATCACTCAATCAAACGGTTAGGGACTGCAGTGTTATCGGCAAGCTCGGCGTTAAGTTCAGCGATTTGCTCACGGCTCAGCTCGCTGCCGTGGCGGGCCAGTACGTTCTCGGCAACGGCGGCAGGTGCCGACGCTTCGTTGGCCCCGCCATCACCGCGCAGCAACTCCAGAATGCGCACGCTGAGTTTGTCGATGCTGGAGCTTTCGCTGAGCTCCATGACCGGCAAGCGAATGCCGAAACGCTCTTCCAGCGCGACGACCAACTCGACACTCATCAGCGAGTCCAGCCCCAACTCTTGCAGCGGGCGCTGGGTGTCCAGGCGCGCGGCCGGCAACCGGAGGATTTCGCAGACTTCGTGCTTGAGCAGCTCGACAAAGCGCTCCAGCACTTGTTCATCGTCAAGCTCGGCAAGCATGCGCTGAATGTCTTCGGCGTCGTTGTCGTCGTCCTGTTCGCCGCCGTGGGCACGGACCAGCTCAACGAAGCGCGGTGTCGCCGCACTGGGCAGGAAGCGCGACAAGGCCTTCCATTCCAGCTCGAGCACACCGACACCATCGTCACCCTTGAGCAGCATCTGCTCCAGGTGCGCCAGCGCCACCTCGGCCCGCAGGGCTGCACCGCCCATACGGCTTTGCAGGGCATCCTTGATCTGCGCGTTGCGGGCCAGGAAGCCGACGTCGTCGATGGCGCCCCAGAGCACGGCGGTAGCTGCCAGCCCCAGGCTGCGGCGATGGCGGGCCAGGGCTTCGAGCCAATGGTTGGCCGCCACGTAGTTGGCCTGCCCGGGGTTGCCGAACAGGGTGGTGGCCGACGAGAACATCACGAAGAAGTCCAATGCCAGCTCACGGGTCAGTTCGTGCAGGTATTGCGCACCCTTGGCCTTGGGTTCCAGCACACGCTGCAACTGCTCGGCATCGAGGTTGCGAATAAGACTGTCATCGATCACCGTGGCCGCATGTACCAGGCCGCGCAATGGATAAGCGCTGGCATTGATGCGTTCGAATACAGCGCGCAGCTGCTGCGCGTCGGTGATATCGCAGGCCAGGGCCTGCACATCGATACCCTGGGCCTGCCATGCCGCCAGGGCTGGTTGCGCCTCGACGCTGGCCGGGCCACGGCGGCCGAGCAACACCAGGTGGCGCGCACCTTTATCCACCAGCCACTGCGCCGTGCGCAGGCCGAAACCGCCCAGGCCGCCAGTGACCAGGTAGGTGGCATCAGCACTGAGCTGCAGGTGCTGAACCGGCTGTTGGCGGGTTTCCACCAGTTGTTCGATCGGGTTGCCATAGGTGACCACGATCTTGCCGATCTGCCGGGCCTGCTGCATGTAGCGGAAGGCCTCGACCACCTGGTTGGCATCGAACTCGCGGAACGGTAACGGGTGGAGGATGCCCTGCTCGAAGAGCGCCATCATCTGCGCGAACAGGCGTCGGGTCAGGTCCGGGCGCTCGCTCATCAGTTGGTCGGCATCGATACCAAAGTAACTGATGTTGTTGCGGAACGGACGCAGGCCGATGCGGGTGTTCTGGTAGAAGTCACGCTTGCCCAGTTCCAGGAACCGGCCAAACGGCTTGAGCACCCGCAGGTTGCGGTTGATCGCTTCGCCCGCCAGGGAGTTGAGCACCACGTCGACGCCTCGCCCGCCGGTCATCGCCAGCACTTCGTCGGCATAGGCCAGGGAGCGTGAATCGAACACCTTGTCGACACCGAGCAGGCGCAGGAAATCGCGCTTTTCGTCGCTGCCGGCGGTGGCGTAGATCTCCGCGCCGCACCACTTGGCGATCTGGATCGCAGCGATGCCCACGCCACCGGCGGCGCCATGGATCAGCACCTTCTCGCCTGGCTCCAGGCGCGCCAGGTAATGCAGGGCGTAGTAGACGGTGAAGAACGTACTTGGAATGGTCGCCGCCGCCTCGAACGACATGCCATCCGGAATGCGCGCCACGGCGTTGGCGTTGGTCACCAGGCGGTTGGCAAAGCTGCACGGTCCGAAGCCCACCACACGGTCGCCCGGGGCGAAATCGCCAAGTACATCGGCGCCTTTGCCCTGCACCACGCCAGAGAACTCAAAGCCCAGGGTCGGCCCGGAGAAGCCGTTTTCGATGGCTTCATCCGACAGCAAGCCAAGGGCGAACATCACGTCGCGGAAGTTCAGGCCGGTGGCCCGCACGGCAATGTCCAGCTCGTCCGGGGCAGGCAGGCGCGGCTCGCGCACTTCCCAGCGCAGGTTGCGCAACTGGCCGGGCAGGTCGAAGCCCAGGCTGATGCGCTTGTCGGTATCACCTACTACCTGGGCCTGATCGTGCAACACGCGCAAACGCGGTACGTAGCGTTGGCCATCGGCAGTGATCGCAAGCTCGGTCTCGCTATCGGCGTGCAACAGCGCTGGCAGCAGGCTGTCGATCGGTGCACTGAAGGCCAGGTCGAGCAGGCGGACCTTGCAACTGGCCGACTCGTTCGCCAAGGTGCGGCCGAAGCCCCAGAACGCAGCATCGGCGATGGCATCGACGTTCCCGGCGTTCTCACCAGCGTACAGGTGAGTGGCAGCGCCGCGGGTCAACAGCCAGCATTGCGGCGCCATGCCAAGCGACTCGCACGCCTGGACCAGAGCAGCCGCCTGCATGCAGCGCAGGCCCTGGCCATCAAGGCCATGGTCGGTATCGAACCCGACCAGGTGCAGGAGCTGCTCCGGTGCCTGGTCCAATGCAGCGAGCTGCTGTGCCAGCGCCTGCGCATCGCCTGGCAGCAGCAGGCTGACCTGCTGGCCTTGCTCGCGCAGGGCCTGGGCCAATTGCGCAGCGGCGCCCTGCCCGGCTTCGGCCAGCACGGCCCAGCGTTGCATCGCAACGTCGGATGCGGGTGCGCATTTGCTGTCGGCATTTTCGGCCAGCAACAGGTAACTGCCACAGGCAGTGCCTGGCAAGGCTTCCAGGGTGTGGGTCAGGGTCAGGCCGTGACGCTGCAGTTCATGCAGCCAGAACGATGGCCGCTGCTGCCGCGACAACGCCTGTTGCGGGCCCGCCAGCCACCAGTCGGCCTGGGCACCGAAGACGAAGTCGGCCCAGCGCGCCGGGTGCTGCGCCAGCAAGGCCAGTTGGCCGTGCGGACTGAGCCGGCTCGCGGCCTGGCGCAAGGCTTCACCGATGCTGTCCAGCGCCGCCAGGTCAGTGGGCGCCAGTACCCAGTCGAACGCACGGGCATCGGCCAGTTGATCAAAGCCGATGATATCCAGCGCCGGGCAATCGTCGCGCAGCATCTGCGCCAGCTCCGGCTCCTGAACGCAGTAGCTGTAGTCGACGCGATCAAAGTCGATACCCGCGTACAGCGACTCGATAAAGGACTGGCCACCAAAGCCGAGCTCCAGTACGCGCAAGCGCTGACCCGCCGGCAAAGTGGCCAATCGTTGGGCGAGGGTCTCACGCACCCCGGCAAGCAGGCGTTGCTGGCCCGCTGCACCCAGTACCAGGCGTGCCAGGTTGGCCCCGCTGGTTTCTCGCGGCAGCAGTTGTTCAAGGGCCTGGGTACCCTCCAGCAGGGTCGGCAAGTGGCGGCCGATACGGCCGACCGAATGAATGATCTGGAAGTGTTCCGGGTAGCTCCTGAACAGCTCCTGCCAGATGTCCTCGGAGGCAGGACGCTCGCCCGCCTCGACCATCTGCCAGTTGCCGTCGGCATCACGGCTCAGGCTGCCATCGTCATGGCCATGGCGCAGCAAGGTGGCCAGGTAGTCACCGGGCACGCCTTCGTGCTGCGACCACAGGGCAACCTGCTCGGCGCTCAACTGGCCGCCGGCCTGCTCGATCAGGTCGAGGACAAAGCTGGAACACAGGGCGTCGAGCAACGGCTCGACTTCATTGAGGTAACGCGCCTGCACGGCTTCGTCACCCAGCCCTTGCAGGTGGCCCACCAGCGGCGTGCCGGCCTGGGCCTCACGCAACACCGGAACGACCTGGCCCGGTGCAACAACCCCGACGTGGGCCATGCGCTTGATGTCGCCAGAGCGGTCTCGCTGCAGGCGCACGCCACGGAAGCGCGCATCCTTGATAAACAGCACGGCTTCGCCGGCCGCATCGAACAGGGTGAAATCCACCAGCAACGAATGCTCGGTGCGTTTGAGCTGCACGACCTCGGCCAGGCACGGCACACCGCCGGCCTTGGCAAAGGCGATACGACCGAACTTGACCGGAATGAACGCCAGGCCCTTGTTGCTGCCCGGTTGGCTGACCAGCAGTTCGGTGATCAACTGGAAAGCGCCGTCGAGCAAGGCCGGGTGCAGGTGCAGCGAGGCCAGTTCAGCGGCGATGGCATCAGGCACGCTCAGGTGCGCCAGCACGCGCGCAGGCTCTACCCACACGGCAGATACCGCCTGGTAGGCCGGGCCGTAGTTCAGGCCAACCGCGCAGGTCAGCGCCAGGTGCTGCTCGCCGGTGAAGTCCGCCGGGCGCTGCGGCAGTGCCGGTGCACGACCACCGAGCAGCACGCCACGGGCTTCACCCGGCAGGCGCGCCACCACGTGCTGCACCCACTCTTCACGCTGGGCCAACGTGCGCGAGGTAACGCGCAAGGTGCCGTCTGCCTCTTCAACGTTGACGCGGATTTTCTTGCTGCCTTCGCTGCCGAGCAGCAACGGGTTATGAATTTCCAGTTCTTCGATATCGACGAACTCGCCCGGCTGGTGCAGCAAGGCCACCGCCAATGCCAGCTCGGTGAAACCGGCGCCGGGGAACAGCACCGACTCACCGACCTTGTGATCGCCCAAGGTGGGGAACAGTTGTGTATCGAGACGGTTTTCCCACGTCAGCGCGCGGTCGGCCAATGGATAGCCCAGCAGCGGGTGTACACGCTCGCGCTGCAGTACGCCGAAGGACTCGGCGCTGACCGGCAGCTGGAAGTGGTCTCGCTGCCAGGTGTAGTTCGGCAGGCGCAGGTTGTTGCCGGCCACCGGGAAGTGCGGCTGCCAGTCCGGCTCGGCGCCAGCAATCAGCAGCTTGGCCACGCAACGTTCCAGCAACGCCGGGCTGTTGTCCTTGCGCAGCAAGGTGCCGATCACTTGGCCAGCGAGCTCGCGCGCATTCAGGGCGTCGGTGACATAACCGCGCAGGATCGGGTGCGGACCGACTTCGACGTAGAGGTTGAAGCCCTGCCCCGCCAAGGCGTCCATCGCGCCCTGGAACAACACCGGGAAGCGGATGTTCTGCCACCAGTAGCGGCTGTCCAGGCGCTGGCCGTCCAGCTCGCCGCCAACGACGGTCGAGTAGAACGGGATATCGCCGCTGCGCGGCTGAATGTGTGCAAGGTCAGCAATGACCTGCTGTTCGATCGGGTTCATCGCCGGGGAATGGAAGGCATAGTCCAGGCCCAGGCGGCGGGCGAACACCTGACGCTCGGTGAGCACCTCTTCAAGCGCGGTCAACGCCTCGACACCACCAGCGACCGTGGCGCCACGGGCACTGTTTTCGCCGGCGACTACCAACTGGCTGTCCAGACCCAGCTCACCCAGCACGGCGGCGGTGGCTTCGCCCGACAGGCCCACGGCGGTCATCTGGCCGCTGCCACGGGTCAGGCCCTGCAGGCGGCTGCGGTGGAAAATGACCTGTGTGGCGTCTTCCAGGCTCAATGCACCGCAGGCCCAGGCAGCGGCCACTTCACCCACGCTGTGGCCAATCACTGCCGCCGGATGGAAGCCCTGGGCTGCCAACACACGGGTGACCGCCACTTGCAAGGCGAACAGCGCCGGCTGGGCGATTTCAGTGCGTACGTAGCGGTCTTCACCGTTTTCACCGAGCAGCTCGGCGCGCAGCGAATAGCCCGCCAGCGGTTGGAAAATGGCATCGACTTCAGCCACGGCAGCCTCGAACAGCGGGTTGCCGAGCATCGCGCTGCCCATGCCCTGCCACTGTGAACCGTTGCCGGAGTAGACGAAGACCGGCCCCTGGACCTTGTCCAGCGCCTGGCCGGCCTCGAGCACCGAGCTCAGCTCGCTGAGACTCGGATCGTCGGCATAGTCCGCCAGCGCCTGGGCGGCCTCGGCCGGATCGGCGCTGATCAGCAGCAAGCGATGCGAGTGGGCGTCACGACGGAACATGGCCTGGTAGGCCACGTCGTAGTAATTGGCCTCGGGGTGCGCGGCCAGGTAGTCGGCAAAGCGTTCGGCGGTGGCACGCAAGCCGTTGGTATCCTTGGCGCTGAGCATCAATGGCAGGCGGCGCGCCTGGGTCGGTGCGGCAGACGCCGGAAGCGGCTCAGGGCTTTGCAGAATGACGTGCGCGTTGGCGCCGCCGAAACCGAAGGAGTTGACCCCGACGGTCAACTGGCCCTCTGGCTTGAGTGCGTGGGTCTGGGTCACGACCTTGAGGTTAAGGTCGGCAAACGCAATATTCGGGTTGAGCTCCTCGACACCGATGGTGGCCGGCACTTTGCGTTCGATCAGGCAATTGAGCGCCTTCATCAGGCCGGCAACACCGGAGGCTGCTTCCAGGTGGCCCAGGTTGCTCTTGACCGAGCCGATCGGCAACGGATTGCCGGCGCCACGGACCTGGCCCAGGGCTTCACCGATGGCGCGGGTCTCGACCGGGTCACCCACCGCAGTACCCGTGCCATGCGCTTCCAGGTAATCAAGCTGCGAAGGATCGATACCGGCCTTGGCGTAAGCGTGCTTGAGCAGCGCGGCCTGGGCATCGGCATTGGGCAGGGTCAGGCTCGACTTGCGGCCATCGGTGTTCACCGCACTGGCGGCGACCACGGCCAGGATCGGGTTGCCGTCGGCCACGGCCTGGTCGTAGTCCTTGAGCAGGAACAAACCACCGCCCTCGGAGCGCGCATACCCATCACCGCTCTCGTCGAAGGAGTGGCAACGCCCGGTGCGCGACAGCATCGAGGCCTTGGCGAAGATCATGAAACCGAACGGGTGCATGTGCAGGCTGATGCCGCCAGTCACAGCCTGATCGATATCACCACTGAGAATGGCCTGGCAGGCCTGGTGAAAGGCCACGAGCGAAGACGAACAGGCCGTATCGATAGCCATGCTCGGGCCGCGCAGGTCGTAGAAGAACGACAGGCGATTGGCCGCGATGCTCATGGTATTGCCAGTGGCGGTGGCGGCGTCGATCGAGGCCATGTCTTCCACCAGGCGATACGCCTGCTCCACCGCGGCGATGCCCAGGTACACACCACAATTGCTGCCACGCAGGCTGGACGGCTTGACGCCGGCGTTCTCGAAAGTTTCCCAGCACATTTCCAGCAACATGCGTTGCTGCGGGTCCATCACCGCCGCTTCGCGTGGCGAGATATTGAAGAAGCCCGCATCGAATGCACTGACGTCGCCCAGGGTGCCGGCTGCGAAGGTATAACTGGTAGCCGGGTTGGCTTTGTCCGGGTGCAGGAACTCGGCATGGTCCCAGCGCGAGGCGTCGACCTGGGTAACCAGGTCCCGCCCGGCCATCAAGTTCTGCCAGAAGCTGCTCGTGGTAGAGCCGGGAAAACGGAAAGAACAACCAACAATTGCTACCTGTCTACGCTTTGTCAAAACCCATTCCTTTAAAACTCTTCCGGGCACCATCCCATCCATCGGACAGCCGGCGTGCCAGGCCATATTCTTTTGGCAAGTCGTTAAACGTCACCTGCGGATCATTGTTATCTGGAGCTTGCCTTGCTGCGCACAGAGAGGGTGCAAGGCTAATGGCCTACACGCATCACGTAGGAAATCTTCAGAAATATTGCAGGAATGATACGCGGTATGACCGGCCAGGGAAAACCCAAAGCGGCGCGTGGCGGCACGAATGTTCGAAGTGGTTCACGTGAGTGAGAATTGGTCGCAAGGCCGGGCTGATATTTGGCCTCGTTTTCAACCCGCCGCTTAAAGGCGCGGATCATAACGGTACAAAAAGAGGTTTTTGTGACAGCCCTGCCCCCCAACGCTCATTTTCCTCCCGAGCGCCTCCGGCACTACTGATTGTTGGCGGCCAACGAACTTGCGACTACTGACAGGCGAATCCCACGCGCTCTTGGTAGAATGCCGGCTTACCGCGACAGATCCCGAGCACCAATGCCAGCCACTACTGCGTCAACTTCTGTAAATCCACGTTCTGAGCCCTCCCGCCGCTTCAGCGTTGCGCCGATGATGGATTGGACTGATAGGCACTGCAGATTCTTTCTGCGCCTACTCTCCAGCAACGCCCTGCTCTATACCGAGATGGTCACCACCGGCGCCCTGTTGCACGGCGATACCGAGCGCTTTTTGCGCCATGACGAAGCCGAACACCCCCTGGCCTTGCAACTGGGCGGCAGTGTGCCGGCGGATCTGGCGGCCTGCGCCAAGCTGGCCCAGGATGCCGGGTACGATGAGGTGAACCTCAATGTCGGCTGCCCTAGCGATCGGGTGCAGAACAACATGATCGGCGCCTGCCTGATGGGGCACCCGGCTTTGGTAGGCGATTGCGTCAAGGCGATGCAAGATGCGGTGCAGATTCCGGTAACGGTAAAACATCGTATCGGGATCAACGGGCGCGACAGTTATGCCGAGCTGTGTGATTTCGTTGGCCAGGTGCGTGATGCCGGCTGCCGCAGTTTTACCGTGCATGCACGCATTGCGATTCTTGAAGGGCTGTCGCCAAAAGAGAACCGCGAAATTCCACCGCTGCGTTATGACGTAGCTGCACAACTGAAGGCCGACTTCCCTGATCTGGAGATCGTGCTCAACGGCGGTATCAAGACCCTGGCCGAGTGCCGGGAGCATCTGCAGACGTTCGACGGGGTGATGCTTGGCCGCGAGGCCTACCACAATCCGTATGTGCTGGCCGAGGTTGACCAACAGTTGTTCGGCAGCCAGGCGCCGGTGATCAGCCGCAGTGAGGCACTGTCCAAGCTGCGCCCCTATATCGCCGCGCACTTGGCATCGGGCGGCGCCATGCACCATGTGACCCGGCACATCCTTGGCCTTGGCCAGGGCTTCCCGGGGGCGCGCAAGTTCCGTCAGTTGCTGTCGGTGGATATCCACAAGACCAACGACCCTCTGGCACTGCTCGATCAGGCCGGCGAGCTGTTGCAGGGGCGCTGACTCCGGAACCTGTGCCGGCTTGCGGACTCGAAGCTTTATCCATTGCCCTTGCTTGCCAGCCAGCCCTTGAGCGGCTGGCAGCGCTCGGGTAATGTCGATCCAATCGCACAGGACAGAGCACGCCCATGACCTCCAAGCTGGAACAACTCAAGCAGTTCACCACTGTAGTTGCTGACACGGGTGATATTGATGCCATCAGCCGTCTGAAACCGGTCGACGCCACCACCAACCCTTCGCTGCTGCTCAAGGCCGCAGCGATGCCCGGCTATGCAGATCTGCTCAAGCAGTCGGTCGAACACGGCAAGGGCGATGTCGGCCTTGCCTGTGACACCTTTGCCGTGGCCATTGGCGCCGGCATTCTCAAGGTGATTCCGGGGCGTATCTCTACCGAAGTCGATGCCCGGCTGTCTTTCGATGAACCTGCCTTGCTGGCCAAGGCCCGCCAGTTAATCGAGCTGTACGACAAGGCCGGTATTGGCCGCGACCGCGTACTGATCAAGCTGGCTTCGACCTGGGAAGGTATTCGGGCCGCCGAGAAGCTGGAGAAGGAAGGCATCCAGACCAACCTCACGCTGTTGTTCTCGTTTGCCCAGGCACAAGCCTGTGCCGACGCCGGGGTGTTCCTGATTTCGCCGTTCGTGGGCCGTATCTACGACTGGTACAAGAAGTCCACCGGCAAGGAGTATGTTGGCGCCGAAGACCCGGGCGTGCAGTCGGTGACGCGAATCTACGACTACTACAAGACCAACGGTTACAACACCGTGGTCATGGGCGCGAGCTTCCGCAACATTGGCCAGATCGAGCAACTGGCTGGCTGCGACCGACTGACCATCAGCCCCGAACTGCTGCAACAGCTCAGTGACGACCAGGGCGACCTGCCGCGCATCCTCAAGCCGGGCAACAAGGGCGAGCCACGCCAGCACCTGAGCGAGGCGCAGTTCCGCTGGGCATCCAACGAAGACGCCATGGCCACCGAGAAGCTGGCCGAGGGGATTCGTCAGTTTGCACGGGACCAGGAAAAACTTGAGGCTTTGCTGGCTGCAAAAGCCTGATACAAATCGGGTTTGCCACTGAGGCGAGGAATGCGGAGCATTCTTTCCTTTTCGCGGGTCAAGCCCGCTCCTACCGGCTGTAGGAGCGGGCTTGACCCGCGATGCTTTTGACTTTGCTTTCAGAGATCTGATGCCTGAACTTTCTGCACTACCCGCCGTACTGGCCGGCCCCCTGTTGCGCCGCCTCGAATCACAACGGATGGTGTTCTGGCTGGTCGCCTCGCAGCCCCTGCAGCCAGCGCTGGCGTTGAGTGTTACAGGCATTACCCCCAGCATCGACTGCCAGGTCATGCCTATCGGTCGCCAGGCCTTCGTACACCTGATCGACATTCACCTCGACAATCCGTTGCCCTGCGATGAGCAGATCGACTATGACCTGATCCTGCAAACCGATGCCGGCCCCCAAGGCATCGCCCAATGGGCCCCGCACTTGCTCTACGACGGCGCCCGGCAGCCGAGCTTCGTCCTTCGTTCACGCCTTGAACATCTGCTCCACGGTTCCTGTCGCAAGCCGCACCACCCTGCCGCCGACGGCTTGCTGTGTGCAGACCGCCTGCTGATGGAATGCACCAACCCCACGGCGCGCCCGGCCCTGCTGATGATGAGTGGCGACCAGGTGTATGCCGATGACGTCGCCGGGCCCATGCTGCGCGCCATTCATGCATTGATCGAGCGACTGGAGCTGTTTGACGAGCAACTGGAGGGCGCCGTGGTCGATGACAGCCAGGCGCTCTACCGGCACGCCGCCAGCTATTACCACCGCGCTGACCTGCTGCCTGCACTGGAAAGCAACGAAACCCTGCGCGAGCGCTTTTTTGGTGGCGCACGCAAGCCGATCTTCACCAGCAGCAATGCCGACAATCACCTGGTGACTTTTGCCGAGGTCATGGCCATGTACCTGCTGGTGTGGTCGCCGGTACCGTGGACGCTGGTCGACGTGCAGATGCCGGCCGGGCTCACCGAGCAGCGTCAGGAGCGCTTCGAGCAGGAGCAGCAGTTGATCCTGGGCTTCGTCAGCGGCCTGGGCGGGGTCGCCCGGGTGCTGGCACACCTGCCAAGCCTGATGATTTTCGACGACCACGACATTACCGATGACTGGAACCTGTCGGCGCAATGGGAGGAGACCGCCTACGGTCATCCGTTTTCCAAACGCATCATCGGCAATGCACTGCTCGCCTATTTGCTGTGCCAAGGCTGGGGCAACGACCCCGACGCCTGCCGACACCTGATACTCAAATGCCAGGCATTGAGCCAGAGCGCTTTGGCCGACCAGCCCCTGGATGCTCCATTGCAAGATGCCCTGATCGAGGACGTGCTGCGCTTCCAGGGCTGGCAGTTTGTACTGCCAAGCAATCCGCCACTGCTGGTGCTCGATACCCGAACTCGCCGCTGGCGTAGCGAAAGCAACTTCAAGAAGCCGTCCGGCCTGCTCGACTGGGAGGCCTTGAGTGAACTGCAGCAAGCCTTGCTCGACCACCCCTCGGCCATCATCGTGTCGCCCGCCCCCATCTTCGGCGTCAAGCTGATCGAGACGGTGCAGCGGGCGTTCAGCTGGCTAGGCTATCCCCTGCTGGTCGATGCCGAGAACTGGATGGCCCACCGCGGCGCTGCCCAGGTGATTCTGAACATCTTCCGACATTCGCGCACACCGGGGCATTACGTGGTGCTGTCGGGCGATGTGCATTACTCGTTTGTCTATGAAGTACTGATCCGCCACCGCCAGCGCAGCCCGCACTTGTGGCAGATCACCAGCAGCGGCATCAAGAACGAGTTTCCGCGGCGCCTGCTGGATATATTCGACCGCCTGAACCGCTGGCTGTATTCACCCCGCTCTCCCCTCAACTGGCTGACCAAGCGTCGCCAGATGGAAGTCATTCCACGTACGCCCGCGCACAGCAAGGCCGGCGAGCGGCTATGGAACAGCGCAGGCCTGGGCCAGGTGTTTTTCAATGAACAAGGGCAGCCGCAGCGGATATTCCAGCTCAACGCCAATGGCGCAGCAAAAACCGAGTTCCCGCCAAGGGCAACGGACTAGCCGGGAAAAGCAGGCGCCATGAGGCGCCTGTTGTACGGGTCAGGTCCGCTCGAGGGCGTTGACCAGGTCATGAAAGGCTTCACGATTGGAGTCGTTCAGGCCCATGAGGATCTTGTGGGCCTCAAGCACCTTGGAGCGCACGATATCTTCGCTCTGGTCCTGGGAAGGCAGGTCGGTCAGGCACTCCGGGCACGGGATCGGCCGATCGACGATGTTGAACACCTGATCGAAGCCCATCGACTGCAGCAACCGCGAGATGTCCGGGTTGGTGGTCACCACGGTAGGCAGCAGCCCGACCTTCTGCCGCGACAGGATCGAGAGTTTGGCCAGCAAACCCAGGGTGGTGCTGTCGATGCTTTCGGTTTCTGTCAGATCGATGACGATCGCCGAGAAATTCAGCGCCGTGAAGATCTTTTCAATCGTCGCATCCAGCGCCGAACACAAGGTCAGGCGCACTTCACCGACAAACTTCAGCACGAAGGTGCCGCTCTGCTCGGCGAACTGGATTCTACCCGTACTCATTGAAGGTTCCTGCTCAACACCAATAGGGCGATATCATCCGGCATCTCCCCAAGCGTAGCCAATCCGAATCGTTGGCGCAGCCCATCCAGGCTGCCTCCTGCGGCCTTGATGATTTCAGGCAGGGCCGCTTCTTTATCTTTGAGTGTTTCCCCAGGCAAAAGGTCCAGAATGCCATCAGAGAGCAGTGTCAGGCTGAACTGCGGTGGCAACTCCAGGACGTGATCCTGGTAAGTTGCCTCTTCGAACAATCCGACCGGCAAACCGCGGCCTTCCAGATAACGGCTCTGGCCCGGGGTATAGAGCACGGGCAGCGGCAAGTGGCCGCCAATGCTGTAGGTCATGATGCCAGTGTCTTCGTCGATTACACCACCGACCATCGTTACGTGCTTGCCCAACTTGCAGTTGATCAGGCCGCGGTTGATATGCCCGAGGACTTCCGACGGCTTGAAGTCACGCAGGGCCGCGCTGCGCTTGAATTCGAACAACAGCCGGGTCGTCATGAACTTCAACAGCACCGTCACGAATGCCGACGACGCCCCGTGCCCGGAAACGTCTGCCAGGTAGAAAGCGATGCGGCGCTCATCGACCCGAAAATAGTCGGCAAAGTCACCCGACAGGTACAGCGACGGAATAATCTGGTGCTCGAACGACAGTTCGTCGGCGACCCAGGGGCTTTCCGGCAGCATGTTCATCTGCACCTGGCGCCCGGCCGTCTGGTCTTCTTGCAGTAAATGCAAGCTGGCTTCCAGTTCGCGGTTGGCGGTCTCGAGTTTTTCCCGGTAACGCTGGTTTTCCAGCACCAGGTGAGCTCGATCCAGCGCACGGCGTACCGAATGCTCCAGTACCGCAAGGTCTTCCAGGGGCTTGATCAGGTAATCGGCGGCGCCCAGGCGCAACGCCTCGACCGCGTCGTTCATGACCCCGGCGCCAGAGACCACGATCACCGGCAACTCGGGGGCACGCTCGGTCACCTGGCGAATCAGCTCCAGACCGCCCATTTGCGGCATGCGCAGATCGCAGATCACTAGATCAGGCTGTTCCTGTTCGAAGACCTGGAGGCCCTGCTGGCCATTACTCGCTTGCAGGACACTGAAACCACTGTCTTCAAGGTAGGCGGCGAGACTCGCACGTACGACGTCGTCGTCATCGATTATCAGCAGCGTTGCACTGGTTTTCTGCATGTGGGCAAACGGCGCCAGAATTAGGTTGGCGTAGGCGGCTCGACAAGGCATGAGCACACGTACTGGATTCGCTTCTAGCCACTCTTATTAGAGTTGTAGGACAGGTCAGGCTGTCCGGCAACTAGCAGAGGTGCCCTGTAAGGCGCAGACGGTACTCCCATCCGCCGGGCGTTTCAAGGGTACGCCGATGCCCGCCGCTGCTCTTTACAGGCTAAAGAGCCGGGAGTTATAAAAACCCTTCGAACCGCAACGCAATGGAAGGATGCAGGTATGACCTCAACGCCTACGGACTACAGCGAGAAACGCGACTTCATACGAATGCAGGTAGATGCGGGCGTGAGCCTCATCCATGCGGGACAGGTCGTTGCAGCCATCTGCCTGGACCTTTCCAGCAGCGGCATGCAGATTCAGTCGCCTCGTCAGTTCAAGGTGGGCGACAACCTCGAGGTGCATATCGACTCCGAGCATCCTGCGCTCACGGGCCTTCAGGCCAGCACCGAAGTGGTGTGGATCGCCGACCAGCCCCGGGGCCAACAAAAGCTCGGCCTGCGCATTATCAGACTGATCTGAATCCGCATGCACAAAAAAGGCGACCCTGGGGTCGCCTTTTTTTCAAGCTCGCACGCCTTAAAAGTCGTCGACGACTTCGCCATCTTTGACTTTGAACTCGCGATTCTGCAGGTAAGCGTTGCGGATGAACACGTACTTGTCGCCGCTGATCATCTTTTCTGCCGACAGCAGGCTGGCGCGGGTGTCGACTACATCCACGGCGAGTGCCGTGTTGCGGGTCGGTACGTGGTCGATATAGCGGTAGGGTTCGGTGTAGGTGTCCGGGTACTTCGCAACGGCGTCACGCACGGTGCTTGGGCCAAGCAGTGGCAGCATCACGTACGGGCCGCTGCCCACGCCCCAGTAGCCCAGCGTCTGGCCGAAGTCTTCATCGTTGCGCTGCAGACCCATCTTGGTACCGACGTCGAAGAAGCCGGCCAGGCCGAAGGTGGTGTTGACGATCAGGCGTGCCGTGTCGACACCGGCAGCATGCGGCTTGAGCTGCAGGACGTTGTTGGCAAGGTTGGTCACGTCCCCCAGGTTGCGGAACATATTGTGGATGCCGTCTTCAAGGAACTGCGGGGTAACTGCCTGGTAACCTTTGGCCAGCGGCTTGAGCGCATAGGTGTCGACCGTGTCGTTGAACCTGAAGATCGGGCGGTTGATGCTCTCCCAGGGATCTTCCTCGGTGGCCGCCTGGGCCGCGCCGACCGACGCCAGCAGCAGGCTTGCACAGACACAGGCCCGCGCCATCCGATCGATCACATCAGTACCGATCCTACGCATAGAGTTACTCCTCGACAGTCACAGCACCAAGCGTCAAGCACCTGGCGTTTAAAAGGAAACAAGTATAAAGGGTCTTTCAGTGATAACCAGCCTGACACAAAGGAGGTCATGAAATTGTGAACATCTGTTTCTTGGCAATGTAACCAGAGCGTAACAACCCCCGCGTAGCCTGCAGGCTATTTCAGGGACGTTTCCATGCCAGACTCCCCCGCCTTCACCGCTTTGCTGTTTGGTCTGCGCGACTGCCTCGTCGACGTGAGCAAGCCTTCGAACTTCCCGCAACCCACCCCCGGCGCCCTGCACACCCTCGACTGGCTGAAACAGCAGCGGGTGCCCTGCGCCTGGCTGGACGAATTGAGCGACGCCGACGCCGAGCACATCGCCAGCTCACTGCCTGACTGGATCAAGGCCCAGCACCACACGCCTGCGCCATGGCCGGCACCGGATGCGTGCTGGCAGGCACTGATGAAGCTCAAGACCCGCACGCTGGATGGCTGCGTGCTGGTCAGTGGCGAGCCGCGCTTGCTGCAATCGGGGCTCAATGCCGGCCTGTGGACCATCGGCATTGCCACCTGCAGCTCGCTCTGTGGCGTCGACAACCAGCAGTGGCAGGCACTCAGCCCCCAGGAGCAGGAACGCAAGCGTGGCAAGGCCACCCTGCAACTGTTTGCACTGGGCGTGCATTCGGTAATCGACCACCTCGAATCGCTCGGCGACTGCCTGGCCGATATTGCCCAGCGTCGGCTCAAAGGCGAAAAGCCCTGACGCAGGGCCCTTGATCCGGGTCATGCAAAGCGCTCGCCGGTGGATTACTCTGTAGGACAAGGCATGGACCTTTCGCCCGTCGGCGGGGTCCATGAATGTGCCTATCCATAGAGGGAGATCACCCATGCCTGCCCGCGAACTGCAAGAGCAACTCAACGCCCTGCGCGAGCAACTGGAGCAAAACCCGCCGCTCTCGGAAGAGGAGCGCGTCCACCTGCATGAGTTGATGCAGCAGATCGAGGCCAAGATCGAATTGGAAGCCGTTACCCCGGACAACAACCTGGTCGATGGCGTCAACCTGGCCGTGGAGCGCTTTGAAGTCGATCACCCCGGCCTGACCGCCACCTTGCGCAATATCGTTCAGAGCCTGCAAAGCATGGGTATCTGAACCCCCGTCAGCAATAAAAAGCCCCGTCATTGGACGGGGCTTTTTCGTTACTGGCGAACCAGGCGCAGGTTCGGCAGCGTCACCGCCTCAGTGCTGCGGTAGGGGTTGATGTCCAAGCCGCCGCGGCGCACATAACGGGCGTATACGGTCAGGAACTCGGGGTTGAGCAAACGCTTGAGGTCCAGGTAGATACGCTCGACACACTGCTCATGGAAGTCTGCGTGCTGGCGGAAGCTGATCAGATAGGTCAGCAGGCTGGCATGATCCAGCGCCGCACCGCGGTAATGCACGGTAACACTGCCCCAGTCCGGCTGGCCGGTGACCGGGCAGTTGGATTTGAGCAAGTGGCTGTGCAAGGTTTCTTCGACAATACGACTGCTGTCGCTGCGCAGCAGTTCAGGTTGAGGCTGTTCGTAGTTGCTGATGCTGACATCCAGGTCATCGATACACACACCTGGCAAGGCAACCACGCCCTGCCCTTCGACTTCGGCCAGGCTGCGGATTTGCACCTTGACCGGCTTGCCGGCAGCAGCGGACAGGTCCTTTTCAAGGCAGGCCTGCAGCGCATCGTACGACTCGAATGCTGTTTGGTTCAGCGAGTTCAGGTACAGCTTGAATGACTTGGATTCGATGATGTTCGGCGAGTCGGCGGGAATGGCGAACTCGCCGATTGCCACCACCGGCTTGCCCGAAGGCAGCAGCCAGGACAGCTCGAAGCAGTTCCAGAAATCCACACCCTGCCAAGGCAAGGTCTGGGCAGTGACACCCAGTTCGGCCCATTTCGCGGCGCGAGGGATCGGGAACAGCAGCGAGGGTGTGTAAGTGGCGATGTATTCGCTGGATTTACCCAGCGGGGAATGTTCGGCGGCGGGATGCATGGCTCAAACCTGAAGGACGAAAATGCCCCTAGTTTATAGGGTTTGTGCCATGCATTGGGATCGGGCTGTTATTGGCCGATGGTCAGCCTGCCGACCATGCCTGCCTGGTAGTGTCCCGGCACGTTGCAGGCAAACTCGATGGGGGTGGACTCGCTGAAGGTCCAGGTCAGCTCGCCACGCTTGCCAGGCTCGACCATCACGGTGTTGGGGTCGTCATGCTTCATGCGTTGACCCTGCTGCATGTTGCCGTGGCCCATGGCGGCGTGGTCCATCTGACCTTGCATGGCGATCATTTCTTTCTGGTGCTTGGCATGCATGACCGCATCGCCCAGGCTGAACTCATGTATTACCGCGCCCTTGTTGACCAGCACGAAGCGCACCGTTTCGCCGGCCTTGACCTGCAGGCTGCGCGGTTCGTAATACATGTCGCCCATGACGACTTCCACGGTGCGGTCGGCTTTGGCAGCGGGTGCTGGCGCACCAAAGGCAAAGGAATGCGCCGGTGACGCCAGTGCTGGAAGGCTGAACAGCGCCAAGGCACCGGCAAAAATAACGTGTTTCATCAAAGGCTCACTCCAGGGTTGCGACGAATCAGGCTTCACTGTAGAAAACCGGCGCTGGCAGCTACCTGACAAAAAGATTACAACTTTGTCAGCTTGGCCATCCACAGCGCCCGGCGCGGTATAACCACCCGGCAACCCACGTCCAAGAGCCACCTGATGAAACTGCTGATCGTCGAAGACCAGACCAAAACCGGCCAGTACCTTTGCCAGGGCCTCAGTGAAGCAGGCTTTGCTACCGAACTTGCCGCCGACGGCAACACCGGCCAGCACCTGGCCCTGACGGGCGACTACGATCTGCTGATCCTCGATGTGATGCTGCCCGGCCGCGATGGCTGGCAGATCCTGCAGGCCGTACGCGCCGCCGGCCTGGAGATTCCGGTGCTGTTTCTCACCGCTCGCGATGCCGTGGAAGACCGCGTACACGGCCTGGAGCTGGGCGCTGACGACTATCTGGTCAAACCCTTTGCGTTCTCCGAGCTGTTGGCACGGGTACGCAGCCTGCTGCGCCGCGGCAGCAACCCGACCCAGGAAACCAGCTTGGGCCTGGGCGACCTGCGCCTGGATCTGATTCGCCGCAGGGTGGAACGTGCCGGTCAACGCATCGACCTGACCGCCAAGGAATTCGCCCTGCTCGAACTGCTGTTGCGACGCCAGGGCGAAGTGCTGCCAAAGTCACTGATCGCCTCGCAGGTCTGGGACATGAACTTTGACAGCGACACCAACGTCATCGAAGTGGCCATCCGCCGCTTGCGCCTGAAAATCGACGACAACCACGAACACAAGCTGATCCATACTGTGCGCGGCATGGGCTATGTACTTGAAGAGCGGGCGGCCTGATGCGTCGATTGTCCCTGGGCAGTCGCCTGGCGCTGCTGTTCGCTGCGTGTACGGCAGCGGTGTCACTCACCGCTGGCGTGCTGTTCAGTCGCGCCAGTGAAATCCATTTCATCGAGCTCGACCAGCAACTGCTGAACAGCCGGCTGTCGGTGCTGCGCCAGATGCTCGATGGTGTTCACGATGCCGCCAGCCTTGCCCCGCGCCTGGGCGACCTGCAATCGGAGCTGAGCCATCAGGCGGACCTGGCGGTGCGTATTCGCGGCACGGATGGCCAGGTCCTGTTCGACAGCCAGGCAGGCCTGCCGGACTCACCCCGGATGCCGGGCCTGAGCACCCTGCACAGCACCAGCAGCGATTACCGAAGCTTGTGCGTTAACCTCGACAGCGGCGATCCAGCGTCCGCCCAACTCACGCTGTTTCTGGACATCACTCACCACCAGCACTTTCTTCAGCGCATGCAGCAGTTGATCTGGCTGACGGTCGGTCTCTCGGCCCTGGCCACGGCACTGCTCGGCGCCTGGGCGGCGCGCAGTGGCTTGCGTCCGCTGCGGCAAATGGGCGAAGTGGCCTCCAAGGTATCGGCGCGCTCGCTGACCACCCGGCTGCCCGAGGGGCAGATGCCGCTCGAACTGGAGGAGCTGGCGCAAACCGTCAACGCCATGCTCGAACGCCTGGACAACGCCTTCCAGCGTCTGTCGGCGTTCTCCGCCGACATTGCCCATGAACTGCGCACCCCGCTGTCCAACCTGTTGACCCACACCCAGGTCACCCTCACCCGCCCCCGCGACCTGGACGAGTACCGTGAAGCCCTGCACAGCAACCTTGAGGAGCTGCAGTGGATGGCACAGCTGGTCAACGACATGCTCTACCTGGCCAAGGCCGACCATGGCTTGTTGATGCCCAGCCGCCAACGGCTGGACCTGGCAGCGGAAGCAGACGCACTCATCGAGTACTACGCGCCCCTGGCCGAAGATGCTGGCGTGACACTGACGCGGGTGGGTAGAGCGAGCCTTGAAGGCGACCAGAATATGCTGCGCCGGGCCCTGTCGAATCTGCTGGACAATGCCTTGCGCTTCACGCCCGCTACCGGTGAGATCCGCGTCAGCATCGAGGTGGAAAGCAAGCAAGTGCGCCTGCTGGTGGCCAACACTGGCGAGCCGATTGACCCGGCACTGTTGCCGCGCTTGTTTGACCGGTTTTATCGGGCCGATCCGGCGCGACGGGAAGGCAGCAGCGAGCATGCGGGGCTGGGGCTGGCGATTACCCGATCGATCGTGCAGGCCCATGGTGGAGCGATTCGGGGGGAATCAAACGGTGGGTGGACGCGGTTTGTGATTGAATTGCCAATGGCCGGGTAGGAGCGAGCTTGCCCCGCGATGCGACCAAACGATCGCATCGCGGGCAAGCCCGGCTCCTACAGGTATCAGTCGTAACGCAAGGCGTACGCCGGCTCTACCTGCGATGCGCGCCACGCCGGATACAGCGTCGCCAGGAAGCTCATTACCAACCCCGCGCTGCAGATCAACGCCACATCGCCCCACTGCAGCTCCGACGGCAGACTGCTGATGAAGTACACATCGGAGGTGAAGATGTGCTGGCCACTGACACGCTCCAGCCAGCCGACGATCTGACTGACATTGAGCGCGGCGATTACCCCGAGCACGCCACCGATCAAGGTGCCGACAATACCGATCAAGGTCCCCTGGACCATGAAGGTGCCCATGATCTGCGCCGGTGTCGCGCCGATGGTACGCAGGATGGCGATGTCCGCACCCTTGTCGTTGACCACCATGATCAGCGTGGCAATGATGTTGAACGCCGCCACGGCGATGATCATCAGCAGCAACAGGCCGATCATGGTCTTTTCCATTTTCATGGCACTGAACAGGCTGCCCTGGGTGTGCGACCAGTCATCGGCGCGGTATTGGTCGCCCAGCCCGGCAGCAATGGCCCTGGATACCTGCGGCGCGCTGTACAGGTCCTTGAGCTTGATCCGCACGCCCTGCACCTGGCCCGGCTGCCAGCGCTGCATCTGCGCGGCATCGGCCAGGTGGATGTAGGCCATGGAGCCATCCAGTTCGGCCCCCACCTTGAACACACCCACCACGTTCAGGCGTTGCATGCGCGGAGTGATACCGCCGGGTGCGCTGCTCACTTCCGGGACGATCAGGGTCAGCTTGTCACCGACGTTCAGGCGAAAGCGCCGGGCGGTGATCTCACCGATCACCACCCCGTACTCACCTGGTTCGAGGTTCTGCAGACGCCCCTGGACGATGTGCTGGCCGACGATCGAAACCTTGCCCTCTTCGGCCGGATCGATACCGCTGACCTGAATCGGCTGCATCGCCCCTTTGTACGAGAGCATGCCTTCCATTTCGGTCAGCGGTGCTGCAGCCATTACTTGCGGGTTCTTCAGCGCCGCCTCGGCTGCTGGCCGCCAGTCATCCAGCGGCTGGACTCCCAGAATGCTGGCATGAGGCACCATGCCCAGGATCCGCGAGCTCATTTCACGCTGGAAGCCGTTCATCACCGACAACACCACGATCATCGCCAGCACACCCAGGGACAGGCCGATCATCGAGGTCATGGAGATGAACGAGATGAAATGGTTGCGGCGCTTGGCGCGGGTGTAGCGCGCGCCGATGAAGATAGACAAGGGTCTGAACATGAACGGAAGCACCCAGGTAAAGAAAAGAATCAAGGTGCCCGCCGCAGGTGGCGGGCACTCAACACGCCCAGATCAGATCGGCACCAGGTGCCCATCTTCGAGGCGCAGCACACGGTCCATCTGGCGCGCCAGGTTGAGGTCGTGGGTCACGACCAGGAAGGCCGTTTGCGAGGCGCTGCTCAGTTCCTGCATGAGGTCCTGGATACCCTGGGCGGTGTGATGGTCGAGGTTGCCGGTGGGCTCATCGAGCATCACCAGGCCTGGGCGGTTCACCAGCGCACGGGCGATCGCCACGCGCTGACGCTCGCCACCGGACAGCTCGGCCGGCTTGTGCGTCAGGCGATGCCCCAGGCCCACGCGCTTGAGCAGCGCTTCAGCACGCTCACGAGCCTCAGGAATGGCGGTGCGCCCGATCAGCAGTGGCATGCACACGTTTTCGAGCGCGGTGAACTCCGGCAACAGGTGATGGAACTGGTAGACGAAACCCAGCGCGCGGTTGCGCAATAAGCCACGGGCACGCTCATTAAGTGCCGACAGCTCTTCACCGGCCAGCCAGACGCTGCCCTGGGTTGGCGTATCGAGGCCGCCGAGCAGGTTGAGCAAGGTACTTTTGCCCGAGCCCGAACTGCCGACGATGGCAACCCGCTCGCCGGGATGCAGCTCAAGCTGCAAACCGGACAACACCTGTACCGACTCCGGGCCTTCCTCGTAGGACTTGCCCAGGTTGCGGCAACTCAGCACTGCTTTATCACTCATGCCCAACTCACTCATAACGTAGCGCCTCCGCAGGCTGGGTGCGTGCCGCACGCCAGGCCGGATACAAGGTGGCGAGGAAACTCAGGACCAATGCCGCACCGCACACCATCCATACATCCTCGGCCATGACCTGGGACGGCAGGTAGTCGATGAAATAGACGTCGGCATTGAGAAACTTGTGGCCGATCAGGGTTTCGATGCCGGCAATCGCGGCGCTCACATTGAGCGCGGCGAAGATGCCGACCAGCGCACCGATCAGGGTGCCGACCACGCCGATCACCGTACCCTGGACCATGAAGATCGCCATGATCTGCCCGGGGGTCGAGCCAAGGGTGCGCAGGATGGCGATGTCGCCCTTCTTGTCGTTGACCACCATGACCAGGGTGGAAATGATGTTGAACGCCGCCACGGCAACGATCAGCAGCAACAGCAGGCCGATCATGGCCTTCTCCATGCGGATAGCCTGGTACAGGTTGCCGTGGGTGCGGGTCCAGTCACGGGCATAGAACTCTTGCTCTCCCAGCTTCTGGGCGATATCCCAGGCAACGCGCGGGGCCTGGAACAGGTCATCGAACTTCAGGCGCAGGCCCTGTACCTGGTCCGCCTTCCAGCGGTGCAGGCGCGAAAGATCCGAAAGGTTGGTCAGCCCCAGGTAGCCGTCGATTTCACCGGCCCCCACATGAAAGATGCCCACCACAGTAAAGCGTTTCATGCGCGGGAACATGCCGGCCGGGGTGACGGTGACCTCGGGTGCGACGAAGGTCAGCTTGTCGCCGATGCCGACGCCCAGCTTGGCCGCCGCCTTGTCACCGATCATGATGCCGAAGTCGCCCGGGGCCAGGTCATCGAGCTTACCCTCGCGGATAAAGTTGTCGATGATCGACACCTGCCGTTCCTGGGCAGGGTCGATGCCATTGAGCAGCACCTTCTGCACCTTGCCCTCATGGGTGAGCAAGCCTTGCATCTGGGTAAAGGGCGCGACAGCCACCACCCGTGGGTTCTGCTTTACTTGATCGGCAAGGGCAGGCCAGTTGTTGAGCGGCTGGCCGGTTTCCAGGGTGGCATGGGGCACCATGCCCAACACCCGGGTGCGCATTTCATGATCGAAGCCATTCATGACCGACAACACCACGATCATCACCACCACGCCCAGGGCGAGGCCGATCATCGAGGTCAGGGAAATGAACGAGACGAAGTGGTTGCGACGCTTGGCACGGGTGTAACGCGTGCCGATGAATACGAAGAGAGGTCTGAACATGTCGGGGCTTGTTCGGATGAAAGAGGAACGTCCTTGTGGCGGGGCTTGAATAGCAGCTTTACACTCAGACCACCGCCGCTACCATGGGTTCGCCATGTCGACACTAGATGAAGAAGATCGCCGCGAATACTACCGTATCGAGGACCGGATCGCACTGGAAATTAGCCCACTGAGTGGCGCTGAAGCCCTTGGGACAGACTTGTTGCAAGATGATTCCCCACTGTTCAACCTGCTCAGCGAACTGCACCTGAGCGAGTTCGAATCCCAGCACCTGCTGCGCCAGCTCAGCGAAAAGGATCGTACCCTGGCGGCGTTCCTCAAGGCTCAGAACAAACGCATCGACCTGCTCAGCGCCGTGGTTGCCCAGACCCTGCTCGGCCAGCTCAATGCACCGCAACCTGTCGTGTTGTCGGAAGGCGGTATCGAGTTCACCCAGGCCCAACCCATTGCCGCTGGCAGCCGGATTGCCGTGAAGATGGTACTGATGCCCCAGGCCCTGGGACTGCTGCTGCGCGCCAGGATCACCCATTGCGACCAACAGGCCGACGGCCAGCACGAGATAGGCAGCGAGTTCATCGATATGACCGACGCCCAACGCCAGTTGCTGGCCCGCTACATCCTGCAACGGCAGGCGCAACAACGTCGCCAGGCGCTGGAACAATCCAACCCGAGCGCTTCCTGAGTTTCACTCTTTCTTGAAGGAACAAACGTGACCCAGATTTACGGCCACCGCGGCGCCAAGGGCGAAGCCCCTGAAAACACCCTGACCAGCTTCCAGCAGTGCCTTGGGCACGGCGTGCGTCGCTGCGAACTGGACCTGCACCTGTCGGCCGACAACGAGCTGATGGTGATTCACGACACGACCCTCAAGCGCACCACCGGCCGTAACGGCAAGGTGGTCGAGCACACGGCAGCGGAGCTTGTGACTTACGACGCCCGCAAAGGCTGCCCTGAATGGGTATCGCCCTGCCCCATCCCGCGCCTTGAAGAGTTGTTTGAAAAGTGCGACTTCGAGCATTGGCAGCTTGAGGTCAAGAGCGCCTCGCGCACGCGCGCCGTCACCACCGTACTGGCCATTCGTGAAATGGCCCTGCAGTTCGGCTTGCTCGACAAGATCACCATTACCTCCAGCTCACGGGAAGTCCTCGGTGCTGCTCAGGAGCTGACCCCGGATATCTCGCGGGGGCTGGTAGCCGAAAGGGCCTGGCTCGACCCACTGAAGGTCGCCCAGAACTATGGCTGCAATCTGCTGGCATTGAACTGGACACTGTGCACCCCGGAACGCCTGATGAAGGCCCAGCGCCAGGGGTTGCACGTGTCGGTGTGGACAGTCAACGAGCCGGCGCTGATGCGCAGGCTCGCCGACTTCGGCGTAGACAGCCTGATTACAGACTTTCCCGGTTTGGCCAGCGCCACCCTCGAGAATCGCTGAAATCGGTCTCCCCGGCCGGCTCAGGCCACCGGCCGGAGCCGCTCAAAAAAGCCGGTTGAGGCCGTCGTAGGCCGCTACCCGATAGGCTTCGGCCATGGTCGGGTAGTTGAAGGTGGTGTTGACGAAATACTTCAGGGTATTGCGCTCACCCGGCTGATCCATGATCGCCTGACCGATGTGGACAATCTCCGACGCCTGATAACCGAAGCAGTGCACGCCGAGGATTTCCAGGGTCTCGCGGTGGAACAGGATCTTCAGCATGCCTTGCGGCTCACCGGCGATCTGCGCCCGCGCCATGCCTTTGAAGAAGGCCTTGCCGACTTCGTAAGGTACCTTGGCCTGGGTCAGTTCCTGCTCGTTCTTGCCGATCGAGCTGATCTCCGGAATGGTGTAGATACCGGTCGGCACATCATTGACGAAGCGCCAGCTACCGTTGTCGACGATGCTGCCAGCGGCCGAGCGGCCCTGGTCGTGGGCGGCACTGGCCAGGCTTGGCCAGCCGATCACGTCACCGGCACCGTAGATGTTCGGCACGTGGGTGCGGTAGTTCTCGTCGACTTCGATCTGGCCACGGCTGTTGACCTTGATGCCGATGTTTTCCAGGCCCAGCTTGTCGGTGTTGCCCGTACGGCCGTTGCACCAGAGCAAGGCGTCGGCCTTGATCTTCTTGCCGGACTTGAGGTGCAGGATCACACCGTTGTCCAGGCCTTCGACACGCTCGTACTCTTCGTTGTGGCGAACCGTGATGTTGTTGTTGCTGAAGTGGTAGCTCAACGCCTGGGAAATTTCCGAGTCGAGGAAGCTCAGCAACTGGCTGCGGTTGTCGACCAGCTCCACCAGAACACCCAGGCCACTGAAAATCGAGGCGTATTCGCAGCCGATGACCCCGGCGCCGTAGACAATCAGTTTGCGTGGAGTGTGGCCGAGGCTGAGGATGGTGTCGCTATCGTAGATCCGCGGGTGGTGGAAATCGATGTCGGCCGGGCGATACGGGCGTGAACCGGTGGCGATGATGATGTGCTTGGCCACCAGCTTTTCCACTACGCCATTGGCGCAGACGACTTCGATGGTTTGCTCGTCGGCGAAGCTGCCGGTGCCGAAGAACACATCGACGCGGTTGCGGGCATAGTAGCCGGTGCGCGAGGCCACCTGCTTGGAGATGACTTTCTCGGCGCTCTTGAGCACGTCGGGGAACGAGAACCAGCGCGGCTCACCAATGGCCCGGAACATCGGGTTGGTGTTGAACTGCATGATCTGGCGCACCGAGTGACGCAGGGCCTTGGACGGGATGGTGCCCAGGTGGGTGCAGTTACCGCCGACCTGACGACGGCTATCGACCATCGCCACCTTGCGTCCTGCTTTGGCAGCATTCATTGCCGCCCCTTCTCCTGCGGGGCCGGAACCCAGCACCACTACGTCGTAGTTGTAGACAGCCATGCGTACTCCTTCAGAACAGGCCCGTTCGCCACATTGGCGAGCGGGGCTAGATCATGTCGCCAGCGGCGCCATGAAAAAATTCGGGTGCAGTCTAATCAAGCTTGAACGCCGCGCACATTAACCCTTGGTCGCGTCGTAGGCTAATTTTCTCTGCACTACATGTATTTCATCGCGGGGCAAGCCCGCTCCTACAGGGTTCTTTCAATCTTTGAGCAATACGTGCTCGAATGCCGGGGTTGCGCGGGACACGAAGCCATCGGCAACACGGGTCACGAACACGGCGGCGAGCTGGTGCTCGAGGGCAAAATCCCACCCCTGCTCCGGCCCGAGAATCAACAACAGCGTCGAGTAACCATCGGCCATGAGCGTCGAGCGGTCGAATACAGTCACCGCCGCCAGGTCATGCCTGACCGGTTTGCCCATCCGCGCATCGAAGGTATGTGAATAGCGCTGGCCATTCTCCTCGAAATAGTTGCGATAGTCACCGGAGGTAGACACGCCAAAACCATCCACCGGCACCACCTGGCGAGCAATCTGGCGATCGTCGCGCGGTAATTCCAGGGCAATGTTCCAGGCGCTGCCATCAGGCTTGCGCCCCAGCGCCTTGAGCTCACCGGTGACTTCGACCAGTAAATTCGCGATGCCCAGCCCTTCGAGTCGCGCCACCAGGACGTCGACGGCATGCCCGGCGGCCAGGCTGTTGAAGTCCACCTGCACGGCTTCATCCTTGCACAACTGCTCGCCCACTATGCGCAAATGCCCATGCCCGACACGCTGACGTACATCAGCCAACGCCTGGACGCCGGGGACTGCCTCTGTTCTCGATTGCGGCCCGAAGCCCCACAGGTCAAGCAGCGGTTCCACCGTCAGGTCGAACGCACCCTCGCTTTGTTGCGACAGCTGCTCGCCGACCGCAACCAGCTCCAGCACATCGGCCGGCATCCACTGGCAGCTATTGGCAGGCAGGCGATTGAAGGCTTCGATCATCGAGTCGCGACGGTAGGTGGAAAACCGCTGATCGACCCCTTCGAGCACCTGCTCCACTTCACGCCGGACCTGCTGAGGTGTCGGCCCATCCGCCGTACGCACATATTGCACGGTATAGCTGCTGCCCATGGTCGGCCCGCTGACGCGCTCCAGCGACGCCGTCGGCGAGCACGCCGCAAGGACCAGCATCACACTGATCAACACCCCTCTGCGCATTCGTCCTCCTGGATCATGGGCGAAAAAAAAACGGGAACCCAGAGGTTCCCGTTTTTTGATCACGCCGTGAAGCTTAGCGTGGGAAAGCTGGCGGGTTTACACCGGCCATGTCTTCCATCACGCGCACAACCTGGCAGCTGTAACCGAATTCGTTGTCGTACCAGACGTACAGGACAACACGGTTATCGTTGCAGATGGTGGCTTCGGCATCGACCACACCGGCGTGGCGCGAGCCGACGAAGTCGGTGGATACCACTTCCTGGGAGCTGACGTAATCGATCTGCTTGTGCAGGTCCGAGTGCATGGCCATCTGGCGCAGGTACTCGTTGATTTCTTCGCGGTTGGTGGCTTTTTCCAGGTTCAGGTTCAGGATGGCCATCGACACGTTCGGCGTAGGTACGCGGATCGCATTGCCGGTCAGCTTGCCCTTGAGCACTGGCAGTGCCTTGGCGGCTGCAGTGGCGGCACCGGTCTCGGTGATTACCATGTTCAGCGGCGCGGCACGGCCACGACGGCTGCCCTTGTGGAAGTTGTCGATCAGGTTCTGGTCGTTGGTGAACGAGTGAACGGTTTCGACGTGGCCATTGACGATGCCGTACTTGTCATTGACAGCCTTGAGCACCGGCACGATGGCGTTGGTGGTGCACGAAGCTGCCGAGATGATCTTGTCGTCAGCAGTGATATCGCCATGGTTGATACCGTGGACGATGTTCTTCAGCGCGCCTTTGCCAGGTGCGGTGAGGATCACGCGGGCAGCGCCCGGGCAGGCCAGGTGCTGGCCCAGGCCGTCGGCGTCACGCCATACACCGGTGTTGTCGACGATCAGCGCGTTCTCGATGCCGTACTGGGTGTAGTCGACTTCGGACGGGCTCTTGGCGTAGATAACCTGGATCAGGTTGCCGTTGGCGGTGATGGTGTTGTTTTCTTCGTCAATGGTGATAGTGCCATCGAACGGGCCGTGAACCGAGTCACGACGCAGCAGACTTGCACGCTTTACCAGATCGTTCTCGGCGCCTTTGCGCACGACGATGGCACGCAGGCGCAGACCGTCGCCACCACCGGTTTTTTCGATCAGGATGCGCGCCAGCAGACGGCCGATACGACCGAAGCCGTACAGGACAACGTCGGTGCCTTTGCGCGCCGAAGCATTCTGCTGACCAACCACGTCAGCCATTTCTTCGCGTACGAACTGCTCGGCGCTACGGCCGTTGCCTTCGAGCTTGAACTTGTTGGCCAGCTTGCCCAGGTCGACCGAAGCGGCGCCCAGTTTCAGCTCGCTCATGGCTTTGAGCAGCGGGAATGTCTCGTGGACAGAGAGTTCGGTTTCGTCGGTTTGGCGATGACGAGCAAAGCGGTGTGCTTTGAGGATCGAGATCACCGAACGGTTGATCAGGCTGCGGCCATAGATCGAACTCACCACATTGTTATTGCGGTAGAGCTGACCGATAAGCGGGATCATCGCTTCTGCAAGTGCTTCACGATCAATCCACTCACCAAGACACTGGTCGGGCTTCTGAGTCACGGGAACCTTCCACATGTAGGGACAGAAAAAAGGGGCTACATTATGACGCCCCGCAGCCCATCGAGCAATGAGCGCCTGTCGCTGATGCTTCACTGCATGGATTTAGCCTGCGCAAACCTGACAGCACGGGCCTGCGCCCGGTACAATTGGCGTCTTTGTCGCAACGCTTGGAGCTCGACCTCCCGTGCCTGTTCTGCGTCTACCGCACCTGCCGGCCACTGCCGGCAAACAAACCTGGGGCAACCTGCCGGGCGCCGCCCTGAGCCTGGCCATCGCCGAGGCAGCCAGCGCCGCCAAGCGCTTCACCCTGCTACTGACCGCCGACAGCCAGAGCGCTGACCGGCTCGAGCAGGAGCTGCGTTTTTTCGCGCCCGAACTGCCCGTGCTGCCCTTCCCCGATTGGGAAACCCTGCCCTACGACCTGTTCTCGCCGCACCAGGACATCATCTCCCAGCGCATCTCCAGCCTGTACCGGCTGCCGGAGCTTGACCACGGCATTCTCGTGGTGCCGATCACCACCGCCCTGCACCGCCTGGCGCCCACGCGCTTTTTGCTCGGCAGCAGCCTGGTGCTGGACATCGGCCAGAAGCTCGATGTCGAACAGATGCGCCTGCGCCTGGAAGCCAGCGGCTACCGCTGCGTCGATACCGTCTACGAACACGGTGAGTTCGCCGTACGCGGCGCGCTGATCGACCTCTTCCCCATGGGCAGCAAGTTGCCTTACCGGATCGACCTGTTCGACGACGAGATCGAAACCCTGCGCACCTTCGACCCGGAGACCCAGCGCTCGATCGACAAGGTCGACTCCGTACGCCTGCTGCCGGCCCGCGAGTTCCCGCTGCAAAAAGACGCCGTGACCCAGTTCAAGGCGCGCTTTCGCGAGCGCTTCGACGTCGACTTCCGCCGCAGCCCGATCTTCCAGGACCTCTCCAGCGGCATCACCCCGGCGGGTATCGAGTATTACCTGCCGCTGTTCTTCGAAGAGACTTCAACCCTGTTCGACTACCTGCCCCAGGACACCCAGGTGTTCTCGCTGCCGGGCGTGGAACAGGCTGCCGAGCACTTCTGGAGCGATGTGCGCAATCGCTACGAGGAGCGTCGCATCGACCCTGCGCGCCCGCTGCTGCCGCCAGCCGAGCTGTTCCTGCCGGTGGAAGACTGCTTTGCCCGACTGAAGAATTGGCCGCGTGTAGTGGTCAGCCAGGATGACCTGGACCGTGGCGCTGGCCGTGAGCGCTTCCCGGCCCAGGCATTGCCGAACCTTGCCATCGAAGCCAAGGCCAACCAGCCACTGGCAGCACTGTCGAACTTCCTCGACCAGTTCCCAGGGCGCGTGCTGTTCACCGCCGAATCGGCGGGCCGCCGCGAAGTGCTGCTCGAGCTGCTTGAACGCCTGAAGCTGCGCCCGCAGACGGTCGACAGCTGGAGCGCCTTCGTTGCCGGCAAGGAGCGCCTGGCGATCACCATCGCGCCGCTGGATGAAGGCCTGCTGCTGGACGCGCCAGCGATCGCCCTGGTCGCCGAGAGCCCGCTGTTCGGCCAGCGGGTGATGCAACGCCGGCGCCGGGAGAAACGCAGCGACGGCAACAACGATGCAGTCATCAAGAACCTCACCGAATTGCGCGAAGGCGCGCCGGTGGTGCATATCGACCATGGCGTGGGCCGCTACCTGGGCCTGGCGACCCTGGAGATCGACAACCAGGCCGCCGAGTTTCTCACCCTCGCATATGCCGAGGGCGCCAAGCTCTACGTGCCGGTGGCCAACCTGCACCTGATCGCCCGCTACACCGGCAGCGACGACGCCCTGGCACCGCTGCATCGCCTGGGCTCGGAGGCCTGGCAGAAAGCCAAGCGCAAGGCTGCCGAACAAGTGCGCGACGTCGCCGCCGAACTGCTCGACATCTATGCCCGTCGCGCAGCGCGCAAAGGCTATGCCTTCGCCGATCCGTCGGCCGACTATGCCACCTTCAGCGCCGGCTTCCCGTTCGAAGAAACACCGGACCAACAAAGCGCCATCGAAGCCGTTCGCGACGACATGCTGGCAGCCAAGCCCATGGACCGCCTGGTCTGTGGCGACGTCGGCTTCGGCAAGACCGAAGTCGCCATGCGCGCTGCCTTCATCGCCGTCCACGGCGGTCGCCAGGTGGCCATCCTGGTCCCCACCACCCTGCTCGCCCAGCAGCACTACAACAGCTTTCGTGACCGTTTCGCCGACTGGCCGGTGACCGTCGAAGTGATGAGCCGCTTCAAGTCGCCCAAGGAAGTCGCCACCGCCGTCGCCGACCTCGCCGAAGGCAAGATCGACATCGTCATCGGTACCCACAAGCTGTTGCAGGACGACGTCAAGATCAAGGACCTGGGCCTGGTGATCATCGACGAGGAACACCGCTTCGGTGTGCGCCAGAAAGAACAGCTCAAGGCTTTGCGCAGCGAGGTCGACATTCTCACCCTCACCGCGACGCCGATTCCGCGCACCTTGAACATGGCTGTGGCCGGCATGCGCGACCTGTCGATCATCGCCACCCCGCCAGCGCGGCGCCTGTCGGTGCGCACCTTCGTGATGGAGCAGAACAAGAGCACGGTCAAGGAAGCGCTGCTGCGTGAGCTGCTGCGCGGTGGCCAGGTCTACTACCTGCACAACGATGTGAAGAGCATCGAGAAATGCGCCGCCGACCTCGCCGAACTGGTGCCGGAGGCACGTATCGGTATCGGCCACGGGCAAATGCGCGAACGCGAACTCGAACAGGTGATGAGCGACTTCTACCACAAGCGCTTCAACGTGCTGATCGCCTCGACCATCATCGAGACCGGCATCGACGTGCCCAGCGCCAACACCATCATCATCGAGCGGGCCGACAAGTTCGGCCTGGCCCAGCTGCACCAGTTGCGCGGCCGGGTCGGGCGCAGCCACCACCAGGCTTACGCCTACCTGCTCACCCCGCCACGCCAGCAGATCACCCCGGACGCCGAAAAGCGCCTGGAAGCCATCGCCAACACCCAGGACCTGGGTGCAGGTTTCGTGCTGGCCACCAACGACCTGGAAATCCGCGGCGCTGGCGAACTGCTCGGCGAAGGCCAGAGCGGACAGATCCAGGCGGTGGGGTTCACCCTGTACATGGAAATGCTCGAGCGCGCGGTCAAGGCCATCCGCAAGGGCACCCAGCCCAACCTCGACCAGCCCCTGGGCGGCGGCCCGGAAATCAACCTGCGCCTGCCGGCATTGATTCCCGAGGACTACCTGCCGGATGTGCATGCGCGACTGATCCTGTACAAGCGCATCGCCTCGGCGGTAGACGAAGACGGTCTCAAGGACTTGCAAGTGGAGATGATCGACCGCTTTGGCCTGCTGCCGGAGCCAACCAAGAACCTGGTGCGCCTGACCCTGCTCAAGCTGCAGGCCGAAAAGCTCGGCATCAAGAAGGTCGATGCCGGCCCCAACGGTGGCAAGATCGAGTTCGAAGCCCAGACTCCGGTCGACCCACTGGTGCTGATCAAGTTGATCCAGGGCCAGCCCAAACGCTACAAGTTCGAAGGCGCCACCCAGTTCAAGTTCATGGTGCCGATGGAGCGCCCGGAAGAACGCTTCAACAACCTCGAGGCGCTGTTCGAGCGCCTGACCCCACAATCTGCGTGAAGGAAGATCCATGCGTGCCATTCGCTGCCTGACCCTGCTGCTGGCCTTGTTCGCTCCGGCGGCCTTCGCTGAAGGCGTCTATCAGGTCGAAATGATTCTGGTGCGGCAGAACGCCGTGCCGGCAATTACCAGCCAGTTTGCCCCCGAAGACTGGAGCAACGGCGCCCAGGCGCCCGCCGAAGGCGACATGCGCCAGCCATTGATGACCGATGAGGCCGCCAAGCTTGCCGCCGACCCGAGCCAGTACACCGTGCTGCTGCACAAGGCCTGGCAGCAGGATGCCGGCGCCGTGGCCATCAGCGAAGGCGAGGAACAGTTCGGCCAGTTTCCCATCGAGGGCAACCTGAGCGTGACGGAAGATCGCTTCATCGCCGTCGACGCCAGCTTCTGGGTCAACCAGTTCGACAGTAACGGCAGCGTGATCCAGAGCGAACAGCTCAAGCAGAGCAACAGTACGGTAAAGAACGGCGAATTGACCTTCCTCGATGGCGGCCACCTGGCGCTGCTGCTCAAGGTGACCGCCAATCGGCCAGTCAGTGCACCCGTTCCTGCGCCGGAGATGATGGAGCAGTAGCCTGATGCCGAAAACGCTGCGACAGCTGCTCGAAGATAGCGACTGGACCTTCGCCTTCCACCCCAGGGCACTGGAAAGAGGGTCCGAGTATGCCGATCAGCACCGGGTAACGGTGATATCACTGGAGCCCCACAGGCTTACGTCGACCTGTCGCGGTTCAGGTGATAACAACTACACCCAGCACATTCGCGTAAAGGGAAGCGAACACTACACGTCGCTCGACACCACCTGCACCTGCCCAGTCGGTTTCGACTGCAAGCACTGCGTAGCAGCCTTGTTCTCCCTGATGGATCTGCCCGAAGAGCCAACGGGAGCGCAGGGAGAGCAACTGAGCCCTACGCTCGAGCGCTGGCTGGAGCGCCTGACGGTAGCTGCCCCCGACGCTGAAAAGCCCGCCGGGCAAAGCGCCCGCACCTTGATGTATGAACTTGAGTTCAACTCGAGCGGCAACGCCACCATCACACCGTACAAATGCAAGCGTCTCAAGAATGGCCGTTTCACCGACCTCAGGCCGATCCTATACCCGCACGAAATTCTCCGGCAGAACGCCGCCCCCCAAGAAAACGATGCCAAATTCTTACGCCTGGTGGTCGCCAGAACACCCCCTGGCGCGCTTTCGAGCGGCGTACCACTCGAAGGCAGTGAAGGCGCCGAGCTGCTCGAACATGCCCTTGCCACCGGGCGCCTGTTCCTGCCGGGAGATGAAGAGCCCCTCAAACCAGGCCCGCCCCTGACAGGCGAATTTCGCTGGGAAAAACTCGAGGGTGAACAATACAGAGGCTGCTGGTACCACCAGGGCAAAATGCTCAAGCGGGTACTGGCGCTGCAGCCGCTGCACTACGTTGAAGCCGAACAAGGCCGGGTTGGGCTGCTCAGCCACGACTATGATGAAATGATTGCCTCCTCCCTCGCCATGGCGCCGCCGGTGCCTGAAAGCCAGGTAGTCAGTTTCAGCCAGCGGATCCAGACCCTCAACCGGCAGATCCCCACCCCTAGAACATTGAGCGAGACAATCATCGACGGTATTGCCCCCACGCCCCACCTGATTCTGGGCAGCCACGAGTTCAGCGCTTATGTGCCGCAATCGGGGAGGATGCAACGCCAGCACCAGCATCGCGCTGCACTTTCCTTTGTGTATGACGGCATTCGCGCCAGCGGCCGCCAAGGCACCGAAGTCACCCGCCTTGACGGCAATACCAACCTGCGCATCCAGCGCCAGGCTGAAGCCGAAAAGCTGATTCGCCTGAAACTGTTGCGCCTGGGCTTCAAAGTAGCCACTCGCCAGAGCAAGGCACTGCCGGAGAGCGCAGGCGAGCTCCTGGAGCTGGCAACCGAAGGTGCCTGGCTACGCTTCATGCTCAATGACGTCCCAAGCTTGCGCGAGCAAGGCTGGGAGATCGAATACACCGACGATTTCGCCTTCAACCTGGCCGAAGTCGACAACTGGTACGCCCATATCGACGAGGCCAGCGGACGCGACTGGTTCGACCTGGAAGTGGGTATCGAGGTCAACGGCCAGCGCCTGAGCCTGCTGCCCATCCTGCTGAACGTGCTGCGCGCCCACCCGGAACTGCTCAACCCCGCCCAACTGAACAAGCGGCGCGACGACGAAAGCCTGCTGGTGCAGATACCCGCCCCACAGGGTGAGGTACGCCGCAACTTGCAAGTGGCGCTACCGTATGGCCGGTTGAAGCCGGTATTGGCGACACTTGGCGATTTCTACCTGCGCGAACCGGGCGAAGCCAGCGTGCGCCTGCCAACGCTTGACGCCACCCGACTCAACGCCCTGGAAGACATACCGCTGAATTGGCAGGGCGGCGAACAAATGCGCAACCTGGGCGAACGCCTGCGTGATATCCGCCGCCAGCCGGCACAGGTCCCGGCAGGCCTCAACGCCACGCTGCGCAGTTATCAGCTGGAAGGCCTGAGCTGGATGCAGGCCCTGCGCGAACTGGAAGTGGGTGGTATCCTCGCCGACGACATGGGCCTGGGCAAAACCCTGCAGACCCTGGCACACCTGCTGACCGAGAAGAACGCCGGTCGCCTCACTCGCCCGGCCATGGTGGTGATGCCGACCAGCTTGATTCCCAACTGGCAGGACGAAGCGGCGCGTTTTGCGCCCGGCCTGCGCGTGCTGGCCCTGCAAGGCCTCGGGCGGCGCAAGCAGTTCGACAAGCTGGAAGACTATGACCTGCTGCTGACCACCTACGCATTGCTGCCCAAAGATCTGGAGCACTTCAAGGGCCTGAAGCTGCATGTACTGATTCTCGACGAAGCCCAATACATCAAGAGCCCAGGCAGCAAGGCTGCCCAGGCCGCGCGCCAGCTCGAAGCCCGCCAGCGTCTGTGCCTGAGCGGCACGCCACTGGAAAATCACCTGGGCGAGTTGTGGTCACTGTTCCACTTCCTGCTGCCAGGCTGGCTGGGTGACGCCAAGACCTTCAACCGCGACTACCGTACACCGATCGAACGCCAGGGTAACAACGAGCGTCTGCAACACCTCAACGCCCGGATCAAACCGTTCCTGCTGCGCCGCACCAAGGAGCAGGTGGCCACCGAGTTGCCGGCCAAGACCGAGATGATCCACTGGGTCGAACTCAGTGATGCCCAGCGCGATGTCTACGAGACCATGCGCCTGGCCATGGATCAGAAAGTACGCGCCGAGATTACCCGCAAGGGCGTGGCCCGCAGCCAGATCATCATTCTTGAGGCGCTGCTTAAACTGCGCCAGGTCTGCTGCGATTTACGCCTGGTCAACAGTGAAGCATCGACGGCCCGCGGCGCCCATTCGGGCAAGCTCACCAGCCTGATGGAGATGCTCGAAGAACTGCTCGCCGAAGGACGCCGCGTGCTGCTGTTCTCACAGTTCACCAGCATGTTGCGACTGATCGAGGCCGAGCTTGAGCAGCGTGGCATTGCCTATGCCCTGCTGACCGGCGAAACACGTGACCGCCGTGCACCGGTACAGGACTTCCAGAATGGCCGGTTGCAGATTTTCCTGATCAGCCTCAAGGCCGGCGGCGTGGGCCTGAACCTGACCGCTGCCGATACCGTGATCCATTACGACCCCTGGTGGAACCCGGCCGCCGAGAACCAGGCCACGGACCGTGCGTATCGCATTGGCCAGGAGAAGCCGGTGTTCGTCTACAAGCTGATCACCCGAGGCACGGTGGAAGAGAAGATCCAGCAACTGCAGCAGGAGAAGTCCGCATTGGCGGCCGGGGTACTGGATGGACGCCAGGCCGGAGACTGGCGGTTGGCGGCGGAAGATATCGACGCGCTGTTTGCGCCTTTGCCGGGGCCTCGCAAAGGCTGAAAACATCGCGGGGCAGGCCCGCTCCTACCCGGTAGGAGTAGGCCTGCCCCGCGATTGCTTGCATCAGTCTACCAACTGCGCTTCCTTGAGCGCCCCAAGCGCCTCCAGCCAACGAGGCTGCTGGCGATAGTCCGTACGGGCAAAACCCTGACCGCGCATTTGCGCGATACGTGGCGACGGCTTGACCTTCAGGCGCTGGGCAGCGCTCAGGGCCAGTTCAGCCGCTGCACGGTCGTTGCACACCAGCCCCATGTCACACCCCGCAGTCAGTGCCGCCTCGATGCGGCTGGCAGCGTCGCCCACGACATGAGCCCCGGCCATCGACAAGTCATCACTGAAAATAACCCCATCAAAGCCCAGCTCACCACGCAGGATGTCCTGCAGCCAACGGCGCGAGAAACCGGCCGGCTGGTTGTCGACCTGCGGGTAGATCACGTGGGCCGGCATGACTGCAGCCAATTGCCCACCCAGGCGCGCGAACGGCACCAGGTCAGCCGCGCGAATCTGCTCCAGGCTGCGCTCATCGGTCGGAATGGCCACATGAGAGTCGGCCTCGGCCCAGCCATGCCCCGGGAAGTGCTTGCCACAGGCCGCCATGCCCGCCGCCTTCATGCCGCGGATGAAGGCACCGGCCAGGGCTGTTGCGCGCAGAGGATCACCCTCGAATGCCCTGCTGCCGACCACCGCGCTACGCTGGTGGTCCAGGTCCAGCACGGGGGCAAAGCTAAGGTCCAGGCCTACCGCCAACACTTCGGTCGCCATCAACCAGCCGCACTGCTCGGCCAGGCACTCGGCATTGTCGTTGTCGGCGATCGCACGCATCGCTGGCAGGCGCACGAAGCCCTGGCGCAGGCGCTGGACCCGACCGCCCTCCTGGTCCACTGCCAGGATCAGGTCGGGGCGAATGGCGCGGATCGAGGCAGTCAGCTCACGCACCTGGCGGGGACAGTCGATATTGCGGGCAAAGATGATCAGACCGGCCACTTCAGGCTGGCGCAGAAGCTGGCGATCTTCGGCGGTCAGCCAGGTACCGGCGATGTCCACCATCAAGGAGCCTTGCAGGCTGGCACTCATAAATGATCCTTCAATTCAGGGGCGCAGCGGCCCATAGGGGGCATGCGGCTTCTTCGATCCGCACCAGGCAATGCAGTGGCACGCGATCGAACAGGTACAAAAGGTCGGCATTGCGCAAGCGCACACAGCCATGGGACAACGGCACGCCCATTGGTTCGCTGTCGGGCGTGCCGTGCAGGTAAATATAACGACGGAAGGTGTCAACCGGCCCCAGGCGATTCAGCCCTGGCTCGCAACCGCTGAGCCAGAGGATCCGGGAGAGGATCCAGTCGCGTCCGGGGTGCAGCGCATGCAGGGCCGGGGTCCAGGTCTCGCCGGTCCAACGCCGCCCGCGCAACACCGCGCCCTGCGGCAAGCCCGCCCCGATTTTCGCCCGCACCTGATGCAGGCCACGCGGCGTACAGCCTGAGCCGCTACGCTCACCGGCACCACTCAACGCCGTGGATACCGGCAGGCGCAGGCACAGTTGCCCCCGAGAAAACCCGTAGAGGCATTGATCGGCGAGGGAGATGTGCAGTAGATCGAGACTCGGCATAGGGCGCTAGCTTAGCCGATGCGGCCGGCGGCGCCCAGCCGTTGAATCAGGCCTTGGCAGCCACCGGTGCGCTGGACGATTTGCTGCGTGGGCGCAACTGGGCTGCAGCCATCGCCTCGTCCGTAACGCCACTGTCGGCACGCATGCCGGCAGCAAGGAACGGCACCATCAGGCGCATGACCTGTTCAATCGAGGTATTGATGCCGAAGTCGGTTTCGGCAATCGCACGCAGCGCCTTGATCCCGGACATGCTGAAGGCCGCGGCACCGAGCATGAAATGCACGCGCCAGAACAGCTCGATGGGAGGAATGCGTGGAGCTGCCTCGTTGACCAGCAGCATGTAGCGGCGGAACACCTTGCCGTACATGTCTTCAAGGTAGCGGCGCAGGTGCCCTTGGCTCTGGCTGAAGGCCAATCCCAGCAGACGCATGAAAATGGACAGGTCGTTGCCGCTGCGAGGCTGTACCACCAGCGCCTGCTCGACCAGCATCTCCAGCAACTCTTCAAGACTTGGCTTATTTTCCGGTCGAGCCTGGCGACGCTCCAGCTCACGCTCGAGACTGGTGCAGAACGGGCCAAGGAAACGCGAGAAAACCGCCTGAATCAGAGCCTTTTTCGAGCCGAAATGGTAGTTCACCGCCGCCAGGTTGACGCCGGCCTTGCTGGTGATCAGCCGTAATGAGGTTTCGGCAAAACCTTTTTCCGCGAACAACTGCTCGGCAGCATCGAGAATGCGTTCAACGGTTTCCGACTGGGCCATGACTACTCCGCCTGACAAACACTTGTTTGAAACATACGTTTCAAAGCGGTGATTTGTCAAGCCTGCGCAGCCGTTTTGCGGCTACACGGTCACGTATTAAATCATACCCTCAACCGACAAGCTCTCCACTGCTGGCGAGGCCACCCCGCCCTTTCTTGCAGTTTGGCGCTTGCAGCTTGCCATCTACTGTATATAATCCCAGTCACTGTATAAAAAGACAGAGCGATCAACATGCTAAAACTGACGCCACGCCAAGCTGAGATTCTGGCTTTTATCAAGCGCTGCCTGGAAGACAACGGCTTCCCGCCCACCCGCGCCGAAATTGCCCAGGAGCTGGGCTTCAAATCGCCCAATGCCGCCGAGGAACACCTCAAGGCACTGGCCCGCAAGGGCGCGATCGAAATGACCCCCGGCGCTTCCCGCGGCATCCGCATCCCCGGCGTCGAGGCCAAAGCCGAAGACAACGGCCTGCCAATCATTGGTCGCGTCGCTGCCGGCGCCCCTATTCTCGCCCAGCAACATATCGAAGAATCCTGCAACATCAATCCGGCCTTCTTCCATCCCCGGGCCGACTACCTGCTGCGCGTTCACGGCATGAGCATGAAGGACGTCGGCATTGTCGATGGCGACCTGCTCGCCGTACACACCTGCCGCGAAGCCCGCAATGGCCAGATCGTGGTCGCCCGCCTGGGTGACGAAGTCACGGTCAAGCGCTTCAAGCGCGAAGGCAACAAAGTCTGGCTGATTGCCGAGAACCCTGAGTTCGCCCCCATCGAAGTCAACCTGAAAGATCAGGAGCTGGTGATCGAGGGCTTGAGTGTCGGCGTCATTCGCCGGTAAAAAGGAGGCGTCATGCAGTTCCCCCATGCACCACAGCAAGCACAATTGCCCCTGTTCGAAGCGTTCCTGGCCCAGCCAGTTCTGCCCGGACTGAAAGCCGCCAAACCAGCACCCCACGCAGGTACGGCGCAGGTTTTCAGCGAACTGTCCTTTCGTGGCGCATTGGGAAGCTGCCAGAACCTCCTGGCCCCCATGCTGCGTGAACTGAGCGAGCTGAGCGAAGAGCAGGACGCCCGTTGGCTGACCCTGATTGCCCCGCCAGCCATTCTTACCCAAGCGTGGCTACGCGACGCCGGCCTCAATCGCGAGCGCATCCTGTTGCTGCAACCGCGCGGCAACCAGAGCGCCCTGCAACTGGCCTGCGATGCCCTGCGACTGGGCCGCAGCCATACCGTGGTCAGCTGGCTGAATACGGTCAGCAGCAGTGCTCGCCAACAACTGAGCATCGCCGCCCGCACCGGAGACGCACAAAGCCTGAACATCCGCCTCGGCTGATAATCAGGCTTGATTTACATGGGCTTCGTCAGGCTTCCTCAGGACGAGGAGGCCGGCAGGATGATCAATGCAGGACGCGCGGCCCCTCGTCTCGCTCGATTTCGCCTTCTACAAGCTTGCCAGCCATCTGCACGCCTACGCTGAGCATGGCCTTGGCCACTTCAACATGCTGACCTTGCAGGAAAGCCTTGGCGTCCTCGGAGAAATCCAGGGTTACCAGGGAGCCTTCGTCCTCGGCGCGGCGCAACTCGATCCGGCCATCAGGCAACTCGACAATTTCTAGAAAGGACGTTGGCATAAAGGGCAGTTCTCCACGAAAGGCCACCATTGTACCAGCGACCGCCTCAATCAGCACTCACTCAAGCCCTCGCGAAAACGAACAGTGAGGCCCTTGAGGTTCTGTCTCCAGCTTTCCAGTTCTTCTCGCGACAGCGGCGCTACCTCGGGCTCGTCCAGGCTCACCGCCTGAATCAGGGGCTGGGTCACGTCGTTTTTCGGCGCTTTTTTCGCGACCGGCGGTCGGAACAAATCGGCATAAGCTGCTAGTAGTTGCGCCAGCCAGGTCTCCCGCTGCTCGGCCAGTTCGACTAGCTCGGCCATTTCCGGAATCGCCACGGCCTCCAGCACTTCACGCGTCAACAGCAGTTCGGCACGGGGTGCGCTCGCCTGGGGCAAACGATAGAACCCGGCAATCTCATGGCACAGGCCAAGCAGTGCGCCATACAGATGGAACAGCGCTGATTCGCGCTCTGACTGAATCAGCGCTTGGGCGTTCATGGCCCGGCTTTCCTGTGCTCTGCCCAAGGCCTCAAGGGCAAGGCCCGCAAAATAGATCTTCTGGTTGGTACGGGTATAGAGTTCCTGGGCCATCTGGGAGCCCTCCGATAGGATGCAAGGCGATGAGCCAATTTACACTAGTACAGGGCTGAAAAGCATCGCGGGGCAAGCCCGCTCCCACAGTAGGAGCGGGCTTGCCCCGCGATTGCATCAACTACGCCCGATCAGCGTTTGTCTTCGACCTTCCAGGCATTGCCATCGTAGAAGGCGCGCCAGCCGGTCGGCTTGCCCTCGACTTCGGTCTGCACGTACTGCTCCTTGGTCTTGCGGCTATAGCGGATGACTGCCGGACGACCGTCGGGGTCTTTCTTCGGGGCTTCGCAGAGGAAGTGGTACTTCGGGTCGATTTCATCCTTGTGAGGAATGATCTCGATTACCAGTGGCGCACGGGTCTCGCGGTTCTTCGGGAACTGGCTGGCCGCCAGGAACAGGCCCGAAGCACCATCACGCAGCACGTAGGTATCATTGACCTTCTCGCACTTGAGTTCCGGCATCTTCACCGCATCCATCTTGGGTGGCGCCGCCTCGCCGCTCTTGAGCAGCTTGCGGGTGTTCTTGCACTCTGCGTTGGTGCAACCGAAGAACTTGCCGAAGCGACCTGTCTTGAGTTGCATCTCACTACCGCACTTGTCGCACTCAAGGCTCGGCCCTTCGTAACCCTTGATGCGGTAGTTCCCTTCTTCGATCTCGTAGCCGGTGCAATCAGGGTTGTTACCGCAGATATGCAGCTTGCGCTTTTCGTCGAGCAGGTAGGCATCCATGGCCGTCGAGCAGATCGGGCAACGGTGCTTGTTGAGCAACACGCGCGATTCCGACTCACCCTCGTCATCCGCTGCAATTTCATCACCCGGAACCAGGTTGACCGTGGCCTTGCAACGCTCTTTGGGCGGCAGGCTGTAGCCCGAGCAACCAAGGAAGACACCGGTGGACGCAGTACGGATCATCATCGGCCGACCGCAATCCTTGCACGGAATGTTGGTCAGGGTCGGCTGGTTGGCACGCATGCCCTTCTCTGCATCCTCGGCCAGTTTCAGCTTGTTGCTGAAATCGCCGTAAAACTCGTCCAGCACGTTCTTCCAATCACGCTCACCCTGGGCAACATCATCGAGGTTCTCTTCCATGCCGGCGGTGAAGCCGTAGTCCATGAGGTTGGAGAAGCTCTCCGACAGGCGCTCGGTAACGATGTCGCCCATCTTCTCGGAATAGAAACGACGGTTGTGCAGGGTCACATAGCCGCGGTCCTGAATGGTCGAGATGATGGCCGCGTAGGTGGAAGGACGGCCAATGCCGCGTTTTTCCATTTCCTTGACCAGGCTCGCTTCGGAGTAACGCGCAGGCGGCTTGGTGAAATGCTGGCTCGGGTCGATCTGTATCAGCTTGAGCACTTCGCCCTGGTTCATCTCCGGCAGCACGTCGTCATCGCCCGGCTTGCTCTGTTGCGGCAGCACACGGGTGTAACCGTCGAACTTGAGGATACGGCCCTTGGCGCGCAGCTCGAAGTCGCCAGCGGTGACGCTGACGGTGGTCGACAGGTACTGCGCCGGTGGCATCTGGCAGGCCAGGAACTGGCGCCAGATCAGCTCGTACAGGCGCTCGGCATCACGCTCCATGCCACTGAGCTTGGTCGGATGGGTGTTCACATCCGAAGGGCGGATCGCTTCGTGCGCTTCCTGGGCACCTTCTTTGCTGCCGTAGACGATCGGCGCTTCCGGCAGGTACTTCTTGCCGAATTCGCTTTCGATGTAGTTGCGGGCCATTTCGACCGCATCGACCGACAGGTTGGTCGAGTCGGTACGCATATAGGTGATGTAGCCGGCTTCGTACAGACGCTGGGCCATCATCATGGTTTTCTTCACCCCGAAGCCCAGGCGATTGCTCGCCGCCTGCTGCAGGGTAGAGGTGATGAACGGGGCCGAGGGCTTGCTGCTGGTCGGACGGTCTTCACGCTTGGCAACGGTGTAGCTGGAAGCCTTGAGCTTCTCCAGGGCCGCCATGGCTTGCGCTTCGTTCAGCGGCTTGAAGGCCTCGCCCTTCTCCCGAGCCACTTCAAAACGCACCTTGGCGTCCTTGGCGGTACCCAGGTCAGCATGCACTTCCCAGTATTCTTCCGGGATGAACGCGCGAATTTCACGCTCACGCTCGACCACCAGCTTCACCGCAACCGACTGTACGCGACCGGCAGACAGGCCACGGGCAATTTTCTGCCACAGCAGCGGGGAGACCATGTAGCCAACCACACGATCGAGGAAGCGACGCGCCTGCTGGGCGTTGACCCGATCGATATCCAGCTCGCCCGGCTGCGAGAACGCCTCCTGGATGGCTTTCTTGGTGATTTCGTTGAACACCACGCGCTTGTAGCGGCTGTCGTCACCACCGATGGCTTCGCGCAGGTGCCAGGCAATGGCTTCCCCCTCGCGATCCAAGTCGGTTGCGAGATAGATGGTGTCGGCATCTTTGGCCAGGCGACGCAGTTCTTCGATGACCTTTTCCTTGCCCGGGAGGATCTCGTACTTGGCCTTCCAGCCGTGATCCGGATCAACCCCCATGCGTGCAACCAGCTGCTTGCGCGCCTTCTCTTTCGGCGACAGGGCCGGCGCCTCGCCTGCGGCGGCCTTGCCGCGCTTGGCGGCAGGCTCCTTGCTGGCGCTGGCCGAACCGCTGGTGGGCAGGTCTCGGATATGGCCGATACTCGACTTCACCACGTACTGGCTGCCCAGGTACTTGTTGATGGTCTTGGCCTTAGCCGGGGATTCCACAATGACCAGCGATTTGCCCATGGATCGGAAAATTCCTGAATACTGAAAATAAAAACACGGCAGGTACCTGACGCGGCACCGCTATATATAGTGGCAATACAGTGAGGTCAAGCGCGGGGCTTTATCCGCCCTCGGCATCGGGCCGCGAAAACAGCTCGGGTTCAGCCTTGACCAAAGCAAAGCGCGGCACTTGCTCGCCGTCAACCTCGACCGACTCCAGAAACATCGAAAGTGGTCGAACCCAAAGCCCGAACTCGCCATACAGGGCCTGGTAGAACACCACCCACTCCTCGGTTTCGGAATGGCGCGCCGTGCCGAACACACGATACTCAGGCCCCTTGTAATGCCGGTATACGCCTGGTTGTATCTGCATGTTGCTCACCCTCTTGAAAAAAAATTCCTGCAAAAACAAAAACCGGGGCACCAGGCCCCGGTTTCCATCCAGCGAACGGTTAAACGCGTTCGAAGACGGTGGTGATGCCTTGGCCCAGGCCGACGCACATGGTCGAAACGCCGAAGGTCCCGCCATTCTGCTTCATGACGTTGAGCAGAGTGCCGGAAATCCGCGCACCAGAGCAACCGAAAGGATGACCCAGAGCGATAGCGCCGCCGTGCAGGTTAACCTTCTCATCCATCTTGTCGAGCACTTTCAGATCTTTCAGCACCGGCAAGGCCTGTGCGGCGAAAGCTTCGTTGAGCTCGAAGAAGTCGATGTCGGCGATGGTCAGGCCAGCGCGCTTGAGCGCTTTCTGGGTCGCCGGCACCGGACCGTAGCCCATGATTGCCGGGTCGACACCGGCCACCGCCATGGAGCGGATCACGGCCAGCGGTTGAATGCCCAGGTCTTGGGCACGCTGGGCCGACATCACGATCATGCACGAGGCACCGTCGGTGATCTGAGAAGACGTACCGGCAGTTACGGTACCGCCTTTGGGGTTGAAGGCAGGCTTCAACGCCGCGAGGCTTTCCAGGGTGGTGTCCGGACGGATGGTTTCGTCATAGTCGAATGTCTTGAGGAAACCGTTCTCGTCGTAACCCTGCATCGGGATGATTTCATCCTTGAACTTGCCTTCGACCGTCGCCTTGTGGGCGAGCTGGTGCGAACGCAGGCCGAACAGGTCCTGCTGCTCACGGCTGATGCCGTGCATCTTGCCGAGCATTTCGGCGGTCAGGCCCATCATGCCCGAGGCCTTGGCGGCGTACAGCGACATGTGCGGGTTCGGATCGACACCGTGCATCATGCTGACGTGGCCCATGTGCTCGACGCCACCGACGACGAACACGTCGCCGTTGCCGGTCATGATCGCCTGTGCCGCGGTGTGCAGGGCGCTCATGGACGAGCCACACAGACGGCTGACGGTCTGGCCGGCCGCGGTGTGAGGGATCTGGGTCATCAACGACGCCATGCGGGCGATGTTCCAGCCCTGCTCCAGGGTCTGGTTGACGCAGCCCCAGATCACGTCCTCGACTTCGTTAGGGTCGACCTTGGTGTTGCGCTCCAGCACCTTGCTGATCAGGTGCGCGGACATGTCTTCGGCGCGGGTATTGCGGTGCATGCCACCCTTGGAGCGGCCCATCGGCGTGCGACCGAAGTCGACAATCACCACGTCTCTTGGATTCAGGCTCATATATTCTCTCGCTCTCTATCGTTGGGCGCTTAACCGAAGAAGCTCTGGCCGTTCTTGGCCATTTCACGCAGCTTCGCGGTGGGGTGATACAGCGGACCCAGATCGGCGTACTTGTCTGCCAGGGCAACGAATTCGGCCACACCGATCGAGTCGATGTAGCGCAGCGCGCCGCCACGGAAGGGAGGGAAACCGATGCCGTAGACCAGACCCATGTCGGCTTCGGCGGCGGTTTCGACGATACCGTCTTCCAGGCAACGAACGGTTTCAAGGCACAGCGGCACCATCATCCAGTTGATGATGTCTTCGTCACTGACTTCACGCTGCTCGTAGACGATTGGCTTGAGCACTTCGAGTACCGACGCATCGGCGACCTTCTTCGGCTTGCCGCGCTTGTCGGTTTCGTAGGCGTAGAAGCCCTTGCCGTTCTTCTGGCCCAGGCGATTGGCTTCGTAGAGTGCATCGACGGCCGAACGACGGTCGTCTTTCATGCGGTCCGGGAAACCTTCGGCCATCACGTCGCGGCCATGGTGGCCGGTGTCGATGCCAACAACGTCCATGAGATAGGCCGGGCCCATCGGCCAGCCGAATTTTTCCATGACCTTGTCGATACGCACGAAGTCGACACCGGCGCTGACCAGCTTGGCGAAACCGCCGAAGTACGGGAACAGCACGCGGTTGACCAAAAAGCCCGGGCAGTCGTTGACCACGATCGGGTTCTTGCCCATTTTCTTGGCGTAGGCAACGGTGGTGGCAACGGCCACTTCGCTGGACTTCTCGCCACGGATGACTTCCACCAGCGGCATCATGTGCACCGGGTTGAAGAAGTGCATGCCGACGAAGTTTTCCGGACGCTTGAGAGCCTTGGCCAGTAGGTTGATGGAGATGGTCGAGGTGTTGGAAGCCAGGATGGCATCGTCCTTCACCTGGCCTTCCACTTCAGCCAATACTGCTTGCTTGACTTTCGGATTCTCGACCACGGCCTCGACCACGATGTCGACATTGGCAAAGTCGCCATACGACAGGGTCGGGCGAATCGCGTTCAGCGCTTCAGCCATCTTGGCCGGGGTCAGGCGACCTTTTTCAACGCGGCCGCCGAGCAGCTTGGAGGCTTCGTTCAGGCCCAGTTGAATGGCGTCTTCGCGAATGTCCTTCATCAGGATCGGGGTGCCTTTGACCGCCGACTGATAGGCAATGCCGCCACCCATGATGCCGGCGCCGAGTACGGCAGCCTGCTTCACGTCACGAGCGATTTCGTCGTGGGCCTTGGCTTTGCGCTTGAGCTCCTGGTCATTCAGGAAGAGGCCGATCAGACTCTCGGCAACCGACGTCTTGGCCAGCTTGACGAAGCCTGCGGCTTCGACTTCCAGCGCCTTGTCACGCCCGAAGTTGGCCGCTTTCTGAATGCTTTTGATCGCTTCGACCGGTGCCGGGTAGTTAGGGCCGGCCTGGCCGGCCACGAAACCTTTGGCGGTCTCGAAGGACATCATCTGTTCGATGGCGTTGAGCTTGAGTTTTTCCAGCTTGGGCTGGCGCTTGGCCTTGTAGTCGAACTCGCCGCTGATGGCGCGTTTGACCAGGTCCAGGGCCGCAGCCTGCAACAGCTCAGGGGCAACCACGGCATCGACGGCACCGACTTTCAGCGCGTCTTCAGCACGGTTTTCCTTGCCGGCGGCAATCCACTCGATGGCGTTGTCGGCACCGATGATGCGCGGCAGGCGCACGGTACCGCCAAAGCCCGGGTAGATACCCAGCTTGACTTCCGGCAGGCCGATCTTGGCGTTGCTGGACATCACGCGGAAGTCGGCAGCCAGGCACATTTCCAGACCACCGCCCAGGGCGATGCCGTTGATCGCGGCAACGGTCGGCACGGCCAGGTCTTCGAAGTCGCTGAAAATCCGGTTGGCTTCCAGGTTGCCGGCGACCAGTTCGGCCTCGGGCAGCTTGAAGTTATCGACAAACTCGGTGATATCCGCGCCGACGATGAACACGTCCTTGCCACTGCTGACAATCACGCCTTTGATCGAGGCGTCGGCCTTGATGGTGTCTACGGCCTGACGCAATTCGTTCAGGGTAAGACGGTTGAACTTGTTGACGGACTCACCCTTGAGGTCGAACTTCAGTTCGACGATGCCGCTTTCAAGAGCCTTAACCGTGATGGCTTTACCTTCGTAAATCATCAACTGATCTCCACGATATGGAAGCTGAACTGTACACGCCGAACGCTGGTGAAGGACCCGGCTGGCCGTTGGCCGTGATTTGCCGAATCCTTGCGCCAGGCACACCCGTCAGCGCGATAGTCGGGATTCTGTAAGAGCCTTCTGACAATACAAACGCTCAATTCATACGCCCGTTTGATTTGGGTACGCACACATTCAACGAAAAAATCGCTGTTGTCAAATACCCAAAAGCAGCTTGAAAACGCGACTTTGCGGTCATTATTCGCTGTTCGCGAGCAAACACCTGCATCGGTGATCAGGCCGTATTCATCGCGACGATAGTGGTCAAAGGCTTACACCTGCGTGCGCAGGATGGACATGCGCCAGCGCGCACCAAGAAGGAAATCAAAAAAGCGGCAGGTAGCGTGGCGCCCGCTACACTGGAAGGAAATAAACACTACACCGGCCTGCCTGGCCCGTCTGCCCGATGCGTGAATCGGGCTTTTTATTGGACGGTATTCCAGTGGGCGAATCAGGCCAGGGCTTTCAATACTTCGGCAATATCCTGCAACACAGCCGATTCGCCGCGTTCGCCCCAATAAAGCGCAACCATTTGCTTCCCGGCTTCGACCTTGTAGACGCTTTCGGGAAGCCGCGTGAACTGTTCCATCAAGACCGGATCGGCGCAGGGTTCGCGCCATTGATTGAGCCAGGTACCGGGCATGGTCTGCCAGTAGCTCCAGCTGTCTGCCCTGCCCTGGCGCCGCGGCCGCACGTACCGTGCGCAAGGGCTTGGCGGCTCCTTGGGCAGCCAGTGTGGCCACTCCTGAGGCGTCAGTTGCATGTTCAGCCCCATACGTCGGGCTTCCATGCGCAGGGCCATGCGACCACTCTGATTACGCGAAGGGCGCAACCAGGCCAGAGGACTCAAAATCAGCGCAAGGATTGACACCACTAGCCAGACCGTCATATCTGTTGTTCCCATAAAGCTTTGCAAATGAGCTGGTTAGCCGGGGTTCGAAGCGATCAGCCTGAAACCGACCATACTTGAACTATCGCGACTGTCAGGAGAGCTTCTCATGCCCTACGAACACATACTGGTTGCCGTCGACCTGACCGAAGAATGCGACCCGGTCATCAAGCGCGCCCGTGAACTGGCTACACCCGCGGGCACCAAGGTCTCTCTGGTACACATCGTCGAGCCCATGGCCATGGCCTTTGGTGGCGATGTACCCATGGACCTCTCGCAACTGCAACAGCAACAGTTCGACCAGGCCAAGGAGCGCATGGACCGCCTATTCAACAAGTACCCTGAGATCAACCGCGGCGACTCGCACCTGACCTACGGCCAGCCTCGCCAGGAAATCCACCAGTTGGCCAAGGACCAGAACTGCGACTTGATCGTGGTGGGCAGCCACGGCCGTCACGGCCTGGCCCTGCTGCTGGGCTCCACGGCCAACGACGTGCTGCACGGCGCACCGTGCGATGTGCTTGCCGTACGCCTGCAGAAAAAAGCCGAGTAACGCAAAAGGCCCGACGCAAGATCATGCGTCGGGCCTTTCTCGTCAGCTGTCCAGTTCGGCCCAGCGCTCCACCAGGACATCCAGTTCAGCCTGCATCTGCTCCAGGCGCGCCAGCACGGCGCTGGTCTGGTCGATTGGGCGCTGGTAGAAGGCTGGATCGGAAATCTCTTCCTGCACCGCTGCCATCTTCTGCTCCAGCTCGTCAATCTGACCTGGCAAGGCTTCAAGCTCACGCTGAAGCTTGTAGCTGAGCTTTTTCTTGGGTGCCTCGGCAGCCGCCGGAACCGGTGCAACGGCTTCGACTACGGCAGTGTTCAGCTCCGACTTGCCCGACTTGCTCTCGGAGACACCGAGCAGCTTCGGCGAACCGCCCTGGCGAATCCAGTCCTGATACCCACCGACGTACTCACGCACCTTGCCTTCGCCTTCAAAGACCAGGGTGCTGGTCACCACGTTATCGAGGAAGGCCCGATCGTGGCTGACCATCAGCACAGTGCCCTTGAACGCCGAGAGCACCTCTTCGAGCAACTCGAGGGTTTCCACGTCCAGGTCGTTGGTCGGTTCGTCCAGCACCAGCAGGTTGGCAGGCTTGCTGAACAGCTTGGCCAGCAACAAGCGCGCACGCTCGCCGCCAGACAGCGCCTTGACCGGTGTACGCGCACGCTGCGGGCTGAACAGGAAGTCGCCCAAGTAGCTCAACACGTGACGGTTCTGCCCGTCGATCTCGATGAAGTCGCGACCTTCGGACAAGTTGTCGATCACGGTCTTTTCCAGGTCCAACTGATGGCGCAACTGGTCGAAATAGGCCACTTCCAGGCGGGTGCCGGACTCGACCTTGCCGCTGGTGGGCTCAAGATCACCGAGCATCAACTTGAGCAAGGTGGTCTTGCCGGTGCCGTTGGCGCCGAGCAGGCCGATCCTGTCCTCGCGCTGCAGGACCATGGAGAAATCCTTCACCAGCTGCGGGCCACCCGGGTGACTGAAGCTGACGTTCTCCAGCACCATGACCTGCTTGCCGGACTTCTCGGCAACATCGAGCTGGATGTTGGCCTTGCCGGTGCGCTCGCGGCGTTCGCTGCGCTCTACCCGCAGCGCCTTGAGTGCGCGCACACGGCCTTCGTTACGGGTACGCCGGGCCTTGATGCCCTGGCGGATCCACACTTCTTCCTGGGCCAGCTTCTTGTCGAACAGGGCGTTGGCGGTTTCTTCGGCCGCCAGCGCTGCTTCCTTGTGCACCAGGAAGCTGGCGTAGTCGCCGTTCCAGTCGATCAGGCCGCCGCGGTCCAGTTCGAGGATGCGCGTGGCCAGGTTTTGCAGGAAGGAACGGTCGTGGGTGATAAACAGCACCGCACCGCCAAAACCGCTGAGGGCTTCTTCGAGCCAGGCGATGGCGCCGATGTCCAGGTGGTTGGTCGGCTCGTCAAGCAGCAGCAGGTCGGGTTCGGACACCAGCGCCTGAGCGAGCAGAACACGGCGACGCCAGCCACCGGACAGCTCGGCCAGGGTTTTGTCGGCCGGCAGCTGTAAGCGGCTCAGGGTGCTGTCGACCAGCTGCTGCAGACGCCAGCCATCACGCGCTTCCAGGTCGTGCTGGACGTGCATGAGCTTTTCCAGGTCGGCATCGCTGTGGATGTTCTGGCTCAGGTGGTGGTACTCGGCCAGCAAGGCGCCGACGCCGTCGAGGCCTTCGGCAACCACATCGAACACCGTACGGCCATCGGCCACCGGCAGCTCCTGCGGCAGCTCGCCGATCTTGAGCCCCGGGGCACGCCAGACATCACCGTCATCAGGCTTCTGGTCACCCTTGACCAGGCGCAGCATGCTCGATTTGCCAGTACCGTTACGGCCGATGATGCACACCCGCTCACCACGGGCGATCTGCCAGGACACCTTGTCCAACAACGGCATGGCGCCGAACGCAAGGGACACATCGCTTAATTTGAGCAGGGTCATGATCTTCTCCAAAAACAGGGCGCGCATTCTACCCGACTTGGGCCGGCTTCACATTAAGCAGGCGCTCCTACAGACTATTCCGACGACAGACTGCCCGATTACAACTCGATACAAGCACAATGCTTTCATCCGCCGGCGGCAAACGGCTAAGCTTAAGCAACGTAACCCCAACAGTGCTGGCTCCGCCGTCACTTTTCATGGTCAAACTGCCCGGAAGTCTCATGCGCAGCCGCCTGTTCAGCCTAGTTTCCTGCCTGCTTCTCTCGACCTGCGCGGCGAGCGTCGCCCAGGCCACCGATATCACCGTACAACGCCAATACTATGACGAGGCCAAGCGCGCCCTGGCCAAAGGCGACAAGGGCCCGTACCTGCGCTATGCCCAGGCGCTGCGCGACTACCCCCTGACGCCCTACCTCGCCTACGACGAGCTGACCGCTCGACTCAAAAGCGCCAGCAATGAAGAAATCGAGAAGTTCCTCGCCGCCCATGGCGACCTGCCCCAGTCCAACTGGATGAAATTGCGCTGGTTGCGCTGGCTGGCCGAGCGTGGCGACTGGGCGACCTTCAACCGCTACTACGACCCCAAGCTGAACTTCACCGAGCTCGATTGCCTCAATGGTCAGTACCAACTGAGCCACGGCCAGCGCGCCGAAGGCTTCGCCACCGCCGAGAAGCTCTGGCTGGTGGGCAAGTCGCAACCGGCCGCCTGTGACGCCCTGTTCAATCGCTGGGCCGCCGAAGGCCAGCTCACCGAACAGAAGCGCTGGGAGCGTATCAAGCTGGCTGCCCAGGCCCGCAACTATGCCTTGGCCACCGCCCTGACCAAAGACCTCACCACCCTCGCCCCTCAGGGTCGCCTGCTGGTGGACGTGGCGCAAAAACCGCAATTGCTCAATCAGCCGAGCCGTTTCGTGCCAGTCAACGAGGCCATGTCCGACGTGGTCAGCCTGGGCCTGCGGCGCCTGGCACGCCAGGACCCTGAACGTGCCATGGGCCTGCTGGACGACTACGCCAACCGCATGCATTTCTCCCGCGATGAAAAAGTCGCCATCGCCCGGGAAATCGGCCTGACCCTGGCCCGCCGGTACGACCCGCGCGCCCTCGACCTGATGACCCGCTACGACCCTGAGCTGCGCGACAACACCGTCACCGAATGGCGACTGCGTCTGCTGCTGCGCCTGGGCCGCTGGGAAGATGCCTACGAGCTGACCAAGCGCCTGCCCCAGGACCTGGCCAGCAGCAACCGCTGGCGCTACTGGCAGGCCCGCAGCCTTGAGTTGGCCCAGCCGAAGAACCCGCAGATTCCAATGTTGTACAAGACGGTCGCCCGCGAGCGTGACTTCTACGGCTTCCTCGCCGCCGACCGCACGCAGACCCCGTATCAGCTCAACAACAAGCCACTGGTGCTGAGCCAGGCCCTGATGAACAAGGTGCGCAACACCCCTGGCATCCGCCGTGCGCTGGAGTTCCATGCCCGCGGCCAGATCGTCGACGGACGTCGCGAGTGGTACTACGTCAGCCGCCATTTCAACCGTGATGAAATGGTTGCCCAGGCCAGGCTTGCCTATGACATGCGTTGGTACTTCCCGGCCATTCGCACCATCAGCCAGGCGCAGTATTGGGATGATCTGGATATCCGTTTCCCAATGGCCCATCGCGACACCCTGGTCCGCGAAGCCAAGGTGCGCGGCCTGCATTCGAGCTGGGTGTTTGCCATTACACGCCAGGAAAGTGCCTTCATGGAGGATGCGCGCTCCAGCGTCGGCGCCAGTGGCCTGATGCAATTGATGCCGGCCACCGCCAAGGAAACCGCGCGAAAGTTCAGCATCCCCTTGGCCTCACCGGCACAGGTGTTCAATCCAGACAAGAACATCCAGCTGGGTGCAGCCTACCTGAGCCAGGTGCATAGTCAGTTCAACGGTAACCGGGTGCTCGCCTCCGCGGCCTACAACGCCGGCCCGGGACGTGTGCGGCAATGGCTGCGTGGCGCCGACCACCTGAGTTTCGATGTGTGGGTCGAGTCGATCCCGTTCGATGAAACCCGCCAATACGTGCAGAACGTACTGTCGTACTCGGTTATCTACGGGCAAAAGCTCAATTCACCTCAGCCGCTGGTTGACTGGCATGAGCGGTATTTTGACGATCAGTGATTGAATGAAAACATCGCGGGGCTTGCCCCGCGATCTCGTTCGGCTACAGCCTACTCCAGCACCGCCACCGCCATTCCCACCTCCAACACCCCGCTGCCATCAGCCACCAGGTTCTGCCCGAACAGCACATCCCCTTCCTTCTGCCGGTACGTCTTGAGCGTCGCCAGGGGTTCGCGGTCGGCACTGCGCTCACCAGTCTGCGGATCGATGGTGGTCAGGATGCAGCGCTCACATGGCTTGAGCACACGAAACTCCATCTCGCCGATACGGATGCGCTTCCAGCCGTCTTCGGCAAAGGCCGAAGCGCCTTCCACCACCAGGTTGGGACGAAAACGCAGCATCTCCAGCGGGCGACCAACACGCTGCACCAGGTCATCGAGCGATGCCTGGCCGATCAGCAACAGGGGGAAACCGTCGGCAAAGGCCACTCGATCACTGTTCAGGCCGTAGCCATTGGGCAAAAAGCGTGTGCGCTGCTCAGGTACATGGACCAGGCGGACATCCTTGCCTATGAATTCGCTGAGCCACTGCGCCGCCTCGTCACCGGCATCCGGCACGCGCAAGGTGTCGCGCCAGATGAGGACGCCACGCAGGTTACTGTCACCTTCAGGGACCGGCACCTGCAGCGACGCGCGCCCCGGAGCGTCCAGGACCAGCCCGCCGTCATTGGCACATGCCGCCGACAGCTGGCTCATCTGTGGATAGGCACGCTGGGTCAGGAAGCGTCCGTTGTCGCGCTCCACCAGCATCCAGCGACGGTCTCCGCTCAATCCCAGCAGATCCAGCGGGGACGATTGCAGCGCCTGGGCGCGTGCGGACTTGAGCGGGTAGCGGTACAGAGCACTCAGACGCATTTCGAGCAGCCTTGCTTGAGGGTCGGAGGCCTAGCTTATACCGACTCAGGCCGTCACTTCATCCAGCATCAGGCGCTGGCGCACCACGTCGACCAGCTTGTCGGGCTGGAACTTGGAGAGGAAGTTGTCACAGCCGACCTTCTTTACCATCGACTCGTTGAAGCTGCCGGACAATGAAGTATGCAGCACCACGTACAACGCACGCAGGCGCGGATCATTGCGGATCTCGGTGGTCAATCGATAGCCGTCCATTTCCGGCATCTCGGCATCGGTGAAGACCATCAGCAGCTTCTCGCAAACATTTTCCCCGGCATCTGCCCAACCCTTGAGCAGGCGCAGAGCCTTGAGACCGTCACTGGCAACATGCATTTTCACACCCAGTTGCGACAAGGTATCGCGCAGCTGGGCCAGGGCTACGGAAGAGTCATCCACCAGCAGCACTTCACGCCCACGGGCACGGGCCATCACCGGATCCTCGAGCTTTTCACGCGAGACCCTGGCGTTGTACGGCACGATCTCGGCCAGCACTTTTTCAACGTCGATGATTTCCACCAACTGATCGTCGACCTTGCTGATTGCCGTCAGGTAATGCTGGCGACCGGCACTGGAAGGCGGTGGCATGATGGCCTCCCAGTTCATGTTGACGATACGGTCGACCCCGCCTACCAGAAACGCCTGCACCGAGCGGTTGTACTCGGTAACGATGATGGTGCTGCCTGGACCGGGCGCAATCGGACGCATACCGATGGCTTGCGAAAGATCGATCACCGGCAGAGTCTGCCCGCGCAGGTTGACCACGCCGCACACGAATGGGTGCCGTTGCGGCATCAAGGTCAGCTTGGGCATCTGCAGCACCTCCTGCACCTTGAACACGTTGATCGCGAACAATTGACGGCCAGCCAGGCGAAACATCAGGATTTCCAGCCGGTTCTCACCCACCAGCTGCGTTCTTTGGTCTACCGTGTCGAGAATGCCAGCCATTGAAGAACCCCCAGGTGTTCTAAAAAATGAATCCAATGGCCCTGTATCGGCCAGATCGCACGCAGCTTGACCCCAGTAGAAAATGCGCTGCCGAGCATTGATGTCATTTTACCATCATGCTTTACTGCGCTCACTGCCTGCCTGTCGCGATTGCCTCTAAAGGGTCGCGATCAAAACACCCCATCAGGGAAACCCCTAGTGACAATCGGGCGGGACCTGATGTTCGCGATATCCATTAGCCATTAATGTGACGCCATTCTCATTGCATGAACGGAGTCAGGCTTTTGTCAGCGATCGCCGCATTGTCGCCAATCCTTGCTCCAGCCTTGTGTGCTGGAGCCAAATGATGACTATCGACTCACTGAACAGCAGCGCCCTGCAGGATTTTCTGGTGGATGCCCAGGTCCTGTTGACCAAGGCCGAGGAGTGCCTGCAGCACCTGGAACTGATCGACAACGATCCGGATGCCTGCCACTGCCTGAAGGACACCCTCGCCACTCTGGTTGCCCTTGCCCAGGAACTGGGGTTGCTTGAAGTGGCCGGCTACTGCCAGCAACTGCAACAGTTGCTGGTGTCTGCGCAGACACCGATACACCTGCCCGAAGGTGCGCTCACGGCCATTCAAGATTGCTTGACGCTGCTGGCCTGGCAATTGGAGCTGGTGGATCCGCGTACCGGTCGCCTGAACCTGGACACCGAGGAGCAAGTGGTGCTGCTGGACAACCTGGCAAGCGCCCTGAACCCTTCTCAAGCCTGCGCCTCCTGCACCTTGATCATGTCCCCCTGCGAGCACCCTGCCCAAGTGCCCAGGATGGCTATCGAGCGCTCAACTACGGCCAACTAAGTGAAATTAGCAAACTATTTACCAGCGCAGTCCAGCGTATTGTGCGCCGCATACTAAGCTAGAACTTTTACTGCACGCCGATGACTTTCCCGCGCTGGTGAAACTGCTGATTTAATTTATCTTGTAAATGTTTCTTGCACTTCCAGCTGATGGCAAAGTGCTAGACCCTTACGCGTGCCTGCCCCCCTTACCACCCCGTAAAACCTGATGATTCAGACAGTTACAGGAGTCCGCGACCATTTTTACTTGAAGTGATACCATGCGCACCGCTGGATGACTTTTACACTTGGGTTGACCGATCTCTTCGATTTCTTACCTTGTCACAAGCATTCATGAACGCGCCCGGCAACGACCGTCAACTATTATCAAGACAATACGGCAACGCCTCTAGCTTGACCCTTGCAAGACTTCGACAGCGAAATTTCAGTGGCTTCATTTCCTATGCTCACAAGCCTCAAGACATTCACGCACTGGCGTCCCGGGGCCGCCCTGATGCGCTGGTCGGCCGCGCTTTTGTGCCTGGCCTCGATCGTCGCCAACCTGGTGCTGTATCTGGCCGGCCAACCGATGACTGCCGCTGTGATGGCCGTGCACGTGGTGGCGATGTTGAGCATCGGCTGGCACCTGCGCCACTGGGCACGCACCATTGCCCTGCGCCCGGCCGAACTTGCCGATCGCCTGCTCAAAGTCCAGGAGAACGAGCGCCAGCGCCTGAGCCGTGAACTTCACGACGAAATCGGCCAGTTGCTGACTGCAGCCAAACTTCAGGCCAGCTGGCTGCAGCGGCGCGCGCCGAACGAGCTGCAAGCGCAATGCAGCACCCTGCTCAGCACGCTGGATGACACCCTGGCCAACGTGCGCGACGTCTCGGCCATACTCAACCCTCGCCAGCTTTCCAGCCTGGGGCTGGAAGCCAGTTTGCGCGCACACTTGCTGCGGACCCTGGAGAACACCAACGTCAATTGGAGCCTGGAGTGCCGCCAACGCCTGGGGGGTGTTCCCGAGGATATGGCCATCGCAGCCTTTCGCATCACCCAGGAAGCGGTAACCAACATGTTGCGCCATGCCCGCGCCAGTAATCTGCTGGTCTGTATCCAGCGCCTGCCTGAAGGCCTGTCATTAAGGATCAACGATGACGGCCAGGGGTTTTCGCCTGCCAGCAACCCCGCCGACGAAGGACAGCGAGGCATGGCCGGCATGGCCGAGCGGGCCAGCCTGCTCGGTGGCAAGCTGTCGGTCAGTAGCCAGCCTGGCCAAGGCACCCGGATCCAGGCCCTGTTTCCCTGGCCACCGCGCACCCTCGAACGCGCCAAGACAAGTACCGCCCCATGACCTGTAGTTTGCTGCTGGTGGACGACCACTCACTGATACGCGCCGGCGTCCGCGCCCTGGTGTCGGACATTCCCGGCTATACAGTGATTGGCGAAGGCGACGATGGCAACCAGGTCATCGAGCTGGTCGAGCAACTGGACCCGGATATTGTGCTACTGGACATCTCCATGCGCTCGACCAGCGGCTTGCAAGCCCTCAGCTGCCTGCGCGCCAGCGGCTGTCGCAGCAAGGTATTGATCCTGTCGATGCACACCGATCCCGAGCTGATCATGCAGGCCCTGGAAAGCGGCGCCCATGGCTATCTGCTCAAGGACACCACGGCCACCGAACTGGAACAAGCGCTGGCGGCGCTTCGCAGCAACGAGCGTTACCTGAGCCCGGCCATTGCCCATACGGTGATCAACCAGGCTCTGCTGCGCGCCCAGACCAACAAACCACCCGCCAGCGAAAACCACAACCTGACAGCGCGCCAGCTGGAGATCCTGCGCCTGATCGTGCGCGGCAAGTCCACCCGCGAAATTGCCCACGGGCTGGGCCTGAGCATCAAGACGGTAGAAACCCACCGCTCACAGATCATGAAACGCCTGCAGATCTACGACGTTGCAGGCCTGGTGCTGTTTGCCGTACGCGAACAGATCATCAGCCTCGACGACTGAGCAACGACGAACCGGCCGGCAGGTGTACCCGCAGCGCTGCTGGCAGCACTTCAAAGCGCAGGCTCTCACCTTGCAGCGGCTCACCGTCCAGGTTGATGTCCAGGCCTTGCGAGCTCTTGATCTCGACCCAGGGCAGGCGTGCACGCACAAACATGTTCTCAAGGCCCAGGCCATCGCTGAGCAGGTTGCGCAAGGTACTGACCATTTCCTGGGGGGCCGGCAGAATACTGATATCCAGCAGCCCGTCATCCGCCTGCGCCTCGGGGCACAGCACGTGCCCACCCCCTGCCTGCCGGCCGTTGCCGATCCCCAGGGCCAGCAAGTCGCCTTGCCATTGAAAGTCTGGTCCGTGCAACTCCACCGACGCCGCACTGAGCTCGCTGAAGCGAGACAAACCGGTGAACAGGTAGGCCGCCGCACCCAATACCTTTTTCAGGTCTTCAGACGTATTGGCCGTGACCTGGCTGCCGAACCCGCCCGTGGCCATGTTGAGGAAGATCTGCTCGCCGACCTGCCCAAGATCAATCGCTCTGGCGGGCACCTCCAGCAACGCCAGCGCCTGATCCGGTTCGAGCGGTACGCCAGCGGCCCGGGCAAAGTCATTGGCCGTACCCAGGGGCAGCAGCACCAGGCTGGCCTCAGTGCGCGCCCGGGCCATGGCCTCGGCAACGTCGCGCAAGGTGCCATCACCGCCGCCCGCCACCAGCTGGCCATATCCTGCCGCCAGCGCCTCCTCGACCAGACGGGCGGCATCGCCCCCCTCCCAGGTCACCCGTACATCCAGTTGCCAGCCACGCTCGCGCATGGCGCCAACCGCCGCCCGCACGTCCTCGTTCATGGCTTGCTTGCCGTGCAGGATCATCAAAGCCTTGCGCTGCGCCATTGTCTTCCCCACGTTTTAGATGCCTCGAGCGCCTTTGGACCGACACAAACACGTGAATGCTGCACACCTGATTGCCGATGTAACGGATAATTCCCAGGCGCCTGCATGCAGCAAAATTGTAAACATGGCCATTTGCACCCAGCACTCGACAAATTATTGGCCATACTTAATACAACCAATAAGAGTGGCATTTTATTGACACTCAAATACAGAATTTTCTTACTGCACTGTAGCTCCAGTGCACCGACTTCAAGGCCATTAGATGAGCGCTCTGATTCCCTGCATCATCGCCGGTGGCGCCGGCACTCGGCTCTGGCCCGTTTCCCGCGAAACCATGCCCAAGCCTTTCATGCGCCTGCCCGATGGTCAGAGCCTGCTGCAAAAAACCTTTGCCCGCGCCAGCAACCTGCCCGGCGTCGAGCGCGTGCTGACGGTGACCCACCGCGAGGTGTACTTCCGCACACTGGATGAGTATCGCCAGGTCAACCCGGCCAGCCTGGACCTGGACTTTATCCTCGAACCATTCGGACGCAACACGGCACCCGCCATCGCCGCCGCAGCCCTGCACTGCGCCAGCCTCTACGGCGAGGACGCCCACCTGCTGGTGCTGCCGGCCGACCACCTGATCACCGACCTGGATGCCTTCGAGCGCGCCATCGGCGATGCCCGCACGCTAGCGGAACAGGGCTGGCTGAGCACATTCGGCCTGGTACCGGATCGTGCGGAAACCGGGTTTGGGTACATCGAAAAAGGCCAGCCACTGGCCGGCCCTGGCTACAAGGTCGCGCACTTCGTCGAAAAGCCCGACGCCGAGCGAGCCCGAGCGTACCTGCGGGGCGGTCAACACTTGTGGAATGCCGGCATGTTCTGCATGCGCGTGGATGCGATTCTCGCCGAACTTGAGCGCCACGCCCCCCAGGTACTGGCCGCCGTCAACCACTGCCTGCAACACAGTTCGTGCAAGCAGGGCCTGGGTGAACTGCAACTGGAGCTCGACCCGACAACGTTCGAGACAGTGCCGGACATTTCCATCGACTATGCCGTGATGGAGCGTTCGCACCAGGTTGCCGTCCTGCCGGCAACGCTTGGCTGGAGCGATATCGGTTGCTGGCAGGCCGTGCGCGCGCTTCAAGCCGCCGACCCTCAGGGCAACCGCTGCAACGGCGAAACCGTGCTGCACGATGTACGCAATTGCTACATCGACTCGCCCCGCCGCTTGGTAGGTGGCGTGGGCCTGGACAACCTGATCATCATCGATACACCCGACGCCTTGCTGGTGGCCGACGCTTCGCGCAGCCAAGAGGTCAAGGTGATTGCCCAGCAGTTGAAGCATCAGGGCCATGCGGCTTATCGCCTGCACCGCACTGTCGATCGACCGTGGGGCACCTACACGATTCTTGAGGAAGGCCCGCGTTTCAAGATCAAGCGCATCATGGTCCACCCGCAAGCGTCACTGTCACTGCAAAAGCACCATCACCGCAGCGAACACTGGATTGTGGTCAGCGGCACAGCCCGGGTGACCAACGGCGAAAAGGAATTCCAGCTCGACACCAACGAATCGACCTTCATCAAGCCTGGGCGGGTACATCGCCTGACCAACCCCGGCGTGATCGACCTGGTCATGATCGAAGTACAAAGTGGCGAATATCTGGGCGAGGACGACATCGTGCGCTTTACTGATAGCTACGGACGCGCCCGGGAGCCAGCCATCGGCTGACACCCCGGGCGCGTCCTTGTTATCTGCATGTCGTCGTCACCGGCCCGGTAACAGAGGAAAGGGGTCATGCGCGTACTCTGGACACTGCCTTACCTGCCCTGGCCGACCACCAGCGGCGGCAAATCCCGGCAATATCACCTGCTGCGCAGCCTGGCGCAGCGCGGTCACCAGATCACCTTGCTGGTGCAATCGAAGATCCCACCCAGCGAAGCGGCGCGCCAAGCGCTCGAGCCCCTGCTCGAACGCCTGATCGTGCTGCCCAGGCGGCCCTTGCACAGCCCGCTGAATGTCCTCGCGGCGCTGTACGTCGGTTACCCCATGCGGGCCAGCGTCAACGGCCTGGCACCGCATCTGCGCCACTGCTTCGAGCACCTGCTGGACGAGCACTGGGATGTAATCCAGATCGAACACAGCTACAGCTTCCAGCCATTCGAGAGGGCCCTGCAAGCCCGCGGCCTGCCCTTCGTGCTCAGCGAACACACGATCGAATCAGCCGCAGGCGATGCCTGTCACGACCGTCTGCCGCTGTGGTTGCGCCCCTTCAATGCCTTCGACCGCTGGCGCTATCGGCACTGGGAAAGCCGTGTGCTGGGCCAGGCCCGCGAAGTGGTAGCAGTGAGCCCCTCCGATGCCGAACACATCCGCCAGATGACCGGCAACCCCGCTTCGCTGGTGATCAACGGTGTCGACTGCGCGCACTTTCACGACATTCACCCCTCGCCGCACAGTCAGCGGCTATTGTTTGTCGGCAATTTCGAGCATGGCGCAAGCCTGGAAGCGGTTGAGTGGGCGCTCGAAGACATCCTGCCGCAGGTGTGGCAGAGCAATCCGGCAGTGCGCCTAGCCGTGGTTGGGTATGGGCTGCCAGAAAGCTGGAAGTCACGCTGGACCGATCCGCGGATCGAATGGGTCGGGTATCTGCCTGATCTGCGCGAGCTTCAGCGCCATTCAGCAATTTTCTTCGCGCCACTGCGCTATGGCGGCGGCTCGAAAATCAAAGTTCTGGAGGCCATGGCGGCAGGCTTGCCGGTCGTCACTACGCTCAAGGGCGTGTCTGGATTGCAAGTGAACCTGGGCGAGCACTACCTGGGCAGCGACGACGCCGATCAACTGGCGCTGCTGATCACCCAATTGCTCAATCAGCCCTGGCGCATGCGCCAACTGTCAGAGGCGGCGCGCCAGTTCGTCAATGATCGCCATGACTGGAGCATTGCTGCCGCGCAGCTCGAAAACGTACATGCGCGCCTGAGTCAGCGTGCGCCGATACGTGCCGAGCCGAGCAGCAACGGCCTGCTCAGCCGTTCAGCCGAGTAGCTCGCTCAAGGGAATGAACTGCACGCTGTCGCCCTTGGTCGGTGTAGTGCCCTCACGGACCTCCACCAGGCCCTCGGCCCACGCGGCACTGCGCAATACACCCGAGTTCTGGTTCTTGTAGATGAGCGCCTGCCCTTGCTCCAGGCGTGCTCTCAGGTACTCGCGGCGATTGCCGGCAACCGGCCAGTCGAAACCCGCAGGCACTGCAAACTGCAGCGGCGCCACATCGACCACACCCTGGCGGCGCAGCAGATAGGGACGTGTCAGCAGCCCGAAGGTCACCAGCGTCGAGGCTGGATTGCCCGGCAGGCCAATGACCGGCACACCGTTGTAGTGCCCGAAAGTCAGCGGCTTGCCGGGCTTGATCGCCAGTTTCCACAGCGCAATTTCACCGGCTTCGCGCAGGGCGAGCCCCAGATAGTCGGCCTCGCCGACCGAAACGCCTCCGGTAGAAAGGATCAGGTCGACGTGCTGCAAGCCGGCAAGGCAATCCCGGGTTTTCTGCAGGTCGTCGGCAAGAATACCGGCGTCGATCACTTCGCATCCCAGGCGTTGCAGCCAGCTCACCAGCAAACGCCTGTTGCTGTTGTAAATCTGCCCAGGCCCAAGCGGCAAGCCCGGCTCAACCAGTTCATCGCCGGTAGACAGCACAGCCACCTTGACCTTGCGCACCACGGTGAGCCCGGCAAACCCGAGCGTGGCAGCCAGACCCAACTCGATAGGCCCCAGGCGCGTACCGGCGGCCAGTACCGACTCGCCCTTGTGAGCCTCTTGGCCCTGCGGGCGAACATTCTGGCCGACGCGCAGCGGCTCGGTGAAACGTGCGCGCTGATCGGCCTGGACCTCGACGTTTTCCTGCATCTCGACGCAGTCGGCGCCTGGCGGCAGTGGCGCGCCAGTGAAAATCCGCGCACAGGTACCTGGCTCGAGCGGCTGCGGGGCGTGCCCGGCAAAAATCCGCTGGCTGACTGGCAACGGCTCGCCCTGCCAATCGGCAAGACGCAGGGCGTAACCGTCCATGGCACTGTTCGGCCAGGGCGGCAGGTCAAGTCCTGCGACCAGTTCCCGGGCCAGCACCCGGCCTTCAGCCTCTGCCAGCGCCAGCTGTTCGACCTCAACGATCGGCGCTGCTTCTGCCAGGGCCAGCAATTGCGCCAGGGCATCCTCGACCGGCATCAAGGCTCTGTTCACAGGCGCCTCAGCCACGAGTCGCGCAGGGTTCGGCCTGCTTCAGGTGGGTGACAAAGTTGCAAGGACGATGACGAGCGTCCAACTGTTCGGCAAGGATTCCGTCCCAGCCGGTGCGCACCGCATTGGTAGAACCTGGCAAGCAGCAAACCAGAGTACCGTTGGCCAGCCCTGCGAGGGCACGGGACTGCACGGTAGAGGTGCCGATATCCGCCACAGAGATGTGGCGGAACAGCTCACCGAACCCCTCGACCTGCTTGTCCAGCAGGCAAGCGACCGCCTCCGGGGTGCTGTCGCGACCGGTGAACCCGGTACCGCCAGTGATCAGCACCACCTGCACTTGTTCATCGGCAATCCAGGTGGCCACCTGGGCGCGAATCTTGTACAGGTCGTCCTTGAGCAACACCCGTGCGGCAAGGCCATGGCCGGCCTCGGTGAGTCGATCGACAAACATCTGGCCGGAGGTGTCGGTGTCCAGGGTACGGGTGTCGCTGACCGTCAACACCGCGATGTTCAGCGGCACGAAAGGGGTATCTGCCTTGGCTTTCATCAGACCTTGAATCCATGAGTGGTAGGGAGTATGGGACGAATTTATATCACAGCCCCTCGCAGGATTTTTGCCCGTCACTATCGGTTGGCAACCGCTATGCTGCAATCGACAAGGAACTTGCGCAGCCACCCTGCGTCTGAAGAACAATACGCACCATCCTTAACTGGAGAAACACCATGATTAAACGGACCCTTCCCGCTTTCCTGCTCGCCCTGGGTCTGGGCACCCTGGCCGGCTGTGCATCACCGACCGTCATCACCCTGAATGACGGGCGAGAAATCCAGGCAGTCGACACGCCGCAGTACGATGAGGAGTCGGGTTTCTACGAATTCGAACAACTTGATGGCAAGCAAACCCGTATCAACAAGGATCAGGTGCGTACCGTCAAGGACCTCTGAAACCTGCGCCAAGCCTCCTGAAGGGGGCTTGCCCGGGAGAAAATTTTGAGTAATATTTTCTCCATCGGAGTGTAGCGCAGCCAGGTAGCGCGTCTCGT